>Ga0335084_10003748_pt1 | contig 14905 bp, 38 predicted proteins | sample Lox_Sample_44_FD_206721 | JGI IMG/M metagenome (GOLD analysis project Ga0335084, IMG submission 206721) | Soil microbial communities from Loxahatchee National Wildlife Refuge, Florida, United States - Lox_Sample_4.4 | ecosystem: Environmental > Terrestrial > Soil > Wetlands | place: USA...
CGAGTGCAAGGTGCTGTTCGACCTCACTGAGGCCATCTGTGCCTACGTGGGCTTCCTTGAACTTCACAGCCGCCTCGAAGATATCGAGCAGCTCTGGCAGCTTATGAACCGCCTCTACAAGCAGCTCAGCATCGCAGGCGAGCATTTCGACGGTAGCGCCGCCATTGTGCCCAGGAATATGAAAATCAGCCGTGGGCATGCCGGCGTTGTTGTACGCGTAGGTTTGTTTCCAGGGCCGCCTAGTACCTTCTGCGAGCAGAGCCCGCAACCTCTTGGCGTCGATCATAGATACCCCAGCGCGAGACCATTGATGATCACGTGCATGATGTTGTCCGCGAAGATGAGAAGCCACGTCGAGAGCCACGGCGGGCGATCGTCTGGGTACCCCGTCTTCGTGCATTGCGCCCACGGTTGCCGGCCGGGCCACGGCCAGTTTTTCGCCCAGCAAACGTAACGGGCCAGGCGCCACCGATCGATCACGAAATGCGTGCCGCAGATGACGGCCAGCGCAAGCGCTTGCGTGGTCAGAAACAAGAACGGAAGTGTATACGTCAGTGCGTGAACGGCAGCAGCGATAGACTTCTTCGTCTTCTCGGTGGCCATCCAGTCCGACTGGATGATGTAGTCACCTACGGCGTGCGCGAGCAGCTGGTCAGCAGTGATCATGGCGCTTCTGGCTTCTTGAGCATCTGCGTCATCCACGGCTCTTCGGCAGTACCGGGCTCCGTGGCTGGAATTTCAGTTCCCAGCTTGCTCGCGAAATATGCGTCGCCCTGGTTGAAGCGGAGAGCCTTGGAGAGATCGATCTTGCGGATGTGGTCTTCGAACGCGAAGCTCTCGTAGGCAATGAAGATGTTCTCCTCGGTGATCCGAGTGACCTTCTGGCCCTTGCTCGCGAAGTGAGCCTTGATATCGCCCTCCGTTGCCAGCTTGTTGACGAGCTGACGAGGCATCGGGATTTCCTCTTCACTGGACTTCTGAATCCAGTCCACGAGGAACTTCTTGCTCTCATCGTCGACGCCGACCCAGTCCTCCCCACTGTAGCCGTAGACGCCGCAACCGACCATCACCAGGTACTTGGTGTCGACGAAGTCAGGGCATCCCTTCTCGTGCCAGTGGGACTTCGCCTTGGCCTTGCACTTGGAGCAATCTCCGGTGAGCGATGGCGGGTAGATCGTGCTTTCCACGACAGCATACACGCCGTTCTGCGGGCCACGGACGGCACAAATGCTGACGTCCTTGTACGAAAGGCTGCCGTGGTCTACTTGCATCACCGTCGGCTCGACAAATCGACCGCCCTCCTGCCAGCCCTTCCGGTCGCGCACATACAACCAGTTCTTGTAGAACTCGACCGACACGCCGAGAGGCGAGACAAAAACACCGTTCGTGGACTCGCCCGTCTCGTCGACGGCGAGCGTATCCCAGTTGCTAAGCGCCATACCTTCCTACCTACAATCGAGCGGTTGAACTTTTTCACGCCGCTTTCGGCGGCGTAGGCGTCGGAGCTTGTGCAGCTGCCGCCTTCTGACGAAACACCTTAGCAAGAGCGTGCGCAGCGGCACTAATATCGTTCGCTGAGCTACGCTTCGAATCGTTGTACTTGGCCAACGCCTTGATTTTGTCGGCCTTCGTCATGCTGTCGGTGAGACCGAGAATCGCCTTGCGGTCGGAGATTTTGCCGTAGACGACCGATTCCAGGATGGTCGCCATCTCCTCGCCGTTCTTCGCGTAGAACTCGTCCATCTTCTCCGCAGTGATGCCATTGTCGCTGAGCCAGCGGATGAGCTTCTCCGGGTCTGAGAACCGGAAGATCGGCACCACGGCTCTGTCGTCCTCATCGTAGAGCCCGTAAGCGCCTTCTCCGAGAATGATGACTACAACCGACGCCAACAGGCTGTCTTCGGCCTCGATGGTGACCGCGTCGGAGGGATTGAGGATTTCGTAAATCACCGGCCGAACATCGCACCGATAATTCGAATTGTCCAGACTACTTAGCGTTTGGGCAGTTGACCTTGTGTACGGCGTCGTTCGGCTTGCAGTTTGGACACGTGCAGAACGGATGGAGCTTGCAGCTCATCGTGTGAAAACCGTCAGTCGCACGACAGTCCACGCACATGTTCACTTCCTCGGCGGTCTCGATTTTGAGCGGCTCCTTGGCCCATGACACGCCGCATTTCCAGCACGTGCCATAGAACACGTCTCCGGTGTTCTCGGCGCCACAGCTGCAGGTCCATATCTCAGACAGCTCCACTACTCAGGTCCCTTCTTGATTTCTTCTTGCTGCTTGTAGAACCAATCGCAGGTGTTGCAGCAGACATACGGCCCGTAGCCGCCGCCCAGTAGGCCGAAGCCGTTGATCGTCTCGTCACCGCACTTCGGGCATTTTTCCTGGTTGAGACCATTTGGCGGCTTCTCGAAGCCAGCCTGTTGCTCTGCGTACTCAAGAAAGATCGTCGGCTCGCGCTCGCTCATGGTCTCCGTCCATAAGCCGGAGAACGGAAATTGTATAGCCGTACGCTTCAGCTGCCGTCTGAGCCACGGCATTCAGGTCTTGCCGGGCCCGTCCGTAACCGGCGTTGTACGCCGCCACGATGAGCTTGTTGGTGTGCGTCATGAACTTCTGGTCCATCAGGCGACTACTCGCACCATCTTTCCAGCCCTGCATGAACGAACGAAACTGGTTGCCGGCATCGGGGTCTTGCTTGACGTGCATCACCTCTTCCATCACCCAATTTCGTGGATGAAGCAAGTAGGTTCCAAGGTGCTCAAGTCGCTCGCTTTATCGACGATGCGAGCGTCGAGATAATGAAGGACCCAGGCGGCTGCTGCCTCCCTCGTGTCGAATCCCTCACCGTTTCCAGGATGGTCAGAGAGGTAGACGCGGTTGTCTAGTCCGTGAAGACGCTTGACGAATCCCTGGCGCGTTGGGCTGCTGTAGCTGATGAACCAGGCCATGTAGCCTAGCTACAACGGAGCGTCCTTCTTTTTCCACTCACGAGTGGCAAGACCGTAACTCACGGCGTCAACGAACTCACGGGTGTTGATGACCTGAAACCGCTTCTGGGTCAGCCACTCAGTGATTTCCTTGATCACCTTCTCCTCGACGTCCATCTTGTCGAGCTGACGATGAATCTTCTCCAGCCTGTTACAGAAGCGACAAGGCCCATGGTAGCTGTAGCACCGGCACTGGGCAGCGCACTCGTGCGCCATGTCTTCGAGCTTGTACCGCTCGATGCCCTCGAAGTCGTCCATCAGTGCCACGCTCCACACGCACACGGTCCGCTACGTACGTCGCACCGCGTGCCGCCGTTTGTGCCCATATTGACGTACTGTGAGTGGGCGTCCATCACGCCGAGGTCGATCGCACCATTGATGAAGCAGCAGCGCTGAAGGCCGCTGAAGTCATGTTCATGCAGGTGCGGATTCTTCTTGATGTGTTCGATTTTTTCGTCCCTGGTCATCCTTTTCCTCCATCAATGTCATCGGCGAGGTCTCGGATTTTCGCCCGCTCTTCTTGTGTGATCTGACGGACAGTAACGCCGTCATCCTCCAGAACTTGGCTGCCGATCTCCACCGGCATCCAGAGGCTGCTGTACATCCCCGCCGCCTCCTTTAGAGGTAGAAACTGCTGTTGAATCGGAGGATGCTTCTTGCTCCCCGTGATCACTAGAAACTTCGGCATGGTTCTCCTGATACCAGGCAGCAAATCTCAGCCGGCCCATGACGCTCAGCTCGTGGGCCAGCTCGTAGTGCTCGCTACGAAGCCGCTTTGAGAGATATCGAACATCGCGCGACATTTCGCCGCGCATGCGAGAGGCGTGGCTCTGGCTGTCTGTGAAGATCGACACAACAGGCATCCACCTAGCGCCTCGTCTGATCGCCTCGAATTCGGCATCCGCGCTATGTGCGGCTTCGAAGCCACACGAGCGTGAGATCACCACCTCGCCTGCAGAATTGGCCAGCACTAAGCCGGCACCACCGAAGCCCGGTTCGGCAACGTTCCTTTCACCGCTGAACGTCAGGAACGAGCCATCGACGATCAGGTGATACTCTTCGTCGGGCCGGTGATGGTAATCCAAAACCTTTCTCCCCTCGAAGCACTCAACGCACGTATTCCGCTGCGCCGTCGGAAGCGTATGGTCACGCTCGAAGCGTAGGCCGCATACCCAGCAGCCTTTTCGTTTACGCCTCTGGTGGGCTTTGCTGGTCGTCATTCCGCTTGGTTCCGAACCTTCGCTTCTTCTCTCGTTCCAACACGTCGATAAGCATGTCGCACGAGACTCGCTCCGGGTCAGCCCTGACCATCTCCAACAGAGCCAAGCACACCTGAAATTCCGCATTCGCCAGCGAAGGTGCATCGATGCCCTGTAGGTGGCCGATGGCGACACCGAGGTGGTAGACAGCACGTTGGCGCGGAGTCACTTGCGTAGCCTTTTCATCTGTTCTTCTTGCCGTGCTTTGGCGGCTTTCACAAGAACTTCCGCAATCGCCTCGTCATCATTCCCGTACGGGTTGTCGTGCGCGGCCTTGACCTGGTCAACGGACAGGAACGCCCACGTCATCGCTTGCTTCATATGCTCGCCGAGAAGTCCCGGCGTCATAATGGCCTTGATGCCGTCATGAAGGCCGCCGCCGGGCGGAATTGCGAGCGAAGCCATCCGCATCGCGATGAGCTTCTTCATGTGCGGCCCGAGCTTGCGCTCAGTCATCGACGAGCCCGCAGTGCTTGCAGACGTCGTTGACGAATTCGTGAACGCCTGTCTTCTGGCACTTGGTCGGCTTGCCGCGTTCGCCTTCGACCTTGACTGCATGGTCAACCGCATCGCAGAGGCGCTCGGTCGCCAGCTTGTCGTTCTGGTTGTGCCGCCACTCGACGCCGGCTTTGATCAGCTCGACGATGTGTCCTATTTGGCTCTTGAGGGCGACCTCGTAAAGCCTGAGCAGACGATCTCGTTCTGCGAGCTTGTCGCGTTCGATACGCAACGAATCAATTTGGGCACGAAGCTGATCGATTTCCATCCGGTGATCGAGCTGAACAATCGGCGTGTCTTCGTCTTCGATGTCGTTCATTGAAGCTTTACAACTTCCGGACGCTTTCTACCAGCTATTGCGATGGCATACCGATCTCTGAGCAGGCGAACTTCGGCGTTCCGGTTTTTCCCAAGCGGCATCTTACCGATACGAACCGAATTATTGAGCCATGCATCGTGATACGCCTGCGGAGCGGCTGGTAGCGGGGCTACATCGGGTTCTACTTCGATGATCGAATCCCTGGTGTCGAACATGATACCTAATGCCTCAACGACATCCAGCAGAGAATCCGTCGGCGAAACCTGCGTCGCCATGTCTCCTTCGAGCGCCTGTGCGACGAAGACGCGAATCCCATCGCCAGCGTACTCCTCTAGAACGAGAACGCAGAGTGTCTCCTTGGGGTCCATCAGCTCGCGCTCCACTTGGGCTGCGGTAGCTTCGGCTTGGTTCCGGTCTCTTCGGTGATACGTTTCGAGAAGATATCCTTGATCTTCTTGTAAGCAGGCGAGCGCGTACGGTCGTTGCTATTACGACCGACGAGCCATGCCAAATACGACTCGTTCGCCGAGAGCGACATGAGGCACTTCTGGAAGAGCGTCTTGGAGATTCTGACGCTCTTCTTCGAGTGTCCGGTGATGACCAGGCGCCGATAGAGCCACATACAGACGGTTAGGTTGAGGTTCTTCCAGAGACCGCGATATTCCTTGTCGGTTCCCCAAGCGTCGTACGTACAGTTGAGGAATTCCGAGAGTAGGTCAGCGTCTTCGGCGCTGAATTTCTTGGCGATCTCAACGATGCCACCGGATGCGGCACCGCCACCGGAAATCGGAACCTCTTTCGACGACATGTTCCAGCATCGAATCGTGCTACCCATTGATAGGATGACACCCGTGCCGGTGTTGTCCTCGCCTTTGGTCTTGTTATAACCGACGAACGGACACTTCTTGCGGAACGCAGCGAGGTGATTGTCCTCGTTGAATTCAAGCGCACGAAGACGATCGTCCGGCTTCATCTTCGAGATGCTGGAGTTGAGACGGTCGAACTCCGCCGACATCTCAGCCATCGTCTTGTAGTGTGCGGTCCGCGTGTCGACGTAACCCTTAGGCAAACCGCTCAGCAAGAAAGCCTCGACGCGATGCTGGCCGTCGATGAGGTACTTCTCGCCGTGGAGCCAGCCAAGCGTCAAGACGCCAGGGATGACTTCGGTCTCGGCAATTTCCTCGGAGACTTCCTGTACCTTGTCGTTGTTCGTGAACTGGCGCTGGAAGGGTGGTTTCTTCCAAAGCTTCACGTCGTCTGGTGTCACCACGACGGTGTCCGTAACCGTACGCGTCGCCTTCTCGGCAGTCGTCTGTGGCTTCACCAGTTTCAACGTCATAGAGACCTCAATAGGGGTGTGGAGCGCGATTGTCAACGATGCTGTTCGCACGCAATGTGACCGCACATCTTGCACACAGGTTCGTTCTCGATGTCCAGCCGAGTGTTTGGTAGCACACGACCATGACGATCGGCGGCTCGAAGTTCGAGGAGAAGGATGCACTCGCGGAGGTTTTTGATAACCATGCCGTTCGATGGGTCGCTGATTTGAGCTTCCAAGTATTGGACCCGATCAATCAGAACCCTAAGTACTTCCTGAAGATTCGTCCCTGCGTACGAGTTCACATTCCCTGGATAACCTGGACCGAATCGCTTCACGAATCGTAGGTGCTGCGGTGCCAGGTCGTTCTCGAAGTCATCGAGGATGGCCAGCTCGTATTCGTGTCCAGGATCTAAGACTTTCATGGCTTATAGATGCGCGCCTTCGGGAAATCGACCGCACGGCGAAACAGGCGGATCAGCCAGTCCACAATGCAACGAAGGCACACGAAGGAGTGACCCTTCATGTGCCAACGGTAACACGATCGGCTACTTGAGCTGAATCATTGGCGTGACCCCACCAGTCATCGTGGGAAGCACGCCGTTCCACTTCAGCGCCTTCTCGTACTCGACGAGCTGCGGCGTCACAGACTCGGCCAAGATCCTGTTGGCTTTCGCCTGCGCTTCAGCCCTGAGCGTGATAGCGGCTGCCTCGCCTTCGGCTTCTGCTTTCATCGCATCAGCCTTGCCCTTTGCGACAGCAACCTGCTGGTTGGCTTCCGCTTCCTTCTTCTTGACCTCTTGGGCGCTCTGCTGTGCCTGCTGAACCATCGCCACCTTCGCATTGATGGCCGTAATCACAGCAGCCGGCGGCTCGATGCGATTGATCGTGAACTGAGAGATGACGAACCCGAATGGCGTCAGCTTATCCGTAAGGAACTTCTCAACCTCAGCACGAGCTGTCTCTTTCTTCGTCGAGTACAGTTCTTCGGCCGTGTACTTCGCAAACGTGTCTTGCAAGCCTTCGCGAATCGTCTGACGCATGTACTTGTGCTCGATGTTCTCGATGGTGTCGCGCCACTTCGAATAGATATCCGGCACCTTCTTGGCGTCGAGTGTGAAATTGAGCGCCACATCGACCTCGATGCCAAGGCCTTCCGACGAGGTCACCGTGATGGACTGATCAGTCTCGTTGCCGCTGGTACCGCCGGTACCCTCGTGCGGGTTCTTGGTCAGGATGAGACTCTGCATCGAGATTGGATACTCGACCACGTCCTCGCAGAACAGCTCGCGCCAATAGTATCCGGTTGGAATCGGATCCGGCGAAACACCGCCTCCGCTGCACTTCTTGACCGAGACACCAACATGTCCGGGGTGGACCTTTTCGAGCTTCGCGCACGTCACCATGCCGATGGACAAAGCCGCAACACCGACGATGGTTGCAATCACTGCTGGGGCCGCACTGCCGCGCTGAGAATTTCTCATTTCAGATCTCCTATGACGTTCTTTCTGTAACAGCTCTCGTGCCACCACATCCGTCCATTTACAAACAAATCCGTCTTAGGATCGACGGGTTTATCGCAGCTCACGCACCGCATCTTCTCCTTGATTTCCATGCGGTGCAGATTCTCAGCGCCCTTCTTCCGGGCAGACTTCGCTTGTGCATCTGGATCAGACGCTTGCTGCTTTTTCCTCGCGGAGCGGATAATTGCGAATCCAGCAGCCACGAAGCTCAACACAGCGAGACCAACGGCGATATCGATGCCTAGCAACGCTTCACCATCACCCTCAGCGCGGCCAACGTAAGGACGACCAGTCCACTGTCAATGTGACCGATCTAGGCTTTTTCGTTGATGAAGTTCACAACCTCGCGAAGGCTTGAAAGTTCACCATGAACGTTCTCGCCTTCCTTCGCCTTCTTTTCCATCAGGGTCTGGCGGTCCGCATAGGAAAGCCCAGACCGCGCCATTTCCTCTTGATCGGGCGGAGCGGCTTTCGCTTCCAGATCACGAATTCTGCGGTTGAGCCAGAACAGTGCCTTATCCTTATTGAGCGTCATGTGGTCTCCAGGGTTTTTCTTCGGTCTTCTTTTCGGACTTCACCGGACAGCCAGTGGCTGGTCCCAAGATCTTAGTGAAGCAACCGCAGCACACGTAAGCCGTTAGGTTGTGTCGTTGGCTACCTGGGCCGGCGAAATGAAAGAAGCTCTTGCACTTCTCCTTGGCTGCTTTGGCGCGCTCCGGGCTGATGGCGTCTGAGATGAAGATCTCGCCGCACTCCATGCACGGCTCGTCGGACATGATCTCTTCGCCGATTTTGTGCGTCGATTTCTCGTTGCAGAGCGCGCACGGTTCGCCAGCGGACCTGGTGATGAAGTGGCTCATGGCGAGCACAGTTCTTCGAGCGTGGTCGGCTTGTACATGTCGACGACCCATTCGCGTTCCAGCTCGATCTCGAAGTACTTGCTGGTGCCGTCCTCTTGGACGATCATCGCGGCGTCGCCAGGCGAAACATGTCGCTTGATCGCGAACTCGATCGCAGCGGCCGATGGGTCCTTCGCTTCAAGGACGAGGTCCGGCGGGTCGATGTTGTCCTTGTCCCACTGCTCCATGTAGGACTGCCAGACGTTGTACTTAGGCATCGCCGGCCTCGCGATCCTCCGCTTCTTCGGAGTAGAAGCGGTCCTGGCACGCCTGACAGAGCGAGGTGATGTGGTACTCCTTCTCGCTCAGCGCATCACGAAATCCTTCGACCTTGTTGCCGCAGCCGAAGGGCGGACTCGCGCAGTGTCCGGTCGCCATCGCAATCTGCCGATGCGCCCCGGGGAAGATATCGTCAACCGGCCGGCGAAGTTCGCTTAGGTCGACCGCGAAGCTTCCTTCCATCAGTGGCTCGTCCTGCTTCTTGTCCGTCATTGCGTCCTTTGAGCGGCAGCTTGTAGTTCTTTTCGAGGACGGTGACTTTGCCTTCCACAACGAAGGCACGAGGCACAAGAACCCGCTCTAGACGGTCCCGAACCCAGGCCTTGGCATCTGTCACCGACTCGAATCGTTCGGAGACATAGCCGCAGACCGCGATGATTGTCGACTCCTTTTTTGGCTCGGGCGCAGACGCTTCCGGCTTCGCTTTTTGGGGCTTGCTGTTGGTGCCGTTCAGAACAGCTCGGACAGCCGCAACGCGGGCATCTAGCCGCAGATGACGGAATGCGACGAGGTCTTCGTAGAGACTCCCAGGAACCTCGACGCCGGCCTTCTCGACGTTCTCGATGGAGAGAAGGTCCGTCAGCTCCCATGGCAGCAAGCCCTTCGGAAGGCTCTTTTTTCGCCAGGCAACAAGCGCCGAGAACCTAGGCATACTCCCCGTCACGAGGGCACGTTTGACAGCGATAGCCACCGAATCCGTTGTACCAGACGGCCGGCTTCACCCGACACTTGGTGCAAGCAATAATATTCGGCAGCTCCTTCCACATGTTCGAGAGACGCATCGACTCGCGCTCCTCCGCGCGCAGGTCTTCGTTCTCGTCGTGGCAACCAGGACGACCGCACACCTGGTGTGCATGACCTCTGCAGAATGAGCAGCCCATTTTATTCGTCCTTCTTGAGACCCTTGCGAAGGCGGTCCTGACGGAAGACGCCCTCGATGGCCTCGTAGAGCTTCGGCAGCAACTCCGTTCTGACGACCTCGCGGTTGATGTAATCCCCGGCTTCCACGACATGTGCCTTCACAGACGCGACGGGGCGGATGTGCTTGATGGCCGAGATGATTTCCTGCAGGTCGTCATCGCGATAATCACGGTCAAGCACTACGGTTAGATGCCGGATGCGGTCGGTCATATTCTCCTCAGACGTGGTTGTCCCAATGAACCTTCAGTTCCGGGGCCTTGTACTTGCGTTCGTCGTTCACGCGTCCACGGCAATTGATGCAGTAGTGCCCGCAGCACTGAAAAAAGTTGGTCTCATCTACCACTAAGCAGTGGCAGATGTTCCACGTCGGGCACTTCTTCTTGTGGACGACCACTGATCAATCCATGTTGTAGTAGACCTGGGAGACGCCGGGCACGCTCTCGGCGAGCCGCACGCACTCCTCCAGGTCAGCAGCGCACACACTGCCCAAGCAAGCCCTGACGTACTTGCTCTTGCCGTTCTTGAGCTTCACCTCGACGGTGCCCCAGAGGAAGGCATGGCCGAGGGGATGCGACGCAACGTTTTGTACCTTGCGCTGGACCTGCTTCTTGGTTTCAGCGACTTGTGCCTGAAGGTCTGCTCTCATGCCCCTATCTACACACCGACCGTCCTACTTTTTCGGCGGATTGTAAACGAAGCTGAATCCGAGGAGCTTCAGGTCTTCCGGCACCACGTGACCGAAGTCGTCGACCTTGCCGAATGCGACGGGCTCGATGGAAACGTCCTCGCTGAAGAACATATCCTCGATGCTTTTCCCGGCTTCCGTTTCGAGCAACTCCACCTGGCAGACGAGTCGACCGTCGCGAAGCTGCGTATCGTTGACCTTCCCGGCTACATTTGTCAGTAGCATCCTGCCGTCTGGCGGATTGTCCTTGAGGACAAGGGCTCTTCTCTGCTGCGACATCTTGTTGAACTCGTAGACCATCTTTTCCAAGACGTGCTGCGAATAGATGCGTCCGTTCTGTGTCGGCTCATCCCTCTTGATCGCGTAGCAGACGATCTCTCTCTTCTTCTCGTCGCTCATCAAACACCACCTGTGAAATCTGCAGCGGAATGTAGGGCTGGTAGATGTAGTCCGCGTAGTCATTCCGCCGGCACCACTCGCGAATCTCTTCAAGGCGCGCACGCAAACAACGCGTGCAGAAGGGATGCGTGCAGTAGGTTTCGGTTGACATGGTACACCTACATGTAGTACATATCCTACATGTTAAATATCAATGACTTCCTAGCAACTTACCGGGAAGGGCACTACATGATTCACCGGCTTTGGGGTAGGGCGCAAGAAAACGACAACTACAAAAAGCAGCACTGGATCGACCTCGACAACGCGTACAACCGCATGGCGAGGGAGTTGGCCAACAAGCTCGGGCACAGCGGCCCGTTGCTCTAAGTCTTGAGCGATTCGACGAGCGCCAGGTAGTTCCTCGCAACGGCCAAGACCTCGTCACGGCGCCTGGGCTCGTCCCAGTTCGTGTTCGGCATCCTGATCATCTCTTTGGCTGCCTCGACGGCTGCACGATCAAGCTTGAACTTCTTCGTCGTTGCCATGTTCATCCCCAGTAGCTGACCATGTACCAGCCGGGCCCTTCGGCGGGCGGCGCGATACCCATCAGCTTGCAGAATTTCTTCAGCTCGGAATCCCAGCTCTCATCGACCTCGAATTCTGCTGGATTCAGGCGCGTCATGTCACCGCGTGAATTGCAGGTGTACGTTGCCTTGATGCACACGTACGGCATTGGAGCATCGCTATGGCAGTGCGTTCCGACCTCGCACGGACATGCCTCGATGATCTTGCGCTTGGCGTCCAGGTATTCGCCGTACGTCTTCTCGTCGTAGCCATCGCCCGTGTCGGGCTTTAACAGGCCTGCCTTGAGGCGCGCATAGCGCTCCTCCCAGTCTTCCTCGTCGTCGGAATCCGAAGTCTCGTCTTCGTCATCCTTGCCGATCGTCCACGGAGTGCTCGTCTCCTCGTCCCAGCAGTAGCCGTAGAACAGCATCGCATCAGTCGAAACGCTCATCTTAGTCCTTCACTTTCATTTCATTTTCGAGAGCATCGAGCGTGTCGCGAGCGATCTCGCGAAATGATCCGCCCTTGCTCTTCAGAATGTTGCGAAGTGCTACGACGAGTGATGCTCGCTGATTCACGGCCTTAGCTAGGCTGTTGTGCGACAAGATCAGTTCTTTGTCCTTGCGCTCGTTCGCCTGGCAAACCGCCTCGTAGGCTGCAGCGGTTGGGTAGGGCTGCCGATCGTGCGCGATGGCCAGATCGCGCTCCTTCTCGATGTTCTTGACGTGCCGGCTCAGCTCCTCGATATGGGCCTTGGCCTGCCCCAGCTCGCGAGCCATCGACGAGCAGCCTTCGCAGCGAAGAGCCATCCCGCACTTGTGGCAGGCGGCCAGAACGGGCTCTGGATGATCCACGGTCACTTCCCCTTGAGCGCCATCTCGGAAGTGAGCGCTCGCATCAGACGGATGACGTATGAGTAGCCGCGCGTCCACCAGTGGTTCGCAAGCGTGCCTTGCTCGTACGGTGAGACGGAGGACTGTTCGTTCTCGGCCGCGACATTTCCCTCGCGGAACCAAATCTCGATGTCCTGAACGTTCTGGACAGCTTCTGCGCGAAGCCGATCGCACAGCTGGAAACCGTCTGCCAGCAGCGACAGATCGCGGCGACCCACGCGCAGCTTGCCACGAGCAATCTCGTCGGCAATCTTGCGGGGTTCCATCAGGTGCATCGCATCCTTCACGACTTTCGCATCCTTACGGGTCATTGGCCGATTGTCAAAAGATACTAGGCGTGCGCCCAGATAATCAGGAGGCCATCCTTGAACTGGATGAAGTCCTGACCAGGGCCGAACGTCATCCACAGGCGTTCCAGCCAGTACGGCTGATGGACGCCGGCCGGGATCCAGATGATTCCGTCTTCGTCGCCACCGTGCGTGGAATGCGCACGCACGAACTCGGGTGCCTCGTAGAACTCCCAGACCGTCATGCACTTGGTCGGAAGGTCGTTGCACCCGTGCGGCGCAAGCACTTGCGTGCTCTTGTCGGTGACGTTGTCGTGGTCGCGCGGTTCTAGTTCCATTGCCCTACCTACACGGCGGGCAGGATGGAATTTCAGGCCGGGTCGTAGGTCTGCGCGAAGATGTCGGGCTTGCAGGGGTATAGCTCCCCCTTCACGCCACAGATGACCCAGTCGCCATGCGAAGCCTCGTGGGTGCCTTCGAGCGTCTTGATCAGTAGCTTGATGGCCGGCTTCTGCGTCATGTCGAACGTGACCTTACAGGAGGCCGTTTCGAACTCGACGTTCTCCTGCGACAGCGTTGTGACGGGCTTGTTGGTGATCTCGGCGAACCACTTCAGCATTTCCTGCAGGTTCGTTCCAGTCCACTGGATAGCGTTAATGACGACGGGTTTCTTGCGAAATTGGGGCATACCGCTCGGTATCAGCGGGACCTCCTATTTGCTAGATCCTTTTCTACGATCGCAACGAAGCTGCGAAGCAGACGATCTTCGGACATGTGCCGAACCATCCCGTCGCTGTAGCCACCAAAGCAGTGAATGCGCACTGCGCGCATGAGCCGCGAGTTGCTGACCTCGAAGTGAAATCTAGCGGTCACCTTCCAGCGTTCGCCAGTGCGATCATCGCGACGTTTCCACATGGAGTCCGACCGGACTCGCCACGGAAGATCTTTATCCCAAGGCTTGTTGGTCCGGGGACGTGTCAACGCGGCTCGTCTTCCAGCATCCTGAAGACTTTTTCGCGCAGCTTCATCAGTGCGACGCCAGCCTCGTTACAAACCAACGCTAGGTGCTCGCTCTTTGGCTCGTACGAGAGAATGGTGAAATTCTCTTTCGCTTGCTTGAGCATCTCCTCGGCGGCCACGATTTGCGCCTTGGCCGACGCTAGAACGTACAACCGTTCCAAGAGACGCTGCTCAACGCCAGGAATTTCTCTCATGCCACCCTTCGCGGCGTCCGTAGCACCGCTTCCTCGATCGCAAGCTTCGCGACCGCCAGCGCGCGCTCGAACACCATCGGCGTCACCTCGACTTCGTCCACGAAGTACTCGTAGCCGTAGCCGCCGATGCCGTGCTGGTTGCAGGCCTCTTCGATGCGAAACCTCTGTCCAGCCACTACATGGTCAGTAATCGTTCTGTACGTCCACAACCTTGGATAGAGCCCCATTTCCTGCCTCCTGCTCTACAACCCCAAAAATTGACTTGGAGCGGATGCTACCCGAAGTTTGGCCTATTTTCTACTGAGAGCCTCTCATCCGAATAACCTCTGCTTGAAACTCGCGTTTTTCATCCAGGTACCGCTGGCTGGCTCGCCTGGCGTCGTCCCGAACTGCCTCAGCGACGCGTAGACGCTCGTTCAGGTTCCAGATTTCGTTCATCAGAATCTTGGCCGCTTGGCAGTCAAGGCAGTCGCACTTCTTGTTGCGAATCGTCTCTGAGACGAGCGCGATTGCTTCTTCAACGGTCATTGGATGTCGATTTCGTAGATGCCGTTCGCTGGATGGCCGTCTCGCATGGGCGACACAAGGAACTTGTTCTCGCCAAAGATACCGCTTTTCGTAAGCTGGTCACGAACCTTGGCGATATAGGCCCACGCTTCTCTTGGCGGCATCTGGCCAATCTCAACGGAGATCATATAGCGCTTGCTCGGCCCTGGCTGGAATTCGATGAGCTGGAACGTCTTGGTTTCGCCGTTCTCAGTCACGTCTACCTGAGCGTTCGGTTCGAGCGGAACGATCCTTTTGAGCTTCGCGGTGATCATCTACGCCTCTTGTTTTTGATCTTGAAGTCCGGGACGAGCATCAGGATAATCCG
>Ga0335084_10003749_pt1 | contig 14904 bp, 13 predicted proteins | sample Lox_Sample_44_FD_206721 | JGI IMG/M metagenome (GOLD analysis project Ga0335084, IMG submission 206721) | Soil microbial communities from Loxahatchee National Wildlife Refuge, Florida, United States - Lox_Sample_4.4 | ecosystem: Environmental > Terrestrial > Soil > Wetlands | place: USA...
CCCGGCGCATCGAGCGCGTCGCCTCCGAGCTCGACCACCTCGCCGGTGATCAACACGGCGCGAACCCGCCGCAGGTTGTGCACCGTCAGCCCGTACTTCAGGCAGTGCACGCCGCCCGCGTTCTCGGCTACGTTCCCGCCGATCGTGCAGGCGATCTGCGACGACGGGTCCGGCGCGTAGTACAGGCCGTGAGGAGCCGCCGCCTCCGAGATCGCCAGGTTGCGCACCCCGGGCTGGACGGTCGCCGTGCGCGCCAGCGGATCGATCGCGAGAATGCGCTTGAACTTCGCGAGCGACAGAACCACGCCTTCGCGATCGGGAACCGCACCACCCGAGAGGCCGGTCCCGGCGCCGCGCGCCACCACGGGTACACGCGCAGCGTGGCATAGCTTGAGGATCTGCACGACCTGCGGCTCGTCTTCCGGCAGCAGCACGGCCGGGGGCAGCTCGCGGAAGAGCGTGAGGCCGTCGCATTCGTAGGGCCGCGTATCCTCGGCAGCGGTGAGGATCGCGTCGGCCGGAAGAATTTCGCCGAGCGCTGCGAGCAAGGCTGGATTGAGCATGGAGGACTGCGGCGTTCCTGCCGTGCATTATTTCACAAAGCCCCTGCGCAGACCACGAGTAAACGCCGGGCGGGCCTGGAGTAAAATGCGCCTCCCCGGTGCGCTCCAAGTCGAAGGCGAAAGCATGAATCAGACCCGATGCCGGTGTTGTGCAATCGTGCTGCCGCTCGTCCTTGCCGCTGCCATCGCAACGAGCACGCATGCCGTTGCGCAGACCACGCTCAGGATCAATATCGCCATCGCCCAGAACTCGCATTACGGCGTGGCGATCGACACCTTCGCACGCGAAGTCGAGAAGCGAACCAACGCACGCTACAAGATCCAGACCTTCTACTCCGGCGCGCTCGGTGCCGAACGCGAATCCGTCGAGGGCGTGCAGTTGGGGACGCTCGATCTCACGCTCACCTCGACGGGTCCGCTGCCCAACTTCGTGCCCGAGGTCGCGATCCTGGACATCCCGTTCCTGTTCCGCGACTACGCGCACGCGCGCGCCGTCCTCGACGGGCCGATCGGGCAGGAATTGCTGGCGAAGTTCCCGCCGAAGGGCATGGTCGGCCTCGCGTGGGCGGAGAACGGATTCCGGCACATGACCAACAGCAGGCACCCGGTCAACCAGCCTGACGATCTCAAGGGGCTGAAGATGCGGACGATGGAGAATCCGATTCACATCGAGGCCTATCGCCAGTTCGGGATTCAACCCACGCCGATGGCGTTCACCGAGGTGTTCACGGCGCTGCAGCAAGGCACCGTCGACGGTCAGGAGAATCCGCTTTCGGTGATCACTTCGGCGAAGCTCGATCAGGTGCAGAAGTACCTCTCGCTGACGGGGCACGTCTATTCGCCGGCGATCTTCCTCATGAACAAGGCGCAGTGGGACCGGCTCTCGGAGGCCGACAAGCAGGCTTTCCTCGAAGCTGCGAAGGAAGGGGTCAAGGCCAACCGCGCGCGCGTGGACGAGGACGAGCGCAAGGCGGTGGCGGACCTTCGCGCCAAGGGGATGAACGTCGTCGAAAACCTGGACAAGGCGAAATTCCAGGCCGTGCTCGCCCCGGTCTATGCCGACTTCGGCAAGCGCTTCGGTCAGGCGAACATCGATCGGATCAAGAACTACAGCCCGCAGTAGACTTCCCCCGTGCTTCACCGATAGCCGAAGATCCCCGGCAGGAAAGTGCTGAGCCAGGGAAAGAGCGACAGCAGCACCAGCACGCCGATCTGCGCCCAGAGGAACGGCCACAGCTCGCCGACGAGCCTGGCGAGCGGCACGCGCGCAACCACCGAGGTGACGAAGAGCAGGCCGCCGACCGGCGGCGTAATCATTCCCATCGTCAGGTTGACGATCACGATGATGCCGAACTGAAGATCGGAAAACCCCAGCGCGTGGGCGATCGGCGCGAGAATGGGCACCAGCACGACTATGCCCGGCAGCGGCTCGATGAAGATGCCGAAGACGAGCAGGAAGGCGTTGACGGCGAAGAGAAAGGCGAGGGGGTGGAGGCGCAGCGCGACGATCGCCGCCGTGAGCTCCTGCGGGACGCGCGATATCGTGAGCACCCAGGCGAAGGCGGCCGACATCGCCACGATGATCAGCACGGAAGCCGTCATCAGCGCGGAACGGGCAAGGATCGCGGGCAGCGCGCGCCACTCGAGCGAGCGATAGATCACGCGCCCTGCGAACAGTGCGTAGAACACGGCGATGACCGAGGCCTCCGTCGGCGTGAACGCGCCAGAGGCGATCCCGCCGAGGATGAGCACCGGCAGAGCCAGCGCCGGCAGCGCGCGCCATGTGTTTGCAACGTACTCGCGCCAGCCGTAGCGCGCGGTCGAGCCGCGATAGTGCCGCCGAAGCGAGATCACGTGGTTGATCGCGGCCATGGCGAGCGCGATCAGGATGCCGGGCAGCACGCCAGCGATCAGCAAGCCGACGAGGCTCACCTCGGGGTAGGCAAGCGCGTAGATGATCATGCTGATCGACGGAGGGATGATCGGACCGAGGATGGACGTGGCTGCCGTCAACGCAGCCGCATATTCGGGTCGATAGCCGTCGTCGCGCATCATGCGGATCATGATCGCCCCGGGGCCCGCGGCGTCGGCCAGCGCCGAGCCCGAGATTCCGGAGAAAAAGGTCAGCGCCAGGATATTGGTGTGGCCCATGCCGCCACGGAAGCGCCCGACGAACTGCGATGCGAAACGCAGTAGCACTTCCGAGAGCGCCCCGCCCGTCATCAGCTCCGCAGTGAGGATGAAGAACGGCACGGCCTCCAATGCGAAGATGTCGATGCCCGAGAACACATATTTCGGCAGGGCGAGCAGCGGCAATCCTCCGTCGAAGAGCATTGCTGCAAGCGTGGCCCCGCCGAGGGCGAACGCGACCGGAAGGCCGAGCACCAGGAGCAGACTGCAGGCGATGAACAGCGTCGCGACCATCGTCCTTCACATCTTCGCCGCCTCGCCGTCGAACTCTCCGTCCGCGAGCAGGCGGCGCTCCCTGACATACGCCCGGGCCATGAGCAGCAGGTGGGCCGTGAGCAGCGCAAAGCCCACCGGGATTGCGAGATAGACGGCGCCGACGGGTATCTGCAGCACCGGCGTGGTCTGCGCCCAGGTAAGCGCGGCATAGCGCGCACCGACGACCACCATGAAGGCGAAGAACGCGAGCAGCAGGACGACGATGACCGCGCGAATGCCCGCCGCGCGGCGCGGCGGCAGGGTCTCCTGCAGGGTCTCGATCCCGACGTGGCCGCCGTAGCGAAGAACCAGTCCGCTGCCGATGAACGTCAGCCAGATCATCAGATACCTCGATACCTCTTCGGCCCAGAGGATCGAAACGCCGGTCGTATAGCGCAGCACGACATTGGCAAAGACGATCGTGGCCATCGCGGCGAGCATCGCGATTACCGCCCAGCGGTTGGCCGCGCGCAGGGCGCGGTCGAGGTCGTCGATCATGCTTGCCCGGACGTCGCGCGCCGCGTCTTTCGCGGCGCGAGCGCGAATTGTCGCATGCGTGGTGATGCGCCCGGGCGGGCATCGTCCTGTCTATAATGGCGGCCACTGCCTCCGTTGCCTTTGCTTGGGGTTCAAGGCGAACGATGCACCCTGGGGAAATCTACGCGAAGACCGAAGCGGGCACGCTCGAGCTCAAGGAGCGCAAGCTCAATCTGCCAATCGCGCTGCGCAGCTTGCTCATCATGATCGATGGCAACCGGACTGTCGGCGAGTTGCTGGAGCGCGCGCAGGCGCTAGGGGTCGACGCCGGCGCGCTCGCCACCCTCGAGCGCTCGGGCCTGATCGCGCGGCGCTTCGCCGCTCCGTCCGCCACGCGTGCGGGGCCGGCGCCAGAAACCGTCAGCGAGAACGACGCCGAGCGCTTCGTCGCCGCACAGCGGAAGCTGAGCGACATCATCAACGAGCATCTTGGCTTTCGCGGCTACCTGCTGATGATGCGCCTGCAGCGGGCCGAGAATCTGCGGGACCTCCACGACTTCCTGCCCGATTTCGCGCAGGCGCTGGTCAAGCGCGTCGGCGTCGACGCCGCGGCGCCTATCGTGGCGGAGCTCGAGCGAATGATCGTCGCGCCGCGCTGAACAGCGGCGTCAGCGACGGATGAGCGCCCGATAGGCGCCAAAGGTAAGCACGGACGCTACGGCGATTGCGGTCGCCATCGGCCTCTGCGTGCCGTCGAAGGTCAGTCCGACGAGCAGCGCGGCGGTCGAGGCGAGTAGAAGCTGGCAGAACGACAGCAGCGAGGATGCGCTGCCCGCTATCTCGGGAAACGGCGTCAGCGCGCCCGCGGTAGCCTGCGGCATCGTCGTCATGAAGGCCAGCATGAACGCGAACATCGGCACGACGATCGCGAGCGGATGCGTCACGCGCGCCCACGCGAGCAGCGCCACCGCGAGTCCCGATACCAGCATAAGAGCGGTGGAATACTGGAGCATCCGATCGATGCCGAGCCGCGCGACAAGGCGGCTGCCGATCGTCGAGCCGGTGATGTTGCCGGCCATCACGATGCCGAAGAGCAGGCCGAAGCCTTCCTCCCCCGTCCCGATCACGCTCACGAACACGAACGAGCTTCCCGCCAGGAAGGCGAATAGCCCGCTCGTCGCGAAGGCCGCGATGAGCAGGTAACCAAGATAAGCTCGCGAGCGCAGCAGGCGTGCGTAGTTGCCGAGCATGACTCCCACTTTCATCGCCTGGGGGCTGCGGCTCCGGATCGTTTCGGGCAGCGCGAAAATCACGCCTGCGAGCGCCGCCACACCGTACACGGCGACGAAGATGAAGTTCGCCTGCCAGCCGAACCACACGTGCAGGTGGCTGCCGATGATCGGCGCGACGACCGGGGCGATGCCGAGAACGACGCCCATCAGCGAGAGCATCCTCGCCGCCTGCTCGCCGGCATAGAGATCGCGCACGACCGCGCGCGGGACGACGGCGACGCTGGCCATGGCCACGGCCTGAACGACGCGGGCGGCGATCAGGGTGTCGATATTGCGTGCCGCCGCGCATACGGCCGACGCTGCGATGAAAAGACCGAGCCCGCCCATCAGCGCCGGGCGGCGGCCGAAGCGATCCGTGAGCGGTCCCACGACAATTTGCGCCGCGCCCCAGGCGTACATGTAGAGAGAAAGCGTGAGCTGGACCTTCTCGTCGCTCGCCGCCAGGGCCCTGGCCATCGAGGGCATCGAGGCAAGATAGATGTCCATCGCGAGTGGCGCGACTGCGATCAGCCCGCCCAGCAGCAACGTCATGCCGTGCCGATCCGGCTTCAGCATGCGTCGCCCGGCGCAGCCGCGCGCCGCCTCAGATGCATCGTCCGCCGTCGACTTCCAGGCAGGCGCCGGTGATGAAGCCGGCTTCGTCGGAAGCGAGGAAGACTGCCGCGCTCGCCACGTCGGCAGGCCGCGACAGTCGTCCCAGGGGGATCGTGGCGATGAACTTGGCGCGCAACTCCGGCGTGTCGCCGCCCATGAACTCGGCGAGCAGCCCCGTCTCGCCGGCCACGGGGTTGATCACGTTGACGCGAATGCGATCCGGCGCGAGCTCCGCCGCCATCGAGCGGCTGGTGACGATCGCCGCTCCCTTGCTGCCGTTGTACCAGGTCAGCCCCGGTCGCGGGCGCACCCCCGCTGTCGAAGCGATGGTGATGAACGCGCCTCCGCCCTGCGCGCGCATGACGGGAACGGCGTGATGCGCCGTGAGAAAGAGGCTCTTCACGTTCACCGCGTAGATGCGGTCGAACTCCGCCTCGCCGACCTCCAGCATCGGCCGGTTGCGATGCGTGGTCCCCGCGTTGTTGACGATCACGTCGATGCGCCCGAAGGCATCGAGCGTACCGCGCACCAGCGCAGCGACATCGGCGTCGACCGCGACGTCGCCGCTAAGGAATATCGCCTTGCCACCTTCCGCCGCGATCCCCGCCGCGACGCGCCCGCCACCGTCGACGTTGATGTCGTTGGCGACGACTCTCGCGCCTTCGCGGGCGAAGCGGGTGGCGATGCCTTCGCCGAAGCCGGAAGCGGCGCCGGTGACCAACGCCACTTTGCCGGCGAGCCTCAAGGCGCGCCTCCGCGCCTGCGCGGGCGTTCAGCCGTCGCCATGGCGCAACACGATCGTCTTGAGCACAGTGAAGCCGTAAAGCGCCTCGAAGCCCTTCTCCCGACCGTAGCCCGAGTGTTTCACGCCGCCGAAAGGCAACTCGATGCCGCCGCCGGCGCCGTAGCTGTTGACGAACACCTGGCCGCTCCTGATCGCGCGAGCCATGCGCAGCTGCCTCGCGCCGTCGGCCGTCCAAATGCCGGCAACGAGTCCGAAGTCGGTGCCGTTGGCGAGGCGCACGGCCTCGTCCTCGTCGTCGAACGCCATCGCCGCGAGGACTGGCCCGAAGACTTCTTCGCGCGCGATGCGCGCCTGTGCAGGAACGTCGCGCAGAAGCCGAGGCGCGACGTAATAGCCGCGCGAAGGAGCGTCGCCTGCGATGCGTCCTCTGGCAACCGTCGCGATCCCGTCGCGCTCCGCCTCGGCGAGAAAGCCCTGCACGCGCTCGAGCTGCGTGGCGCGGATGAGCGGCCCGCAATCCAGATCAGCCAGCGCTGGCCCGGCCTTGAGCGCAGCGAAGCGCTGTCCGAGCCGCTCGAGCAGCTCTTCGTAGCGCGAGCGCTCGACGAGCAGCCTGCTGCCGGCGGAGCAGGTCTGGCCGGCATTCTGCACGATGGCGTTGACGAGAACGGGCAGCGCCGCGTCGAGGTCGGCATCGGCGAACACGACCTGCGGACCCTTCCCTCCGAGCTCGAGCGCGACCGGGCAGTGTCGCTTCGCCGCCTCCTGCGCGACCCACGCCCCGACTGCGGGCGAGCCCGTGAACGAGAGGTGATCGATGCCCGCGTGCATCGCCAGCGCGCCGCCCGCCTCGCGGCCGAGACCGGTGACGATGTTGAGCGCGCCGGGTGGCAACCCGCATTCGGCGGCGAGCTCGGCGACGCGCAGCAGCGACAGGCAGGCGTCCTCCGCGGGCTTGACGACGCAGGCGTTGCCGGCGGCGAGCGCGCCGCCCACGCTGCGGCCGAAGATCTGCAGCGGATAGTTCCACGGAATGATGTGTCCGGTGACACCATGCGGCTCGCGCAAGCCGAGAACGGTGAATTCGCGCGGATAGGGAATCGTCACCCCGTGCAGCTTGTCGGCCGCGCCACCGTAGAACTCGAAATAGCGCGCGCAGGCCGAAAGATCCGCCTGCGCCTGCTTGATCGGCTTGCCGCAATCCCGTGCCTCGATCAGCGCCAGCTCTTCTGCGCGATCGAGGATGCGCCGCGACAAAGCGAGGAGAAGCCGCCCCTTGTCTGCCGGCGCGAGTCTGCCCCAGGCCCCGTCGCACGCAGCGCGCGCGGCCGCGACGGCGGCGTCGACATCGGCCGCCTCGCCGCGCGCGATGGCAGCGAACGCGGCGCCCTCCGAAGGGTCGATCATGGGCAGGGTTGCGCCGGACGCGGACCCCGTCCACCGGTTGGCGATGAAGTGCGCGGCGGGAGTCGTTATCGACGGCCACGCCGGTTGCGGCGCGTTCATCGCGGCGGCCTGAATTTGTGCGCGAGGGTGTACTCGTCGGTGCGCGCCACGTAGCTGAGGCCATCGCGCATCGCCCACAGGCTGACCTGGTGATACAGCGGCACGATCGCGGTGTCGCTGATCGCGAGCTCCGTCGCGCGCTGCAGCAGCGCTTCGCGTTTCGCATCGTCCACGGTCACCAGCGCGTCCTCTAGCAGCAGATCGACCTTCGCGTTCGAGTAGTGGCCGCGGTTCGCGGTGCCGAAGCCCTTTTCCTTGTTCACCGTGGCGATCAGCGCTTTGAGCGGACTCGAGGCTTCGCCCGTGCCCGAGCTCCAGCCGACGAGCAGGAAGCTGAACTTGAACTCCGTACCTTGTGGGAAGAACGTCGCCGAGGGCATCGCCACCACGCGCGTGACGATACCCACATGAGTCAGCATCTGGGCGACGGCCTGAGCCACCTTTGCGTCGTTGACGTAGCGGTTGTTCGGGGAATGGATCGTGAGACCGAAGCCGTTGGGGTAACCTGCCTCGGCGAGCAGCTTCTTCGCGCCGTCCGGATCGAAGGCCTCGGGCTTCAGGCTCTTCGAGTAGCCGAAGAAGCCCTCGGGCAGGAGCTGCCCCGTGGGAACGGCTTGCCCTTCCATCACGCGCTCCGCGAGCGCCTGGCGGTTGATCGCCTTCGAGATCGCCTTGCGCACGCGCGGATCCTTCAGCGGATTTGCGGCGAGCGGCTTGCCGTCCCTGTCCGTCACGAACGGCGAAACGTCTCGCTCCGAGTCCATGTGCAGGTAGATCAGCCGATCGGCGACGGTGCGGGACAGCGTGAGCCGCTTTTCCTGCTTCAGCCGGTCGACATCGGTCGTGGGCACGTTCTCGATCGCCTGCACGTCGCCTGCGAGCAGCGCGGCCACGCGCGGAGCGTCGGAGGGAAGGAGTCGCAGCGTCACCCTCTCCCACGGCGTCTTGCCTCCCCAGTAGGCGTCGTTGCGCGCGAGCTCGATCCGATCGCCTTTCGCGTAACGCACGAGCTTGTAGGGTCCCGTGCCGATCGCCGCCTTGCCGGAGTTGAACTCTTCCGTCGTGGCCTTCGCTGCGCTTCCGGAGATGATCGCGATCTGGGTCATGTCCGAGGGCATGAGCGGGTAGGGTGTGGTCGTGCGAAAGCGGATGGTGTACGGATCGACGACGATCATCTCCTTGATCTGCTTGGTGTAGGCGGTGAAAGGCGACGGACTGTTCGCCACGGTGGGCACGCGCTCGATGGAGGCGACGACGTCGGCCGCCGTGAACTCGCTGCCGTCGTGGAACTTGACACCGCGACGCAGCCTGAACTCCCAGGTCAGGGGATCGACGGCGCGCCACGACTCGGCGAGACCCGGGATCATCCGCTGCCGCTCGTCGCGGAAGACGAGGTAGTCGAAGACGTGGGCGGCAACGTTGTTATTCGGCGTCACGTTGTGATAGTGCGGGTCGATCGCGGTGACGTCCGCACCGATGCCGATGGCGAGGTCCGCGGCGCTGCCGGGGCCCACTGCCCCGAGAAGAAAGCACGGCAAGAGCAGAGTCGAGATCGAGAAGCGCACTGCGAGCAACCTCAAGGAGTTAGCACATCGACCGGGCTTCAAAGCATAGCCGAATTGCATCGAACCGCAACTCTTTGTAACACGTCGCAGCGAGTGTCAACGTCCGGACGCGAGCCCGCGTTGGTTGCGTTGAACGTTGTCGCACAAGAAGGAGGTTGCCATGAAGCGTGTTCTGACAGCGGTTGCTGCGCTCACCGTGCTCGGGACGGCCGCGTTCGCGACGAGCGCGTCGGCCAATTCCTTCGCGGTTTCGATCGGAGGTCCGGGGTTCGCCGTGGGCTACTCCAACCACGGCGGGTATGTCGCCGCCTACGCGCCGGCGCCGGTCTATTACGCACCGCCCGCGTATTACGCCCCGTATCCGTACGGCTACTATGCGCCTGCGGTCGTATACGGCCGAGCCGCCTACTATCGCCCCTGGCCGCGCGCCTACTATCCTTACCGTCACTGGTAAGCCTCACTTCGCCGCGTAGCTGATGCGATAGATCGCGCCGGCGTAATCGTCGGAGACGAGAAGTGCGCCGTCCGGCATGACCAGCACGTCGGCCGGACGGCCCCACGCGCTCTCGCCCTGCAGCCAACCCGTTGCGAACGGTTCGTAGGCGATCGCACGGTTGTTCTCGACGCGAACGAGCGTGATCCTGTAGCCGATCTTCTTGCTGCGATTCCACGAGCCGTGCTCGGCGACGAAGATCTGGTTGCGATACTCGGCCGGAAACTGCGCACCCGTGTAGAAGCGCATGCCGAGTGGCGCGACGTGCGGCCCGAGGTTCTGCGCCGGCGGCGCGAACTCGGCGCAGCGCCGTTTGCTTCCGTACTCCGGATCCGCGATCGCACCGGCATGACAATAGGGGTAGCCGAAGTTTAGTCCCGGGCGGGGAGCGTGATTGAGGGTGTCGGGCGGGGCATCGTCGCCCAGATAGTCGCGGCCGTTGTTCGTGAACCAAAGCTCTCTCGTGCTCGGATCCCAGTCGAAGCCTACCGAGTTGCGCAGGCCGCGTGCGTACACTTCGTAGCCCGAGCCATCGGGGTTCATGCGCGTGATCACGGCGTAACGATCGGGATCGGGCTCACAGATGTTGCAGGGAGCCCCGACGGGCACGTAGAGCTTGCCGTCCGGACCGAAGGCGATGAACTTCCAGCCGTGCAGCGCGTCGCTGGGAAAGCGGTCAGTCACCACGACCGGCTGCGGCGAGTCGGTGAGCCGCTCCTCGATACGGTCGTAGCGCAGGATGCGGTTCACCGCGGAAACGTAGAGAGCGCCGTCCCTGAAGGCGACGCCCACGGGGCGCTCCAGCCCGGAAGCGATCGTGGTGACAGCGCCGAGCGTTCCCGGCTTGAGCTGCACCGCGTAGACTTTCCCCGCCTGCATCGAGCCGACGAACAGCGTGCCTTTTGCCCCGAGAGCCATCTCGCGCGCATTGGCGACGCGCGCCACGACCTCGATGCGAAATCCCGGCGGGAGCTTGATCTGCTCGAGTGGCAATTCGCCGCGTTGCGCAAGCGCAAAGGGAAAAGCGCCAAGCAGGACTGCGCTCAGCCACACGCGAGCCATCTTCATGTTGCCTCGACGCATTGACGGTGATTGCAGGATGCGCCTCACGAGCGAGCGCCCGCAACGCGGCCCGGCGCTTCGGTTGACAGTATTCGGCACGGTTTCTATCCTTCGGGTGCGTTGTCTTCCGGCGACGCCGGAGCCCGCCGCATGGATGCCCCCGCAGCCTCGTCCGTTATCGTTCCCCAGATCACCGGTTTCGACCTGATCCGCACGCTGGTCGGTTTCGATACCACGAGCCGTGAGTCGAATCTCGCTCTCATCCACTGGGTGCGCGATTATCTCGCGCGCGAGGGCATCGCCTCACAGCTTACCTATGACGACGACAGGCGCAAGGCGAACCTGTTCGCGACGCTGCCCGCGCAGGACGGCAATGCGCTGAGCGCCGGAGTCGTACTGTCCGGCCACAGCGACGTCGTACCGGTCGACGGCCAGCCGTGGGATCGACCTCCGTTTGCCGCCACCGTGGTCGGCGACCGCCTCTACGGTCGCGGTGTGACCGACATGAAGAGCTTCAGCGCGATTGTGCTCGCTTTCGTGCCCGAGCTGTTGCGTCGCGGCTTGAGGCGCCCTCTGCACATCGCGCTCTCCTACGATGAGGAGGTCGGCTGCATCGGAGTGCGACGCCTGCTCGCCGACATTGCAGCGCGCGGCGTGCATCCAGCTGGCTGCATCGTCGGCGAGCCGAGCGGGATGCAGGTCGTCGTCGCCCACAAGGGCAAACGCGGCCACCGCTGCCGCGTGCGCGGGCACGAAGCGCATTCGGCGCTCACCCCGCTCGGGGTCAACGCCATCCAGGTGGCGAGCGAGCTCGTGAATTTCCTCGCGCAGATGGCCCGCCGTTACCGCGAGCGCGGCGGCTTCGACGCTGCCTACGACGTTCCGTACACGACGGTGCATACCGGGGTGATTCGCGGCGGCACGGCGATCAACATCGTGCCGCGCGACTGCACGTTCGATTTCGAGTTCCGCCACCTTCCATTCGACGACCCTGAACAGATGCTCGCGGAGCTCAAGCGTTTCGCGGCAACACTTCTGCCGGAGATGCACGCCGTCGACCCGACGACTTCCATCGACTTCGATGCGCTTTCGACGCTGCCTGGCTTCGACAGCCATGGGGGCAGCGAGATCGCCGAGTTGGGCAAAGCCTGCACCGACGTCCCGGAGTTCGGGAAGGTTTCCTTCGGCAGCGAAGCGGCGCTGTTTCACAACGCCAACATCCCGACCATCATTTGCGGGCCCGGGCATATTGCACAGGCGCATCAGCCGAACGAATGGGTGGCCATGGAGCAACTGGCACAGTGCGAGAGCTTCATGCGTCGCGTTGCCGATCGCGTCTGCGTCGCATGAGCGTCGGGCCCCGACGATGGCTGACTCGGCAAGTGTTCCGGTTCCCCCGATCGAGGTCGAGTTTCCCGACTTGTCGGGCTTTGCACCCGGCAATGGCGGCATTCCGTACGCATGGACGTTCGCAGCCGATCGCACCGGCCCGCACGTGCTGGTCCAGGCACTGACGCACGGCAACGAGGTCTGCGGCGCCATCGCGCTCGACTGGGCGCTGCGCGAGAACCTGCGTCCGACGCGCGGAACGCTCTCGCTAGTGTTCGCCAACGTGGCCGCGTATCGGAGCTTCGATCCGGGCAACCCGTTCACGTCGCGCTCCGTGGATGAGGACTTCAACCGCCTGTGGACGCGGGAAGTTCTCGATGGGCCGCGCGACAGCGTCGAGCTGCGACGCGCACGCGAGTTGCGACCTCTGTACGACAGCGTCGACTACCTTCTCGATCTGCATTCGATGTCGGATCCCTGCCCTCCGCTCGCGATGGCCGGCCTGCAGCGCAAGGGCCTCGATCTCGCGCGCGGCGTCGGTACGCCCGGCCACATCGTCATCGACGGAGGTCACAGCGCAGGCCGGCGGCTGCGCGACTACGCCTTCTTCGACGACGCCGAAGATCCTCGCTGCGCGCTGCTCGTCGAGTGCGGTCAGCACTGGGAGCGCTCGGCGCCCAAGGTGGCAAGGCAGGCGCTGCTGCGCTTCCTGCGTCGCTTCGGCATGGCCGAGGCGAGCGTGCTCGACGCCTACCTCGACGAATCGCCGCCGCCGTCGCAGCGGCTGATCGAGGTCACGACCACCGTCACCATCGGCTCGGACAAGTTCGCGTTCACGATGCCGGTGCAGCCCCTTCAGGTCATCCCCCGCGCCGGAACCGCATACGCCGTGGATGGCGGAACGGCGATACGCACGCCGCACGACGATTGCGTGCTGATCATGCCGACGCGGCGTCCGAAGCGCGGCGAAACGGCGGTGCGCCTCGGGCGCTACGTCCGCTGACGTTCAGCGCGCGGCGGCTTCCGCGGCCCGCACCAGGTCTTCGCCGACGATCGCGGCCCATTTGTCGTAGGCGCCGCGCGTCTTCTCCTCGAACGGCGCCTTCCCGGTCGGCGTGAGGCGCGTGACCTTGGCCCCGTCGCGCGCGAGCCGCGCGAGAACGTCGTCGTCGCTCTGGCGCCGGGCGAGCTCGGCCGCCTCGTGCGCCGCGTCGCGCGCCGTCTGCCGGAGCAGCTCGCGATCGCTCTCCGGGAGCCCGTCCCAGAGCTTCCTGCTGACGACGAAGAAGAGCGCCTCGGCGCAGCCGCCCCAGAGCAACAGGTGCGGGACCCCGTTGGCGTAGAGACGCGATGCATCGAAAGCGCCCACGGGAATCACTTCCCCATCGAGTGTGCCCTGCGCCAGCGCGGCACGCGCTTCGACCGTGCCCATGCCGGCCGGCAGCGCACCGAGCGCGAGCAGCGTGTCGGTGAGAAGCGGCGAAAGCTGCGTGCGCAGCCGCTGCCCGGCAAGATCCGCCGGCGTGTGCACGGCCCGCCGGGTCGCGAGCTCGCGAAAAGCGTCCGGCGTGGCCGCGAGCGGGACCACGCCGGCAGTCTCGAGCGCTGCCGCGAGCCGCGTCCCCGCCTCTCCGGCAAGCACACGTTCGACCGCTTCGGTGTCGCTGAAGAGCCATGGCAGCGCGATCAGGTTGAGCTCCTTCACCTGCGCGCCCCAGTTCGATGCCGAAGCGACCGCGAGGTCGATCGTGCCGTCGCGCAGGGCGGAGAACTCGCGCGCGGGGTCGCGTTGCACGAGCGCCGCGCCGGGATAGTGCTTCACCGCGATGCGCCCGCCGCTGCGCTCCCCGATGAGCCGCGCCCAAGCCTCGCCCCCGCGGCCCTGAGGATAGGCCGGCCCGAGCGCGGTCGAGAGCTTCCATTCACGCGGTACGCTCTGCGCGTAGGCGGACGCTGTCAGCAGACTCGCCAAGGCGAGGCACCCGATTCGATTCAGGACTGAACGCGGCACGAAGCGAGGTTACCGAGAGCCGCGTGAGCGGGTCAATCGAGCAGGGGCATCGCGCCGCGCACGGGTGAGTCGTACCAGTAGCGGCGGTCCAGGTCGCGCTGCGCCGCGGCGCGCATCACCTCGCCCCTCTCGAACGTGAAGCTCAGCGCTCCCTCATAATCCGTTCGAACCGTCTTTATTCCCGCGCGGTCGTAGCGTTCGACGATCTCGGGTCGCGGGTGGCCGAAGCGATTGCGATAGCCCGGCGTGAACACGGCGACGCGGGGGGACACTGCTGCGATGAAGGCCGCAGTCGACGACGTGCGGCTTCCGTGGTGAGGCACGATCAGAAGGTCCGACTGTAGCGCACGCTCCTCGCGACGAACGAGATCGGCCTCAGTGCGCGCCTCGATGTCGCCGGTCAGGAGCGCGCTCCCACCGGGGCCGCTCACGCGCAGGACGCAGGAGAGGTCGTTGCTCTTGAGCTTGGGGTTCGCGTAGTTCGCGGGCACGGGGTGCAGCAGCGCAAAGTGCACGCCGTCCCAGTCCCAGCGCTCGCCGGCGAGGCAGCGGCGCGCGGAATCGGAATCGCTTAGCCTCGCTCGCTCGCGCAGGATCTCGCTGCCCTCGGGCAGCGACGAGGAGAGCCAGCCCACCGGTACGGTTGCCAGAAGCGAGATCGCGCCGCCGCTGTGGTCGCTGTCCTGGTGGCTCACGATCAGGCCGTCGAGGTGCTTTACGCCGCTCGCTCGGAGCATCGGCGCGATGATCCGGTTGCCTGCGTCCGCGTCCTCGTTGAAGCGCGGGCCGGTATCGTAGAGGAGCGCGTGGCCGTGCGTCTGC
>Ga0335084_10003750_pt1 | contig 14901 bp, 18 predicted proteins | sample Lox_Sample_44_FD_206721 | JGI IMG/M metagenome (GOLD analysis project Ga0335084, IMG submission 206721) | Soil microbial communities from Loxahatchee National Wildlife Refuge, Florida, United States - Lox_Sample_4.4 | ecosystem: Environmental > Terrestrial > Soil > Wetlands | place: USA...
GCAGCGCGGCCGACGTGAGGCCGAGGGTGAGGATGGGCGCGTCCGCCGGGTTGACCTTGCTGTAGATCGGCGGGTTGGGGAGGTCGGTCGGCAGGAACGTGGTGGCCGCGTTGATCGCCGCCTGCACCTGCTGCTCGGCGATGTCGAGGGCGAGGTTCAGGTCGAACTGCAGGGTGATGACCGACGCGGTGCTCGAGCTCGTGGAGGTCATCTGCTTGAGCCCGGGCATCTGGCCGAACTGGCGCTCGAGCGGCGCGGTGACCGCGGAGGCCATGACGTCGGGGCTGGCCCCCGGGTAGAACGTCTGCACCTGCATGGTCGGGTAGTCGACCTGGGGCAGGGCCGACACGGAGAGGAGCCGGTAGGCGACGAAGCCGGCCAGGATGATCGCGACGGTGAGGAGAGAGGTGGCGACCGGCCGGAGGATGAACGGCCGCGACGGGTTCATGTCCCCGGGCGGGGGGCGGGGCGCTCTCGCACAGTCGGCTCCACGCGCGAGCGCTCCTGCACCTTGTCGACGCCGTCGACGATGAGCGAGTCCCCGACGGCCACGCCCTCGCGCATCGCGGTGACGGCCCCCTCGGTGGGGCCGGGGACGACCTTACGGAGCTCCACCGTCTTGTCGGGCTTGACCACGTAGACGAAGGGGCCCTGCGATCCGCGCTGGATGGCCTCGTTCGGGACGAGCACGGCGCCCTTGAGGAGATCGACCTGGACCCGCGCGTTCACGAACTGGTTCGGGAACAGCTCGTTGTTACGGTTCTCGAACGAGGCCTTGAGCCGCACGGTCCCGGTGCCGACGTCGATCTGGTTGTCGACGGCCACGAGCACGCCGGTCGCGATCTTGGTGCGCCCCTCGCGATCGTAGGCGTCCACCGCCAGGGCACCGCCCGCCCGCTGGCGCGCGAGCACCGCGGGCAGGTTGTCCTGCGGGATCGTGAACAGCACCGCGATCGGCTGGACCTGCGTGAGCACCACGAGCCCGCCCGGATCGTTGGCGTGCACCATGTTGCCCGGGTCGACGAGCCGCAGGCCGGCGCGGCCGGTGATCGGCGCGAGGATGCGCGTGTAGGTGAGCTGCAGGCGGATGCTGTCGATCTGTCCCTGGTCCGACTGGATCGCCGCGGTGAGCTGCGACACCATCGACGCCTGCGTGTCGAGCTGCTGCTGCGGGATGAAGCCGCCCTTGACGAGCGAGCGGTAGCGCTCCAGATCGAGCCGCGCATTGTTCAGCGCCGCCTCGTCCTTGGCGAGCTGGCCCTCGGCCTGCGTGAGCTGGGTCTCGAACGGCCGCGGGTCGATCTCGGCCAGCAGGTCGCCCGCCTTGACGGTCTGACCTTCCTGGAAGAGCGTGCGCATCAGCTGGCCGTCCACGCGGCTGCGGACGGTCACCGTGCTGAACGGGGTGACGGAGCCGATGCCGGTCAGGTAGACGCCCAGCTCGCCGGATCGGGCGGGGCTGACCACGACCGGAATCGCGCGGGCTCCGGTCGGCGGAGCCGCCGACTGCGCGCGCCCGGGGCCTTTCAGGGCGGCGACGTAGCCGCCGGCGCCGAGCAGACCGGCCAGCACGATACCGATGACCCAGAGCCGCCGCGCGGACCGGCGCGAAGGCACGGTCGCCTCCATCTCCGTGGTTTTGCTTGCTTCGACAGCCATGCAGGGACTCCCTCCCGTGTCGCCTCGCTTGTAGCATATTTCGACGCGGCGCTCGGCCTCATCATTCGGTTCCGAGGGCCCGGGCGATCCGCTCCGGGGTGCCCAGATCGCACCAGGTGAACGTGGGCAAGCGCGCCACCGCCAGGCGCAGCAGGGCCGACTCGAGCACGGAGCGCGAGAAATCCGCGGCGGGTGCGAACAGGTACGCCTGGCGGAGCGCCCACGACTCGAACTGCGTGCCCGCGAAGATGCCCAGACGGACCAGGCGGTCGTGGAGCAGCGGCACGCAGGCGCGCCCCGCCTCGACCAGGGCGCCGACGCCGGCGGTGAAGATGAACGTGTTCCACAGGCAGCCGAGCTGGTAGAACCGGCGCGCCGACTCCCGGCTCGGCTTCTCCCGGAACGCGCGAACCTGATGGACCGAGCCGTGGCCGGCCCAGCCGAGGCGCTCGCCGGGCTCGATCCAGCCGTAGTCCGGATCCGGATCGGTGGGCGGCGCGCCGAGCAGGACGAGCCAGTCCGGGTGGGTCCGCACGTACTCGGCCACCTCGGCCACGTGGCCCATGAAGGCGGACTCCTCGAGGATGAAGTGGTCGGCCGGGAACACCGCCACCGTCGCCTGCGGGTCGCGCGTTCGGATCCAGTGCGCGGGCAGCAGGACGCCGGCGGCGGTGCCGCGATCGGCCGGCTGGGACAGCACGTGGACGGCGGGCAGATCGGCCAGCTCGGCTCCGAGGAATCGGGCGTGGCTGGCCTGGGTGACGACGACGATCCGCTCGGGCGGAACCAGCAGGATGACCCGCTCCAGGGTCTGTCGCAGCAGCGACTTGGAGCCGGTGAGGGTGGCGTACTGCTTGGGTCGCTCGTCTCCGTGGAGCTGCCGGGTCAGAGCGCGGAGCCGTCGACCCTCGCCCCCTGCGAGGACGATGGCCCAGAGGTCACCGCGGGACCGGAGATCGGGGATCGAAGGGCACGGCTCGGCGAGCGTGAGCATGGTCATGGGCGCACCTCCAGACGGATCTTGGACATGGCATCTCCTCCTCAGTTGGAAAGGGGGTCGCCGCCCACGCACGCAAGGCGCGGGTCGGTCAGGACGCGAGAGCGAGGAGGCTAGGACGCGGGCGGGGCGCGCGGCTGAGCCGCGGAGGCGGCGAGCCCGGCCGACGGCGGCTCGGGCGCTGGGGCGAGGCTCGCGACCAGCGTGTGGACCGGCCGCAGGTCGGTCGGCAGGCCCGACGGGACGTCGCCGGTGCCCGAGGTGACCCGCACGATGACGTCGTCGTAGTCCGCGTCGTCGTAAACGCCGGGAATCCATGACGGATCGGGCGGGCTCGCGTGCGCGAGCGCGGGCAACGTGGCCGCGAGCGTGAGCGAGATCGCGAGCAGCGGTGCCTGGAAGAGGGACGGCATCACGTCCGATGGACGTCTCAAGAGGACGACCTATTCGTCGGTGGTGGTCTTATGGCCGCGCAGGCTGGGTGAGCTGGTGCATCTCCTCACGGAGCTGCCTGAGCCGTTCCTTGGTCTGCGCTGCGCGGGCGAGCTGCTCCGGGCTGAGCACCGCCCGCACCTCGAGGGCGGCCTGCGCACTGTCCAGGGCGAGCTGATCGCGGAGCTGGCCGATTCGCTGCAGGAAGGGCTGGATGTCCGCGGTCTGCACCTGACCGGGGGCGAGCAGCTTGGCGCCCAGCTCCTGCTGGGCCTGGCGAAGCTGCTCGATCAGCGGGCGCGCGGTGCTCCGGTGCGCCGAGAGAATGCCGCGCACCTTCGCCTGCTGCTCGGGCGTGAGATTCGCGGAGCGGATCATGAGCCAGAGCTCGCCGTCCGGGCGGCCCGTATCCCCACGCATGCCCGGCTCGTGTCCAGGTCCGCCCGGCGGCAGACCAGGGGTCTGGGCACCGGCCGGGATCGTCCCGACGGCGGTCAGGAGGACGGCGGCGAGCACGCCCGCCAGCGCGCCGCGGATCGAGTGCGGGTTGCTCATCATGGCTCCCCTCCGGTGAGTGTGCTATCGACCTCGTGGGCCATTGCATCGAGCGTCAGCCGCGAATCGTCGATCTCAATGGGCGTACCGGAGACCGCCGGGTTGCCGGTCACCGAGAACAGCGAGGCCGAGACGTCGGCGAGGATCGCCGCGACCTCTTGCGGCTGCATCGTGGGCGGCACCGGCGTCACCGCGCGCCACACCGCGACCTCGACCCAGAGCAGCAGCGCCACCGCGGCCGCGGACAAACCGAACGCGGCGGGCATCCATCGCCGACGCAGCACGGCGGGGCGCGGCCGCGGCTCCGGGGTGTCGCGGAGAACGCCGGTGATCAGCGCCAGCTCGTGGCGCGCGCGCCGCGAGCGCCGGGTGCACGCCGCGCACGACGCCAGGTGCGCGCGCTCGGCTTCGGTGGCCAGCTGGACCTGCACGCGCGTCAGCGCGTCGTCCGACAGACAGCGGCTCACGTCGCGTCTCCCAGCGCGCGCCGTAGGTGGCGGATGGCGCGATAGAGGTGGCGCTTGACGCTCCCCGCGCTCAGGCCGAGCACGGCAGCGACCTCGGCGGTGGACCGCTCCTCGACGTAGCGCAGCGCGAACACCTCCTGCTGGCGCCGCGGCAGGGCGCGGAAGGCCTCCCAGATGTGCCGCCGCGTCTCCGCACCCAGCGCGAGGTCAGCGGGGCCCACCATCTCGGCGGCCAGCGGCGCATCGTCGACCTGGGTGCTCCAGAACCGGAAGCGCATCCAGCCGCCGGCCCGCCGGCGGTCGTGGCAGGCGTTGACCGCCACCCGGGTGAGCCAGGCGCCCCAGTCCACGGGCGGCTGGCCGAAGCGGGCCGCCTCATGAGCCTTCAGGAACACGTCCTGTACCACGTCCTCGGCCTCCTGGAGGTCACCCAGCAGCAGGCGACAGAGTCGTCGCAGGCGCCCGTAGTGGGCGGTGACGAGCGTGTCCGGGCTCCTCGAGGGCTCCACGTCGCTCTGACGGTTCTCCCATGCCCTCTCATCTACTTTCTCTCGGTAGGTTCGACGAATGAGCCTCGTCCCTGGTTGACCCGGTCAACCGGATCCGCCCCGAATTCGTCAGGAACGCGACGGGCGCTCGCGGCCGTCGCCCGTCAGCAGGTGACGAGTGCATTACCCGGAGCCGGGAGGAGGAGCGCGCGCGTGAACGTCTGGGCCAGTGCGTGGGCCAGCGCCGGGATCGCGGTCCGGGCCCTGCGGGTCAACAAGCTGCGCAGCGCGCTGACCATGCTCGGCATCGTGATCGGGGTGGGCGCGGTCATCACCATGGTGGCGGTGGGGGCTGGCGCCCAGGCGCGAGTGGCCCAGCAGATCCAGAGCCTGGGCTCCAACATGATCATCGTGCTCTCCGGCTCTGCGGTGGCGGGTGGCGTGCGGATGGGCTCGGGCAGCCAGCTCACCATCACCGAGGACGACGCCTGGGCCATCCAACGCGAGATCCCGGTAGTGGCCACGGCGGCCCCGACGTCGCGCGGCGGCGCCCAGGTGGTCTACGGCAATCTGAACTGGGCCACGGCCATCCAGGGCGTCACGCTGGAGTTCTTCACCGCGCGCGAGTGGGACGTGAGCGACGGCCGGCTCTTCAGCCAGGAGGAGATCGACGGGGCGGGCAAGGTCGCGCTGCTCGGCCAGACCGTGGCGGCGAGTCTCTTCGGCGACAGCGATCCGCTCGGCCAGGTCATCCGGATCAAGAACGTGCCGTTCGGCGTGATCGGTGTCCTCGAGCGCAAGGGCCAGACCACCTTCGGGCAGGATCAGGATGATACGGTGCTGATCCCTCTCAGCACGGCCAAGAAGAAGGTGCTGGGGTCGAGTCAGGCCAATGCGCGATCGGTGGGCTCGATCGCGGTCAAGGTGCGCGAGGCCCGGGCCATGTCCGAGGCCGAGCAGGAGATCCGCGGACTGCTCCGCCAGCGACACCGGCTCCAGATGTTCCAGGAGGACGACTTCGGTATCCGGAACCTCACCGAGGTGCTGCAGTCTCAGGAAGCGTCGTCGCGGGTCCTCACCCTGCTGCTGGCCGCGATCGCCTCGGTGTCCCTGCTGGTGGGCGGTATCGGCATCATGAACATCATGCTGGTGTCGGTGACCGAGCGGACGCGCGAGATCGGGCTGCGGATGGCGGTGGGCGCACGGGGCCGCGACATCCTGCTGCAGTTCCTGGTGGAGGCGGTGACCCTGTCGCTCATCGGCGGGCTCATCGGGATCACCGTCGGGCTCGGGAGCTCTTACGCGATCGCCTACTTCGCGCAGTGGCGCACGCTGGTCAGCACCGAGGCCGTGGTCACGGCGTTCGCTTTCGCGGCCGCGGTCGGGGTGTTCTTCGGCTTCTACCCGGCCCGGAAGGCGTCCCACCTGAACCCCATCGACGCCCTTCGCTACGAATGAGGAACATGCTTCCAAAACCGCGCCACTTCTGCTAAATTGACCTCCTGGGCCGCCACTCCGGGCCCGGAAAAGTCGAGGTCGAGCCGTGGCGGGCAAGGGCATCCAGGACCTGGTCGGGCAGGTGATGATCGACAAGGAGTTCCTTGCCGATCTGGTGCGCGACCCCATGAAGGTTCTGGCCGCCTTCGACCTGACCGGCGACGAGCGGGCCGCCATCATGCACGCCCTCGGCAGCACGTCTCACGTCTCGGAGCGGGAGCGCGCGCGCGCCATCCAGAACGTGATGCTCAAGCGCTGGGCGACCTGATGCGGACATCCCCCGGACGGCGCTGAGTGGCCAATCTCCCCGAGATCGGCTTCCTGCGTCGCGTCGTCTTGTTCAAGGACGTCGAGGAGCCGGTCCTGCTCGCCCTGTGGCCGGCCTTCCGCGAGCGCCGTCTCCGCAAGGGCGACGTGCTCTTCCGCGCGAATGATCCGGGGGAGGAGCTCTTCCTCATCAAGGACGGTAGCATCGTGGTCTCCAAGCCGGTCACCGGTCGGGTGGAGCAGGTGCTCTCGCGGCTCACGCCGGGCGAGGTCTTCGGCGAGATGAGCCTGTTCGGTGACGAGCGCCGCCGCTCCGCCACCTGCCAGGCCGAGATCGACAGCGTGCTGTACAGCCTCGACCGCGACAGCCTGAACCGCTTCGTCGCCGGCAGCCCGCTCGCCGCCGCGAAGTTCTTCCAGCAGATGGCGCAGGTGGCCTTCAAGCGGCTCCGCGATTCCTCCGATCTGGTCGCCGAGGTGACCCGCTGGGGGTTGGAGGCCACCGGCCTCGACATCGAGCACAAGTAGCGGCCCGGAGCGACCGTGAGCGAGGTCTCGGACAAGCCCGCGGACGGCAGACCGAAGCGAACTCGCATCGAGCTGCTCGTCCGTCAGACCGACGGCGACGGCTTCGAGACTCGCGAGATCCCGAGCGCGGTCGCCTACCTGCACAGCCGCCCCCAGCGCATCCCGGACGCCGACTGGGAGATGGCGCGGCTGCCCTACGCGCCGCAGGGCGTGGTCACGTACGCGCTGAAGAACCGCCGCACCGAGCAGATCATCCAGATCAGCGAGACCGAGAAGTTCCTGTGGGAGCAGATGGACGGACGCGCCTCGCTGCAGGAGATCGGGACTTCCTACCTGCTCCACTACGGCTCGTTCGACTTCGAGGTCATCCCGACCTTGATCGTCAAGCTGCTACGCGCCGACCTGCTGACCATGCGTCCGGTCTCCCGCCTGCGTGCGGTGCTGGCCCGCAACCGCCGCAACCCGGCGGCCCGAGCCATGGAGGGCACGCTCCACGCGCTGGAGCGGCTGACCGTGACGAGCCGGCGCTCGCATCAGTTCTTCGAGCGCATGTACCGCTACGGCGGCTTCCTGCTCTTCACGCCGTGGGCCGTGATCGTGCTCGCGATCATGGTGGTGCTCGGAAGCCGCAGCGGCATCGAGATCTGGCACGACCTCGGCGAGGTGACCCACGGGCTGGCCAGCCACCCGCTCGTCGCGATCCTGCTCGTGAAGATCGTGTTCTGGCTCACCGTGATCAATCATCAGATCATCCACGCGCTCGCCTGCATCCACTACAAGCGGCGGGTGCGCGAGTTCGGCTTCACGATCCTGCACGGTTTCATCCCGACGTTCTACGCCGACGTGACCGACATCTTCATGGCCACCCGCCGGGCCCGCGTGGTCAACGCGGTGGCGGGGCCGCTCTTCCATCTCTTCCTCGGCTTCTTCTGCTTCTGGATCGCCGTGAAGCTGCAGCCCGGCCTCATCCAGGGTTTCCTGGCCGCCTCCGCGTTGCTGCAGCTGCAATCGTTCCTGATCAGCCTCTACCCGTTCTGGTTCCTCGAGATGGACGGCTACCACATCCTGGTCGAGATGGTGGGCGTGCCCACCCTCAATCACGACTCGGCCCGCTTCGTGCGCGAATCGCTCTGGCGACGCGTCCGCACGGCCACCTGGCTCACCCGCCAGGAGGCGATCTGCGTGGCCTACTTCACGCTCTCCCTCGCCTCCGTCGCCGGCTTCATTCTCCTCAACGTCTGGCTCCTGACCCGCGCCGGCAGTTCGTGACGTAGGAGGTCCCGCCGCGCGCGTGGGCTGACACCGGAAGCTTCTCTTCATCTGCGGGGGCCGAGAAATGGCCCCCGCGCTCCCCCAGTCAGCGGACAACCGAGGCGGGCAACCCGCGTGGCCAGCGACCCGGCCCGCTAGCCCCCGCCGCGCAGCACGAGGGCGATCAGGCGGCCGACGGATGCGCCCAGGGCGTCCGGGAGCTCGGCGGGCGCGCTCTCGAGGATGCGGCGCTGCTCCTCCTCGCCGAGGGATTCGAGACGCGCCTGCGCGCGCGCGCGGACCTCGGGGCCGAGCAGCCGCGCGACCTCCAGCACGAAGCGCAGCGCCTGCTCGGCGCGCTCCTGAGGCGACGCGGAGCCGGAAAGCGCGGCGACTCCCGCCTCGCGCAGGCGACGGCTGAGCCGGATCCGCTGACCCTGCCGGCGCAGCAGATCGCCCGCGACGGGGCCCCATTCGAGCGCGAGGTCGGCGGTGACCTCCGCGATCGCGGCGGCCAGCGCCGGCGCGCTCTCGCGCGCGATCAGCTCGCCAAGCGCGCCGCTCCACGCCGACGGCAGCGGCGACGGCGGGACCGGGTCCGGGCGGGGGGCGGGCGCGTCCAGCACCTCGCCGGTGCGATCCAGCACGAGCCGATCCTCGAGCGGACCGCCCAGGGCCCACAGCGAGCAGACGACACGGTCACCGTCGGAGCGAACCACGCGGGGCTCGCGGCGGCGGATGTCCTGCCACTGCGCGCGATAGAACGCGACGCCGTCCACCGTGACCTTCTCGACCTCGTGGCGGAGCTGCACGACCACGCCCGGGGTCACGTGGTGCGTCTCGAACGGGGCGGGGTGCCAGTCGAGGGCGCCGTCGGCAAGGAAGCGCTCGAGCGGGAGCGCCTCGCTCGCGTCGTAACGGAAGCACTCCAGGAGCGCGGTGAAGAGCTGCTCGGTGGGGTACGGGCCGCGGTAGCGCACGGTGGCCACGCCGTGGTCCTTCATCAGCCCGGCGATCAGGTTCAGGAGCGCGGTGCCTCCACCGGGCGGTATCCGTCGTGGCTCGAAGAGCGGTGGAACGAAATCGGGCCGGTTGTAATCGAGCGCCTGGAAGAGCGTCAGGGGCTCGCGGGGTTGCCACGGCGCGTCGGGCTCCATGAGCCACACCCGATCCGAGACGCCCCAGGCCGGGTGCGTGGCCGCACCCGGCTCGATGCCGAGCCAGCGGCCGTCGGGGAGGAGGCACTTGGCCCAGGCGAGCGCGCCGTCCGCCCGCCAGCGGCACGCCGCGACCAGATGGCCGAGACGGTCGAACTGCACGAGGCGCCGCCGCGTGGGCCCCGGGGTGTAGCCGACCAGCGAGCCGCCGCGTCCCGCGGTGACCGGCGGGTCGGGCTCGTCGAGGGCCGCGCGCAGCGCCGCGACCGCGTCGGGATCGAGCGCGACGACGTCGCCACGCGCAAGCCAGGCGGCGAGCCGCGGGAGAGTCGCACGATTCATGAGCCCGATGATACAGTCGCCACGATGAGCCTGATCACCCGCCTCGCCGGCCCCGACGACGCCCCCGCCATCGCCCGGATCTACAACCAGGGGATCGAGGAGCGGATCGCGACGTTCGAGACCGAGCCCCGGCACCCGGCCGACATTGTCAAGCAGCTCGTGACCAAGGCCGACCGTCATCCCACCGTCGTCGTGGAGCGCGACGGGGCGGTGGTCGCGTGGGCTTCGGCCGGGCCGTATCGTGGCCGCCCCGCCTACGCGGGGGTGGCCGAGCACTCGGTGTACGTCGACCGCGCCGCGCGCGGGAGCGGGGCCGGCCGCGCCGCCCTCGATGAGCTGTGCCGGGTCTACGCGGCGCGCGGCTTCTGGAAGCTCGTGTCGCGGATCTTCCCGGAGAACGTCGGCAGCCTGGTGCTGCACGAGCGGGCCGGCTTCCGCACCGTCGGCGTGTACGCCCGCCACGGCAAGCTCGAGGGCGAGTGGCGTGACTGCGTCATCGTCGAGAAGCTGCTGGGCGAGGCAGCAGCCACCGGAAGCACGCCGTCGCCGCCGCCGCGCCGATGAGCTGGGCCGCGATGAAGCCCGGCGCGTCCGCGGGGCGGATGCCCGCGAAGGTGTCGCTGGCGGCGCGCGCCAGCGTCACCGCCGGGTTCGCGAACGAGGTGGACGAGGTGAACCAGTAGGCGGCGGTGATGTAGGCCGCGACCGCGTACGGCACCGCGTCGGCCCGGTGCGGACCGCAGCCCCGGATGACCGCGAGCAGCCCGAACGTCGCCACGAATTCCCCGAGCAGCTGCGGGAGGCCGTCGCGGGCGTGTCGGGAGGCGAAGAAGAGTGGCTCGCCGAACATCACGTGCGCGATCGCGACGCCCGCGAACGCGCCCACGATCTGGGCGACGACGTAAACCGGCACGTCCGACCAGGCGAGCCCGCCGCCCGATGCCTCGGCCAGGCTCACCGCCGGATTGAAGTGCGCGCCCGAGATGCCGCCGAAGGTGAGGATGAGGGCGACGAGGGCCGCGCCGGTCGCCACCGTGTTGGCGAGGAGCGCGATGGCCACGTTGCCGCCGGCCAGGCGCTCACCCATGATGCCCGAGCCGATCACCGCGGCGAGAAGGAACGCGGTGCCGATCGCCTCCGCGGTCGCGCGCCGGGCCAGATCGGCGGGCGAGGGCGTCATCGCCCCTCCGCCCGCTGGAGCCCGCGGGCCTCCGGCGTCCGGTAGAGGAGCAGGACGGAGGTCACCGCGATGCCGCCGGCGATGCCCAGGCTGACGAAGGCCCATCCCCAGGCGGCCGCGGTCCGCGCCCCGTGCCAGTCGAGGATCACGCCGAAGAGGAGGGGCGCGATCGCCCCCGCTCCGTACCCGGCGAGCGAGCGCAGCGCGAGCGCGGCGCCGCGATACGCCGGGGTCACGACCTCGGTGATCGCGGTCGAGTAGATCGGCGAATCGCCGAGCGCGGCGAAGCCGTACACCAGGCCCAGCGCCACGACGACCACCAGCGGCGTCCCGAGCAGCCACCCGAAGGCGAGCGAGCAGCACATGCTCAGCGATGCCATCGCGAGCAGCACCGGCGCGCGACCGAGGCGATCGGCGAGGATGCCCGCGACCATGGCGGCCAGCATGCCGGTGAGATGGAAGAGCGAGGTCATGTAGGCGCCGAGCCCGGCCCCGCGGGTCAGCTCCGATCCCATCGCCACGAAGCAGGCGGCCAGGAACGCGGGCGTCCACGCCCACATCCCGAGGAGCTCCCAGGAGTGGAAGGTGTAGCCGGCGATCACGAGCATGGCGGGCCGGTTGCGCAGCACGGCACCCGCGAAGCGCTGACCGCCGCCGCGTGGGGCTACCACGTTCGGGGTGTCCCGCACCACCCACCACGCCAGCGCCCCGCCCACGATCGGGCCCGAGCCGGTGAGGGCGAAGGCGAGCGGGTAGCCGCCGCGGGAGACCGCGACGCCGGTCAGGGCGAGCGCCAGCGCCAGGCCCAGCGAGTGGCCGGCCAGGAAGTAGCCCATCGCGCGGCCGCGCCGGGCCACGGGCACGTTCTCGGCCACCAGGAGCACGCCGGTCGTGTACGTCCCGCCGAGGGCCAGGGCGAGCAGGGTGTAGAGGATCAGCCCCGACCAGTAGTCCCGCGCGAGGGCCGCGAAGAGCGCGGCCGTCAGGGCCGAGGCCACCGTGCCCGTCATGAACACGCGTCGGGCGCCGACGCGGTCGGCGATCTCGGAGCAGCCCATCAGCGAGATCGCGTAGGCCATCTGGAAGCTCGAGGCGATGCTGCCCGCCGCGGTGGCCGACATGTGCCATTCGCGCTGCAGGACGGGCAGGGCGGCGGCGTACGCGATGTAGATCATGTAGGCCCCGACCCGCGACGCACAGATGCCGAACAGCCAGGCCCCGCCGCCCGGGGTCATGCCCGAGGGGTCACCGCCGGCTCCGCCAGCCAGGCCCGGAGACGCTGCCCGATTGCGTCGCGCACGCGACGGAACACCGCGAGTCGCTCCGCCTCGTCTCCGGAGGCGGCGGAGGGATCCTCGAAGCTCCAGTGGATGCGCGTGGCGCGTCCCGGAAAGATGGGGCACCGCTCGCCCGCCTGGTCGCAGACGGTGATGACGTAGTCCCAGGGCTCGCCCAGGAAGCGGTCGAGCGTCTTCGAGGTGTGGCGGCCGAGATCGATGCCGATCTCGCTCATGACTCGGATGGCGAGCGGATGCACCCGGGTCGCGACGGTGCCCGCGCTGGCCACGTCGAAGCGGTCCCCGCCGAGGGTACGCAGCAAGCCCTCCGTCATCTGGCTGCGCGCGGAGTTGTGGGTGCAGAGGACCAGCACGCGCGCCGGCGGCATCCTCAGCGGCGGGCCGGCGGGGAGAGGCGCGCCCCGATCACGATCGGCATGCCCATCAAGCATCGTTGACGCGTTCAGGCCAAAAGGGGGTCAGTCGCAGCGCCGGATCACGCGGAAGGTCCGCTCGGGCTTCAGGTCGTCGAGCAGGCGCCGCAGGGTGTCGAGCGCGTCGGGGTTGAGCGCGTAGTAGACCCAGCGGCCGTCCCGGCGGTCGGTGACGAGCCCGGCCTCCTTGAGCGAGCGCAGGTGAAAGGACAGCAGCGACTGCTTGGACTCGAGCTCGTCGGTGAGATCGCAGACGCACTGCTCGCCCGCGCGGAGCCGCTTCAGCAGCCGCAGGCGGGTCTCGTCGCCGAGCGCGCGAAACATCCTGAGGAGGTCGTCCGAGAGCTTGGCGCCCGCCGCCATGGAGGGACTATGCATCAACCGTTGTTGATGAGTCAAGCTCCGGAGCTCCTCGAAGGCGGGTGTTACAATTCGCGCGTGCGACCACCGGCGATCGTGATCGGGACGGTGCTGTGGCTCGCGGCGTGCGCGCCCGTGGTGGTGCCGATGCCGCTCCAGCCGTTTCCCGACGTCCCGGTGCCCGCGGAGTGGGCGCCGTACTCGGACGACTGGGCCATCATCCGCACCCCGAAGATCACGGCGGCCCGCCTCATCTACTTCACCAAGAGCGACGTGGAGACGACCTTGGCCAACGCGCGGCGGCTGCTCACGAACGCGGGATGGAGCGAGACGCGCAGCGAGCGCTTCATCAACCCCGAGAAGTTCCCCGGTGTCTGGGCCGAGTTCGGCAAGGGCGACGACGTGTGCCGCCTCACCGTGATCGAGGGCACCGGCGCCACCCACGTGGAGTACACCCTGGCCCGCCTGAACCCGGGGGCGTGATGGCCGGCCGGGATCTCGCCTGGCTGCCCGCGCAGGAGCTGGCCGCCCTCATCCGCAGCAAGCAGGTGTCGCCGGTGGAGGTGGTCGACGCGGTGCTCGCGCGGATCGAGCGCGTGAATCCCACGCTGAACTGCTTCGCGGCGGTGACCGCCGAGGAGGCGCGCGACGCGGCGGTGGCCGCCGAGGTGGCGGTGATGACCGGCGAGACGCTCGGCCCGCTGCACGGCGTGCCGGTCTCGATCAAGGACCTGCTGTTCACCCGCCGGGTGCCCACCACCGGGGGCTCCCGGCTGTTCGCGGATCACGTGCCGGAGGAGGACGCGGTCGCGGCGGAGCGGCTCAAGGGGGTGGGGGCCATCATCATCGGCAAGACCACCACGCCGGAGTTCGGCCACAAGGCGGTGACCGAGAGCCCGCTCTTCGGCATCACCCGCAACCCGTGGAATCCCGGGCTCACCCCCGGCGGCTCGAGCGGCGGCGCGGCGGCCGCGGTGGCGGCCGGCCTCGGCCCGCTCGCGGTGGGCACCGACGGCGGCGGCTCCATCCGGGTGCCCGCGTCGTTCTGCGGCATCTACGGGCTCAAGCCGTCCTTCGGCCGCGTGCCGCAGGCGCCCGGCTTTCCGGGTTGGGAGAACCTCACCCACACCGGTCCCATGACCCGCACCGTGCGCGACGCGGCTCTGCTGCTCGACGCCATCGCGGGGCCCGACGACCGTGACCGCTACTCCCTGCCCGCGGCCGGGCGATCATTTCTCGCCGCATGCGAGGAGGGTATCGCGGGGCTGAGCGTCGCGTGGTCGCCCGACCTGGGGTACGCGCGCGTGGATCCGGAGGTCGCCGATCTCTGCGCGGCGGCGGCGGAGCGCTTCGAGAGCTTCGGCGGCCACGTCGAGGTGGTGTCGCCCTCCTGGGAGGACCCGGAGGAGATGTTCCGCGTCACGGTGGGAGCCGAGACGTGGGGCGCGTGGGGCGACCGGCTCGAGGCGGACGGCGACAAGATGGACCGCTCGTTCCGTGCGTTCCTGAAGTACGGGGCGACCATCACGAGCGCGCAGCTGCTGCGGGCCCTGCGCGGGCGCAACGAGTTCTGGACGGAGGTGCAGCGTTTCCTCGCCCGCTTCGATCTGCTGATCACGCCGACGGTGGCGGTGCCACCCTTCGAGGTGGGCCGCCCCGGCCTCAACGAGGTCAACGGCCAGCCGTCGTCGCCCCTCGGCTGGATGCCGTTCTGCTTCCCGTTCAACCTGACCGGCCAGCCCGCGGCCAGCGTGCCCGTGGGATTCACGCGCGCCGGGCTTCCGGTGGGACTGCAGATCGTCGGCCGCCGCCACGCCGACCACACCGTGCTCGCGGCCTCCGCCGCCTTCGAGGCCGCGCAGCCGTGGGCCGACCGCCGCCCCCCGATCGGGTAGCCGACGTGACGCGATTCGTCCTGATCTGCTGCGGCGGGGCGGTCGGTACCGGAGCCCGGTATCTGCTCGGGGGACTCGCGGTGCGCTGGTTCGGCCCCGATTTCCCCTACGGCAC
>Ga0335084_10003752_pt1 | contig 14895 bp, 10 predicted proteins | sample Lox_Sample_44_FD_206721 | JGI IMG/M metagenome (GOLD analysis project Ga0335084, IMG submission 206721) | Soil microbial communities from Loxahatchee National Wildlife Refuge, Florida, United States - Lox_Sample_4.4 | ecosystem: Environmental > Terrestrial > Soil > Wetlands | place: USA...
CGGCAAGCTGGCGGTGCTGATCGCCACCGACGTCGCCTCGCGCGGCCTGCACATCCCGGATGTCAGCCACGTCTTCAACTTCGACCTGCCGCAGGATGCGCCCGACTACGTGCACCGCATCGGCCGCACGGCGCGCGCCGGGGCCGAGGGTGATGCCATCAGCTTCGCCTGCGAGGAGTACGCGGTGTCGCTGCCGGACATCGAGGAGTACGTGGGCCACAAGATCCCCTTCGCACCGATCGCGCCCGAGCTGCTCGCCACCTCCGTCGTGGCCGGCGCCCCGGTACACCGTCCGCCGCCGCACCACCGCGGCGGCGGCGGCGGCCGTGGCGGTGGTGGCCGCGGCAGTGGGGGCCGCGGTGGTGGCGGTGGCGGGCGCGGCGGGCGCCGCGGCGGGGGCGGTGGGCCGCGGGGCCAGCGCGCGCACCGCGGCAGGCCCTAACGTGGCGCTGCGAGCCGCTCTCGGCTAAGCTCAACTGCCCTGGCGGCCCCCGCCAACAGCTCCAGGAATACGCCGGCCCGAGCAGCTCGAGCGCCTCACCCTCGCATGGCGGAAATCGAAGACAACGTCGACCGCGAGCTGTTCCGCAACGTGGAGAAGCTGCGGCAGTTGCGCATAGAGCACCGTGACCTCGATGAGGTCATTTGCCGGCTGTCGCTCGACCTGCACGTCGATGAGCTGCAGCTGAAGCGCCTGAAGAAGCGCAAGCTCATGCTCAAGGATCAGATCACCCGCCTGGAGAGCCAACTGATTCCGGACCTGAACGCCTGATGAACGGTGCCGAGAGCGCCGTGCGCGGTGCATTGCTGCAGCTGACCTCGCCGCCGGTACTGGCCACGATCATCGCCGTGCTGCTCGCCGCGGTCGTAGCGCTCGCCGTGGCGCGCGCGCTGCGCGCCCACAGTCCCGACAGCCGCACGCTGCGTAATGCGCACCTGGCCGACTACGCCCTCGAGGGCGCGCTGCTGATCGCCCCGGTGCTGGCGGCGCTGGCGCTGCTGCTGGTCGCACACGTGGTGGTCGGCGCGTTCGGCCTCAGCGTGCAGGGCATCGATGAGGCCATGCGGCTGCTGGTGGCGCTGGTGGTGGTGCGCCTCGGGGTGTTCTGCCTCGGCGTGCTGCTCGGCCCCACCTCCTGGGTGCGCGTGCGCGAGAGCCGCATCACGCTGATCCTGTGGCTGATCGTCGCCGTGGCCTCGCTCGGCTGGCTGGACCTGATCGAGGCCAGCCTCAACCGCGTCAGCCTGGTCCCCGGGCGCTCGCAGTTCAGCCTGTGGGCGCTGCTGAAGGGGCTGGTGGTGGTCAGCGCCTTCGTCATCGTCGCCAGCCTCATCGCGCGCGCCATCGAGCGCCACGTGATGCGGCTCGACCAGCTGGCCGTCTCGACCCGCGTCGGCATCTCCAAGTCCAGCTATTTCCTGCTGGTGGGGCTGGGGGTGCTGCTCGGCATCAACGCCGCGGGTGTCGACGTCACCACCCTCAACGTGCTCACCGGCGCCATCGGCCTCGGCCTGGGTTTCGGCCTGCAGGCGGTAGCCAGCAATTTCGTCAGCGGCTTCGTGCTGCTCATGGACAAGTCCATCAAGCCCGGCGACGTCATCAGCTTCACCGGGCCGACCGGGGCGAGCGCCGGCAACTTCGGCTGGGTGCAGGAGCTGCGTGGCCGCTACGTGGTGGTGCGCGACCGCGACGGCGTCGACACCCTGGTTCCCAACCAGAACCTGATCACCAGTTCCTTCATCAACTGGAGCTACTCGGACCAGCGCGTACGCCTCAAGCTGCCGGTCACGGTCAGTTACGACGACGACCCGGAACTCGCCCTGCAGCTGCTGGTGCAGGCGACCGAGGGTCATCCGCGCATCCTGCGCGACCCGCCGCCGGTGTCGCGCCTGATCAGCTTCGAGAACAATGGCATGGCGCTCGAGATCCGCTTCTGGATCGCCGATCCCGTGAACGGCGTCAACAACGTGCGCTCCGACGTCAACCGCGCCATCTGGCGCATGTTCCGCGAGCACGGTGTGCGCATCCCCGTGGCACAGCAGGACACCTATGTGCTCGATGGGCGGGCGCGGCGTCGCCCGCCGAGCACGCCGCCGGCGCAGGGACCGCTGGGCGTGGACCAGCAGGCCGACTAGCACGCGCAGGTGTCGTGCCGCTCAGCATCACCCCGCTGCTCGAGATCCCGGACCGCGAGCTGTCGCTGAGCTTCGTGCGCGCCGCCGGACCTGGCGGCCAGAACGTCAACAAGCTCGCCACCGCGGCGCAGTTGCGCTTTGACCTGGGAGGCAGCAGCGCGCTCACCCCGGAGGTGAAGGCACGCCTGCGCGCCCTGAGCGGCCGCCGCCTCACCGCCGGCGACGTGCTGCTCATCATCGCGCGCAACCACCGCACGCAGGAGGGCAACCGCCGCGAGGCCGAGGCGCGCCTTACCGAGCTGATCCGGCGCGCTCTGGTGGCCCCCAAGGCACGCCGGCCCACGCGCCCGAGTGCCGCCGCCCGCGAGCGGCGCCTCACCGACAAGCAGCGGCGCCAGTCGGCCAAGCGGCTGCGCGGCCGGGTGCGCCCGGAGGAGTGAGGACCTGCGCGGTGCGGGTATCGGCTAGACTGCCCTGCCCTGCGAGCCTCGAGGCGGTGGCATGTCAGCGGCGGCGTTCATGGCATTCCTGCATCACCTGGCGGCCTTCACGCTGGTCGCCGCGCTTGCCGTGGAGCTCGCGCTGTTCGCGCCGCCGCTCTCGCTCACGCAGGCGCGGCGCCTGCTGCGCACCGACTCGCTGTTCGGCCTCGCCGCCGGGGCGCTGCTGATCGTCGGCCTGCTGCGCGTCGCCTATTTCGAGAAGGGCCCGGGCTACTACTGGCACGACCTGTATTTCCAGCTGAAGTTCGGCGCCTTCCTGGTGGCCGGGCTGGTCTCGGTCTACCCGACGCTGCTGTTCCTCGGCTGGCGCAAGGCACTGCGCGCCGGCAACCCGCCCGAGCTGTCCGCCGCTCAGGCGCAGCGCGTACGGCTGTGCCTCGGCGTCGAGCTCGCGGCGATCGTGCTCATCCTCGCCTGCGCCGCGCTCATGGCGCGCGGCTTCGGCTACCGCGCCGCCCTCTGAGGCTCACCCGCGCCGCGCGGCGGCCGGGCGCACCAGCCACGCCGCCAGCGCCGGCAGCAGCACGATCGCCGCCAGCATGTTCACGAGGAACATGAAGGTCAGCATGATGCCGATGTCCGCCTGGAACTTCAGCGGCGAGAACACCCAGGTGGCCACGCCGATGGCGAGCGTGACGCCGGTGAAGATGATGCTCGCGCCGGTCACGTGCAGCGTGCGCTCGTAGGCGGCGCGCACCGTCAGTCCCTGGCGCAGGAACTCCTGCATGCGACTGAACAGGTAGATGCCGTAGTCGACGCCGATGCCCGCGCCGAGGGCCACCATGGGCAGCGTCGACACCTTGAGCCCGATGCCCACCAGCGCCATCACCGCATACACCAGCACCGACACCAGCGCCAGCGGCAGCACCACCAGCAGCGTGCCGGTGACGGAGCCGAAGGTCACCAGGCACATGACGATGACCGAGGCAAACACGCCCAACAGAATCAGCAGCTGCTTGGCCTCCACGGTCTCGTTGGTGGCGGCCATGACCCCGACGTTGCCGGTCGCCAGCCGCACGCGCGCGCCCGGCAGCGGGTTGGCGCTGCGCCAGTGCTTTGCCGCCGCCACGACGCGCTCGATCGTGTCGGCGCGATGGTCGGTAAGGAACATCATCACCGGCACCACGTCGCAGTTCTCGTTCAGCAGTCCGGTGCTGGTCTCGATGTAGCGCGTCGACTGGGTGAGCTGCGTCTGCTCGCGCGGAATGCTGCGCCACTTGAGGCTGCCCTCGTTCCAGCCCGCGGTCGCGACCTTGGCGATGAAGGGCAGCGTGATCACGTCCTGCACGCCGGGGACGTTGCGCATGTGCCAGGCGAAGCGCTCGGTGGCGCTCATCAGCTCGTGGCTGACGCAGATGGGCTCGTCCGAGTCGATGATCGCGGTGAGCACGTCCACGCCGATGTTGAACTTGGAAGTGATGACGTCGTTGTCGCGGTTGTAGCGCGAATCGGCGCGCAGCTCCGGCACCCCGGCCTGGGTGTCCCCGATCGGCGTCTCGCGGCCCTTCCACCAGCCGAGCGCACCGAGCAGCGCCGCCGCGACGATGATGAGCAGCGCCGGAGTGCGGGCGGTGACGCCCGATAGCCACAGCCACAGTGGCGCGAGCTGCCGGTGGCGGCGCTCGACCCGGGCGTGATAGCCGGCATCGAAATGCACGTACGACACCAGCACCGGCAGGAGCACCAGGTCGGTGAGGATCACGATGGCGACGCCGATGCTGGCGGTGACGGCCATCTCGCGGATCACGGGCACGGGAATCATGAGGATGGTGACGAAGCCGACCAGGTCCGCCAGCAGCGCCACGATGGCCGGCGCCAGCAGCTGCCGGAAGGTGCGGCGCGCGGCGGCCATGCTGCCCATGCCGGCGAAGGCGGCATCCCCGACCGCGCTGATCTTCTGCACGCCGTGGCTCACACCGATGGCGAAGATCAGGAACGGCACCAGCAGTCCGATGGGATCGACCCCGTAGCGCAGCACCACCAGCGTACCGAGCTGCCAGATGACCGCGATCAGCGAGCACAGTACCGGCACGAAGGCCACGCGCCAGGACTGGCAGTAGAGGCGCACCGCCAGCAGCGTCAGCACCAGCGTGATGGCGGCGAAGCCCAGCACGGCGCTGGCGCCATCGGCGATGTTCCCCATCACCTCCGCGAAGCCGATGATGCGCACGTCGAGGCCGGCGTAGCCCGGGGTCGGTGCACGCTCGAGCGCGCGGCGCACGCGCTGCTCCAGCTCATGCGCCACCTTGATCGGGTCGACCGCGCGCCCTTGCGCGTCCTGGTCGAGGACGATGGCACTCACCAGCGCACCGGAAAAGTCGTTGGCCACGAGGCGGCCGAGGATGCCGGCCTTGCGGATGTTGTCGCGCACCAGCGCCAGGTTCTCGGGCGTGGGCACGAAGTCGGCCGGCGTGACGTTGCCGGCCTCGATGCCGTCCTCGACGACCTCCAGATAGCGCACGTTGGGGGTGAAGATCGACTGCACGCGGGCGCGGTCGATGCCCTCCATCACCATGACCTCGTCGGTCGCCCGGCGCATGGCGGCGAAGAACTGCGGGGTGAACATGGTGCCGTCGCGGGCGATGAGCGCGATCAGCACGCGGTTGGCGCCGCGGAACTCGGCCACGCGCGGATCCAGATAGGTGCGCATGTACTCGTGGCGCAGCGGCAGCGTCTTGTTGAAGGAGGTGTCGATGCGCAACCCGCGCACCGCCAGGGCCGCGAAGAGCAGCGTGCCGAGCGTGAACAGCACCAGGATCAGCGTGCGGTGCCCGAAGATGGCGTGCTCGAGGGCCTGCACCCCGGCACTGGGAGGCGCAGGTGCGGGCGTGTCGGGTTTGCTCATGGCGTGCCTGCCCGCCCCGTGAGCTCGATGCGGCGCGCACCGTTCTCGCCCACCGCCACCAGCGTGCTCTCATCGAGCGCCTGCACGGCGGCAAGCCCGCTGTGATCGGCCTGCTGCACGAGCGTGAACGTGCGCCCGCCGTCACGGCTCAGGAGCAGCACGCCCGCAAGACCGACCAGGGCTGCCCCATCGCCGCCGAGCCGCACGCCGCCATCGAGCATGGCCACCGTGCCGCTCGCGAGGCGCTGCCAGCTGTCCCCGCCATCCGCGGAGCGGAACAGGTTGCCGCGCAGGCCGTAGGCGAGCACCACCGCGCCGGTGAGCGGCACGGCGCCGAAGAAGGAGCCCTCGTACGGGGAGGCGAGCTCGTGCCATTGCTCACCGCCGTCGTCCGAGCGGTACAGGTGCCCGGCCTCCGCGGCGATGTAGAGGCGCGCCGTGCTGCCGACGATGCGGTTCAGATGAAAGCCGTTATCGGAGTTGTCGCTGCCGTGCTCGCCGGCACGCGCCGCGCGCGCGCGCTGTGCCGGCCGGAACGCCCGCTCCTGCCAGCTGGCGCCGCCATCGGCACTGACGAGGAAGGTGCTGTAGGCGCCGACGGCGATGGCCCGCCTCCCCTCCCCGCACCACACGTCCAGCAGCGGCCGCGCGGCCTGCGGCTCGTAGTGCGTGCGTTGCCAGGTCGCCCCGGCATCGGCGCTGATGAGTGCCACCAGGTCGTGGCCGACGGCGATGCCGTGCTGGGCATCGAAGAAGCACACGCCGGTGAGCAGCGCCTGGGTGGGCACGGCCGCCGCCTGGGTCCAGCGGCGTCCGCCATCGTCGGAGTACACGATGATGCCGTGGTCGCCCACGGCTACCAGCCGCTCGCCGGCGCGCGCCAGCGCGAGCAGCAGCCCATGCGCGGCGAGCGGCGCCGGCTCCGCCGCGGGCGGCTCGGCCGCGGCCGCGATCGCCGGCGCGCTGCCGAGCACGAGGAGCAGCAGCGCGCGGGCGCTCACGGCTCGTGCCGCCCTAGCGCACTCCGCGCCGCTCCAGCACGCTCGGTTGGAAATCGGCGGCGGTGCGCTTGATGCTGAAGTCGTAGGAGCGCGGCTCCTCGTTCTGCAGTCCCAGGGCCAGGTAGCGCCCGTTGGACAGATCCATCACCAGCTCCAGGTCGGTCCACAGCGTCGGCAGGTCGTAGTAGCTGATCACATGCCCTTCCTGCACGCGGTAGAGCTGCCCGCGCGCGTCGTAGCAGTCGACCGCGAGGATCTGCCAGGAGTCCTCGTCCACGTACAGCGTGCGCCGGCTGTAGAGGTGGCTGACCCCCTTCTTGAGGGTTGCGTCCACCACCCACACGCGATGCAGCTCGTAGCGCGCGTAGTCCTGGTTGATGTGGTTCTTGGTGAGCAGCTGGGCGTACTTCACGCTCTCGCTCTGCAGCTGATAGGAGTTGTACGGCACGTACATCTCCTTCTTGCCGACCAGCTTCCAGTCGTAGCGCTCCGGGCTGCCGTTGTACATGTCGAACTGGTCGTCGGTGCGCTGGTTGTCGGAGTTGGTGCCGGGATTGTCAAAGGCCACCTGCGGCGCGCGCCGCACCCGGCGCTGCCCGGGGTTGTAGATCCAGGCACGGCGCTTGTCGCTGGACTGGTTGAGCGTCTCCTGCACCAGCAGCACCTCGCCCGCCAGGCGCGCGGGCGCGGTGGTTTCCTGCATGAAGTACACCAGCACGTTCTCCAGCCCCGCTTCCGTCATGCCCGGCACGTAATACGGGAAGAAGAACTCCTCCTTGAGGTTCACGACCGTGTAGCTGCCGCCGGCGGTGAGCGCCACCTGGCCCACCTGGCGCGCGGCGGCCACGCCGCGGTAGCGCATGAGGTGGTTCCAGTACACCTCGAGGCCCGCCTTCGGGATCGGGAACGGCGTGCCGCCGACCGCACCGGTGACGCCGTTGCCATCCGGCACCAGGGTGGCGGTCGTGGCGATGCGCTTGGTCGCTTCCGCGACGCGCTCCGGCACCGCAGCGCTGCGGTGGGTCGGGTACACGATCATCTTGTAGTCGGGGTAGGTCTTGAACAGCGCCTTGTGGCCCTCGGTCAGCCGCGCCGCGTACTGCGCCAGGTTGGCGCTGCTGATGGTGAACAGCGGCTTGTCGCCCGCGTACGGGTCCGGGCGGTGATCACCGGGCTTGTAGTTGGGGAAGCCGGCCTCGGCGGCGGACTTAAGCCCGCCGGTCCAGGCCGGAATGCTGCCGTCGGCGTTGGCGGCCTTCTCGCCGCCGAGCGGGGTGAGATCATCGCCCAGGTGCGCGGCTTCCTGCGGCGTCACCGCGCCGAAGGCGAGCGGCGCGAACAGCGCGGTGGCAGCGGCGATGTGGATCAACCTCTTCATGAGCTCACTCTCCTCGAGCGCGCGCCGCCTTGCGCGGCACACGGCACAATCAGAACGAGTACTTGATGCTGGCGGCGATGAAGTCGCGATCGTTCAGCAGGTTGTAGTGCGAGGCGCCACCGTACTGAGTGTACGACACGTCGAAGTCCCACCTCTGATGCAGGTTCGCGCCCACGCCCACGGTGAGCGCGTGACGTCCCTCGAGGAAGTTGCCGCCCGGTCCCGGCGAGACGCCCTGCACGTCGTGCGACCAGGTGACGTGCGGCAGCAGGTTCACGGCGGGAATGAGGTTGGAGTACTCCAGGCGCGCCGCAGCCACGTAGCCCCAGGACCAGCTGCTCGGGAACGCGGTGCCCGGCTCGTACAGTGTCGGGTACTGCGGATAGCTGCCAATGTCCGGGTTGCCGCTGAGATTGGTGCCCGGCCCGTCGAGGCGCAGGCCACGGCCGACGGGGCCGCCGCTGTAGAGGTCGGGCAGCCCGGGGATGAAGTCCACCGCGGCCTCGAACACGAATATCAGCTGCGAGGCCTTGAGCACGTTGGCGAACACCTGCGTGGCGGTCGCCTGCGCCTGCCACATGTCCTTGCGCTCCCAGCCGGTGATCGTCTGGTTGAGCCCGAAGGCGCCGAGCTGGTTGCAGCCGGTCACCGGCGTGGCCGAGGCCGGCTGGCATTGCCCCGGTGCGCTCACCGGCTCGTTCAGCAGCTGCGCCACCCCGGCCTCCAGTGGCGTGAGCGAGGCATACAGCAGCTCGACGTCGTCGTACTGGAATGGCACGTTGTGACGGTAGGTGAGCTCGCCCTGCAGCGCGGTGCCGGTGCTCTGCAGCTGGGTGTTGAAGGACGCCCCGATCATCTTGATGTCCTGCGGGTACTCCTCGAAGTAGCCGGCGGTCTTGCCGTACTCGTTGGTGGCGAGGCTCTGCGCCTGGGCGTTGACGTTGCCGCCGGCGAGCAGGGTGTTGGCGCCGATGGTGGCGTACTGCGTCGCGGTCTGCTGGCTCAGGTTGCCGCCGAGCTGCGCCGCGCGCTGCTGGCCGGCCGCCGCACCCACAGCGATCGCCTCGTTGAGCGGCAGCCCGGCCGCCAGCGCCTGGGCTGCACCGCCCACGGCGTTGATGGCGCCGAAGGCGTTGCCGAAGCCGGCCTGCGAGCCGGTGGTGGCCGACACCACCGGCACGCGGCTGGTGTAGTTGAGGAAGTAGAAGCCGAGCTGCGTGCCGTCCTTGAGGTTCACCTTGAAGTTGAAGCCGAACTGCCCGGCGTTGGGCGGCCTGCGGTCCGGCAGGCGGTTCACGGCCTGGAAATCGGAGATGAACGGGCCACCGAGCGGTGCGAAGTTCACGCCCAGGTCCGAGATGGCGCCGAAGCCGAGGAACACCTTGTTGCCGCCCGGCGTGCCGAAGTCATTGGTGCTGAAGTACGAGCCGCTCGGCTCGGGCAGCGTGTAGTGCCAGTCGAACAGGTACAGCAGCTGCGTACTGAGGTCCTTGGTGAGCTGCACGTTCAGCACGGCCATCTCATCGGGGACCAGCGCCTGGCGCAGCTCCGAGCCGGGCGTGCGCAGTGCCGCGACGTCGAAGTGGTTCACCTGGTTCAGGCCGTTGGGAATGAAGGTGCTCTCGCCCCAGTTGATCACCTGGCGCCCGAGGCGCAGCTCAGAGGGCATGCTGCCCATATCGAAGCGCCAGTAGCCGAAGGCATCCAGCAGACGCACGTAGCTGCCGACGTAGTCCCTGGCGAAGTGATCGAGCGGCACGCGCCGCTGGTCATTGTTGTCCATGACCTCGAAGTCATAGAGCGCATCGCCGCGCACGAACAGGCCGAACTTGTCGTGATAGTTGAGGCCGATCTCGCTGATGACGGTGGCGGCCTGGCTGAAAGTGGCCTTGTGCAGGAAGTTCAGATCGCCGTTATCGATGTTCGGCGAGTAACCGCAGCCGCCGTTGGCGGTGGCGATGAGGCGGCAGTCCGGGTCGGAAACGCGCCAGCCCTGCGCGTAGCCGAGCGTCGTATCCCAGTTGACGGTCCAGTCGCTGCCCTTCCACTCCAGCGCCTGGGCAGTGGTGGCGATGACCAGCGTTGCCAGACACGCCGCGCTCGTCAGCGCCGCTGACGGCACGCGTCCTGCACGAACTTTCCTCATGTAACCCCCTGCCGTCCCGCGGCGCGCGCCAGCTGCGCCACCGGCTGGCCCGGCGTGTGCGCGGCGGCGTGCGCCGCGGGCGCGCCAGCGCTCCGCCGTCTTATTTGTGCCACAGACGGGTCGAGTCTATTACTCGGCAACGCGGCGCGGCAAGCCATCAGGCATGCACGATCTTCAGGGTGCTATTTCGCAACTGCTCGGCGAGCACGCGGCGACCACCCCTGCATCGCCGTTCTATGATGCGTCCTTCGCCGCGGGCGGAGGCGCACGGTTGCAAATGGGCACATTCTCGGGCAAGACGCTCTTGATCACCGGCGCTTCCGAGGGCATCGGGCGCGCACTCGCCCTGGAGCTGGCGCCGCAACGCTGCAACCTGGTGCTGTTCGCACGCAACGCCGCGCGGCTGCAGGCGGCGGCGCAGGAGTGCGCGGCGCGCGGCGCGCAGACCGAGGTCGTTGCGGGCGACGTGACCCAGGCGGCGGACTGCGAGCGCGCCGTGGCGTGCGCGCTGGCGCGCTTCGGCGCGCTCGACGTGCTGGTCAACAACGCCGGCGTCACCATGTGGGCGCGCTTCGATGCGGTGCGCGACCTGTCCGTCTACGAGCGGCTGCTGGCGGTGAACTATCTCGGCGCGGTGCGCATGACGGCGGCGGCCCTGCCGCACCTGAAGGCGAGCCGCGGCCTGCTGGTAGCCGTGGCCAGCGTCGCCGGCCTGACCGGCGTGCCGGAGCGCAGCGGGTACGCCGCCAGCAAGCACGCCCTGGTGGGCTTCTGCGAGTCGCTGCGCATCGAGCTCGCCGGCAGCGGCGTCGATGTCACCATCGTGGCGCCGGACTTCGTGCTGAGCGAGATCCACCGGCGCGCCACGGGTGCGGACGGGCAGCCGCTCGGCGTGACGCCGATGCAGGAAGCGCACCTGATGAGTGCCGCCGAGTGCGCGCGCCTGATGGTGCGCGCCATGCAGGAGCGGCGCCGGCTGCTCATCACCTCGGCGCGCGGGCGCCTGGCGCGCTGGGCGCGCCTGCTGCTGCCGCGCGCGGTCGATCGCATGGCGGCGCGCGCCATCCGCGAGCGCCGCTAGCGCGCTTTACTCGAAGGCGATCGCCGGCAGGTCGAGGGCGATGAGGAAATATTCGAACAGGTACTGGACCACGCGCAGCTGATTGTGCAGCCGATGATCACTCTCCAGCAGGTGCAGTGCGGCCTTGCAGGTGTGCGCGAAGCGCACGCTGTGCTCGTACGGCACCACGTCGTCGCGCCAGCCGTGCACGATCGTGGTCGGGCAGTCGATGACTCCGGCGCGCAGCTCCGGCAGGCCCTCCATGTAGAGCGCCGGCGCCATGAGGAACACCCCGCGCGCATGCAGCAGCGAGGCGGAGGCCACGGCGATGTAGCCACCCAGGCTCGAGCCGACCAGCACCAGGTCGCCGCTGAGCTCCTTGCAGAAGTCCACGAGCTTCGCGATGCGCGCCCGCGGCTGGTCGAGGCCGCGGTAGTCGACCGAGTGCGCATCGTAGCCCTCCGAACGCGCCACTTCCGCCAACGCCGAGATCTTGCGACCCCACGGACCACTTTCCTTGCCATGGGAGAAGACCACGTGTCGGGACATTACCGGTTCCTGCATCACGGCACCGTTGCGGCTGCGCCCCCGAGGCGCGTGCGCGAATAATGCCGGCAATGCCAGCGTTAAGCCATGGCGCTCCGGGCGCGGACGGGACAGCCGGCTGGCAGTTCTGGATCGACCGTGGCGGCACTTTCACCGACCTCATCGGCCTGTCCCCGCAAGGCGCGCTGCACGTGCGCAAGGTGCCCTCGGTCAGCGTCGCTGCGGGCGGCGGCGATCCGGGGCTTGCGGCGGCCGCGGAGCTGCTGCGCACGCACGGCGCCCCAGGGGCGCGCGTCTCCCTGGTGAAGGTCGGCACGACGGTCGCCACCAACGCGCTCCTCACCCGCAGCGGCGAGCCGGTGCTGCTCGTGACCACGGCCGGCTTCGGCGACGGGCTGCGCATCGGCTACCAGAATCGGCCCGATATCTTCGCCCGCAACATCGTGCTGCCGCAGCGGCTGTACACGCAGGTGATCGAGGCCCAGGAGCGCATCGATGCTGCCGGCCACGTGCTCACGCCGCTTGACCTGCCGGCACTGCGCGCGCAGCTGGCCGAGGCGCGCCAGGCCGGCCGGCGCGCGCTCGCCATCGTGTTCGTGCACGGCTGGCGGCACCCCGCGCACGAGCAGGCGGCGGCGCGCTGCGCCCGCGAGCTCGGCTTCGAGGAGGTCTCGGTCTCGCACGAGCTCTCCCCGCTGGTGCGCTACGTGAAGCGCGGCGACACCACCGTGCTCAATGCCTACCTGGCGCCGCCGCTGCGCGCCTACCTCGCGGACCTCGAGGCGCAATTGCGCAGCCTCGATCCGCACGCCGAGCTGGCACTCATGCAAAGCACCGGCGGCCTGGCCGACGCGCGCCACTTTCATGCGCTGGCGAGCGTGCTGTCGGGACCGGCCGGAGGCCTGATCGGCATGCACTGGGCCGGAACGCGCCTGAAATTTCCGCGCCTGATCGGCTTTGACATGGGCGGGACGTCGACGGACGTCGCGCTCATCGACGGGGAACTGCCGCAGCGCTTCGAGCACCTGCTGGGCGGGGTGCGCCTGCAGCAGCCGATGCTGGACGTGCACAGCATTGCCGCCGGCGGCGGCTCGGTGCTCGCGCAGCGCGACGGCCGCCTGGCGGTCGGTCCGCACTCGGCCGGCGCGGACCCCGGGCCGACCTGCTACGGTCGCGACGGTCCGCTCACCCTCACGGACGTGCAGGTGCTGCTCGGCCGACTGCGGCCGGACACGCTGCCGCGGGTGTTCGGCCGCGACGGCCGCTCGGGCATCGACGGCGCGGCCGTCACGCGCGCGTTCGCCGTGCTCGCGCGCGAAGTGGCCGGCGATGGCGCGGCGCTCAGCCCCGAGGCGCTGGCCGCCTCCTTCCTCGAGGTGGCCGTCGAGTCGATGGCCAATGCCATCCGCCAGGTCTCGACGCGCCAGGGGCGCGATGCCGCCGAGTTCACCCTCTTCTGCTTCGGCGGCGCCGCCGGGCAGCACGCGTGCCGCGTGGCGCACGCGGCGGGCCTCAAGCGCATCCTGGTGCACCCGCTCGCGAGCGTGCTGTCCGCGCTCGGCGTGGGCGTGGCCGACCACCTGGCGGTGCGCCGCGCGAGCCTGCGGACGCCGCTCGATGCGGCCGGGCTCACCGCCGCCGCCGCCGCGCTGGAGCCGCTCGAGGCCCGGGCGCGCGCTGAGCTTGGCGCGGCCCACGCAACGGCGGTGGCGCGCGTCGCGCGGCTACTCGAGCTGCGCGCCGGCGACAGCGAAGTGTGCCTGTCGGTACCGCTCGGCGAACTGGCGGCGGTGCGGGCGGGGTTTCAGGAGGAGCACCGGCGCCGCTTCGGCTTCGAGTGCAGCGCGCTCGAGGTCATCATCGAGGCGCTGCGCGTCGAGGTGCGCACCGCCTCGGTCGATACCGGGAGCCTGAGGCTGCCGCGGCCTGCGGGCGCGGCGCACCTGCCGCGCCACGTGCGCGCCTGGTTCGGCGCCTGGCAGGAGGTGCCGGTGCACGCCTTCGGCGCCGTCGGCAGCGCGCTCGAGGGTCCGGCCCTCATCGTCGATGCGCACACCACGGTGGTACTCGAGCCAGGCTGGCGCGCCAGCACGCTCGCCGAGGGGGTGCTGCTGCTCGAGCAGTACGCCGCACCGCAACCCGACGCCGCCGTCACCGCCGCCGCCGCGCGCCTGGAGATCTTCAACAACCTCTTCATGCACGTCGCCGAGCAGATGGGCGAGGTCCTCAAGTCGACCGCGCAATCGGTGAACATCCGCGAGCGTCTGGACTACTCCTGCGCCCTCTTCGATGCGACCGGCGGCCTGGTGGCGAACGCGCCGCACATGCCCGTGCACCTGGGCTCGATGGGCGCGAGCGTGCGCGCGGTGCTGCGCGGCCAGCCGCACATGGCCCGCGGTGACGCGTGGCTCCTCAACAGCCCCTACCACGGCGGCACGCACCTGCCCGACATGACGGTCGTGACGCCGGTGTTCCTCGGCGGCGGCGCGCGGCCGGACTTCTTCGTGGCCTCGCGCGCGCATCACGCCGACATTGGCGGGGTCACGCCGGGCTCGATGCCGCCCTTCAGCCGCGTCATCGAGGAGGAAGGCATCCTCTTCGAGTGCAGCGCGCTGGTGCGCAGCGCCGTGCTGCGCGAGCGCGAGCTGCTGGCGCAGCTCAGCGCCGGGGCGTACCCGGCACGCCGGCCACAGCAGAACCTCGCCGACCTGCGCGCACAGCTGGCCGCCAACGCGCGCGGCATCTTCGAGCTCGAGCGCGCCGCGCAGCGCCATGGCGTGGCCGAGCTGCGCGCCTTCATGAGCGCCGTGCAGGCCAACGCCGCCAGCTGCATGCGGCGCGTGCTGGCGCGGCTCGCCGATGGCAGCTTCCGTTACGAGATGGACAACGGCGATGCCATCGCGGTGCGCATCCGCGTCGACCGCATTGCGGCGCGCGCCACGGTGGACTTCAGCGGCACCAGCGCGCAGGGCGCCCACAACTTCAACGCGCCGCGCGCGGTGTGCACCGCGGCGGTGCTGTACGTGTTCCGCACCCTGATCGATGAGCCCATCCCGCTGAATGAGGGCTGCCTCGAGCCCATCGAGATCCTGATCCCCCCGGGCTCGCTCCTCGACCCGGCGCCACCGGCCGCGGTGGCGGCCGGCAACGTCGAGACCTCGCAGTGCATCGTCGACGCGCTCTATGGCGCGCTCGGCGTGCTCGCCGCCTCGCAGGGCACCATGAACAACCTCACCTTCGGGGATGCGCGGCTGCAGTACTACGAGACCATCTGCGGCGG
>Ga0335084_10003754_pt1 | contig 14890 bp, 10 predicted proteins | sample Lox_Sample_44_FD_206721 | JGI IMG/M metagenome (GOLD analysis project Ga0335084, IMG submission 206721) | Soil microbial communities from Loxahatchee National Wildlife Refuge, Florida, United States - Lox_Sample_4.4 | ecosystem: Environmental > Terrestrial > Soil > Wetlands | place: USA...
GCGGGTTGCCGGGAAATGGCATGATCGGCCCGGTCTCGCAGCCCGGACCCGCGCGCCAAGCCGTGAGGTCGTACGGATTGGCATTGCTCGCGATGATGACCGTGTTGTCGTCCTGCTGCGGGCCGTAAAGCTTGTACGGGAATTCCTCGTCGAGCCACACGCCGTAGAACTCCCCCGTCGGCTGGTTCATGAGCGTCGACCACGTACGGCCGCCGTCCGTCGAGACGTTGGCGCCGCCGTCGTTCGACTGGATCATGACGTTGCCGTCCTTCGGACTGATCCAGATGTCGTGATTGTCGCCGTGCGGCGTGCGAAGCGGCGCGAAGTTCTTGCCGCCGTCCGTGGACTTCCAGAACCCCTCCGCGCCGGTGTAGACGACGTCGGCGTTGGTCGGATCGACGCCGAGCGTGTCGTAGTAGAACGGGCGATAGATCATCTGCGCGGCCGTCTGCGCCGGCTTCGAGTCCACGAACGCAAACGTCTGGCCGGCATCGTCCGATCGATAGAGGCCCGCGCCCGGCTTCGCTTCGATGAAGGCGTACACGCGCTTCGCGTCGGCCGCGCTCACGCCGATATTCGCCTTGCCGACGAGCTCGCCGGGCAGGCCCGCGGTGATCTTCGTGAAGTGATCGCCGCCGTCGGTCGACTTGTAGAAACCCGCGCCGTCCTTCGCCGGGCCGCCGCTGATGATCGTCCACGGCTTGCGCTCGAGCCGCGACATCCAGGCATAGACGACGCTCGGGTTGCCCGGCTGGAGCTCGACGTCCATCGCGCCGATCTGGTCGGAGACGAAGAGCACCTTCTTCCACGTCGCGCCGCCGTCGGTCGTCTTGAAAACGCCGCGCTCGCTGTTCGCCTTGAACGCGTCGCCCTGCGCGGCGACCCACACCGTGTTCGGATCGGTCGGGTGGATCCGCACGCCACCGATCTGGCCGGCGTTGTAGAGGCCGAGGAACTTCCACGTCGCGCCCCCGTCGGCGGTCCTGTAGATCCCGCGCCCGGTCGAGACGTTGCTGCGCACGTCGTCCGATCCCGTGCCGAGGTAGATGACGTTCGGGTCGGAATCCGCGACGGCGACCGATCCCGTCGACCCGACAGGCACCTTGCCGTCCGTGATCGGCACCCAGGTCGCGCCGGCGTCGGTCGTGCGGAACAATCCGCCGCTCGCGACGCCCATATAGAAGGTGCGCGGCTGCGAGGGCACGCCCGTGACGGTGGTCACGCGGCCGCCGCGCGAGGGCCCGACCAGGCGGTACTGCAGGCCCTTGAAGAGCCCCGGATCGACGCTCGCCATCATCGCGGCGGGCGGGCGCGCGGGGGTCTGGGCGTGAAGGGCGACGAAGCCGAGCGCCGTGCAGGCGACGAACACGAACTTGTGGCGGAACATGGAGATCTCCAGGACGAGGAACTTGCCTACCGGGCCCGTATTTTACACGTCCTATCGCGGGCAGGAGGTGGCGTGCCGGACGCTGGCGACCGCCCGCGCGCTGGACGCGACGTTCTGGACGCAGGACGCCGACTTCGAACAGGTGCCCGGCGTTCGATACGTCGCCCGCAAGCGCCAAGCGTAAAGAGGGCTGCCGCGCGAAATGCGCCGGGCAGTCGTGGCGCCGGGGACGCGGATTCTACGGTAGTGTTGCCCGGTGCGTTCACGCGCGCTCGTCGTGCCGGTGTGCGTCGTCGCCGCGGCCATGGCCGGCTGCGGCCCATCCGCAAGAACCGATCTCGCCGAAGCGTGCGGCGTCGCCGAGGCCACGCTCGTGGCACCGCGCGCGCCAGTTGACAACGCCCTCGCCCGCGCCGGCCAGGCCCTCATCTATCAGGCCACCGCCAACCGGTACGCGCTCCTGGCGATGCCCGGCTGCCGCGTGACGCCGCTCGCGGACGTGCCGGAGCGGATCGGCCTTGGCGATGTCTTTCTGCTGCCCGGCGGCGCCCGGCTCTTCACCACGTCGCCGCCCGGCCGAGCCGATCGCTCCTGGTGGCACGCCGGCGGGCCCGACGACGTCCCGGCGCGACTCGCGTTTCTTCCCGATCCCGCGAGTTCGTACTCGCCCATCCTGTCCGATGACGGCCGGTGGGTGGCGTGGCCCCGCCTCGGCACGCGCGAGGCATTTCGTGTCGAGGTCGTGATGCGGCCACCCGACGGCAGCGCGGAGACGTCGATCACGATTCCAAGGCTCGAACCCGACGCGTATCAGCTCCTGCAGCTCGATGCGACGGCGCGTGAAGTCACGATCGCGCGCGGTCTGGCCGAGTTCATGCGGGTCGGCTTCGACGGCGGCATCCGCTGGCGCGAGCACGTCGAGGGGGTCGCGGCGCAGCCGGAGACCTTCGTGCGCGTCGCCGACCGCTCGTTCGCGTGGGACGCCGTGCGCGACAGCGGCCCGTACCGCCTCGGATGGTCGGGGCCGTCCGGCCGCGACACGATCGCCTTCGAACGGCTGCGCCAGATCCAGCACGCCGCCGTTGATCCCTCCGGCGCGTTCGCCGCCGTAAGCCTCGAGACGCAGCACGGCCGCTTGCTGTCGCTGTCGGACGCGGTGGCCATCGTGCGACTGCGCGACCATCGCGAGGTGTTTCGGACGTATCTGCCGCGCTACACACGCAGCCGCGTTGCGTTCCTCACCGACGCGTACGTCGCGTACTCGGATGCCGATCGCGTCCACGTCCTGCGCGTGCAGCCGTGAACACGAGGCGATTCACGATCACCGAGCCTGCGCCAGCCAGATGTCGGCTTCGCTTCTCTGCAGATTCAGGATCAGCGACTTCCCGTGCGAGGACGCCGACGACTTCGTACGAGCCAAGGCGCGCGCCGGGCTCTAGCGGCATGGACGTGGCCTTGGGCGCATGGCTGCCGAGTATCGCACAGGCGAGACCACGCGTCGCCGGCGACCCCGCGCAGCGCGCGAAGCCGCCGGTCACGGACGGACGTCAGGTTCCTGGTCGGCCGAACGTCCCCGCTACCTGGGCGCGGGCACGGCGACGCGGTTCGCCGGAACGATCTGCGCCTGGTAGGCGAACACCTCGCGGCTCCTCGGATCGACGAGCACCTTGAGCCACTGCACGTCGTTGGTGAGCGTCGTGTTGCTCGCGTTGTCGCCGAAGGTCTCGACGCGCGTGAAGTTCTCGAGCCGCACGCCCGCCGCGTTCAGGAACGGCCGATCCACGCGGAAGTAGTGCGAGTCGCCGTGCACGTACGCAACCGGCCGGCGGAAGGCGATGACCTCGTCGCGCAGATCCGACAGGAACTCGAAATAGCCGTCGGGGTCCGTGATGGACGGATCCTGGACGAGCGTCTTGGGATCGCGGATGAGGGTGCGGGTCGCGTCGGTCAGGTCGAATCCCGGGTCGGCCTGGCTGATCAGCATGACGGCGGCCGATCCCCTGGCCTTCGCCTCCGCGAACGTCTCTCGCATCCAGGCGATCACGGCGGTGTTGCGGCGCCCGAATTCCTGTGGGTCGGCGCCGTCGCCACAGAGGTTATTGCAGGTTCCCTGGATGTTCAGCGTGGCGTACGTCACGCGTCCGTACGTCCAGCGGCGATTCTCCACGCAGGGCTCCAGAAACCGGGTGTGGCTGGCGTCGTTCCGCTCGCCCCAGCACGTCGGCGTCGTCTGCACCGTCTGCAGGAGCGTGTGCTGCCCCAGCGTGCGCGGCGTGCTGAAGAAGACCTGACGTTCGTGCGAGAGGCGCTCGAGCGACCTGAACGAGCCGTTGTTGGGACGGTCGCAGTCGGTCCAGTCGTTGTCGCCGGGCGTGAACGCCGCCGGCGCCTCGAGGGAGTTGAACCAGCCGGTCGCGCGGACGTAAAGGTCGTCGCTGCAGACCGGCGCCCCGTTGCCCGTCTTCAGGTCGCCGTCGTGCACGGTGAAGGCGAGGCGCTGGCGGTTCATGTCGTCGAACAGGTTCGGCAGGCCCACGGTCTCCTGAATCGTCGAGTACGGCAGGTCGCCCCAGAGCCCGATCGCGTAGGCGTCGTTCGCCCGCTCGTCGCGATCGTCATGGCCGTCGCCGAACGATCGGATCACTTGAGAGGTCGTGGTGGTTGACAGCGCGACCGACAGCAGTACGGCGAGCGCCGGGAGCGCGAGGACGCGCGGTTGTGACAGCAGACGATGAATTTTCACTGACGCCTCCAGGACTGTGAACCCTACCCGAGCGGCGTCAATCGTCCGTAAACACCGTATCAACACTCTGCAACGCGGCGCCGGGCTTCGATGTTCGCCTCGGCGCCCAATCGCCGGCACGCCGGCAACCCGGCCGTCCAGTGCCCCGTCAAAGGGTGACGGGGGCACGGGGAGCGGAATTTACAATGCAATGTATTGGAAATCACGCGGCGCCGACCGTTCCGCGATGATCACGCCGCCGCCCCGCTGGGAATGGCTGTTCCGCCGGCTGCTGCCGCCCGAACAGCGCGACGCCGCCGTGGGCGATGCCGCGGAAGAACTGGCCATCAGAACCGGGCGCCTGGGACCTGAGGCCGCGCGGCGCTGGTATCGCGGCCAGGTGCTGCGGTCGATTCCGCCGGCGGTCGTCCGGGCGCTGGGGCCCGCACGGCCGCACCGGCACCGACGAGAGGAAGGAACCCGGATGACTGGCCTGTGGATCAACGACGTCAAGCTGGCGCTGCGGACGCTCGCCCGCCAGCCGGCGTTCGCGGCGATGGCGCTGGTGGCGCTCGCCCTCGGCATCGGCGCGAACACCGCGCTCTTCAGCGTCTACCGCGCCGTCTTTCTCGATCCCATTCCGCTGCCCGAGTCCAATCGGCTGGTGTTCGTGATGGAGCAGGCCAGCTTCGGCTGCTGCGGGCCCGCGTCGGGCCCGGATTACACCGACTGGGCGGCGCGGCAGCGGGCGTTCTCCGGCATCGGCGTCATCAATCCCGCCAGCGTGACGCTGACCGGCGGCGGCGAAGCCGAACGCGTCTACGCCACGGCCGCCTCGGCCAGCCTCTTCAGCTTCCTCGGGGTCAGCCCGGCTCTCGGCCGCACCTTCACGCCGGCCGATCAGGCCGATGCGTCGGTCGTGATCCTGAGCTACAACCTCTGGCAGCGCCGCTTCGGCGGGCGCACGGACGTGATCGGCGCGACGCTCCAAATCGATGAGTCGCCCTACACGATCGTCGGCGTCATGCCCGAGCATTTCGATGTGCCGTCGCCGTGGTCGGGCACGCTCCACCACCAGTTGTACACGCCGTTCAAGAACACGTGGCTCGCCGGCAACCGCGGAAACCATAGCTATCCGGTCGTGGCGCAGCTCCAGCCAGGCGCGACGCTCCAGATGGCGCAGGGCGACATGGACCGCATCATGCGCGACCTCGCCAGCGAGTATCCGCAGACCAATGCGGACCGGACCGTCAAAGTCTTCACCGCGCACGACTACATGTTCGGCAACATGGGGCAGGAGCTGGTCCTGATCCTCGGCGCCGCGGGCCTCGTGCTCCTCATCGCGTGCGGCAACATCGCCGGACTGCAGCTCGCGCGGGCGACGGCGCGCGAAACCGAGCTGGCCGTGCGGACCGCGCTTGGCGCCACGCGCGCGGCGCTCGTCCGCCTGCTCCTCGCCGAGAGCCTGATCATCGCGGCGGTCGGCGGCGTTGCCGGCATGGCGATCTCGTTCCTCGCTGTGGACGGACTCCGCGCGCTTCTGCCCTCGACGTTCCCGAGGGTCGACGAGGCGCACGTCGACGGCTGGGTCCTCGCCTTTGCGCTCGGCGTGGCCGCGGTGACCGCGCTGGCCTTTGGCGTCCTGCCGGCGGTCGCCGCATCGCGGAGCCGTCCCGCCGGCGGCCTCGGCACCCGCGGCGCCGGCGATCTGACGCCGCGCAAGGAGCGCCTGCGCGACGCATTCATCGTCGGCCAGATCGCGCTCGGGCTCGTGCTGGCAAACGGCGCGGCGCTGCTGGTCCGGAGCTACGTGCTCGTCCGCAGCGAGGCGCCCGGCTACAGCGCGGCCGGGGTGCTGACGATGTCGGTCAAACCGTCCGGTGATCGGTACAAGGATGCCGGCGCGGTGCGCGCGTACTATGACGAGCTGCTCGCGCGCGTGCGCGCGGTGCCGGGCGTCGACTCCGCCGGCACGATCAGCCGGCTGCCCCTTTCCGGAGGCACCAACGGCAACGTGCTCATCGAGGGCCGGCCGCCGCGTTCGAGCGCAGACCGCGGCCCGCTCGTCGAGGTGACGAGCGTGACCGGCGACTACTTCGGCGCGATGGGCATCACGCTGCTGCGCGGGCGCGATCTCCAGCCGTCCGACGACGCCAACGGCGTGCTGAACGTCGTCATCAACCGGCACTTCGCGCGGGAAGGGTGGCCAGATGCCGATCCGCTCGGTCAGCGCTTCAGCTTCAGCGACAGTCAACCGCAATGGGCCACCGTCGTCGGCGTGGTCGATGACATCCGGCAATGGGGGCCGGAGCGTCCGCCGGTGAGTCAAGCGTATTTCACGATCAGCAACGGCTGGACCACCAGCGGCTACCTGGTGGTTCGCACGACGGGCAACCCGGAGACACTGGCGCAGCCGGTCCGCGCGGCGGTGCTATCGGTCGACCGCACGCAGCCACCCTCGGACATTCGCACGATGACGGATCGGATCGATCGCGCGTTCTCGCAGCGGCGTTTCTACACGATGCTCATCGGTTTCTTTGCCGTGGCCGCGCTGCTGCTGGCCGGCGCCGGCGTGTACGGGACGATCTCGTACTACGTGGCACGGCGCCGGCGCGAGCTGGGGATTCGCGCCGCGCTCGGCGCGTCGGCCGCCGGCATCGTCGGACTGGTCGTGGGGCGCGGGGCGCGACTGGCCGCGATCGGCGTCGTCATTGGACTGGCCGGCGTGTGGGCGACGACCTCCCTGCTCGCGACGCTCCTCTACGGCATCGCGCCGCTCGACGGGTGGACCATGGCCGGCGGTGCTGTGGCGCTGGCGGCCGTCGCCGTCGCGGCCGCCGCGCTCCCCGCGCGCCGGGCCGCGCGCGTGCCGCCGGTCGTCGCCCTGCGGGCAGACTAGGAGATCGGCCGGATGGGGTCGTTCGAGACGATGGTGCTGCTGGCAATCCTCCGGCTCGGCAATCGTGCGTACGGCATGGAGGTGCGCGAAGAGATCGAGCGGTCCACGGGCCGCGAGATCTCGTACGGTGCCGTGTACTCGGCGCTCGATCGGCTGGAAGTGAAGGGCTTCGTCGCCTACGCGCTGGGGGATCCGACGCCCGAGCGCGGCGGGCGCGCGCGCAAGTACTTCCGCGTCCTCGCGGCCGGCCGAACGGCGCTTCGCGCCAACCGCACGCGGCTCACCACCATGTGGAAGGGCGTCGACTAGACGGCGCCTGTCGCAGCCATTTCTCGATCGCGTCCTTGAAGGCCAGCGACATCACCGTGTCCATGTGACCGGTGTTCGACACCACGGAGATCGGCAGGTCCGGGCGCGCTTTCTTCAGCGGCTCGACGTAGAGCTGTCGGACGGGATCGAACTCCCCCACGACAATCAGCGTCGGAACGCGGATCGACTTGAGCTCTTCGGCGGAGAGCGACAGCTTCCCGAGATTCTGCGCGCACACGGCCGGTGTCTGCCCGCGCCCGCCATTCTGCATGCGCTCCCAGAAATCGGCGAGCTCCGTGCCTTCGCGCATCCAGCCCATCCCGCCGACCAACGCCGAGGCGACGCGATCGGGATGCGTCGCGAGCAGCTTCATGACGATCATCCCGCCCATCGAATAGCCCACGACGTGCGCCTTCCTGATCTTCAGATGGTCGAGCAGCCGCACGACGTCCTCGACCATCGCGAGTCCGTACGCGTCGGCCTGGTCGGGCTTGTCCGACAGGCCGTGCCCGGGCATGTCGAGCGCGATGACTTCGTAGCGCGTCGCGAGCCGCTTGACGATGCCCGGCAGCTCCCAGTTCATCTTCTCGCTCGAATACAGCCCGTGGATCAGGACGACGGGCTCGCCCGTGCCGAGCGTGACGTAGTGCAGCTTCACGCCGCTCGCGTCGAAATACCCATCGGCGGCCGCCGCGGCCGCGGGCGCGAATGCGACACACGCGAGTGCGAAAAGGATACGGACCATTTCCTTGACCACCTTCGCCGCCGGACCCGATAATCGAAGTTTCCGACCCCACGAGCCGGATATCAAGGACACGTTGATGACATTGCGGACCCGGAGTCAAGTACTGGCGCTCGCGCTCGTCTGTGCGACGGCCGCGGCGGTCGCGACGGCTCGTCAGGCCTCGGCGCCGGCCGCCTCCGCGCGCACGGCATCGCTCGCTCAAGCGGTGCCGGTCGATCCGCAGATTACGGTCGGCCGCTTCCCGAACGGCCTGCGCTACTACGTCCGCGTCAACCACAAGCCCGAGCATCGCGCCGAGCTGCGGCTCGTCGTGAACGCCGGGTCGGTGCTCGAGGACGACAACCAGCGCGGGCTCGCGCACTTCGTCGAGCACATGGCGTTCAACGGCACGACGCACTACCCGAAGCAGCAGATCATCGCGTTCATGCAGGCGATCGGGATGCAGTTCGGCCCGAGCATCAACGCGTTCACGAGCTTCGACGAGACGGTCTACCAGCTGACGATCCCGACGGACCGGCCGGACATCATGGATCGCGCCCTGCTGGTCCTCGAGGACTGGGCGCACAACGTGCTCTTCGATCCCGCGATGATCGACAAGGAGCGCGGCGTCATCACCGAGGAGTGGCGGCGCGGGCGCGGCGCGGCCGCGCGGATGAGCGACAAGCAGCTGCCGGTGCTGCTCGCCGGCTCCCGCTACGCCGATCGCGTGCCGATCGGCAGCATGGACGTCATCCAGAATTTCAATCCGGCGCTGCTCAAGAAGTTCTACACCGACTGGTACCGGCCGGACCTGATGGCCGTCATCGCCGTCGGCGACTTCGACAAGGCGACGGTCGAGCCGCTCATCCGCAAGCACTTCGCGTCGATTCCCGCCGCGGCCTCGCCGAAGCCGCGGCCGGTCTACACGGTGCCCGACCACGCCGGCACGCTCTACACCATCGCCACCGACAAGGAAGCGACGACGACCAGCGTGCGCGTGTACGACCTGCGGCCTGCGCCCGACCAGACGACGATCGGCGCGTACCGGCAGGAGATGGTCGAGCGGATGTACTACGCGATGCTGTCGGCGCGGCTGTCGGAGCTCGCGCAGAAGCCGAACGCCCCGTTCATCGGCGCCGGCGCGGGCAGCAGCCTGCTCGTCCGGACGCGCGGCGCCTCCACGCTCACCGCGCTCGTCCGCGAGGACGGCATCGAGCGCGGCCTCGACGCGCTCTTCGCCGAAACGGCGCGCGTCGCGCAGTCGGGCTTCACGGCGACCGAGCTGGCGCGCCTCAAGCAGGCGACCGAACGGGCGTTCGAGCGCTCGGTCGCGGAAAAGGACAACCAGGAATCCGCGGAGCTGGCGGCCGAGTTCGTCCGCAACTTCACGACCCGGGAGCCAATCCCCGGCATCATCTATGAAGCCGCGCTGAACATGCGGTTCCTCCCGGAGATCACGCTCGACGAAGTGAATCGCGTCGCCAAGAGCTGGGCCGCCGATCGCAACCGCGTGGTGCTCGTCAACGCGCCGGACAAGCCGGGCCTCGCGGTGCCCGACGCCGCGAAGCTCGCCGCCGTCATCAAGGCCGCGTCGTCACGCGAGCTGAAGGCGTATGTGGACACGGTGACCACCGCGCCGCTCGTCGAGGCGCCGCCCGCGCCAGGATCGGTCGTGCGCACGACGACCCGCGACCCGTACGGCATCACCGAGTGGGAGCTGTCGAACGGCGTCAAGGTCGTCCTGAAGCCCACGACGTTCAAGGACGACGAGCTGCTGTTCCGCGCGTTCAGCGCGGGCGGGACGTCGCTCGCACCCGACCAGGACTTCATCGCCGCGCAGACGGCCACAGCGGCGGTCGGCGCCGGCGGGCTGGGGAGATTCAGCGCGGTCGATCTCCGGAAGCAGCTGACGGGCAAAGTCGCGGCGGTCCGACCGACCATCGGCGACACCGAAGAGGGGCTCACGGGTGGCGCATCCCCCAAGGACCTCGAAACGCTCTTTCAGCTGATCTACCTGACCTTCACGGCGCCTCGCGCCGACCCGGCGGCGTTCAGCGTGCTCACGTCGCAGATGAAGGCGCTCATCGCGAACCAGCAGGCGCTGCCGGCCTTCGCGTTCAGCCAGATGCTGAGCTCGGCGCTGACGCAGGACCACTTCCGCACGCGGCCGATGACCGCGGACCGCATCGCGGAGATGAGCCTCGAGAAGTCGATGGCCTTCTACAAGAACCGCTTCGCGGACGCGAGCGGCTTCACGTTCGTCTTCGTCGGCAGCATGGATCTGGCCGTGATGAAGCCGCTTGTCGAGCGGTACCTCGGCGGGTTGCCGGCGCTGCACCGTCAGGAGACGTGGAAGGACGTCGGCGTCCGAGCCCCGGCCGGCGTGGTCGAGCGGCGCGTGGAGAAAGGCATCGAGCCCAAGAGCGAAGCGGCGATCGTCTTCACCGGGCCGTTCAAGTACGACCAGCTCCATCGCGTGGCGATTCGCGCGATGACGCTCGTGCTCGAGGGCCGGCTGCGCGAGGCGCTCCGCGAGGAGCTTGGCGGCACGTACAGCGTCAGCACCAACGCCACGTACTCCAAGATCCCGATCGAGCAGTTCGCCGTCGTGATCGAGTTCGGCTGCGACCCCGATCGGACGAATGACCTCGTCAAGCGGGTCTTCGAGGAGGTCGACGCCATGAAGACGCGCGGCGTCTCCGACGCCCAGCTCCGCGAGGTCAAGGCGGGCCTGCTGCGCGAGTTCGAGACCAGCAGCAAGCAGAACGGCTACCTGCTGAACAACATCTCCGCGCGGTACGAGTTCAACGACGACCTGTCGGAGTTCTTCAACCTGCCCTCGTTCTACGACGGACTGACGGCCGCGATGATTCAGGACGCCGCGCACACCTACCTCAACACCGGCAACTACGTCCAGGTCACGCTGTTCCCGGAAAAGAAATGACGACCGCGAGGATTCGGGTGCGCTGACTGAGCAATTGCACGAAGTTTTTGGCGCCTGAAGCGACGACCAGGCCGCGGCGGTCGTCATATATCGGGGCCGATGTCACAACCGTTGTTGCTGGAAGACCTGCAGCGCCTGCTCTGGCGGCTGATCGAGGACCGGCAGAGCCTGACGATGACGCAGGTATCGCGGGCGATGGACCGGACGCCGTCGCAGCTCCGGCGGGCCCTGCGCCAGGACCTGGGCACGAACTTCCGCCGGGTGCGCGCCCACGCGCGTGTGACCTACGCCGTGCAGGCGATCGAACGCGGCGAGAAGATTGAAGCCGTCCTGCACGAGGTGGGCCTCCACAACCGGACGAGCTTCATCAAGCAGTGCCGGTTCTACACCGGCAAGAGCCCCCATCACTTCCTGCCGCCGGGCACCCGGGCGAACGGCAACGGGAGAGGATAGGGACCCGGCGGAGCCGATCCCCGACACGGCCGGATCGCCTGGGCAGTCAGTCTCCGCTTTCGTCGAGCCAGCGCGCGAGGAGTGGCACGGCCTCGTGGAGCGACGACAGCACGGCCGCGGCGGTCCGCACGGCCGCCGGCGACGGCGGCTGAATGTCGGGCACGAGCAGCACCCGCATGCCGGCGCCCGATGCCGACAGCGTGCCAGCCTCGGAGTCCTCGCAGGCCACGCACGACGATCCGGGTACGCCGAGCCTCCGCGCGGCCTCGCGATAGATGTCGGGGGCGGGCTTGCCGCGCGCCACTTCCTCCCCGGTGACGCGCAGGAGCAGTCGATCCGCGAGCCCGGCCGCCACCAGCGTGAACTGCGTGAACTCGCGATCGCTCGACGTCGCGAGCGCCACCGGCACCCGCCGGGCGTTCAGAAAGTCCAGCAGCTCGGTCGCGCCGGGTTTCACCGGCAGGCCGTCGCGCGCCGCCCGCTCGCGCCACACCGCGGGCCAGCGCGCGCGAAACGTGTCGATCGGAAACGCGCTGCCCAGCTCGCAGGCGATGGCCGCCTCGCTCTCGGGGTTGTTCCGTCCGACGAGCGTCTCGTAGAAGCGGTCCGTCAGATCGAACCCGAGCTCGCGCGCCGTGAGCTGCCAGGACTCCTTGTACAAGGGCTCGGTGTCGATCAGCAGCCCGTCCATGTCGAGCACGACAGCAGCGAGGCTCTGCACTACTCCGTCCGCAGGGCGATCAGGGGGTCCACGCGCGAGGCCTTGCGCGCGGGGATCGCGCACGCGGCAACATGGCCGGAACTCTGGCAGGTTGTAACACAACGTGCGGACGCCCCAAGGCGCCGGGGACGAAGCGCGTGATTTCGTGGTCTCTTGTCAAAACGGCTTCCCCGTCACCACCGCCTGCCAGCCGTGCGCGACGCGCTCGGTCGGCAGCCAGACCGTCAGCACGTTGTTCGGGCTGGCGGTCGCGGCCGGCTGAAACGACAGGCTCTTGAGATCGCCCACGAACCCGTCCTTCTCGGCGATTGGCCGCAGCGTCCCGCCCGGTCCGCCAAGGCGCAGCGGCAGCACGTCCTCGAAGAACATCGCGCCCATGTCGCGCGAGCGGCCGACGACGTGGGCGGCGCCTGGTTCCTGCGCAAGCGCCCACAGCGCGCCCGCCCGGCGGTTGACGGCGAAGAGTCCCGTGATGGTCGCGATGCGCGTCTCGAGATCCTTCTCGCCGGTGAACAACATCGCGGGCACGCTCCGCGCCGCTCTGGACGCAAGCGCGGTGTAGTAAATGCCGCCCTTGTTGACGACGAAGGCGATCACGCGCTCGGGTTTCCAGGCCGCGAACTCGTAGTCGAACTCGCCGCCCGCCGACATGCCCCAGAGGAGCAGCGGCGCGGTTGAAAGCTCGGGATGGTTGCTCCGCCGGGCAAAGGCGCCGAGCACGTCAAGGAGCGCCTGGCCGCTGCCCTGCGCGACGTTCACGTAGTACTCGAGGAACGACTGGTCGTGCGGCTTGTCGGTCAGCCGGCACGCGACGATCGCGAGCTTGTGCGCCGCCGCGAAGTCCTGCCAGAACTTGTCCTCGGCCATCGATCGGCCATCGCCGTTCGATCCGGGTACGAGGACGAGCACGGCGTCAACGGACGGGATCGCCGGAGGCGTCCACATCCGGAATTCCGCTTTGTCGAAGTTCTCGCCCGGCGCGATCGCTTCGTCGAAGAACGGGCCGGCGGCCGCCTGCGCGTGCGTCGGCCGCGGCGCGCCCGGGCCAAATCCAACGGCAATCGCCAGCAGTCCGACGGCACCGAGTCGAGAGCACGTCATGGTTCTGCCTCCATCGCTCACAGGTCCCTGACCGCGCGCATCGCCGCCGAAAACGCCCGGCGGCCCGCCCGGAAATCATAGACAATCGCGGGCATCGGCCGGCCCCGAATCCGATCGGGGCTGCGGCGCGCGTAGTCCATCAGCGTGGTCGCGAGCTTGACGCGCGCGCTGCTCCGCGCCGGCGAGTCCAGCCCCGACAACAGGTCGTTGAGCGTCAGCGGCCAGGGCTCGCCCCACAGGATCGCATCCACGACCTCGCCCTTGAGCACGTTCTGCGAGAAGTTGAAAAACAGCGCGATCGGCGAATAGATATCATCGCGCGGCCGATGGCGCTCGAACGCCTCGACGACCTCGTCCCGGCGATCGCGCACGCGATCGCGGAACTCGGCAACCTCGCTCGACATGGTCGCGAGCGACGGCAGCGGCCGGCTGCCGAGGAAAGCCGCCGCATCGGCGGTGAGTCCGCCAATCAGCGCCTCGACGAGCGGCTCGCGATCCGTCCCGGCCGAGCCGGCGGCGACGTATTCCCCCATCAGCGTGGACAGCGCGAACCCGAGCCAGCGATAGTCCACGCCGTTGTCGTCGCGCATGAGCCCGTAGTCCTGACCGTACGTCGCCTCGATGCCGAACCGCAGGTGGCCGCCCAGGCAGACGGCGTGGATGTGCGCGAGGCGCAGGCGCTGGCGCGGCCCGAGCGTGCGCGCCCGCGCCAGCATCCGGTCGTACGCGCCGTCGTCTGATTCGTAGTGGCTCGTGCCGAGCAGCATCAGCGTCGCGGCGTCGGCGGCGAAGGGCTGGCCGCTGCCGTCCGGGCCCTGCAGGTCGCCAAGCAGGTGATCGAGCCGGTCGAGCCGCGCGTCCGCCGCGCCGTCATCGCCGGCCCAGACGTTCAGCGACAAGAGCGCGAGCACGTACAGGATGTAGTAGTCGAGCAGGATCGCGAGCCCGAGAGGATCGGCCGGCCCGGTGCCGCGCTCCCCGAGGATGTAGCTCGCGACCTCGATGGCAATCGTGTCCTGGTTGACGCGCTCCGCCTTGCCGTCCCAGTCGTGAATGGCGTGGAAACCGTCGGCGCGCGCGTGACGATCGAGCGCGGCGACCGCGCCGGCCAGATCGACGCGCGCGGATCCGAGGATCCACGCGTCCGCGCGCATCCACTCGCGAAGCTGCGCGATCGCGCGACCGGCGTCGCCCGAGCTGGCCGCGTCGGCAACGATCTGACGGCGGGCGTCGCCCTGCAGCACGCGCTCCACGAGCGCGCAGGCGTCGTCAAAGGCCGAGGACATGTCAGGTGGCGCGCCGCGAGGCGCGGAATTCCGTCCAGGAAGCGCGCGATTTGCGCATCAGGAGCTCGTCGTGCTCGGGCACGACGTACGCGCGAAGCACGCCGACGAGCTCGTAGCCCAGCCGGTCGTACAGCCGGCGCGCCTCGGGATTGAACGACGACACGCAGAGGAAGACGTTGGGACTGTCGCGGAAGATCCGTTCCTCGGCGAATCGGACGATCTCCGTGCCCAGTCCGCGCCCGCGGCAGTCCGGCCGCACGTACACCGTCTGGATGTAGCCGGGAAACGGCCCGTGGAGATCGAGGATGATGAAGGCGGCGACACCCTGCGCGTCGGTCGCCACG
>Ga0335084_10003755_pt1 | contig 14885 bp, 13 predicted proteins | sample Lox_Sample_44_FD_206721 | JGI IMG/M metagenome (GOLD analysis project Ga0335084, IMG submission 206721) | Soil microbial communities from Loxahatchee National Wildlife Refuge, Florida, United States - Lox_Sample_4.4 | ecosystem: Environmental > Terrestrial > Soil > Wetlands | place: USA...
CTTCCGGCGCATCGCTCGCAATCTGGCCGGCCGTGTGAGCGTCGAGGCTCTCAAATCTCAACAGGGATTCGGCGCGCCCCTGCCGATCGTCACGCAATAGGGATGCGCAGATCTTCCGCTTTCCATCTTTCCACGCACAGGCTTTTTGGCTATACTGCGCGACGGCACGCCGGTTCGCCGCAGGTAATTCGCACGCCCCGGTCCCAAGGAGCTCGTTATGGCCAAGCAATCCGCGAAACCCGCCGCTAGTGCGGCCCCCGAGGCGGCGCAGGCGTCGGCCGTCGACAAGAAGGTGGCGATCGACCTTCTGTACCAGATGCTCCTGATCCGTCGATTCGAGGAGAAGGCCGCCGAGATGTACTCCCAGGGCAAGATCGGCGGCTTTCTGCACCTGGACGTGGGGATGGAGGCCTCCTGCGTGGGAGCCATTTCGAACCTGCGGCCCGACGATTACGTCATCGGGGGATATCGAGAGCACGGCCACTGTCTTGCCAAAGGGTGTGACCCACGGCGCGCCATGGCCGAGCTGTTCGGCCGGATCGACGGGATGTCCAAGGGCAAGGGCGGCTCCATGCACTTCTTCGACAAGGAACGGAACTTCCTGGGCGGCACCGGGATCGTCGGCGGCCAGTTGCCCATCGGGACCGGCGTGGGGCTCGCCATCAACTACCAGGGCGGCGATCAGGTCTGCCTGGTATTTTTCGGCGACGGCTCGGTGGCGCAGGGGGTCTTCCACGAGTCGCTGAACCTCGCCTCGCTGTGGCGGCTACCGGTGGTATATATCTGCGAGAACAACCTGTACGCCATGGGCACGGCGTTGAATCGGACGCAAGCCATGACCGATCTCTACAAGAAGGCGGACGGGTACGGGATGCCGGGCGAGCAAGTAGACGGCATGGATGTCCTTGCGGTGCGCGAGGCCGTGGGGCGAGCGGTGGAGCGGGCCCGGCGTGAGAAGGCGCCCACACTCATCGAGACGCGGACGTATCGGTTTCGAGGTCACTCCATGCGGGACCCGGCGGCCGCGCTGTATCGGACCCGCGAAGAAGTGGACGAATGGAAGAAATCGGATCCCATCGTCCTGCTCTGGGATCGGTTGAGCCGCGAGGGGATCATCAGCGACGCCGAGTACAAAGACATGGACAAGGAGATCAGTCAGGTGGTGGAAGAGGCGGTCCGGTTTGCCGAGGCGTCGCCCCCGCCGCCGTTGGAGGAATTACTCACGGACGTGTACGTCTGAGAGAGCCGAGAGCCGAGTGCCGGGTGCCGAGACGGGGGCCTCGGATCTCAGAGGTTGAACGCTGAGCGTCGAACGTTGAACGTTGAACCGCGAACATTGAACGCTGTGGGAGCGGAGCCGAGCATGGCGACCATCACGTATCGCGACGCACTCAATCAGGCGTTGCGGGAAGAGATGCGGCGGGATCCCCGCGTCTTCCTCATGGGGGAAGAGGTCGGTGTCTATCAAGGGGCCTACAAGGTAAGCCAAGGACTCCTCGAGGAGTTTGGGCCACGTCGGATCCTCGACACGCCTATCAGCGAGGCCGGATTCGTGGGGGCCGGGATCGGGGCGGCCATGGCCGGTCTCCGACCCGTTGTCGAGATGATGACGTTCAACTTCGCCCTGGTGGCAATCGATCAGATCGTGAACCACGCCGCCAAGATCCTGTACATGTCCGGTGGCCAGTACCGGGTTCCCATGGTGATCCGTGGACCCGGCGGGCCGGCGGTGCAGGTGGCTGCCCAGCACTCCCAGAGCATGGAGTCGTACTTCTACCACGTGCCGGGGCTCAAAGTTGTCCGCCCCTCGACTCCTCGAGATGCCAAAGGGCTCCTGAAGAGCGCCATTCGGGACGACAACCCGGTCATCTTCATCGAGTCGGAGACTCTCTACGGCATCAAGGGGGAGGTTCCGGACGAGGAGTACACGATCCCGATCGGCGTGGCCGAGGTGAAGCGTGAGGGCACCGACGTCACCGTCGTTGCCTACATGGGTATGTTCCACAAGAGCATGGAGGCGGCGGACGAGCTGGAGAAAGAGGGGATCTCGGTCGAGATCGTGGATCCACGCACGCTTCGCCCCATGGACAAAGGAACGATCCTGGATTCGGTTCGCAAGACGCACCGGGCGGTGGTGGTGGAGTCCGGCGCGGGATTCGCCGGCCTGGGGGCCGAGATAGGGACCATCGTCACCGAGGAGGCTTTTGACTATCTGGATTCGCCGGTCGTTCGCGTGACCGGCGCCAACGCCCCCATGCCATACGCCAGGAATCTGGAACTCGCCAAAACCCCGGACACGGCCGCAATCATCGCGGGCATCAAGCAGGCCCTGGCCATCTAGCCTTTTCCGGGGCCAATGGCGTGTTCCAAATGCGTAACCGATAGCTGACGGCCGAGGCGAGCACCTCCTTTCGCATTTTCCGTTCTCAGTTCAACGTTTGGCAGTGCAGCGGAGCTGACGATGCCATCCCAAGTCCTCATGCCCAAGCTCTCCGATGCCATGGTGGAGGGACGGCTCCTGCAGTGGCTGAAGAAAGAAGGGGATCGGGTCCAAGGCGGCGACGTACTGGCCTCTATCGAGACCGACAAGGCCGAGATCGAGCTGGAGTCGTTCGGCTCCGGCGTCCTCCGGAAGATCCTCGTGGCCGAAGGCGACACCGTTCCCGTGGGGCAACTCATCGCCATCGTCGCCGAGCCGGACGAGGATATTGCGTCACTCGTTGCCGGGGTGCCAGCGCCGGCTGCCACGGCACCGGCGAAAGCTGGGGCCAAGGCCCCGGTTGCGCCGCCCTCTGCCGCAACTCCGCCTCCTTCCGTTCCCAAGGCCGACGTAAAGGCGGCCACGGCGCCGCCCCCCGGCCCGGCGGCTCCCACCGCGGAGTCTGGCTGGATTCCGGCCTCTCCCATTGCGCGCCGCATGGCCAGGGACGCGGGTGTGGATCTGACGCGAATCAGCGGCAGTGGGCCAGGCGGACGCATTCTGGAACGTGACGTGGAAGCGCACGTCGCCGCGCAGGCCCAACGCAAGGGCGGTGCGGACGTGCCCACGGGCGCCCGCGACTTCGAAGACAAAGATCTGAGCACGATCCGTAAGACCATCGCCAGCCGGATGGTGCAGAGCAAGGCGCCGATCCCGCATTTCACGGTCACGGTCGAGGCCGACATGGGGGGCGCGCAGGATCTCCGGACCTCGCTCAACGCCATCGACCCCGAGGGTGAGAAGCTCAGTGTGAACCACATCCTCATCAAGGCCGTGGCTCTGGCGCTGAAGCGGAACCCAGCCATCAATGCCACGTACCGTGACGGCAAAGCACGGGTGTTCAACCGAGTGCACATCGGCGTGGCTGTCGCCTTGGAGGATGGGCTCATCGTGCCCGTCATCCGAGAGTGCGACCGCAAAAGCCTGGGCGAGATTGCCCGCGAGGCCAAGGGGTTGATCGAGCGGGCCCGCACGAAGAAGCTCCGTCCCGAGGAGTACTCCGGCGGGACCTTCGCCATCTCCAATTTGGGCATGTACGACGTGGTGGAGTTCACCGCCGTCATCGACCCCGCCCACGGCGCCATTCTGGCTGTGGGTGCCATCGAGGAGAAGCCGGTGGTGCTCAACGGCCAGATCGTGGTCCGGCATCGAATGCGCCTCACCGGCTCGTTCGACCACCGGATCATCGATGGCGCCATGGGGGCCAAATTCCTTCAGGAGCTGAAGAAGATCCTGGAGAACCCCGTACAGCTGTTACTGTAATCTCCCGACCGCTCCGCGATGTCAACGGCTGCCGCTCGATGGCGAAAACGAAGCGTGGGTGGCGCCGGTCCGTCTTCTGTGATCCTCATCCGCCGTGTGTTCGTCCTTGACGCGATCTCGTCCCTTGGGATAGGTAGCTCTGATGAGCAATGGCCAATTTGCCAATGACCAATGGTGGTGCATACACACGGCACGGTGTCAACGGATTCCCAGGCGGGCCACAGCCTCATTGGCCATTGGTGATTGGGATTTGGTCATTGCCGCGATTATTCGCGACGGCGTTGGCGAATAGTCCGGGCTCACTGTGCGTTGTGGTGTGCAGCGGTGCACGACGCATGGGTGCCACGCTGCGTTGCCGTTAGCGCCCTCGGAGGAGGGAACGACCATGTCAACACGACACGCACGCTCCCGAAAGAGCCTCACCACGAAGACTCGCCCGGTGGCTGCCGGAACCGCGAGCGTCGTAAAGGTCGGGCGGAAGCGCTGTCGCCCTTTTCTCTTGCAGGTGATGGTGTTCAGCCCCGAGGCCGGCTACAAATTCGAGGTTGTCGTGGAGAAGGGGTGCACGCCGGACAACGATCCGATCTGGAAGCTCGTTTTTGATCTTTACAAGCAAAAGCAAGACGCGTTCGACCAGATCGTCCATGTCTCGTTCACAGCCGGAAGCGCCGACGAGAACGAGGGTGTGAAGCGCATGGCCCTGGAGGGCGTCTCCGACCGGCAGGCCGATCTCCTCACGGGGCCGGTCTACGATGCCGCCAAGTCCCTGGAGGGCGTGTCCACTCCCGCTCCCTCGCAGACGGAGACGATCCGAAACGCGATGAGCACCGTCGCCACCGTCAACGTCTGATCGCACGGGGTGTCTCCGTGGCCAGCCTTGGCTTGGACCGTCGTGCGCTCCGCGCCCTGATCGTGTGCCTGGCCCTGCCATGTCTCTGGGTGCCGCCCGCGCGATCGCAGCCAGAGCAGTGCCGAGCCGACATCACCGAGGCGGACGGTTTTGCGATCCGGGCGATGCAGGTGGAGGGATGGTGGACACCGCAGGTTGCGTTTCCCAGCGGGGGCTACTCACCGGAGAAGGTCTCGCAAGCCATCGAACTGGCGCGGACGGCGCTGGACGCCGACCGCAATCGCGATGCCGAATTCGCGAGCGTCGGTGCGGTATCCATCCTGTACGTCGATTCGTGCGTCCGGGTTGTGGGCGAAGCGATATGCCAGGACGCGCTTGGGAGTCCCAAGTGCGTTGACGTGGCGATCCGACCGCATTCCCTCCGGCTCGATCTCATGAGAATCGGCTCGAACGTTCTTCCCATTCCGCGCGTGAACCGCCCGACCTTCTTCGACGAGGTGCCCGCACCGCTCCTGGCGCTGCATCCCGCGCTCGCCACGGCCTACGACCGCCAGTTTGGTCTGTCGCAGAGCGTGGCCGTTGCCACGAATCTGCTGGATCTTTCCAAGATCGCGAGAGGGGAGCCCCTCACGCCGAACGAGATGCAGGTGCAGCTCCGGGCGGGCGGGCGCAAGTCCCTCACCGAGCCGTTCTACAACGCCAACACAGATCTCAGCGTCTCGCAGCGCCGGCTCGGTCGGGCCGTTGAAGATTTGGCTTTCAGCGGCCACTATACGGGTGATGATGAGCCCCTCGGTGGAGCTCGTCACGTGGCCTACGGCGTCGGAGCCGGCGCCAGCCTCGGGTTTCGACCCCGGCTCCCGATCCTCCAGCGTCTCACCGTCGGGGGAGGCTATCGGTGGTCGCGGGACAAACTCTTCGCAGACACGGCGTCCGAAGAAGGCTCGGAGCATGCGGGCGAGGGCCGGGTAGTCGCCGAGGCTTTGGTGGCGGGTGGCTTCGCCAGATTGGGGCTGTGGGGCGACGCCGCGGCGCCGACCGGCAACCTTGACGCGTACCAGCGTGTGGCCGGGACGCTTGGATACGCCAAGGAGTTCGCGATCGGCCTGAACCAGACGATCGGCGTGGAGATGGTGGCGTCCGGCGGACATGCGTGGGGGAATGCTCCGGAGTATGCCCGCTTCTTCGGCGGCAACTCCGCCAAGAGCTTCCTGTATGACGCGGTGGATGCGCCGACGCTGACCGCCTTCCCGCGGGGCCCCCTGATCAGGAGCCTGGGCGAAGCGCGGGCCGGGGTGAGGACGGCATCGGGCGATGCGCGAGGGGGCACGTCGTTCTGGGGAGTGAGCCTGAATGTCAGTGTGCCGATCCCTCCCTGGTCGCGCCCGCTCATCCCCGACGAAGTCATCGAGTCCCTCGCCGACCCGGACGGCACACAGCGCGAGGTGACGCTGAAGGACGTGCTCAAGAAGCAAGTCGCCCAGGGGGAGCGCCTCCTCAGAAGCTCCCTGGTGCGGCAAGGAGTGGCTCCCGACGATGCGGAGCGCCAGGCCCGCGATACGTGGAAGGAGATCCAGCCCGCGGCGGACTTCATCGCGGATCAAGCGAACCTGTTTTCTGTAAAGCCGCTTCTCATGCTGGATGTCGCGCGTCTCTCGGACGCCGCCCCCGGTGATGGTCGGGTGCGTGTGGCGGCGGGAGGCGGGCTCCAACTCACCATTGTCGTCGCACGCTTCGAAGCCGGGTATCTCTACACCGTGCAACGTGCACCCGGAGACGACCGGGGAAACTTTTTCGTCCGGTTGACCTTTCAGAATGTGTTTTGAGCGCGCGGATGCAGGTGCTTCCCACTGCTGCACCGGTGTATCGGGGTGCGTCAGGCAGCGGAGGAGGCCAATCCTCAGCCGTCCAAGCCGAAGTACGTCCGCGTCCGATCCGCAAGAAGATAGAAGAGGGCTGCGACTGCCACTCCGCACTCCCCGAAGGTCGTGAGCGTCTGCGTGGGTCCTTGGGGAGCCGCCCATCCCAGAACCAGCCCGAGGCAGGGGCCTGCAATGAAGAGAATGATGGCCAACGAATGTGCCCACGGCTGACGTGTCCACAGACCATAGGCGAGAGCGAAGTTGAGGACGCCGATCAGCGGGAGGAGCAGCGAGAGTGCTTGGAGTGTGACAGCCTCGGACGGATGGAAAAGTGGCGAATCGGCCACGGCGGCCAGGACGAGTGCCGGAAGGGTCATGATCACTGCGATGAGCCCCCAGCCTCCAGCGTAGAATGTCAACAGCGTGATCCCGAGGGGCCGATGGGCTCGATCAGGGCTCTCGGCTCTAGACCGCCCGCAATCCGGGCATTGGGCATCGGTGAGGTAGATGGCGGCACCGCAAACGGGACAGACCACGGCTCCTCCGTGCGCGTTTCGAGTTCGAGCCCCTATGCGAGCAGACCGTTGTCCTCTTGGCAAGGGAATTGTCGCGCCGGATGGTCCCCTTGGCCCGCCGGTGATGGAAGGTGCGAGCCTCGCGCAGGATCGGCTGCTGAGAGACGGGTGCAGAGCCCGTTCGCAGACACCCCGCGTCCGCCGTACGGGCACGCGGCTGACGATCGCGTGATCCCTTGTGGCGCGACAGGGTCTATGTTAGAAGGAGAACCTACGAGGAACTCGAAGTTCTGCTTCCATTCACGCGGGAAAACGGTCGGGCGGTTCCGGTGAAGTGTGTGCGGGACCAGAGTGTCTCGACGGTCGCGGCCGACCGCAGCTCCGGAGACATGTTGAGCCGGACGACGTCACCGTGAAAGGGGGACGCTGTGGACGTGGCAAGAAGCGGTTGGATGAGCCGGATCGCAAACACCGCCCGCGCCCTCTTCTGGACCCTGCTTTTGGTGTTGGTGGTGTTGCAGTTCTTCGGATCGCGGGCGGCACGCAACGCGCGCAACGACCTGCTCACGGGGTTCGAGCAGGATCGAAAATCCCGGGTCATCGCGCTGATTCACCGGCAGGAAAGCGTCAGCCTCCTCGGGGTCCCGGTTTCGAGCTACATCAATATCGAGGACTCGGAGGCTGTGTTGCGCGCCATCCGGTTCACGCCACCGGAACAACCCATCGACGTGATCCTGCACACGCCCGGGGGGCTGGTCCTCGCGGCGGAGCAAATCGCCAAAGCGTTGGTGGAACACAAGGGCAAAGTCACCGTCTTTGTGCCGCATTACGCGATGAGCGGGGGGACGCTGATCGCGCTGGCGGCCGACGAGATCGTGATGGATGCCAATGCCGTGCTCGGTCCCGTGGACCCGCAAATCGGCGATATGCCCGCCGCCTCGATTGTCAAGCTGCTGGACGTCAAGAAGCCCGCTCAGATAAGCGACGAAATGCTGATCCTCGCCGACATGGCGCAGAAATCTCGGCTGCAGGTGGCGAGCTTTGTCGTGCAGGTTCTCTTGAAACACCTGCCTGAGAAGAAGGCGGTCGAAGTGGCAACGATCCTCAGTGAGGGACGATGGACGCACGATTTTCCAATAACCGTGCAGGCCGCGCGACAGATCGGACTCCAGGTCTCAACAGACATGCCGCGCAAGGTCTACGACCTGATGGAGCTGTATCCGCAAGGGGGCGGAGGTCGGCCGTCCGTGCTCTACGTTCCAGCCCGCCGAGGCGCCAGCGACAAAGGCAAGGCTTCGGATCACCCGGCGCCACCATCCCAGGAGAAATAGCAGACTTCTACTTCACCGTCTTGCTGAGGAACTCGAGAGTCCGGTCCCAGGCAAGGGCCGCCGCGGCCTTATCGTAGCGCGGGGTCGTGTCGTTGTGGAAGCCGTGATTGGTTCCCTCATAGATGTACGCGGTGTAGGTGATCTTGTTCGCCTTCAGCGCGGCCTCATAGGCTGGCCATCCGGCGTTGATTCGCTCGTCCAATGCCGCATAGTGAATCAGCAAGGGCGCCTTGATCTTGGCGACGTCCGCGGCGGGCGGTTGGCTGCCGTAGAAGGGCACGGCGGCGGCCAGGTCCGGGAGCCGCACCGCCAGTGTGTTGGCCACGCCGCCGCCGTAGCAGAAGCCGATTACGCCAACGTTGCCAGTGCACGCTGGATGCGATTTCAAGTACACCGCGGCGGCCACGAAGTCCTCGATCATCTTCTTGGGGTCAAGCGTGGCCTGAAGTTCCCGGCCCTTATCGTCGTCGCCTGGGTAGCCGCCAACCGGCGTCAGCTCATCCGGCGCTAAGGCCAGGAACCCGGCGACGCCGAGTCGCCGCGTCACGTCCTTGATATAGGGATTGAGACCGCGGTTTTCGTGCACGACCACGACGCCCGGCAGCTTGCTCCCGGCCTCGGCCGGCCGCACGACATATGCGCGAATGCTCCCGTAGCCCTGCGGGGACGGATAGCTGACGTACTCGGTCCTGATGCGCCGGTCGTCCTTGGGGACCTGCTGGGCCCAGGCATAGTTGGGGCTAAGGCTCTCCACGATTGCTGCCGCCGTCAGGCCGCCCACGGCAAAACGCGCCGCCCCATCCAGCAGTTCACGGCGGCTGATGCCGCCATGTACATACCGGTCAAACAGGTTGAGGAGTTCCTGGTCAAACTCGGCGGGTGTCTTTCGTTCCATGGGAACGTCTCCTCTCTCTTCCGTGCCGCGAAAAACACCGCGTCGCAGCCAGTGTTTTCTCATTTGACCTTGACAACCTGACTGAAGGCGACAATCATAACACGACTAGTCCTATTTTGAGATCCCGCTCTCATGGAGAGTCGGTCTTACCCTTCGATCTGGCCCTTGATCCCGCTCGGGCACTCCGTTGGTCGGTGCGATGACACGGCGCCACGTGTTGGTCTCCTCCACCGAAGCCGTTCAAAGCGGTGGGAACGCTTTGTCGCGCGGAAGGGGCTCAAGCCGTCCAGGTCAATGATCGACTGAGCGAGGACCCTGTGCGCAATCACCAGGGTCTTTCTTGACTTGTCAGAGGAGTTCCAGACAATCGGGGGCACGGCCCTCCAGGGGAAGAGGCCATGTATTTCAAGCAGATGCTGGACGAATTATGTGGCTGCGCGTCCTATCTGGTGGCCTCGCGCCAGTCTCGCGAGGCAGCGATCGTGGATCCCTCGGTCGAGACACGGCAGTACGAGGCGCTCTTACGAGAACGCAACTTCACGTTACGGTATGTGATCGATACCCACGTGCACGCCGACCACATCTCGGGCGCGCGGACGCTCGGGGCGGCGCACGGAGCCGCGCTTTGCCTGCACGAATCGGCCCAGCTCGCCTACCCCTTTCGCCGCCTCAAGGACGGAGAGGAGTTGGCGCTAGGACAACTGCGCTTGCGGGTGACGCACACGCCCGGGCATCGCGCGGAACTCATCTCGATCCTCATCGCCAACCCACCGCGCAGCCAGGAGCCATCCATGGTGCTGACGGGCGATTCCCTGCTGGTGGGGGATGTGGGACGGCCCGACTTCGGCGGGGGCGATCCCGCAGCCCAATACGACAGTCTCACGCGGTTGCTCCGCCTGCCGGACTGGGTGGCGGTCTTCCCCGGTCACTTCGAGGGGCCCTGCGGCAAGGGGATGTGCGGGCGCCCCAGCACGACGATCGGCTTTGAGCGCCTGTACAACCCGCTGGCCCGCCTGGAGCGCCGCGCCTTTGTCTCGACCCTCACCCAGGGAGTGCCGCCCCGCCCGCTGAACATGACCGCGATCGAGGCCACGAATCGGGGCGTGGCCGATATGGCGTGGGCCATGTTGACCACGAGCCCCGAGGTCCGGGAGATTGACATTGCGGGGTTGGGGTCTCGACCCCCCGAGGCGGTCCTGTTCGACGTCCGCGAGCCTGCAGAATATGCCCATGGGCACATTCTCGGTGCCGTCAACCTCCCGCAGGCCGATCTGGCGTCGCGCCTGGCGGAGATCCCGCGAAATCGCTCCATGATTCTTGTGTGCGAACGGGGGACGCGCTCGTATCGGGCGGCCCAGTTTTTGATCCAAGCAGGTGTGGATCAGGTTGTGAGCCTTCAGGGCGGCACCGCAGCGTGGCGCGCAGCGGGAAAACCCCTTGCCGTCGGCGACACCACGGGAGAGACACCCCGCGTCACGGAATCTGAGTGGGCCCACGCCGGAGCCTTTTAGCCGTAGCGAGGACACCTGCTCGCGTTGCCTCGTGCGCTCGCTGTTGACGCGCAAACCGTTCGGCGTCGCTCCTAGCGGGTCCGTCGAGACCGGCCCTTGCGGCATGCGAAGAATGGCAAAGGCGGAGCATCATCGGGTTTGTCCTGTCTGGGTTGGGTACCTTTTGGCCAGCCCGATCAGAACGCTTCTGCAGAACCCGCAGAAGATCCTCGCTCCCCATGTGCGGCCTGGCATGCGCGTCCTGGACGTCGGACCCGCCATGGGATTCTTCACGTTGCCCTTGGCGAGACTCGTCGGCCCGAGTGGGCGAGTGATCTGCGTCGATGTCCAGGAGAAGATGCTCGATGTCCTCAGGCGCCGCGTGCGCCGGGCCAACCTGGCGGATCGCATCGAGGCAAGAGCCTGCGATACGGACAGTCTCCGGGTAAGCGACCTTGCCCGTACGGTTGACTTTGTGCTGGCCTTTGCCGTTGTCCATGAGGTGGCCAATGCATCCCGGTTCTTCGGGGAGATTCAGGGCGTCCTCACACCGCGCGGCCGAGTCCTTTTCGCGGAACCGAGGGGGCATGTGTCGGAGCAGGCCTTTCAAGAATCGCTCGCCCTTGCGAAGCAGAACGGTCTTCACAAGGCCGAGTCTTTGAAGATCGCGCGCAGCCGCGCGGCCATTCTCGAGCGAGCCTAGACCGCTGCCCTCGTGACCCGCCTGGAAAGCAAGAGCCCTACCTTGGAAAACGATCAAAGCGACTTTCGGGGACGGCGGGACCGAATCATTCGAGGCTTATCCCGGGCAGCCGGATCTCTTCCGCGCGATGGCAGGCGACGAAATGCCCCGGACTGATTTCGCGGAAGTCCGGCGGTTGGGTGCGGCAGACGTCCGCCGCATAGGTGCAGCGCGGGTGGAAGTAGCAGCCGGACGGCGGATTGGCCGGGCTGGGGACCTCTCCCTTCAGCTCGACATCGCCCGATGGCACGCGTGGATCGGCCACCGGCACGGCCGCCATCAGGGCGGCGGTATAGGGATGCCTGGGCTGGTGGTACAACTCGCCGGTTTTCGCCATTTCGACCAGTTTGCCGACGTACATGACGGCGACCCGGTCGCAGATATGCTTCACCACGCCCAGATTGTGGGCGACGAAGATGTAGGTGAGGTTCAGCCGCTTCTGCAAATCGAGGAGCAGATTCAGGATCTGGGCCTGGACTGAAACGTCCAGGGCAGAGACCGGCTCGTCCGCCACGACCAGGCGCGGGTGGACCGACAGCGCCCGCGCGATGCCGATGCGCTGGCGCTGGCCGCCGCTGAAGGCGTGCGGGAAGCGCTGCATGTATTCGGGCCGCATACCCACGAGCTGCAGCAACTCGGCCACCTGATCGGTGCGCTGTTTGCGATTGGCCAGTCCGTTGACCAACAACGGCTCGCCGACGATCTCGAACAGGTTCATGCGCGGATTGAGCGATCCGTAGGGGTCCTGAAAGATCATCTGCATCTGCGGCCGCAGCGGCCGCAGCGCGGCCCGGTCCAACCTGGCCAGGTCGACCACCTGCCCTTCGCCGGTGCGGAACAGCATCTGACCGCTCGAGGGGGCCAGGGCGCGCACCACGCAGCGCGAGGCGGTGGTCTTGCCGCAGCCGCTCTCGCCGACCAAGCCGAGCGTCTCTCCTTCCTCGACGAAGAAGCTGACATTGTCGACGGCGCGCACGTTGCCGATCGTCTTCTTCAAGAACCCCTTCTGGATTGGAAAATACTTGCGGAGATTTCTCACTTCCAGAAGCGGCGTCTTGCTGGCGGGCGTCACGTGGACACCTCGACATCATGATAGAGAAAACAGCTCACCAGCTGCTGTTCTCCCACCGCCTGGAGCGCGGGCGTTCCCACGTCGCAGCGCCCCGGTATGCGCTTGATGCAGCGGGGGTGGAAGGGACAGCCGGAGGGCTTGTTGAAGGGGTGCGGGATCGATCCGCTGATGGTCGGCAGGCTGACGCGCGGCTGCGAGCTGACGCTGGGAATGGAGCGCAGAAGCGCCTGGGTGTAGGGATGCTTCGGCGCATGGAAAATGTCATCCACGGGTCCCTGCTCCATGACCAGCCCCAGATACATGACCGTGACGAATCTGGCCATCTGGGCGATGACACCCAGGTCGTGGGTGATGAAGATGATTGCCGAGTTGTGCTCGCGTTGCAGCTCGCGCAACAACCGCAGCACCTGGGCCTGGGTCGTCACGTCGACCGCGGTGGTCGGCTCATCGGCGATGAGCAGCCGGGGATTACAGCACAGGGCCATGGCGATGATGGCCCGCTGGCGCAGGCCGCCGCTGAGCTGCCAGGAGTATTCGTCCAGGCGACGCTCCGGCATCGGCACCCCCACGTCTCTCAGCATATCGTGTGCAAGGCTTCGGGCTGCCTTCTTGCCGATGGACTGGTGGAGCATGATCGTTTCGACGATCTGGCTCCCGATGGTGTGCAGCGGACTGAAAGAGGACATCGGCTCCTGCGGGATGAGCGCAATCTGCCCGCCGCGGATCCCGCGGATCTCCGCGCCGTGCGCGTCCAGCCCGACCAGGTCCAGTTCCTCGTCGCCGGTCGTTCCATCCCGACGAGGACGGCGCAGCAGGATCTGGCCCTGGACGATCCTGCCGGGGTCCTCGACGATGCGGAGGATGGACTTGACGGTGATGCTCTTTCCGCAGCCGCTCTCGCCGACGATGCCGAAGGTCTGGCCGGCGTACACGTCGAAGCTCACCCCGTCGACGGCCTTGACGACGCCCTCGTCCATCAGGAAATGTGTCTTCAGGCCGCGTACCGACAACAGCGGCGCATCATTCTTATCGCTGGTCACGTTACCCGCTCGCTTCCATCACGTGTTTCGATCGTCCACATTCAATCGAGAACTTGCCGACAGCGACAGCGATATCCGACAGGGAAAACCCTCACCGTGCCCAGCGTTTTTGCTTTTCCTCTGTCCCTGTCCCTATCCCTGTCGTCCTTTCATCAATGCCCATACGGATCCGCGGCATCGCGCAGGCCGTCGCCGACGAGATTGAATACCAACACCGCCAGAATCACCACCAACCCGGGGAACATCAGCCACGGTGCCAGCGCCACCGTCTGGATGTTCTGGGCCTCCTGAAGCAGCACGCCCCAGCTGATGGCCGGCGGCCGGATGCCCAGCCCCAGGAAGCTGAGCGAGGTTTCGCTGATGATCATGACCGGGATGGCCAGGGTGCTGGAGGCGATGATGTGGCTGGTGGACGCGGGTACCATGTGCCGCAGGATGATGCGGAGATGGCTGCATCCGGCCAGCTCCGCCGCCAGGATGAAGTCATCCTCGCGCAGGGACAGGAAGCGTCCGCGGATCTCGCGCGCCAGGGTCGACCAGCCGATGAAGGCGAGGATGATGGTAATGGCCAGGAACACCCGCTCGGGGGGCCAGTCCTGCGGCAGGGCCGCCGTCATCATGAGCCAGATCGGGATCGTCGGAAGAGACTGCAATATCTCGATCACCCGCTGGATGAGCATGTCGATCCAGCCGCCGAAATACCCCGAGACGCCGCCCAGGAAGACACCCAGGATCGTGCTCAGCGCCACGGCCACCAGGCCGACCGTCATCGAGGTGCGCGTGCCGAACATCATGCGCGACCACTGGTCGCGCCCCAAGCGGTCGGTGCCCAGGAAGTGTGGCCGCCCCTTGGACTTCGGGTCCTTGGCGTCGATCAGGTGGATGTTGGTCTCGAACAACCCCAGTACCTTGTACTTGTACCCCCGCACGAAGAGCGCGATCGGGATGCGCATTCCCTCATCGCGCGCCCACTCCATCTTCAGCGTTACCGGATTGCGCTTGCCGACGACGCTGGGCACCGACGGATTGAACCCCGTTGCGTCGACGAAGGAGATCCACTGCATCGGAATGAACGCGAGAGCCGCATCGGTGGCTTCCGGGTCCTGATTGCTGAAGAAGTCCGGCACCAGGACCACGGCGTAGAAGGCGAGCAGGACGATCATGCTCGCGACCGCCAGACGGTTCTTGCGGAATCGCCACCAGACCAGCTTCCAGTTCGACGCCACGGAGACGCGCTCTTCGTCCTTGGAGGAGAGCTCCGCCGACGGCGCGGGAGCGACCTGCATCTCGTCCGCCATGGGCTACGTTCCCTCCATCCGGATCCGGGGGTCGAACAGCGCGAGCAG
>Ga0335084_10003757_pt1 | contig 14882 bp, 17 predicted proteins | sample Lox_Sample_44_FD_206721 | JGI IMG/M metagenome (GOLD analysis project Ga0335084, IMG submission 206721) | Soil microbial communities from Loxahatchee National Wildlife Refuge, Florida, United States - Lox_Sample_4.4 | ecosystem: Environmental > Terrestrial > Soil > Wetlands | place: USA...
CAAGCTAATCATGATTGTATTTATCATATCCAGTAGACGTAGATGCTAAGAACATGACCTTATTATACAAATATAGAATATCATTTGAAAATTCGAATCCACAAAACAGGAAAATATTTTTTAATTTAGTCTAGTGTCTATGCATTTATTGTTTTAGGGTAAGCATTTGTCATGAATTTCTTTCAGAGTCGTTAATTTACATGAACTGCAGATAAGTTGTATTGCTTTTTTGCACTCAGAACATGCAAGATACTTTGCAAGTAATCCCCCACACTTTCTGCATGATTCAAATCTCATAATTATCAACATAAAATAACAATTTTTTGCTTATCAGTAATTCCCTAATATTTAGATGGTTATTTTGCAGTAGGATTAGCTAACTATTGCAAGTCCGTGGAATGCAATAAGAAAATAAAACATGTAAAAAAGCTTTAACAATTCAAAAATGGGAAATTCTTACAGGTCTGAGCGCATGACATTATCTGATCATATAATGATAATGTTTATCCATAATAGAAATCTGTTTAATTTGTGACATTATCTGTTTTCATATTTTCAATACTAAAACCGCTTGTTGGTATGATAGACTTGCTACCTTTGAATGGATCAATTCTTTCTTTATTGATAATTGCCCTCATAGCAATAGTCATTCTTGCAATTTTCCGGTTTCTCATTCCAATCATTATAGTTGCAATCATAATCATAGTTTTGCTCATTTTACTGGGAATAAACCCCTTCCATCTCATATCTTAAGATCATGGATGTCGAAAAATTCTCCTGTACTACCATTTATTGATAAAACTACTCATAATTGAACATGTAATTTTTCAATATTACATCTGCCTATTCTTTAGTAAAAAGTTTCCAAATACATTGGGCATGGAATTTGATAGAATTCAGGTAGACAAGGCTTTGATGAATCTTGCTATAGAGGAAACATTGCAAGGAATTGGCAAGGGAGTTTTTCAACAAGTTGGCAATAAATTATATAAAAAACATCGCTGTTATTTTGTAGATTGTCTTGAACATCCAGAATATCTTAGCGATGTATTGCAAGAAATGTTTGGCAAAGCGTCTGAAAGCATAATAGAGTCGATTCGGAACAAGTTGGTTGAATTTTCAGGGAACAAGCCAATATCCAAATTTCTTGTCCACCTAGGAAATTAGAATGTCATTTATTTTCAATTCAAATTCAACCATACTTTGTATGGAAGCAAAATATCTTACAGTTTTTTATATAGACAAAATTTGTATTGATAGCATATGACTAGTGTTTCAGATAAAGTCGGGAGAAATCAGAGAATCCATGACACATTACACAAGTTATTGGAACAAAAATATCTTCTATATTCACTTGTAGCTACAGGATTTGCAATTTTGGTTTCTGAATCCATTGGAAAAGAAGTTGCGACCACTTTTACTGATTGGTTTTTTCTTCCAGTATCTGGTTCTGTTGTAATCATATCTTTGGTGTTGTTGAAAATACAAGGCTTGCGTGGAAGCCATGGAAAAGCATGGATGTGTTTTATAGCATTTGCAGCCTGCTGGTTTATTGCAGAAACTCTCTGGACATCTAATGAGTTGATCTTTCATACAAAACCATTTCCTTCCAATGCGGACTTTTTCTATCTTGCTGGTTATCCAGCATACTTTGTATTTGCGATATTATACCTAAAACCAGTCAAAAATTCCATTTCGAAAAACATGGTGCTTGGAGCTTGCATAGTTTCAGCAGCTATTTTGATCCCTAATCTGTACATGACATTTGACAATAACTCTGGTGAAGACAAATTTGCAATTGCCTTGGGAGCTACATATCCAATAGCTGATGCGATAATACTGGTACCTGCGTTACTTGGAGTCACATTATTCCTAGGAGGAAAGGTAAACTTTCTTTGGACTCTAATGTTGATTGGAGTATTACTCAATGTTGTAGCTGATACTGGCTTTCAATACTTTTCACTTGATGATTCTTATTATAGTGGCCATCCAGTTGACATTTTCTTTATGTGGGCGTATATCATATTCGCCTTTGGTGCATATGATTATGTCAAGATATTTAGAAAGTCAAAAGATGAGCACCGATTTGTTGATCAAGAAAAGATGCGCTAAATTTACGTATCCTTAGAAATGTATGCCTAAGCTCAAATGATGGCGTGGCATTAGACCGAGTCTTCCAGTATTAATTGTGGATATCCGATCTCAAAACTGGATTGCATGTTGCATAGAAACATTTGAGGCTTTAGCGATGCGATAAATGTAGTTCCCTCATGATCAAATATTCTAAGATGTAGATCACATATGGATTTCATCACTTCTAGGGATTCAAAGCCTGGCCTTGATACTATGATCATTAAATCCCTGTTGTGTCTTGTGTTTCTTGAATTTTCTATCATGGCCTTGAGAACAATCTTTCCTTGTGCTGGATAGGCAAGTTCAATGAAACTGTAATCTACTGACATCAATAATGGTTTTTTTCGTGTTTTAAGAATGTCATAGGTTTTTGCCCATCTGTCATGAGATGCCTCAAAATCAACACCTTCACGCTCTATGATATATTCAGATGGTTCCCCAAAACCATGGCCGTATATTTTCATATTCTTTATCTTTTCTGAATCAACATATGGAAGCAGATAATTTACAATTGCATTTACGTCCTGGTCTGCAGATGATGATATCAAAACAGGATTGTCTTGTGAGATAAAGTTCAATGTAAGGGGCGCAAGAAGCGGCACTAGAGCAAATCTGTCAACATCTCTATCTATCTCGATTCCTATGACAGCACCTCGCTTAAAACCCCCTCCAAGTTTGGAATCAAGATCAGCGTTTCCAGTTGAGAATTTTGAATCAGAGTTTGGCAAAGGCACAAATTTAGAAGTTGTTTGTTTTTGGTTTTTTAATCTCGAAAACGCGGAAAATCTCCCATTTTGGAGAGTGAAAGGGACTTTGGGTTGTCTTATTTGCACTCCTTTTAACTTTTCTAAAAGTGCTTCTCTGATTCGGTACGTCTTGTAGTATTGTTGTGCAGTCTCTATTACACCGTCAACGAGATATTCCAAGGAAGCAGTATCAGTCTGCTCGCTTAGGAAAATAATAAACCCATCATATTTTTCAGCAAGAGAGGTAAGTAATTTTTCAGCCCTCATCTTGTCTATGAGATTCATCTCTCTTGAGACTGAATCCCAAATATCCAGTATGATAAATGGCTTTTTTACTACCTCAGAGGAAAGAAATGGATCAGTTACTTTTTTTGACGAGTTTGCAACAGCATTTGCAACAGCAGCCAATACAAAGGAATGGTCAGCCATTCCAGATTCTGCGGATGATATCTCTACAATATTTGAAGATTGGACAAAGTCCTTGATCCACGGATATCTTCTGTATAGAACTGTATCAGTTTGATTCCGTGTGATGAAAATTACGTTATAATCTTTCATGTTGTTTCTAGCAAGCTCAAAGCATAGGGTTTCTTTTCCTGTACCTGATCGTCCTTTTATCAAAAGTGACCTGTTTCCAATCTGGATGAATTTATCAAGATCTGGCAGACCAAACTTGTTTTTCTTGTCCAACTGCTACAGTTCTCCTGTTTTGGAAATATAAATTGGATAGATCTTACCAGTCTCAGGGTCTGCATAATTCCAGTTCTTGTCGTCGCTTTTTACAAATCCTTGTTGAAGTTCCGCTGGAATATTGATGTATGTGTTTTCACCTATTACCATCTGCCCTGGTTTTGCAAACCGGATCATCTTAGATGAAATGGTTATTGTATGCCCAATCAGATCAGGCTCTGTACCTAGAAAGACTATCCTGTCTTTTCCACAATCAATTGAAACTCTAATCTGTATTTTTGGAATGGCAAAATCTGGTCCTGCAGAATTTAATGCATGTTGTATTATGGCATGCATTGATTTGCCACACATTATTGCATTTTCTTCCTTGTCTCCATATTGCTCTAGTTGTGGAAAATATGCTATTACTGCGTCGCCAGAATACTTTAACACAAATCCAGCATGTGCAGATATCAGTATGGACATTTCTTGGGAAAAAACTCGCACAAGTGATGACAATTCCTCAGGAGAAAGTTTTGTAGCAAGTTTTGTTGATTCCACTATATCAACAATTAGAACTGCAGCATCAACCATATTCTGAGATTGTGAAACAAGGAATCTGCTGGACAGGTATTTTAATAACACCTGAGCATACGAGTCTCCTGGGTTTTTTTGATATACGGAGAGATTTCGCCTTATCCTGTTTATAGATTGATTTATTCTCTGATCTCTTTTTTCAAAATAATTTTTCTGTGGAATCAAGATATCCATCAATGAATCCAAAGTACTTGAAGTGATGAATTTTTTTTCTATAGTATCATAATATCCCTTTTCGCTATCAATCACTGAAGGCTGGAATCTTGCGGTATCTTCTGCTATATTATATGGAAACATGGTTAATTTAGATGACATATGTGAAGTTTATAGAATACTGTATAATTAGACTTGCACTGGACTTTATCACATAATAACCATAATCCTTTTCAGCTGCATTTCTCCTAGTAAAAAATCAGAACTTCATCTGTTTTTGGCATTATCATCACTTTAGCTCTGCTTCTCACGCTTGATAACCTGACGATGATTTTAATAATACTTTACTACATTCAGAATCATGGCAGGAGAAAAATTTTCAAATATACTTGTTGCCATTGATGGCTCTGACCTTTCCATGAAGTCGGCTGAATATGCTCTGTCCTTGGCAAAGCAACACAATGCCAAAGTATCTGCAGTAGCCGTAGTCAAGTTTCATCAGACCGATGCATTTCGTGGCTCTACTGGAACTCTAGAAAAATTTGTTAAAAAACAAGCTGAGATTGCAGAAGGATGGTTAGATTCCGTAAGAGCAAAAGCTCAGAGAAATAATGTTAGATTCGAATCAAGAGTAATCAAAACAAGAGCAAATATTCCAGAAGAAATTTTGAAGTATGCAAAGGATAAAGATGCTGATCTTATCGTGCTTGGTACAAGGGGCAGAACTGGATTTAAAAAGGTACTATTGGGAAGTGTCGCATCAGCCATTGTTACACACGGACCATGTGCGGTAATGGTAGTAAGGTAAGTCTACAATCAATCATTTTCCAATTTTTTAATTTTATAAACTAAAAACAGTATGTGAAGTTTTATTCCTTGAAAGAGAACAAGGAGAATTATTCAAAAATCTAATACAAGTGATCTTAGAACAAGTCCTACTCCTTTTAGGATCTTGCTAGTTTGCAATTTTGATTGCTTCCTAACTAACAATGTTAGCACCTCCTTGTTTTTTCAAAGATTCTAACTTTCTAGCATGATGGTTTGATATCACATCATGGAGAAATGCTACCCGATCTTCATGAAATGTCAGGTTGCATCTATAACATATCCAAATAGTATTACTCCCCTTAGAAGGGTCATGGTATGACGTTTTGATTTTGTTTGTTCTAGCCATGTTCTTGTGAAAAAGTTGGTCATAAAATTATATATCAATTCAAGATGATTTTGCAACAAAAATGTTGTAATGATTTACCTTGCCTTGAGATCATGAGAGAACTGTTTTATAATATTACCCACATTCTTACTCTATGATAAAAAGTATCAAATGCTCAGACGTTGGAGTAGATTGTGATTGGAGCGCTACAGCAAAGACAGAGGAAGAACTAATGCAAAAAATCAAGGAACATGCAAAAACACATGGGTTTCATGACATACCTAAAGAACTTGCTGCAAAAGTCAAATCAAGCATAAAAGACGTATAACAAACATCTAGGCTAGATCAAAATGCATTAGAGGAGTGGCTTGATAGTTTATCTATTTCTATCCCAATGACAATCACAGTTGCATCCTTCTTTACATTTCATTCTTTTACAATCAGAGCACATGTTTTGCCTCCAAAAATGGTCTCTTTCCATGAAATTATTAACACCTGCAGAGTAAACTTTTTGATATCATCAGAAAATAATCATTCTTCATCTTCTGCTTCCCTAATCTCTTCTTGCGCATCTTGTTCGACTTGCTCTAACTCAGGAGTCTCTTCTTTCATTTCTTCCAGTCCTACCTTGCGCTTTTCCTTAGATTCCTGATGTTTTGCTTTCCATATAGCTTTGAAAAAATTCTTCATCATTTTATCTCTCATATTAGCACGTGTCAATACTACTTAAGACAGCGCTGTAGTGGCAAAAATTCAACTTGTTATCCTTGCCATTATATCAGATGGATGTTCAACAGTCAGGCCTCTTTTAACAAAGAATCGCGTTATATTTTCAACATCTCTTTGAAGAAATTCTTTTGCGTTTTTGTGTTTTATATCAATGGCTGAACCTAAGTCAAAAAGAACCAAACCGCTTTCTGTTTTGAAAATATTATATTCTGAGAAATCAGCATGTACTAGTCCGGCTTTTTTGTAAAGCTGAGAAATTATAGAAATTGCTTCTTTATAGTCATTTTCATCAACTTCTGATTCTAGAAGAGTTTTTGCTGGTACACCATTCTTTCCTACAAATTCCAATACCAAGACATTTTTTAAAACGCGAATTGGTTTGATTGATGGAATGCCGACCTTAGAACAGTGATTCAAGTTTCGAAATTCCTTTTGCGCCCAAAGCTCTACCAAGTTTCTTGTTCCTTTTTTTATGCGCGAGAATCTCGGGTCGTCCACAAGGTATGGCTGCCTTTTTTTAAAAGTTGATGCCGTTACTAGATATATCTTAAGAGCAATATCGTTCCCTTTCGTATCCACGGCCCAATACAGTTTTGATTCCTTGCCAGAACCAACTATGCCATTAACATATGATATTGTGCCTGAATTTATCAACTTGGATAGAGCCATTATCGAGGTCTTGTCCAGAACATCCTCCATGACCTTTCTTTTATCAAAGACATCTCTTGCTGATGCTCCTCTTCTTTCATTTTTTAAAAGTTGATTATCAATACGCCTTGTTAATTTTTTTCCCAGCTCATCTGCGGACGCTTTAAGTTCTGACATGTATTGTATACGTCATGGGTCTACTTAAGATGCTACTGCTGAAATAGACATCCCTAGATCATTTGTAACTGCAAATGCCATATTACGCCGCTTTACTAGAGACCAAAATTGATTATCAAAGAGATACGAAGTATCAAGGCAGTTCGTTCTGTTATGGTCTTGCTTCCGACTAGTCTTGCATAAATGCAAAATTAATTACAACATTGACAAGTCCTAAAAGACTCGTTAAAGCTCATATGCCATTTTAAAGTGGAGGAGCTATTGCAATACCACCACATTTAGGACAAGTTCTTGATATGAGTGGCTCTCCAACTTTCATGATAACATCTATTTGATTTTTACATTTGCCACATGTGTATGGAACAAGTATTGTTGTCATATACTAGGATCGATTTTCCTGCTTGAATGTTTAGATATTTCTTTATGTAGATTTACTATACTTTCTTCGTTAAATGTCAAATTACATCTATAACATTTCCAAACTATTTCATTCAACAGTAATCATACCTTTGTATCATATAAGAACAGGAGGACCATTCTCAATGTTGAAAATCGTCATACAAAGTTGAAAAATTATTTTTGATTTAGCCCCCTGAAATCTGAAGAAAAAATCAGATTGCCGCAGTCAGGTAAGATTTATTCTGATTTAGTTGCAAACGAAATCTCTTCAAATTTAGTTGACGTAGGATCGCAGTTATTTGCAGTGTTAGGTCCTGAATCTTCAAAGTACGAGTCTGTTCCATCTCAAGGATTGCATCACCTAAGGACATCTTTGCCATGCATTTCATCATTTTCTGCTCTACCATTCTTCCGGGTCAAATGTTTTAAAACTAACCTCTAGTTTTATTCCCAATTATCCAAATATTTCAAACAATAATTGCAGATAGGATAACCTGTATCTTCTTCATATTCTGTTTTACATCTTTTACATATCTTTTGTGATTTTTGTGACACTATTTCTTGAAATAATTAAACATAGAATACATCTTACCAAAATCGGTAATGTTTCTATTCATTATCTGCTCATAAAAATCCAACATCATAAGCCTATGACTTACATAGGACCTAATCATGGATTCGTTCATGTCTATTTGAAGCAGAACCAATTGTTTGGCTAGTGATAAATAGACGTCAAACATTGTATTATCTACTCCCATCTTATCGAAGATCTCTTTTTGAGCCAGATAAGAGGTGTTGCATAAATTGCTCCCGATATGTAGATATTTTTTGTACAGGCCAGAATAAAGCTGAGCATATGAGGTAACTTTAGAATCAATCTTTTCAGTTATCTCTAGAGTATTGTCTTTCACTATACTAGGCGTTGAAACAGCATTTTTTTGTTTAGAAGAATCGTGTTCCTTTTTGCTTGCCTTAATTGCTTCAACTAGTTGTTTTTTTGTCACATTTTCAATAGTTGCAATTTTTTCCACTGTTTCTTTTGACATCCATTTTGTTACGCAAAAGTAGGCATTAAAGGTGATCATGATTATCACTAAAAATAATAAAACTCTAGCTAGAATTGTTGTAGACTTGGATGATCCAAAGGCTATAATTAGATCGCTGTCATAAAAAGGCACTAGTAAATAAACCGAAAAATCATATTATGAAATTTTAAAAACTGACATCCCATATGATAAATGCTCAAAATGCCGACCTAATTTATTGACCATAAGAACATTATCTGATGGAAAGATATCCCCTTTCTGGACAATAAGATTATTAGCTATCATAATAGGTACACTCGGACTAGTAGTTATTTTTGGCTGGGTGTTTGATATTGGTGCGTTAAAGAGTATTTTGCCTAGCTCAGTGACAATGAAGTTTAGTACAGCAGTCTCATTTATGATGACTGGTACAATAATATATTTACTCAATGACTCCAAGAAAAAAAATTCTGAATGGGCTAGGGTGCTAATCCCAAGTCCAATCATGGTAATTGCATTTTACATGATGACATTACTTGTCTCAAGCCTATTCGGAACTCATAGTGGTATTGAAAATTTGTTTGAAAGAGAAGGCGATGGTGCAATAGCCAGCACCAGTCCTGGAATTCCATCGATCTTTACAATGATTCTTTTTCTTCTAGTTGACTTGGCGAGTTTACTTGTATTGTTGGAAAGAAAGGACAGAAACATTTTCATGATTGGGGCAATCATTAGCACAATTAGTACTATTGCCATTACAGGCTATGTGATAAACGTGCCTATTCTATATTATAATATTGATAATTTCAGTACTGCCATGGCACTACATACTTCAATAGCATTCATGTTAGCTGGGGTTGCTTTAATGTTGATTTCTAGGGCAAAATACTTGCCTATGGAATCACAAAGGTATACATCAATTATGACCAAAGTTACGGTCACATTTGCAAGCGGTATTTTGCCGACGTTGTTTCTTGTATTGGCATTGAGAAATTCTGAAGGCCAGTTATTTTCCACCTTGCCTGAAATTATTACAATAGGTGCTTTTGTGTTAATGGCATCTATTCTCATCTCACGTATAATTTTGAATCCCATCATCAGACTAAAAAATGCTGCAATAGAGATGCAAAAAGGAATTTTTTGTGTAGAAATGCCGCTACATAAGATGGATGAGATTGGAGATTTAACATCACAGTTTCTGAATGCAAGTAATAGCCTAAAGACGGCCGCCAAAAAGTTAGAAGACGCCAACACCGAACTAAAGAAAATGGATAGACAAAAATCTGAATTCTCTGCAATGATAACACATGAATTAAAGTCGTCATTGGTACCCATAAATGGTTACTTGGATCTTTTATTGGCTGGTCACCTCGGTGAATTAAATGAAGCCCAAAAGACTAGATTGAAGATAGTAAGGAACAGTTCTGCAAATCTTCAGAGATTGATATCAGATATTTTAGATGTTCAAAAGCTCGAGATGGGTGTTTTAAAACTATACAAGTCTGAAAATGACATTTTTGATCTAATAAATGAAACATTAATGAATTTGAGGCCAGAGTTTGAAAGGCAGAAGATTTTCATAACAACGAATTTGAATCCAAATGTAAAGTGTTTTTGCGATCGAGAGAGGATTCAACAAGTTCTGGTAAACTTGCTCAATAATGCCATGGACTTTTGTCCAAAAAATAGTGGTAAAATTGAGATAAACCTAGTAGAACTGGAAGGTAATGCAAAGATAACTGTAATTGATAACGGTAAAGGAATACCCCTTGATAAATTAGATAAAATTTTCTTAAAGTTTTACCAGATAGATCCATCTAGTACTAGAGAGCATGGTGGAACTGGAATTGGGCTATCTATATGCAAGGGACTAATTGAAGACCATGGAGGAAAGATTTGGGCAGAGTCTATTCCTGGAAGGGGGGCGATCTTCAATATCAAACTACCCATCACACAGCCAATTCCCAAAAAGAAGTTAGTTATTCAAAACTAGAAATAGAAACTTGTTAAAATTATCTTGGCATGCGCAATCATGCAAGATGCCTTGTAAAATTTCTGTTCTATCATAGATTTAACTGACTGGTAAATCAGCACGAGTTCAAAAATATTAAAACAAATATCTAATTCTATCTAATGCTATTATTACTCTATTCTTTTGTAAATTGCTTTGAAATCTTCTGCAATCAAATATGCAGTATTTTGAAGATGTGTGACTTCAGTCATGTTTGATTTTCCTCTCGCCATTTGCCTCATCTGTGTCATGCACTTGTGTATATGATAGTGGTCTGGCGGATCGTCAGCTGACCATGTATGAAAGCATTCGATATAATCAAGGCAGAAATTCAAGACTATCTGCTCCCAATCTTTAGTATTGGTTGGATATCCAATGCCATGTGCCATTATTCGAAATTCATTGCTCCTATCAATAAGGAGCATCTGTAATGCCTTTTGCGCCTTTATTGGTTCATAATTATCAAGTGCACTAGAGCCTTGCATGATATCATTACGCATTGATTATATTTTAAGTATGAGCTAAATTTTCAAGATTGAGAGTAATGTCAATTAATGCGAGAAATTTCATATGCATTTGATTGCAATGATACACTTTTACTTGTAAAATATGACATGATTATCTGATGATACCAAATGGAATTAAATCACAATACCATATTGCTCTAGCTGCTGGAATTATTTCATTTGTCCTTTGCTTGTCTTTAGGCCAGCAAGTATTTTTGCCATATTCGTTTGAAAAATCGATATACAATCTTCCTCCCAATTTTGCTTCAAGCACTCCTAATCCCAATATGACCCAAAGTCAAGGCAAGACTGTGACAAGTGTCTCACTCGTGGTATCTTCAATATTTCCACCAGATGGGACAACCCTGACAAGCTTTCCTGCAAAACTTGAGGTAAAGGTAACCCGTGGTGGTTTTGCAGTTCAAGGAGTCAGGGTACAATTTTGGATGATGGGCGGTTCACATGACCAAGATATGCACAATGCCTTTTTGACAGCCACAGATTTGTCAGGATATGCGTATCTTACATTACCCAAGGCAAATACGCTAGAGCCTAGTAGATACATGTGGTATGCAAATGCCATACAGCCTGGATACAGGCCAGGGTCATCGGATCCCATCGTGTTTACCATTCCCTCTATCAGTACCAAGGGCACACTTTCATCATCTACCTTTTCTGGAGGAACTGTTTTCACTGATAAAAAAGAATATTCCGTAACAGGTAATGATTCAAGTGTCATAATTTCTGGAAATGTTAATAGTTATCACTTGGGCCAACCCATAATTCTCAAAATTACACCACCATCATATGCAATCGGTCACAATGCAGTTCAGCAGGTTGCATATGGAACATACCTTGGTTCTTTTCAAACGGCTTATAACCTTGGACAACATCCCAAACTAGGGAAATATACCGTAACAGTATACCAAAATTATTTCATATCATCTCAAGGAACTTTTTCTGTTGTAAAATAATCTCTTCCGATCGCACTCTTATCAAAATTGATACAGAGAATGATGGTAAAAAGATGAACAGTTACGCACAAAAAATGGTCAAATGATGTCCTATGTTTTGTAGCAGATTGTTTTGAAATGTGTAGCCTTAGATCGAACCTTTTTTTAATCTAAAGCTAGCTTTCTTTCAATCAAATCCATTAAATCAAAACCATTCGAATAATCCTTGTGCCATCTTGCAAGGAATGCAATACTGCCTTTTATTCCAATGAAGGTCTCGAAGTTCACATGTTACGCGCTCACAAGAAGGGCATGATGGATAACTTTTCTAAATAATGAACTTTAGAAGAATTAAACCCTCTAGTACAGATAATTAGAATTACTTCTTCACGGTTAAATTTGTTTTATGATGAACACTTTACTCTGAGTATTGACTCCCTTTAGGTTTAGGATCTGTTAGTTGAGGTTATAGGATGTATTATGGTGACGCCCTACTATTCCCCATGCTGCGGCAAACGCAACTACGACTGCCACTAACACGGCTCCAGTCAATTGGGCTGTTCCTAGCGGAGTGGAGCCAATGTTGCATACATAAGCCTGCTCTCCACATGATGGTTCTTGTGCAAAGGCACAGTTAGTACCTGCCATAGCAACTACCTATTGTCATAACGACTCCAGCAAGTTTTGCTGTATCTAGGCTAACCATATTCTTTATAGGACGTCGTAATATTTACTGGTAGCACTTGAAAAAATAAAATAATTTTTTCATTTTCTGATTATGGTTTGAATTATGATTAGTAATACCTAATTCCTCATTTGACAAAAATTAAAATTTTTTTCTATTAAAAAATCTCCTCATTTTACGGTGGAGGTGTATTCCCCATGAATAACTTTCAAGTCCTGTTCAGTCAAGGGAAATGTTGGTGCCATTTTGTGAATCTTGGCATAGTAGACTAGAGCCTCGTGAGACTTTCCAAGACCTACGAGTGCAACTGCTTTTTCATATACTGCATCAAAGTTATTGGGATAAATTTTCAAAGCCTTGTCAAGGTATGGAATTGCCTCTGAATACAGGTGTAATTTGACAAGTGCAGACCCCTTGCCTATTAGTGCAATAGAGTTATCCGGATAACTCTGAAGAACCTTGCCAAAGTAGTAACTTGCCTTGGAATATTGTCCATGTTCTAGAAAATAGTTGCCTCCATTGAGCCTCATGCCTAGATAGTCAAGTGCTGATGCGTATCTTACAGAAGATGAAAAAATTAGCAACAATCCACATACTGCTGATAGGACCAAAAGAGAGTTTTTCATCATACCACAAGTATCTTTGTGTATTGTCCTAGATAAGACAGAGTTAGCTAAAAACACAAGTATTTGCATTCATGGCCTTTGCGATCACTACTTTCAATTTATTCAATCTAACCTTGAAAACAACTGCATCGTTTTGCTAGATGTTTTCTGCAACCGACTAACTTGTGGTCTTTGCAGCCACAGAGGACACATTTTTTATCCAAATCAAACCATGTTACACACTACCAAAAGATAACGATTCCTGTGTTGTCGTAAGGTTATGATTCACCTAAAAAGTCATAATTAAAATTCAGATATTTTATGACATTTGCAAAATCTTGGTCTGACATCTTACCATTTAACCACAAACTAGCATTAGATTTCATCCAAGAAATTATTTCTTGTGGATTAGCTGACATGGAATAATAATGTGGAATCTTGAGGGTTCCGTCCTTTACCATCTTTTGAACTGTTTTTGTATAATTGGCATCACTTATCTTGCCTGCAACCCAATCTTTTGTAAGGATTTTAAATGATAATGGTATGATAGTTACAGAAGAACTGCCAGATTGTTTTTGCACATTATTTGTCAATTCAATTCTAGTCTCTGCTTTTGCTTTTGTTGGGTCGAGTTCTAATACGATTTTATATTCGTCTGGCTTCCACAATCCCCCTCTTGTAATAATATTAAAATTAAAAGTATCCAGGTTTGAAAAACCGTTACTTAGGGTTTGTATGGTCTCTCCTTTGGAATTTTGAACATAACATCTCAGCACATAGAATTGTAACTTTATGTATTGGGATACATGACCTGATACTTGGATCATCTCTCCAGGACGAAATATGGTCTTGTCTGTTGTAAAATAGATAAGTCCATTATTAGATAATGGAAATTGCGCTACATGACATTTGCCTGTAAGGTTTAACCAACCGTTTGCAAGATGGTTTTCTGCCACATCTAACATCTTTCCATCTTGCATTACATTTGCAACCGTCCATAACGGTAGACCGTTTCCCGTTGTTGGTGAACTTTGCATCGTAACATTGTAAGAATCGACATCATTACACGTGAAAGGATATTTTGTGTCAGTAATGCCATTAATGGATATGGTATCAGATGAAGTTTGAATTGTTGCTTGCCATGGAACATTTGTATAAACCAGCAGAGTGGCCACATTCAAGTCAGGTTTGATACTTTTTTGTACTGACTTGGAGACTGTACCTATTGAGAAATCCAGCTTGACAGTACCTATACCATCACTTACTTGAACTTGGTGTTTTCCGTAACTAAATGTCCCTGCAGAAAAAGAGTAACTAGATTTTCCACTAGGACCAATTTCTATCGTGTCAGAAATTTTTGTCGATGATGCCGAATCAATAATCTTGATGCTTAGGGTATGTCCAGGAGTTCCAGTAATTGTAATCAAAGGATAGTCGTAAGCCTGATAAGTTGTTTTATCAATTGTGGCGTTAAAAGGTAAATCTGAGCATAAACTTGGCCCCTTTTCCACTGTTGAGCATATTGCAGAAGCATTTTCTAGAAAACTCACTAGAAGCAAGGTAGACATTACTAGCAATACAATTAGTTTTACTGACAACCACATATCAAATGTCAGTTGCTAAACTTTAGTCTATGGTTTTTATGAAAAAAGAAAAAATAGTGTAAAATTATTTCATCATGATTCGCAACTAA
>Ga0335084_10003758_pt1 | contig 14882 bp, 13 predicted proteins | sample Lox_Sample_44_FD_206721 | JGI IMG/M metagenome (GOLD analysis project Ga0335084, IMG submission 206721) | Soil microbial communities from Loxahatchee National Wildlife Refuge, Florida, United States - Lox_Sample_4.4 | ecosystem: Environmental > Terrestrial > Soil > Wetlands | place: USA...
GCTCATGAGCGGCTACGCGCGGGACGAGGTGCGCGAGGCGGCCCAGCGCGCGGCGGCCGGGTTCGTGGCGAAGCCGTTCACGCCGGACGACCTGCGCCAGGCGGTGCTCGCGGCGCTGGACGTCCGGGCATGACCAGCACTCCGATGGGCACCGACCCCTGCTCGATGAAAGAATGTTATCACATTTGATAACATTCGCCTCGTTTGAGAGGGAACACCCCCCACCCGCCGAGCCGGCCTTCCGCGCCCGGGTCACCCGGAAGGCGTCCACCGTGGGGGCGCGGGTCCGCGCTCTGCGGCTCGCCTCGGGGCGCACCGCCATGGAGGTGGCGGTGGCGGCGGGCATGGCGCGCTCCAACTTCGCACGCCTGGAGGCGAGCCGGCACGAGCCGCGCCTTGCCACGCTGCGCCGGGTGGCCGAGGCGCTCGCCGTCCCCCACGACGCGCTCGTGGAATGAGTCAGGTCCGGTTGAACGGGCAGGCGGACCCGATGCACGTCGGGTTCTTCCCGGCGCGCTCGCAGGCGACGCCGTGCGCAGGCATCTCCGTCCCGAGCTTCTCGCGGGCGAGCCGCGCGGTGGCGAGGATCGCCACGAGCGCGTTCCGGCTGGGACAGAGCGCGTCGTCGCCGCGCCCGATGAGCGCGGAGGCCCGTGCGGCCGCCTGCTCGGCGAGCGCCGGGTCCGCCCGCCCGCTCCAGCCCGCGACCAGGGAGACGAACGCGCCGGCGCCGGAGGCTGCGCCCTCGCCGTCGTGGCGCGGCCTCCCCGGGGGCGGCATGCGCCCCGCCGCCTCGCGCACGCGCACGGCCCGCAGCCCGCCCTCTCCCCGCACGTTGGACCACGCGGCCGCGAGCGCCGCCGGGACGAGGAGGTCGTGATCCTCCGGGAGCAGGCGGAGGACCGCGTGCCGGGTCAGCCGCTCGGCGATGGCCACCGGGTCTCGCTCGACCGAGGCGGCGCAGGTGCGCTCGACCACCTCGCGTGCCGGGCCGCCCAGGCACGCCGCACACACCGCGTGGCCGGAGCGGCAGCGCTCCGCCACCGGGCCCGACCTCCCGCACAGCGCGCAGCTCGCGGGGCCAGCCCCGGCCCCGCCCTGGGGCTCGCCGCAGAGCAGGCACCCGGCCCCCGGAGCGGCCGGCGCCGCCGGCCGCGAATCCGCCGGAGCCGAGCCACCGCGCTGGAAGATCTTGAACGCCACGTCCGCCTCTTACCGGCTGGCCCGCTCCGGGCGCAAGCCCTTCACGCCGGGTCAAGACCCCCCGTCTCCGGCCCGGCAGGAACCGGCTGGCCCGCAGGCGCCACCACCCTCACCGAGGAGCCGGCCCCGAGGGCGAGGCCGTCCCCCCGGGCCTCGGCACCCTCGACTGCCACGACGTCGCCGCGCAGGAGGTGGCCGAAACGTCGATTGGCGTCCGCGACGTGCTTCTCCTGGAGCGCGAGCCCCATGCGGCCCTCCGGGCCGCAGCCCATGTAGCGCAGGCGTCCCTTGCCCGGCAGCGGCTCGGAGACGATGCGGAAGACGCGTCCCGGGGGCGGCGCCGGCCATCGCTCCCCGGGAGCGGCCACGACGAGGTAGCTCATCTTCACCGCCTCGCGGCGGAGCCCGGCCGCGCGGCCGATGCTCGCCACGAGCGGCGGCGGATCGACCGGGCGCTCGGCGTGGCACCAGTCGGTCTCGCGGAGGAGCGCCGGGCATGGCCCGCGGAACAGGCAGGGCGCCCGGATGGCGTGCCCGCGCGCGACGAGCAGGTCGCGCACCCCGAGGAGCGCCCGCGAGGTGTCGCGCAGGGCGGGCTCGATCACCACGAGCGACCCGCCGGGCTCGAGGAGCCCGAGCGCCTCCTCGAGGAGCGCGGCGCGGCGCGCGTCCGGGTCGGGCGCGCCCTGGAAGTGCTCGTTCAGGACGTGGCCGATCGCCACGACGTCGAAGCGCCGCCCGGAGGCGAGCTGCGCGAGCGGTTGCCCCTGCGAGGGGTTCCAGGCCCGCGTCGCCACCGGCTCCCCGGCCGCCTCGGCGAGCGCCCGCGCCGCCTCGAGCGCCCGCGACGAGCGATCGGCCAGCATCACCTCCGCCGCCCCGGCGTCGAGCGCCGCGAAGGCGACCGGGCCGGGCCCGCTGCCGAGGTCGAGCACCGCTCTCGGACGGCGCGGCAGCTCGGAGAGGATGCCCCGCGCCTGCAGGTACGAGACCGGCCAGTAGAAGAGGAGGTACGCCCCGAGGAGCCTCGGGTCGTCGAGGTAGCGCGCCCCGGCGAGCTCGCGCTCCCGCGTGAGGCCTCGCGACAGGCGCTCCACCGCCGCAGCGACCGACCGCAGCTCCCCCGGCTGGAGCTCGGCGTCGGCCTCGCGACGCGGCCCGGGACCGCGGCCGCCCGCGAGCTCCCGGCCGACGTCGCCCTTCCGTCGCGGCCGGCCTTGGCCGGGCGCCCGGCGGCCCTCGACGACCTGGGCGCGAGCGCCCGCGCGCCACGCCGAGACGAGGCGCGGCATCCAGGCCGCGAGCTGTTCGGAGGGGGTGGGCACGGGGGTGTTCTAACCACGAGGGAAACGAGCGTCCCCGCCGGATTGGCCCCAGAATACGCGACCAGACGGGGAACCCCCGCATGATGACCTCGTTCGGAACCGCGCGCCGGCTCTTCGTCGCCTTCGCCCTCTTGGTCGCGACGTTCGTCGCCTCCTCGTGGCTCACCCTGGTCCACGTTCGCGAGATCCACCGGGGCTTCCTCGAGATGAAGCGCCACGAGGAGGGCGTCCGGCTGGCGCTCGAGCTCGCGAGCGCGGTCCGCGACCAGTACGCGCACCAGGCCCACACCATCATCCTGGGGAACGCCTCCCACCTGCCGTTCTACACGGAGGCGGCGGGGCGCGTGACCGCCCTGACCGCCCGCGTCCGGGCGCACGCCGAGCAGCCGGACGAGCGCGCCTGGGTGGCGGACATCGAGCGCGCCACCGGCGAGCTCGACCGGCTCTTCCGGGAGGGCATCGTGCCGGCGGTCCTGCGGCACGACCTCGCGACGGTGCAGGAGGAGCACGGCCAGGCGCAGCTCCTCGTGACGTCGATCCAGGGGCGCACCGACCTCCTCGCCGACCGCTTCGAGGCCTCCATCGACGCGTTCCACCGCGACCTCGCCGCGCTCGAGACCGCCACCTTCCGCTGGGTCGTCTTCTTCCTGTCCGCGGTGCCGCTGCTCGCCCTGCTCGTGGGAGGCTACGTGCTCCGCTCGGTGGCGCGGCCGGTCGAGCGCCTCATGGAGGGCGCCGCCCGCCTGGCGGGGGGGGACCTCGACACGCGCATCGCCATCGACACGCCGGACGAGTTCGGCGCCCTGGCCCGCCAGTTCGACGCCATGACCGCCTCGCTGAAGGAGCACCAGGCGAAGCTCGTGCAGAGCGAGAAGCTCGCCGGCGTCGGGCGCCTCGCGGCAGGCGTGGCCCACGAGATCAACAACCCGCTGGCGGTCATCCTGGGGAACACCCGCCTCGCGCTCCGCAAGGCCGAGGGCGTGCTCCAGGAGGACCTCCAGGTGATCGAGGACGAGACCCTGCGCGCGAAGCACATCGTGGACGGGCTCCTCGACCTCTCGCGGCCCGTCCAGCTCGAGCTCGAGCGCCTCGACCTGCGAGCGCTCTGCGACGACGTCATCGGCCGCCTTCGCGAGACGGGGGCGCTCGACCGCGTCGAGGTGGAGGTGACCGGGCAGGCGGCCCTCGAGGGCAGCGCCCCGAGGCTGCGCCAGGTACTGCTCAACCTCGTCACGAACGCCGCGGAGGCCGCCGGTCCGGGAGGTCGGGTGCGGGTCGCGCTGGAGGCCACCCCCGCGGGAGCGCGGGTCCGGGTGCGGGACTCCGGGGCGGGCCTCGATCCCGCCGCGCTGGGGAGGCTCTTCGAGCCGTTCTTCACCACGAAGCCGCGCGGCACCGGCCTCGGCCTCGCCATCTCCCAGGGCATCGTGCGCGCCCACGGCGGCACGCTCGAGGCCGAGACGCTCGAGTCCGGCGGGGCCCAGTTCACGGTCGAGCTGCCCGCCCGGGCCGCGGTGGGGAGCTGACCCGTGGAGCGCGCGCGCATCCTCGTCGCGGACGACAAGGAGAACATCCTCCGGCTCTTCGCCCGCTTCCTCGGCGACGGCTACGAGCTCACCACCGCCGCCGACGGCGGCGCGGCGCTCGCGCTCGTGGCCTCGCGCGAGTTCGACGTCGTGGTCACCGACCTGCGCATGCCGGTGGTGGACGGCTTCGAGGTGCTGCGCGCGGTGAAGGCGCGCTCGCCCGCGACCGAGGTCGTCATGATGACGGCGTACGCGACGGTGCAGGACGCCGTGCGCGCCATGAAGCAGGGCGCCTACGACTACCTCGAGAAGCCGTTCGACCCGGACGACGCCATGCTCGTCATCGCGCGTGCGCTCGAGAGGCGGCGCATGCGGCCCGCCCCCGCGCCGGGTCCCGAGGACGGCCCGTACGGTTTCCACAACCTCGTGGGCCGGAGCGCCCCGATGCTGGACGCCTACCGGCTCCTCGAGCAGGCCGCGAAGCTCGACATCACCGTGCTCCTCACCGGCGAGACCGGCACCGGGAAGGAGCTCGCCGCGAGGGCAGTCCACTACCACAGCGCCCGCCGCGAGCGCCGGTTCGTGCCGGTGAACTGCGGGGCGCTGCCCCAGGAGCTCGTCGAGAGCGAGCTCTTCGGGCACGCGAAGGGGTCCTTCACCGGCGCGGTGGGGCCGAAGCCCGGCCTCTTCGAGGAGGCCGACGGGGGGACGATCTTCCTGGACGAGATCGGCGAGCTTCCCCTCGCCGTCCAGGTGAAGCTCAACCGGGCGCTCCAGGAGAAGGAGATCCGCCGGGTCGGCGACACGCGGGCCCAGCCCGTGGACGTGAGGGTCATCGCGGCGACGCACCGCGACCTCCGGGCCGAGGTGGCGGCGGGCCGTTTCCGCGAGGATCTGTTTTACCGGCTGAACGTCTTCCCGGTGAGGCTGCCCCCGCTCCGGGAGCGCCGCGAGGACGTCCAGGCCCTCGCCGCGCACTTCCTCGAGAAGCACGCCCGCGCCCTCCGGAGGCCGGTGACCTCGATCGACCCCGACGCGCTCCAGGCCCTCGCCGGCCACGCCTGGCCGGGCAACGTCCGGGAGCTCGAGAACGCCGTCGAGCGCGCGGTGGCGCTCGCGGCGGGAGCCTCGATCGCGCTCGCCGACCTGCCGGAGGAGATCCGGGCCGGCGGCCCGGGGGGCGCGCCTGCGGAGCTCCTCGCGAGGATGCCGTACAAGGAGGCGGTGGAGCTCGCCCGCGACCGCGTCTCCCGCGAGTACCTCGCCGCGCTCATGCGCGAGCAGGAGGGGAACGTGACCCGCGCCGCCGCCCACGCGGGCATGGAGCGCGAGAGCCTGCACCGCCTCCTGAAGCGCTTCGGCGTCCGGTCGGAGGACTTCAAGAAGCGCTGACGAGGAGACGCGATGGACTGCGTCCTCCGTGGGGTGGCCCGTTCACCCCGGGCGTAGCGCCGGTCTGCCGGCGCGAAGTCGAGGGGTCACGCGAGGTCGAAGAGGAGCACCTCCGCTCCCTTCGCACCGCTCGCGCGGAGCTCGACCGCGTCCTCGGCGGACACCGCGGCGCCGTCGCCCTGCGCGAGCGACGTGCCGTTCACCTCCACCGACCCGCGCGCGACCTGGACCCAGGCGTGCCGGCCGGGCGCGAGCGCGTGGCGGATCTTCTCGCCCTCGGCGAGCAGCGTCGCGTACACGCGCGCGTCGGTGTGCAGGGACAGGGAGCCGTCGGCCGCGTCCGGCGAGGCGACGAGGCGCAGCTTCCCGCGCCGGTCGGCCTCCGGGAAGCTCGTCTGGTCGTAGCGGGGCGCCACGCCGCGCTCGGACGGGAGGAGCCAGACCTGGAGGAAGTGGACCGGCTCGCGGTCCGAGCCGTTGAACTCGGAGTGGGTGACGCCGGTGCCCGCGCTCATGCGCTGCACGTCGCCGGGGCGAAGCACGCCCCCGCCGCCGGAGGAGTCCTCGTGGGCGAGCGCCCCCTCGAGCACGTACGAGAGGATCTCCATGTCGCGGTGCCCGTGGCGGCCAAAGCCCTGGCCGGGCTTCACCACGTCCTCGTTCACGACGCGCAGGGCGCGGAAGCCCATGTGCGCCTCGTCCTGGTAGCCGGCGAAGGAGAAGGTGTGGCGGGTGTCGAGCCAGCCGTGGTCGAAGTGGCCGCGGTCCTGCGAGTGGCGGACGGTGATCATGGCCGGAAGATAAGGCCGCCGGAGGGCACGCCAAGGCCACACAAGTGGCCCGCCCATCAGTCGGGCAGGGGGAGCTCGAGGGTGAGCCCGTCCGAGGCCACCTCCACCGGCCCCGGGAACTCCTCGCGCGCCTGGTCGAGGAGCGGCTGCCACTCGCGGTCGTAGCGGGTGGAGAGGTGGGTCAGCACCAGCCTCGAGACGCCGGCCTCCCGGGCGACGCGCCCGGCCTCCCGGGCGGTGGCGTGGAAGGTCTCGAGCGCCCGCGGCTGCTCGCCGTCGCCGAACGTGCAGTCGTGGACCAGGAGGTCGGCGCCCCGCGCGGCCTCCACCGTGCCCGGGCAGGGGCGGGTGTCGCCGGAGAGGACCACGATCCGCCCGCGCCGGGGCGCGTCGAGCACGTCCTCGGGGCGCACGGTGCGCCCGTCCACCGTCACCGGCCGGCCGTGCTGGAGGGCACCCCAGCCCTCGCCCCTCGGGACGCCGGCGGCGAGCGCGCGCTCGGGGTGGAAGCGCCCCGGCCGGACGTCCTCCACGAGGGCCCAGCCCACCGAGGGCGTCCGGTGATCGGTCTGGAACGCCCGCATCTCGCAGCCGTCGCGGCGCACGGAATCGCCGGGCGCCACCTCGTGGATGCGGACCTCGAATGCCAGCCGCTCGGTTCCGGTGAAGAGCATGACGTCGAGCAGGCGGCGGGCCGGGCGCGGGCCGTAGAGGTCGAGCGGCTCGGTCCGCCCGGCCATCGACAGCGTGCGGAGGAAGCCGATGGCGCCCAGGTAGTGGTCGGCGTGGAAGTGGGTGAAGAAGATGGCCGAGACGTCGAAGCCCGTGCCGAAGCGGATCATCTGCCGCTGCGAGCCCTCGCCGCAGTCCACGAGGAACAGCTCCCGCTCGCGCCGGAGGGCGTGGCCGGTGAGGTTCCGGTGGATCGTCGGCTGGGCGGCCGACGTGCCGAGGAAGGTCAGGCGCAGCATGCCGGGGCGAGGATAGCGCGCCGATCAGCTCGACGCAGACGTGTAGTGGCCGATCGAGCGGAGCCACACGGCGCGCGCGAAGGCGGCCAGCACGAGCGCCACCGCGAGCGCGACGAGCCCGTCGCGCGGATGGAGCCGGCCGAGCAGCGCCTGCGCCGGGAAGGTGGTCATGATGGCGAGCGGGACGACCAGCGTGAAGATCACCCGGAGCAATCCCCGGAAGACGTCGGCCGGCCAGCGGGCCGCGTCGTAGATGGAGAGGAAGAGGAACGACAGGTTGTCGATCTTCACCACGTAGAATGCCGCCGAGATGACGAGGATCCACAGGGCGTAGAGCACGGTGGTGGCGCAGGCGAGCAGCGAGAGCGCCGCGCCGATCTCGGCCGGCCCCGGGGAGCGCCCCATGCGGTGGAAGGCGATGGCCATGATGCCGACGCCCGCCAGCATGTCCATGACCCGCCACGGCGCGAACTTGGCGGTGGAGACGAGGAACTGCGCGTCTGCGGGCTTGAGCAGCACGAAGTCGAGCGTTCCCTTGCGGATGTTCTCCACCACCGAGGTGAGCGACGGGTTCACCGCGCCCTCCAGGATGCCCTTCATGAAGACGAACCAGGCCATCACCACGAGCGCCTCGTCGAACGTCCAGCCGGCGATCGACTCGCGCTTCCCGAACACCACGAAGAGCGGCACCACCGCCTGGGCCGCCCAGAAGAGCGACATGCCGCCCTGCACGAGGAAGTCCACCCGGTACTGGAGCGCCACGGTGATGGACGCTCGCAGCTGGATGCCGAGCAGCCTGAGGTAGCGCACGGGCTAGCCTCCGAAGGCCGCGAAGCGCTTGAGACCGGCCCGCCAGGCCGCCGCGGAGGCGAGGCCCAGCCCGGCGATCCAGGCCGCCTGGATGGCGAGCTGCCGGAGGACCTCCGCCCGCCCGGCCATGCCCACGATCATCTCCACCGGGAACGCCAGCATGTAACGGAACGGCAGCCAGCGCGTGGCGGCGGCGAGCCAGGGCGGGAAGAGCTCGAGCGGGACGAGGTAGCCCGAGAGCAGCATGTAGAGGCCGAGCCAGATCTCGAAGAGCGCGGTGGAGTTGTCGATCCGGAAGGCCAGCGCGCCGATGAGCGCCATGGCGAGGAACGTGATGAGCCAGCCCCCCGCGACCGTCACCGGGAAGAGCACCAGCAATGCCGGGTCGTGGGTGAAGTGGCCCGGACCGACGACCGCGACGGCCACGGCCACGATGGGCACGGTGAGCACGACGCGCAGGGGCATGTAGCCCATGTTGCTGGCGGCGTAGGTGACGAGCGGGTGGATGGGGCGGAGCAGCCGGTAGGAGAGCGTGCCCTGGCGGATCTCGTAGTTGAGCTCCCAGATCACCCAGGCCCCGGCGTTGAGCCGCACCACCAGGGCGGCCAGGTAGTACGCCGCGAAGTCCGCCTGGCCGAAGCGGCCCACCGGCGCCTCGCGTGCCACCGCCGACATGAGCGCGAGCATCACGAGCGGCATGGTGGTGGAGAGGAGCCACACCAGCATCTCGGCGCGGTAGGCGATCGCCTCGGCGAAGCCGACGCGGAGCAGCGTGGGGAGGGCGCGGAGCGCGCGGCGCACGGGCCCGCTCTTGTAACCCGTCCGCGGCCGCCGCGCCCGCTTCGGCCGGGACGGGGGACGCTGCTATCCTCCGGGTCCATGCCCAAGGCCGAGACGAACGCCATCGTCACCCATCGGATCGACTGCGCTCCGGGCCTCTTCATCCTCAGGGTGGCGCCCGACGGCTGGCAGCTGCCGCCCTTCGCGCCCGGGCAGTTCGCGGTCATCGGCCTCCCCGGCAAGGCGCCGCGCACGCCGCTCTCCGATCCGGAGGAGAGCCCTCCCGAGCCCGACCGCCTCATCCGGCGCGCCTACTCCATCGCCTCCTCCTCGCTCTCGAAGGACCATCTCGAGTTCTTCGTCACCCTGGTCCGCTCCGGGGAGCTCACTCCGCGCCTCTACGTGCTGCAGGCGGGCGATCGGATCTGGCTCGGCCCGAAGATCACCGGTACGTTCACGCTCCGTGACGTTCCGCCCGAGCGCGACGTGGTGATGGTCGCCACCGGCACCGGGCTCGCTCCGTACATGTCCATGCTCCGCACCGAGCTCTCCTCCGGGCCCCCGCGCCGCTGGGCGGTGCTCGCCGGCGCCCGGCATTCCTGGGACCTCGCCTACCAGGCCGAGCTCATCACCATGGCGCGGCTCTCCCCGCGCTTCACCTACCTGCCCACGGTGAGCCGGCCCAAGGAGGAGCCTGCGCCCTGGGGCGGCCCCACCGGCTACGTGCAGGCCCTGTGGACCGGCGGCGCGCTCCAGCAGGCCTGGGGCCGGAAGCCCGCGCCGAAGGACACCAACGTCCTTCTCTGCGGCAACCCCGGGATGATCGACGACATGTGCAAGGTGCTCGACGCCGAAGGCTTCGTGGAGCACGACCCCAAGGGCCAGCCAGGGCAGATCCACGTCGAGCGGTACTGGTAGCGAGGCGCCTCCGCGGCGCGAAGCCTCACGGGAGACACCATGAGCGATTCGAACCCCCGGGACACGGGCTCGACCCGTCGCGACTTCCTCCGCGCCGCCGGGCTGGGGGCGGTGGCCCTCGGCCTCGAGGCGAGCCTGCCGTCCGCTGCCGAGGCCTCGGGGCGGAAGCCCCACGCTGCCGCGCCCGCGCGGGTCCCCGCCGGCCCCTACAACATCCTCTTCTTCCTCACCGACCAGGAGCGCTTCTTCCGGCCCGGCGAGCTCCCCGCCGGCTACCGGCTTCCCGCGCACGAGCGGCTCGCCAGGCGGGGCACCACGTTCGACAACCACCGCATCAACTCCTGCGTGTGCACGCCCTCGCGCTCGGTGCTCTACACCGGCCGGCACATCCAGCAGACGAGGATGTTCGACAACACGAACTTCCCCTGGATCGGCAGCCTGTCGCCGGACATCCGCACCGTCGGCCACCTCCTGCGGGAGGCCGGCTACTACACCGCCTACAAGGGCAAGTGGCACCTCACGAAGGAGTTCGAGACCGTCAACAAGCTCGGCACGCCGACGAAGATCTTCACCCAGGAGATGGAGGCCTACGGGTTCTCGGACTACTTCGGGATCGGCGACATCATCGCCCACGTGCAGGGGGGCTGGCTCCACGACGGCGTCATCTCCGCGATGGCGGCGAGCTGGCTGCGCGGCCGCGGGCGGGAGCTCGCCGCGGCCGGGAAGCCGTGGTTCCTGGCGGTGAACCTCGTGAACCCGCACGACGTGATGTTCTACGACACCGACCCGCCGGGCTCGCCGCTCAGGCCGGACCGCGGCATCACCCACGTGGCCCGCGACCCGGTGGACCCGCTCTACGCGAAGCAGTGGAAGTTCGACCTGCCGCCCAACCACTTCCAGGCGCTCGACGCGCCCGGGCGCCCCGCCGCCCACCGGGACTTCCTCCGCTCGCACGACGCGCTGGTGGGCGAGATCCCCGACGAGGAGGCGCGGTGGAGGCGCAGGCACAACTACTACCTGAACTGCCTGCGCGACGTGGACCGGAACATCGGAGCGGTGCTCGACGAGCTCGAGGCGGCGGGCCTCACCGATCGGACGATCGTGATCCTCACCGCCGATCACGGCGACATGGACGGCGCCCACCGGCTCCACGCCAAGGGTGCCGTCGCCTACCGGGAGCAGAACCACGTCCCGCTCGTCGTGGCCCACCCGGCCCACCCGGGCGGCGCACGGTGCCGCGCGGTCACCTCGCACCTCGACGTCGCGCCCACCCTCGTCGCCCTCACCGGCGCGCCGCCCGAGAAGCGCGCCGCCATCGTGAAGGACCTCCCCGGCAAGGACCTCTCGTCGCTGCTCGCGGCGCCGGAAAAGGCGGGGCTCGACGCGGTCCGGAGCGGCGCGCTCTTCAACTACAACATGTTCGCCTACCTGGACGGCGACTTCCTGCACAAGGCGGTCGCGTTCATGAAGCAGGGCGGGAAGCCCGCCGCGCTCAAGGAGGCAGGCATCGTCCCCGACATGACGAAGCGCGGCGCGATGCGCTCGCTCTTCGACGGGCGCCGCGTGTTCTCGCGCTACTTCTCGCCGAAGCAGCACAACCGGCCTGCGACGATGGAGGAGCTCCTCCGCTTCAACGACGTGGAGCTCTTCGACACGCAGGCCGATCCGCTGGAGATGAGCAACCTCGCCACCGACCCGAAGAACGGCGACCTCGTCCTCGCGATGAACGACGCGCTCAACAGGACCATCGACGCCGAGGTGGGCGAGGACCGCGGACAGATGCTCCCCGGCGGCGTCGAGGCCGGCTGGGAGGTCAACGCGGACACGATGGCGCCCTGAGACGTCGAGGGGCTACATCCCGAGCAGCTTCATGAGGCGGGCCTGCATGGCGCGCTTGCGGTTCTCGTCGGCGCAGGTCTCGATGGCGCGCGCCCAGGCCTCGCGCGCCGACTTCTGGAAGCCGAGCGCCTCGTAGGTCTGGGCCAGGACCTGGTGCGCGGCGTGGACGTCGGGCCTCAGCTCGGTCGAGCGCGCCAGCTCGGCGGTGGCCTCGAAGAGCAGGCCCATCTTGGCGAGCGCCAGGCCCAGGTAGTAGTGGGCCTCGGCGGAGAGGTCGTCGCGCGCCACCGCCTGCCGCAGGACCGCCACGGCCTCCTCCAGCCTGAGCTCGCGGATGAGCGTCGCGCCCTGCCGCCAGGCTTGCGCCGCCGCCGCATGCGCTGCCGCATCGCCCGCGTCGGCCGCCCTCCCGATGAGCAGCACCTTCACGGTGCGCAGCACCTCCTCGGGGCGATACGGCTTCTCGAAGAACGCGTCGGCTCCGAACGCCACCTTGGCGTCGGCGGCCACCGTGCCGTGGTGGATGCCGGAGGTGAGGACGACCTGGGTCGGGCGAAGCACGGGGTCGCCCTTCACCGCCCGGCACACCTCGAAGCCCGGCATCATCGGCATGAGCGCTTCCAGGATCACGAGTTCGGGCCGGGCCTCCCGCACGATGTCGAGCGCGGCCCGGCCGTTCGCGGCCTGGAGGACGGTGCAGCCGAGCTTGGCGAGGAACCCCGCCATCTCGTCTCGGCCCTCGGAGGTCGGGTCGGCGACGAGGGCGAGCTTGCCGGCGCCCACGCCCTGCAGCCGGACGGTGGTGGTGGTGCCCGTCTCCATCGGAGGCGGCGCCGGCACCGCGTGCTCGCGCGGCCGTTCCCGCCGGGCCGGCGTGGGCACGTCGAACGGAGTCTGGGCGACCTCCTCGCCCACCCCGACGATCTCGAGCATGTCGCCCGGGAGGAGCGCGGGAACCTCGAGCGACGAGGACGGCCGGTTCCGCGTGCCGTGGACCACGCCGACCCATGCCGCGCCCGGGTCGGGCAGCGCGGGGGCCGACGGTCCGCGCCAGGCCTGGCTCCCCCGGTTCTTCTCCCGCACGAGCGAGTCGATGGCGCGCTCGATGGAAGCCGGGACCGCCGCGTAGCGCAGCACCTTCCGGCCGGTCACGAAGCGGAGCTCGTCGGCGAGGACGTGGTCCTCGGGGTCGGCCATGGCGAGCACCATCTCCGACTTGCCCACCGAGACCGGCAGCACCCTTCGCTGGCGACAGAAGCCGGCCGCCACCACCGCGAGGTTCGAGGTGGGCACGGCCGAGCGCGAGAAGTCCACGGCCGGACAGCCGTGGTGGTCGGCGAGCGCCTTCGCCAGGGCGCCCTCCTCGGCGAGGCCGAGCCGGAGCGCCGCCGAGGTGATGTCCCCGTCGTTCGCGGCGGCGAGCGCCCGCGAGACCGCGTCGGGCGCGAGGGCGCCGCTCTTCACGAGCTGGGCCGCGAGGTCGGGCATTCCCCCAGGATGCTAGCCCGGTCCGCCCGCCCTCCCAAATGCGCGGCCGGCCCGCCGGCGGGACCCCGGATGGCTCGCCGGCGGCCGATCCGGTGGCCGCTCAGATCTCGGGCTTCGTCTCGCGGGTCATGAGGGTGACCACGCCTTCCTTCGGCGGGAGGCCCTCGTAGAGGACCCGGTAGACCATCTCGGTGATCGGCATCTCCACGCCGAGGCGGTGGGCGAGCTCTCGCGCGCTCCTCGCGTTGCGCACGCCCTCGGCCACCTGGCCCAGCTCCGCCTGGATCTGGTCGGCGGTCTTGCCCTGGGCGAGGCCACGGCCGACCGTGCGGTTGCGGGAGAGGTCCGACGAGCAGGTGAGGACGAGGTCGCCCAGCCCGGCCAGGCCCGACAACGTGAGCGGATTCGCGCCCTTCCGGACCGCGAGGCGGGTGATCTCGGCCAGCCCGCGGGTGATGAGCGCGGCGAGCGCGTTCGCCCCGAAGCCGAAGCCGTCGGAGATGCCCGCGGCGATGGCCACGACGTTCTTCACGCAGCCGCCGATCTCGCAACCCATGACGTCGCTCGAGGTGTAGGGCCGGAACGCCTTCGAGTGGAAGGCGTCCTGCACCTGCTTCGCGATGCGCTCCCAGCGGGCCGCCACGGTCACCGCGGTGGGGAGCGACCTCGCCACCTCCTTCGCGAACGAGGGCCCCGACAGGACCGCCAGGTACGGGTGGAGCGGCACGGGCAGGACGTCCTCCAGCACCTCGCTCATGGTCATGAGCGTGTCGAGCTCGATGCCCTTCGCCACGCAGACGATGGGCACGGCGTGCACGTGGCGCTTGGCCTCGATGACGACCTGGCGGATCGCGTGCGAGGGCACCGCCAGCACCACGAGCTCGGCGCCCTCGAGCGCCTTCGCCACGTCGCCGGTGGCGTGGAGGCTGGACGGCAGGCTCGCGCCGGGCAGGTAGCGCTCGTTCCGGTGGTTCTTCGCGATGTCGTCGAGGACCGCGATGTCCTTGTCCCAGGCCGTGACGGTGTAGCCCTTGCCGGCGAGGTTCGACGCGAGCGCGGTCCCCCACGATCCGGCGCCCAGGACGGAGCAGCGCATGGTGTCCTCCAGTCAGGTTGGTTCGGCGAGCCCGGCCATCCTACCGCAGGCGGCCGAGCGAGGCGGCGAGGTCCGTCGAGACCGCCACCGCGGCGTGGAGCAGGGCGCCCCACCAGAACGAGCGGGCGCGAAGCGCCAGGTAGCCGAGCGCCACGGCGGCCGCGACCGAGCCGAACGCCTCCGCCTCCGGCTTCTGGAGGTGCGCGAGCGCGAACGGGAGCGCGGTCACCCACACCGCGGCGACGCCGATGCGGCGGTAGAGGCCGAAGAGGAGAAAGCTCCTCCAGTAGGCCTCCCAGCCCACGAAGTAGAGGGCGTAGGCGGCCTCGTAGCGCACGAACGTGCGCCAGGAGCCGGCCGCGGCCGGCGCGAGCGGATACTGGGACGCGAACGGCTGGACGTGCGCCGCGGCCACGGCGACCGGGATCATGAGCGCGGCGAGGACGCCGGCCACCGCCGCGCCGAGGCGCGCGCGCCCGGGGCCGAGCCCGTACTCCCCGAGCGGCTCGCCGAGCGCGAGGAGCAGCGCCACCGGGGCGGCGAGGAAGAGCACGGCCGTCGCGAGGTACCAGGCGACGTAGGTGCCGGTGCCTCCGAGCGCGGCCGGCGACACGAGCGCGGCCATGGCGCTGGGCCGCGCGTGGTGGTGGTAGACGAGGTAGAGCGCCGGGGCCACGATCGCGATGGCTGCACCCGGAGCGTCGAGGCGGCCGGCGAGCGGCACGGGCGGCAGGTCGTCGTGC
>Ga0335084_10003760_pt1 | contig 14880 bp, 14 predicted proteins | sample Lox_Sample_44_FD_206721 | JGI IMG/M metagenome (GOLD analysis project Ga0335084, IMG submission 206721) | Soil microbial communities from Loxahatchee National Wildlife Refuge, Florida, United States - Lox_Sample_4.4 | ecosystem: Environmental > Terrestrial > Soil > Wetlands | place: USA...
TGCCCTGGACGGGGTGACCATCACGGTCCCGCTGCACTTGCTCAACCAGGTGGACGACCGGCGGCTCGAATGGCTGGTGCCGGGGCTGCTGCGGGACAAGGTCACGCACCTGGTGCGTGCGCTGCCCAAAAATCTGCGCCGGCACCTGGTCCCGGTTTCGCAGGCCGTCACCGCCTGCCTGGAACACCTCGACCCGAGCGTGCCTTCGCTGGCCACGGCGCTGTCCCAAGCGATCGCCAAGACAACCCCCCTGGAGGTGCCTGAGGAAGCCTGGGACTTCAGCGACCTGCCACCATTTTTGCGCATGAACATCCGCGTGGTCGACGAGCAAGGGCTGGAGCTCGACATGGGGCGCGATCTCGCGGAACTGCGCGCGCGGCTGGGCGTGAAGGCGCGCCGGCAGTTCAGCGAAAGCGCGGCGGCGCGCTTCGAGCGCAAAGGGCTCACCGGCTTCGACCTCGACGAGCTGCCCGAGCAGGTGGAGTTCACCCGCGCGGGCCAGCGGTTGATCGGCTATCCGGCGCTCGTGGACGAGGGCAAGTCGGTGTCACTCGTCCTGCTCGATACTGAGCACGAGGCGCGCGCCGCCATGCGCGTGGGCCTGCGCCGGCTGTTCCAGTTCGCCGCCGCGGAGCAGGTGAAGTTTCTTGCGCGCAACCTGCCCGGGCTGCAGGAGCTGGCGCTGCGCTACGCACTGCTGCTCGAATTGGAGGGGGGCAAGCCGGAGAAGGGTGCGGTCCTGGACCGGCTACGCGAAGAGTTGGTGGACGCGGTGTGCGATCGCGCCTTCTTCGTCGAACAAGAATCGGTGACCACGCGTGCGGCGTTCAACGAGCGGGTGGCGAAGGCCAAGACGCGTCTCATGGACGTTGCCCAGGAGGTGTGCCGCGTCGTCGGGGAGATGCTGGCGGAGTATCAGCAGCTGCGGCCGCGGCTGAATCAGCCGGGTGTGCCGATCTGGCAGCGAGCCATGACCGATATCCGCAACCAGCTCAAGGCGCTGCTGCCCGCGGGGTTCATCGTCTCCACTCCGCTCGCCCGCCTCAAGCACCTCCCGCGTTACCTGAAGGCCATCCAGTTCCGCCTGGACAAGTTCTCCGTGAACCCCGCCAAGGATGCTGAGTGGCAGCAGCAGATCCAGCAGTGGTGGCAGGCCTATCAGGCGCGCATGGCCGCGCACAGGCAGGCCGGCGAGTTCGACCCCAAGCTCGAAGAGTTTCGCTGGATGATCGAGGAGCTGCGCGTGTCGCTATGGGCCCAGCAGCTCAAGACGCCGTATCCGATCTCGTTCAAGCGGTTGGCCAAGCATTGGGGTGAGCTCGGACGTGCCGGGACCAGGGCCGCGGCCGGTTCCCAATCGCCTCCAAGCTGCTAAACTGGGGTTGTGTCCGCGGGAGGCGGCGCCAGATCGCCCTGCCAGCGGTAAGCGAAGGAGGGGAACTGTGAAAACGATCCAGGAAATCCTGCAGGCAAAGTCACACAAGCTGCTGTCCATCTCGCCGGATGCCAGCGTATTCGATGCGCTCAAAGTCATGGCTGAAAAGGAAGTGGGCGCCCTGGTCGTGCTGGATGGCGAGCGGCTGGCTGGCATCTTTTCCGAGCGCGATTATGCACGCAAGGTCATCCTGCACGGCAAGTCGTCGAAGGACACCGCCGTGCGGGAGATCATGACGCACAAAGTCGTCTGCGTGCGGCCGGATCAAAGCGTGGAGGATTGCATGGCGCTGATGACCGATAAGCGCGTGCGGCACCTGCCCGTCCTGGAGGATAAGCGGGTGATTGGCGTCATCTCCATCGGCGACGTCGTGAAGGAGGTGATCTCCGAGCAGAAGTTCATGATCGAGCAGCTGGAGCACTACATCCACAGTTGAGACGCCGCGCTTCGCAGGGCGCGGGCCCGGCGCGCCGCCAGCGGGACCGCCGCAGTTTGCGTTAGACCTCGAGGACAGTCGATGCGCCTCTGCCGGGCCGTCTGCTTGTTGCTTGCTGCCGGATGGCTTGCGGCCTGCTCCAGTCAGGAGCGCCTCACCGCGGAGGCGACGCCTTGCTCCAGCCGGGAGGTGAACATTGTCACCAGCGAGTTCGCGAGGCGGGGCAGCACCACCGCGTGGTGCGCCGAATGCAAGGGCAAGACCTATCAGTGCGCGAGCAACGCGGATCACACCAAAGTGCAGTGTCGCGAGCTCGGCGCGGACGAGATCTGTCGCTGATCCGACGCCCCGAGCCTGTGCCGCGGCTTGGGCGGTGCTGGTGCCATCTCTGGGCTGCGCGGTCCAGCGTGCGACCGGGCGGCCCCACACATCCAGCCGGTCGAACGATGCGACAGCGCTGGCGTCGATATGCAGCCTGACGCTCACGCCCGGAAAACCCGGATGGGCCGGCTCTGCGCGGTGCTGCTGACCGTCAGCCTGTCTGCCTGCCAGAGCGCGAAGAAGATCGAACAGCCTGTGTTCACCGGGCCGCCCAGCATCGGTGGGCTGCGCGTAGAAGCGCCCCCAGCCCTGAGCGCTCCGACCCCGCACTTCAAACAGCTCAAGCTTTCGCTGCGTGCGCCGCGCGACGGCCATGTCATTGGCATGGCCATCGAGACGCTCAAGGCGGCCGGCAAGGGCCTCGGCCAATACACGGAAGATGCGGCGTACGGCATGGCGCGCGAGAAGTGCACGCTCAACAACAGGTCCGATGCGGTCGGCGTAGGCGGGTTTCTGGTGTTGCAGGAAGTGGCGCAGACTTGGTCGGCGGATTGCCCGGATTGGGGCATGGGGGCCGTCCGGCGCGAGGTGAGCTCGATGGAGGTCTTGTCGGGGCAGCTGTTTCCGCTCAAGGTGGGCAACAAGCTGAAGTTGCGTTACACCGTTCTGGGCACGCAGCGCAGCCAGGAAGAAGCTGTCGCGGACTCGGAGGAGAAATGGGAGGAGAGCTATGAGGTGGTGGAACGCATCCCCGAGTATCGGCTAGAAAACGGGCGCTCGCTGGGAGAGGTGTTCGTAGTCCGCACCACAGCGCTCACCGGGCGCAGGCAGCGCAAGTACACGTTCTTCTACTCGACGCTGCTCGCATGGAGAGTTGGCTACACCACGGATGTGCGCGTCGTCCTGATAGACTGGCTGAACTAGCCGAGGCGCGCGATGCGCGTGAAGTTCCGGCGATTACACAGGTGCACAAGCGTGATCCATACGGGAAGCTGTCATTGCGGCGCGGTGCTGATCGAGGTCGAGGCGCCCGAGGACCTGGAGGTCTACGAATGCAACTGCTCCATCTGCGAGCGAACGGGCTTTCAGCACCTCATCGTTCCCGCGCATCGGTTCCGGCTCGTGCGCGGGCAGGAAAGCCTGGCGAGCTACACGTTCAATACCGGTGTAGCGAAGCATCTGTTCTGCCGCGTCTGCGGGGTCAAGCCCTTCTACGTTCCGCGCTCGAACCCCGACGGGTTCAGCGTGAACCTTCGCTGCCTCGACCGTAGCACCATCCGGTCGGTGAAGATGGCGCCTTTTGACGGGCGCAACTGGGAAGCCAACTCCGACACGCTGGCGCAGCTGTCGAAGCCCGTCTAGCCGCGAGCCGGCTCAGCTCGCGTCCCGGGCGTCGCTCGCAGCCAGCACGACCGACAGCTCCACCTGCCGCTGTGAGATGGTCCAGTACCTGCGCAGCAGCTCTTCCCGGGCCGGTTGGGGCACCGGCCGGAAGCCATGCTTCTCGTAGAACAGGACCGCCCATCGCGCAGCCGCCCAGGTTCCCACGAGCAACCGCCGCTCGGTATGCCTGCGTACTTCCGCCAGGAGCCGGCCGCCGATGCCCTGGTTGCGATACTGCGTGCGGACGTATGCATGCCGGATCAGCGCCACATCCTCAATCTCCTGCAATCCCATCACGCCGACCAGACCCCCGCCGAGGTCGTAGCCCCAGAACCGCACTCCGCGAGAAATCTCGTGTTGCAACTCTTCAAGCGGCATGTACGGTTCCCGCCAGCAGTCCGCCGGGATCACGCCGGAGTAGGCGCGCGCGCCGTCATTGATGACATCCCAGACGTCGATCCGGTCTTGCTCGCTGCAGGCTCTGAGCATATGACCCTCTGCTCGCCGTGAACAGGCGATTTCGTATTAGAGTACGCCAATGTCGCTCCGGGTACCGGCCGAGCAACGGCGTGCCGCAAGCTCTCCCGCTTGTAGCGGCTCGCACGCGTGCGCCTGCATGCCCGGACCGAGGAGCTGATGTGATGTGCAGAACCACCTCGCGCGCGGGCCCAAGACACCTCTACTTGCCCTTCGTGGTGATCTGGTTGTCGGTCCCGGCAGCGGCGGCTCCGGTCCATACACCCCACGTGGACGCGGAGCTCGTCGCGGAAACGCGCAGCGTCGAGGCGGGCCGGCCGCTCACTCTTGCACTGAGACTCAAGCACGAACCAGGCTGGCACACCTATTGGCGCAACCCCGGCGACTCCGGGCTCGCAACGTCGATTCGATGGGAGCTGCCAGAGCGCTTTCGCGCTGGACCGCTGCGTTGGCCAGCACCGACACGGCTCGCGATTCCGCCGTTGGCCAACTTCGGGTACGAAGCCGAAACGCTGCTTCTGACGGACGTCGAGACGCCGGCCGGACTGCCGGCAGGCACAAGCGCCACGATCGGGGCGCAGGCCGAGTGGCTGGTATGCAGGGAGATCTGCCTCCCGGGCGGCGCTCGGTTCCGGCTCTCCCTGCCGATCGTGGCGGCGGCGCCAGCGCCCGATCCATACTGGGGGCCCCGAATCGCTCGAGTACGAGCGGAGTTGCCACAATCACTCACCGGTTGGAGCGCGAAGGCGACCCTGAGCGGCGGCTCGATCTCCGTCGCGCTGCAGCCGATGCACGCCGGCGCGCCCGAGATCGACCGGCTGATCTTCTTTCCATTCGAGGACGGGATCATCCAAAACGCCGCCCGGCAGACCCTTACACGCAAAGCGGATGGTTATGTCCTACAAGTGGAAGCGGCGCCAGGGCTCGGTCCCACCACTACTGCGGCAGGTCTGCTGGTTGCAGAGCCGGGCTGGGGTGGCAAGCTGGGTTCTGCGGTGGAGATCGATCTCCCGGTAGCGGCGTCGGACACGACTGCGAGCCCGAGGACGATGCTCACGCTCGCGGCCGCCCTGCTGTCTGCGCTCGCCGGCGGTGTGATCCTCAACTTGATGCCCTGTGTGTTCCCGGTCGTGTCCATCAAGGTCCTGGGGTTCCTGGAGCGCTCGCATGGAGACCGGCGCCGGCTGCGGCTATACGGGCTGGCGTTCGGATGCGGGGTCCTGGTCTGCTTCTGGGTGTTAGGGCTGGCTCTGGTCGCGTTGCGGTCGGCGGGCACCGAACTCGGGTGGGGCTATCAACTCCAGTCGCCAGCGGTGGTGTCGGGATTAGCGCTGCTCTTCTTCCTCCTTGCACTGAACTTGAGCGGAGTGTTCGAAGTCGGCGGCTTCCTGCAACGGGTTGCAGGCGTGGCGCGCGTGCACGAGGGCTATGGCGGTTCGTTCCTGGCGGGCCTGCTCGCGTGCGTGGTGGCGACGCCATGTACAGCGCCTTTCATGGGCGCGGCGCTCGGTTATGGCTTGGTGCAGCCGGCAGGAACGGCGTTACTGGTCTTTACCGCGCTGGCCGTGGGGATGGCTGGTCCCTATGTGGTCCTGTCGTTTCTCCCGGCGTGGATGCGCCGACTGCCGCGCCCGGGACCGTGGATGCAGACACTCAAGCAATTGCTGGCGTTTCCGCTGTACCTGACCGTGGTGTGGCTGGCGTGGGTCCTCGGTGAGCAGCGTGGCTTGAGCGCCGTCACCCATCTCCTGCTCGCGCTGGTGCTGATCGGCGCCGGCGCCTGGACCTGGGGCCGGATGGGCAGCGCGAGATTCCGGGAAGGCTCGCCGGTCGCTTGGGCAGTCGCGACCGCCGTGCTGATGGTCAGCGGTGCCGGTATCGCATGGCAGGGCGGTGTCCGCGCCGCCGTGGACCAGCCGCAGATCGGGTGGCTGCCGTACAGCGAGACAGCGCTCGCTCGGGCACGCAGCGAAGGTCGCTGGGTCTTCGTCGATTTCACGGCCGCCTGGTGCGTGACGTGCCAAGTGAACAAGCGGCTCGTGCTCAACGCCGATGTCGTAAGCCGCCGTTTCGCCCAGACGCACGTAACGCTGATGCGGGCGGATTGGACCAGCCGTGACGCCCGGATCGGCGATGCGCTGCGCAGGCTTGGGCGTAGCGGCGTGCCCGCGTACGCTCTGTACTCACCGGGCGGGGCGCCGCCCCGGCTCCTTCCCGAGATCCTGACTCGGGACATCGTGCTACGGGCGCTCGACGCAGCGGGGCCGGTCGCAGCCTTGAACCTTCCGAACCCACAGGAGCAACCATGAACGGATCGACGACCATGAAGAAGCGAACCCAAATGCGCCGGGCGATGCTGGGCGTGCTGACCTGCGCGCTGGCGCTGGTGACGCCAGCGGCTGCTCCCGCTGCCGTGGCTCCGGGCCAGCCGGCGATCGAGTTCACCCTCGTGGACATCGGCGGTACGTCCCACAGGCTATTGGATCTGCGCGGCAAGTATGTCGTGCTCGAGTGGTTCAACTCCGAATGTCCGTTTGTCCAGGCGCACTATGAGAGCGGCGCCATGCAGGCACTGCAAAGGCAGTACACGTCCAAGGGAGTGGTGTGGCTGGCGATCAACTCGACCAACCCCGCGCACAGCAATTTCCGCAACGAAGCCCAGTCCGCGCAGATCTTGCGGGACTGGAAGATGAGCCCCACGGCCCTCATGCTGGACAAGGATGGGAAGGTGGGCGAGGCCTACGGCGCGCGCACGACGCCGCACATGTTCGTCATCGACCCGCAGGGCAAGATCATCTATGCAGGTGGCATCGATGATCGGGCTACCTATCATCCCGGCGACGTGAAAGGGGCCCGAAACTTCGTCGCCGCCGCACTCGACGAATCGATGGCGGGCAGGAGCGTCTCCGTTCCGACCGCGCGCCCCTACGGTTGCTCCGTCAAGTACTGAGCGGGCCTCGGTCACGTGGCGGGGATGGCGCAGGCGCGCTGTCGCGTCCGGCGCGACCCGGTACGATCCTCGCCCGCCGAGCGGCCGCTGAATGAACGAACCTCTCTCGCACGGCTTCCGGCTTTGGCCGTTGGGCGACCGCGCGCTGTCGATCGAGCTTGCAGACGATGCTTCGGAGGAGACGGCGCTGCGCGTGCGCGCCGTCGCGGAGGACTTCCTCGCCCGGCCTGTGCCAGGGGTACTCGACGTGGTCCCGGCAGTGTGCACGGTCACTTTGCATTACGAGCCTCTCGCGGTCGAGTCGGTGGCCGAGGCGTCGACCCCTTACGCCGCGCTCGCGCAACAGGTGAGCGCCCGGATTGCGTCGCTGAACCCCAAGACCGTGCCGCCACCCAGGACGGTGGAGATACCGGTATGCTACGGAGGAGCGTTCGGAGAGGACCTGGACGCGCTCGCCCATGCGCATGGCATGAGCGCCGACGACGTCACGGCCCTGCACTGTGCTCCGCTCTATCGTGTCCAGATGCTGGGCTTTGCACCGGGGTTTGCGTATCTCTCGGGATTGGATCGCCGGCTCGCGACGCCGCGTCGCGCGACGCCGCGCAAGCGCGTGCCCGGTGGCAGCGTCGCGATCGGAGGGGAACTCACCGGGGTCTATCCTCTCGATCTGCCCGGGGGCTGGCATGTGATCGGCCGCTCGCCAGTGCGATTTTTCGATCCGGACCGCAACCCGCCGAGCCGTCTGGGACCGGGAGACCGGGTGCGGTTCGTCGCGATCGGTCCGGAGCAGTACGACCGGCTGCGGCAGGAGGATCGATGGCCCTGAGGGTGCAGCGGGCCGGCATCCTGTCCACTCTGCAGGACCTGGGACGGTACGGTTACCAGCGCTTCGGCGTGCCCGTGGGCGGCGTGATGGATGAGTATTCACATCGCCTTGCCAACCTCGTGGTCGGCAATGACGAGCGGGAAGCGACGCTGGAGATCACGCTCCTGGGCCCGCGGCTGGAGTTCACTTGCGATACGCTGATCGGCCTATGCGGTGGCGACTTTGAGTGCAGCATCGAAGGGCACCGCGTGCCTATGGCGCGGCCGGTGCTCTCGCGCGCCGGGAGCGTTCTGGACATCGGCGCCTGCCGCCTCGGTTGTCGGGCCTATCTGGCGGTGGCCGGCGGGTTCGATGTGCCATTGGTGATGGGCAGCAAGAGTACATACCTGCGCGGACACCTGGGCGGATTTCAAGGCCGCGCGCTGCGCCGAGGCGATCTGCTGCCGACCGCAGAGTCACGGACCCCCCTGTACCCTGAGCTGCACGCCCGGCACGGCTCGTTCCAGTACCCGCGCTGGTCGGTAAATGCCCATGTGGCGTTTCTCGCTCACGGGCATCACCGCATCCGCTTTGTCCCGGGCCGTCACTGGGAGCGCTTCAGCGAAGGCGACCGGCAACAACTCTGCGCAACGCAGTTTCGCATCGGCCCCGACTCCGACCGCATGGGCTATCACCTGGAGGGCGCGGCGCTCGTGCTCGATCGTCCCATCGAGATCCAGTCGGAGGCTGTCACCTTCGGCAGCGTTCAGGTCCCGCCCGATGGACGCCCGATCGTGCTGATGGCCAACCGACAGGCGACCGGCGGCTACCCCAGAATCGGGGAGGTCGCGAGCGTGGACCTGCCATTGCTTGCCCAGCTTCCACCCGGGGACACCCTGCGCCTGGAGCCGGTCAGTCTCGAACGGAGTCAGTCCCTGTACCTGCAGCGGGAGCGGGAGCTCGTGCTCCTGCGCGAGGGGCTGAGGATGAGGATGAAAGCATGAGAAGCGCGGTAGATCTGAACTGCGACCTGGGCGAGAGCTTCGGCGCTTGGAGCATGGGGGCCGACGAAGCGGTGCTTGGACAGGTCAGCTCGGCCAACGTCGCGTGCGGCTTCCACGCCGGCGACCCGCGTGTCATGCACGGCACCGTGCAGGCCGCACTTGCGCGTGGTGTCGCGGTGGGCGCGCATCCTTCGCTGCCGGACCTGCAGGGCTTCGGGCGGCGCGTGATGCACATCTCGCCTCAGGAGGCCTACGACCTGGTGTTGTATCAGACGGGGGCGCTGGCAGCGTTCTGCCATGCGCAGGGCGGGCGCCTGCGACATGTGAAGCCGCACGGGGCCCTCTACAACATGGCGGCCCGCGACGCCGCGTTGGCCGCAGCGATCGCGCATGCGGTGCGGGACTTCGACTCTTCGCTGGTGCTGTTCGGACTGGCAGGCAGCGAGCTCGTGCGGGCAGGACGCGCTGCGGGGCTCGAGGTCGCCAATGAAGTCTTCGCGGACCGGACGTATCAACGCGATGGATCGCTCACCGCACGTGCGCAGCCCAACGCCGTGATCCACAGCGTCGAAGACGCGCTCGCACAGGTCGAAGGCATGCTGGTCGAAGGGCGTGTGAGCGCCGTAGACGGGACTCGCGTCGCCGTCGAGCCCGACACCATCTGCGTTCATGGCGACCAGCCAGGCGCCGTCGAATTCGCTCGCGAGTTACGCGCGCTGCTCGCGAAGCTCGGAGTCACGGTACGGGCTCCCTCGCCCAGCACCTGACTCGCCGAGTTGCGCCGTACGCTTCACATCGTGGCCCCGCCGACTTGCTTCTGAGCCCGCGCGCGGCGACCCTTGCCACCTGGAAACCGCGCTGGATCGATCGGTGCAGGGCGTCATCGCCGTCATTCGTTGTTGAGGAGATCGAGCGCCGGGCAGGGCGGTGTTACGTGGCCGCCGATTGCGCGCACTGGCTGCCGAGTGCCGCTCCACCACGCAGATCCAATTGTGAACTTTCAGTCGAGGAAGCGCTGACCTTTGCCTGTCCAGGCCGCTGAATCTGGCGACACCCGGTTAACCCCGATCGGGCCCAGGCTGCGTTTACAGCTGGTGTAACCCTTGATCGCAGAGGAGAACAATATGCAACGCAGCGCTGCCCTGATCGGGCTTGTGTTCCTGGCCGCCGCCGGCCGGGCATCCGCGGTCGGCTCGATGGCCGATGTGAGCATCCACGACCGCAGCAGCGGCCGGACGCTGCCGGTCTTTAGCGCCGACGGGCGCTACTACGTGGCGGGCCGGCCGGGCAACGAGTACGAGATCCGCATCCGCAACAACACCGGGACGGATCTCCTCGCGGTGGTATCGGTTGACGGCGTGAACGTGGTGAGCGGGCAGACGGCCTCGCCGTCCCAAGGCGGCTACGTCGTGAGCGCTGGGCAGGCAGTCTGCATAGCGGGTTGGCGCAAGAGTCTTTCCCGCGTGGCTGCCTTCTACTTCACGGACCACAGCGATGCGTACGCCACTCGGACCGGCCGCCCCGACGATGTCGGCGTCATCGGTGTAGCGCTCTTTCGTAGCAAGACGCCGTCGCCTGTGCCTTTGAACGAACCTCCCGCGCCTGGCTCTTCGCCGTCCTCCGGCGCGGGACGCGCGCCCTACCAGGCGGGAGTCGCGGCCGACGCCGACGCGACACAGCGCGGCCCCGCCGCTGCCGCACGGGGCAACACGCTCAGCGCCGTGCCTTCGCCGGAGCAGAGCCTGGGAACGGGTCATGGACGGAGTAAGTCGTCGCCCGCGCGCTACGCAACCTTCGAACGTCAGTCGGATACGCCCGACGAGGTGGTTTCCATCGGCTACGATACGCCTGACAATCTGGTCGCTCGCGGGATTCTGCCCGGACGCAGCGCTCGAGGGCCCAACCCATTCCCCGCGCAGTTCGTCCCTGATCCTCCTGCGCGCTGGTAGCCGCCAGACAGTGAGAGCGCAGCGCAGATTTCATGACATCGCAATCGGCCGCGGCCGCGAGCCCCGCGTATACTCCGGCGGCGATGCACGCCCAGTCGCCGGACGAAGAACTGATGCTACGCTTTGGGGCCGGAGATGCCGCCGCCTTCGACACACTTTATGCGCGGCACCGGGGCGGCGTGTTCCGCTACCTGTTGCGCCAGTGTGGCAACCGAGCGCAGGCCGAGGAGCTGTTCCAGGACATCTGGATGAACCTGGTGCAGGCGCGAACGCGCTACCGGGTACAGGCCAAGTTCGCGACGTACCTGTATACCCTTGCGCACAATCGCCTGATGGACCACTTCCGCCGCCAGCGTGCAGCCGGTCCGGTCTACGACCAGCAGGAGGATCCTCTCCCCGAGTTCCCCGCGCCCCCGACCGCCGAGCCCGAGCGTGTGGTGCAGTCGCGCCAGCAGGCAGAGCGACTGCTGGGTTTGGTGCGGGAGCTTCCGGCGGCGCAACGCGAGACCTTCCTGCTCAGCCAGGAGGGTGAACTGAGCCTGGAGGAGATCGCGCAGGTCACGGGTTGCACCCGGGAGACCGCGAAAAGCCGACTACGCTACGCGCTGGCGAAGCTGCGCGAAGGGATGCAGGAGCTTCTGTGAGCGTGCGCGACGATCGAGAGCTGGAGCCACCGCCGTCCGAGGTGGCGGAGCTCGAGCGACTTTACCGAGACGCGGCGCGCGAAGAGCCACGGCCAGCAGTCGATGAGGCGATGCGCGCGGCCGCGCGCCGTGCGGTGCATGCGCGGCCTTCGCTGGCGCGTGCTGTCGTCAGCGGTTCGTGGCGTGTCCCGCTATCGATCGCGGCCGTTCTCGTGCTGAGCGTCACACTGACGCTGATGCTGTCCGACCGCGGCGCGCATCTGCCGGCCACGCGCGAGGCCGCGGCACCCGCTCCGCGTGCGCAGCCTCCGCAGGTCGATCGCACGAGCCCACCACGCGCCGAGGTAGCGGTGAACCCACCAGCGCCGCGCATGCCGCCGACCGAGCCGACCCCTGCGGCGGCCCCACGCAAACTCGCAGGGAGCAATGCGCGAGAAGTGGGACAGATGAGTACCGGCGAGGCGGGTCCCGAGCGCGATGTGCGTCCATTGCAGCAGGCCACCACAACTGCTCCACGCCCGTCAACTGCAAGGACGTTGTCATCGGAGGATTCTGGACCGCGGCCCAGTGCGAGGGCCGAGCAGACGCCCGCAAGCGATCTGAGCCGTACCACCTCGGTGCGCGAAGCCGCCGAGGCGCGCACCCCCACCGTCAAGCAGGAGGCCGAGGCCAACGCTACGCCCGGCGCGCAGGTTGAGCCGCTGCTTCAAGCTGAGTCGCGGGCAGACGAGTCGGCCGGCGGTCCTTCGCAGTCCAAACAGCGCGGCGCGCTCGCGCCGCGTACGTCGGCGACTGCCGCGGGCGCCGCCGCCTTGTCTTCAGCGTCGCCCCGCGTGCCCTGGGAGGCGAGCGCCGAGGCCTGGCTCAAGCACGTGGACGAGCTGCGTGGTGCGGGACGCCTAGTGGAGGCGCGCGAAAGCTTCGCGGCATTCCGTTTGCGCTACCCCGAGTATCGGCTGCCCGCCGGCTACGTCACGCCATAACCGGGTCTGCGAGAACGATCTGTTGCAAGCTGTCCCCGGCGCCCACCACCTCTTCTCACTCGCCGTGATGAGTCGAACCCCTGAGCTGCCCCGTGCGCTCACCGGCCGCTCGAGCTCGGCACGCTCGCGGCGTGCGGACCGTCAGGCCCGTCTGATTTCCGGCATGCGCGTGGTGAACCCGCGGACCGCGTTGCCTGTCGGCACGGCGGCCCACGGCGGAGTTCCGCCACCGCCCGGCTAAAGTTCCCCGCCCGCGCTCCGTTAACGACGTGGGCGCACCTCGGTGCGGAATGTGCGGAGCGTACAACGCTTCGCTTCACCGGCTTGTATGGCAGCTTCCAATGCCTGCTCCCACCGATGACCTTCGCACTTCTTCAGCGCCCTGGATTTGCGCCGCGGTCCTGAATGCCAGCTCCGAGATTTGACGAACTAAAGACCAGCGGCAAGCTGCCGTCTCCATCGGGGGTGGCGCTGGCCATCGTCGAGCTCTGCCGCAGCGAAAGCGTGAGCATCGACGAGATCGCACACGCGGTGCAAGCCGACCCCGCGCTATCCGGTCGGCTGATCAAGTTCGCCAATGCAGCGGCGAACGCGCTGCGCCGCCCGGTGGTGGCGGTGCCCGAGGCAATCCGGATCACGGGGACCAACACCGTGCGGCAGCTGGTGCTGGGATTCTCGCTGCTGGGCCAATACAACTCCGGCGCCTGCCACGCCTTCGACTACGAGGGCTTCTGGTCGAGATCGCTCGCGATGGCCATCGCGGCCAGCGCGCTGTGCGCGCGCGTGCGCGGCGCGCCGCCCGAAGAAGCGTTTACCTGCGGACTGCTGGCAAACGTGGGCACACTGGCGCTGGCGACGATCTATCCGACCGAATACGCCGAGCTGCTCGACGTGCACCAGCCCCAGACCGCGGCCGAGTTGGTTCGGTTGGAGCAGGAGCGCTTCGCCACCGACCACAACGAGCTTGGCGCCGCGCTGCTGGAGGACTGGCGCCTGCCGAAGCTCTACGTCCTGTCGGCGTTTCATCATGAGGCGCCCGAACAGGCGCGGCTGCCTGAAGGCTCGCGGGAATTCACCGTCTGCAACCTCTTGCATGTTGCGGCATTGCTCAGCCGGTTCTGCGTCGCTCGTGAAGAGGAGCGCCGCACGCTGGTGGCGGAGCTGCTGTTGGCGACCGCCAAGATCGGGCTCGATCACTCCGCGATGTCCAAGCTCACTGACGAGGTGGTCGCGCAGTGGCGCGAGTGGGGCAAGATCTTGGACGTCAAGACCCAGGACGTGCCGAGCTTTGATGCGCTGGTCCAGGAGAAGAGCGCGACTGCCGCAACACCGGCTCCTGTGACCGACGGCAGTGGGGCGCAGTCCTCCCTCAACGTGCTGGTGGTCGATGACGAGCGCACCACCGTGCTGCTCGTGGAGCAGCTGCTCAGGGGTCTGGGCCACAAGGTCCACAGCGCGGGCGACGGGCGTACCGGGCTGGCGATGGCCATGTCCGTGCGTCCGCAGATCATCATCTCCGACTGGATCATGCCCGGATTGGACGGGCTCGCGTTCTGCAAGGCGTTGCGCCAAACGGAAGAGGGACAGCTCATTTACTTCATCATCCTGTCCGCGCTGGAGCAAGATGACCAGCTGGTGGAAGCGTTCGAATCCGGCGTGGACGACTACCTGATGAAGCCGTTCACGCCGCGGGTGCTCGCCGCACGGCTGCGGGCGGGCACCCGGGTGATCAAGCTGCAGGAGGACGCCAAGCACGACAGCGAAAGCCTGCGCCGGTTCGCGGCCGAGCTGGCTGTGGCGAACCGCCGGCTGCAGCAGGCCGCCCTCACAGACCCGCTCACCGGCCTGCCGAATCGCCGTTACGGGATGGAGCGCCTGGAGCAGGAATGGGCCGCGACGGCGCGCAATCAGAGGCCTCTCAGCTGCATGGTGGTGGACATCGACCAGTTCAAACAAATCAACGACACGTTCGGCCATGACAGCGGGGACATGGTGCTGCGTCAGGTCGCCGCGGTGCTTCGCAAGGAAGCGCGAATCGAGGACGTGGTGTGTCGCATCGGCGGCGAGGAGTTTCTCGTCATCTCGCCGGACACGCCCTTGTCCGCGGCACTAACCTTGGCAGAACGACTGCGCAACGCAGTCGGGAGGGGGCGTGCGGCGCACGGCGCGATCAGTCACAACACCACGGTCAGCATCGGAGTGTCCCAGCGTGAGCCAGGGATGGTGCGCATGGACGAGCTGATCAAGGCGGCCGACAACGCCCTATATGAGGCCAAGCGTGCCGGGCGGGACCGCGTCGCAGCGAATTCGCCCCGGGTCCCGACCCAGCTCGGCGTCGCCTGAACTCTCGCCCGCACACGAACGGCGCAGTCTCTCAGTCCTGCGCCGTGCCGCTGTTACACCAGAAAGGGCCGCCGCCTCAGGCGGCCTTTTTCTTGGGAGTGGCGACGGGAACAGCCGCCAGGTTCGCCTGCACTGCCTGCCTCCCGGCTC
>Ga0335084_10003761_pt1 | contig 14876 bp, 14 predicted proteins | sample Lox_Sample_44_FD_206721 | JGI IMG/M metagenome (GOLD analysis project Ga0335084, IMG submission 206721) | Soil microbial communities from Loxahatchee National Wildlife Refuge, Florida, United States - Lox_Sample_4.4 | ecosystem: Environmental > Terrestrial > Soil > Wetlands | place: USA...
CGTTCCGACTGCATCGGCGATCATGTCGCCGATTTCGAAATCCCGCCCGACATAGAGCTGCACAAATTCGAGCGCGATCCCCAGCCCCACTGCTCCGATGGCCATCCTCCAAACCACTTTGCTGTCCTCGTGCAGCGCGGGCAGAAAAGCCAGGACGGCATACATTCCCATGTGGTCGAACTTGTCGCTGAAAGGCAGCAGGTCGAGCGTGCGGATGGGAGCCGAATCCGCGGGCAGTAACGACCCCACGATCACGGCCACGATCGCCAACAGCCACGCCGCCCGCAGCACTTTTTTCGTGAGGATGACCCGGAACACAGAATTCCGATTATACTCAGCGACGCGGAATCAGCTCGCGCACTCGGCAATGATCGTCATCCCTTGGACTGCCGGAACGAACAGGCGGGTGCGGATATCGATATATTGCTGGTCTGCGAAAAACCGGTCACGATTGGCGCGGCTCGGGAATTGAAGCGCGAAGAGCCGGTTGATCTCATGACGTGCTTCGTTCTTGAGGTTGAGACCAACTTCGAAGTCATATTGAAATCTGCCCCCGGCGGCCGCGAGCAGAGGCGCAATATCCGCACGGTATTCAGCGTACTTCTCATGGTCGGTCACTAAGAGTCCAACAATCATCACAAACGGCATGAGCGGCTCCCTACCACTTTCCGGCATGTGCGCCGCCGTCAACATGAAGCACCTCACCCGTGATGAAAGGCGCCCGCACCAGGAAAAGGGCGGCGTCGACAATCTCGTCTGTCGTGCCGAGCCGCGCGATCGGGTGCAGGCCCTTGAGATATTCATGATTTTCGGGACTGTGCATCGGGGTGTCCACGATTCCAGGCGCGATGGCGTTCACGCGGATCCCCTGCGAGGCATATTCAATTGCCAGCTCTCGCGTCACTGAGTTCAGTCCGCCCTTGGTGAGGTTGGTAAGGGCCGCGTTAACCCCGGCCACCGGCTGCTGGGCCAGCGTCGTGCTGATGGTGATGATCTGGCCGCCGCCATTTTGCAACATGTGCCGCACGGCCGCTTGCGTCACATAGAAAAATCCCGTCATGTTAGTCGACACCACGCGATTGTAGTCTTCGGAGGTGTAATCGGTGAAGGGTTTCGGAACAAAGATTCCCGCGTTATTGACAAGCACATCGATCTTCCCAAACCGCCGCTCCGCGTTGAGGATCAGATTCCGGGCGGTGGATGCTTCACCGACGTCGCCATCCACCAGCAGGAGATCGTTGGATGGAGCCAGCGTTCCAGCGGCCGTCAGGCGGCGCGAGTTTGCAACGACGTTGAAACCCGCGGCGAGAAAGCCCTTGGTCAGAGCGAGCCCGATGCCGCTCGATGCTCCCGTAATCAAAGCCGTCTTTTTGTAATTGTTGTTCATGGCTACACAGATGGAGTGCGCCAATAAACGATTCGTGTTGGCGCGGGCCGGCTTTTAGAATTGGGTTACCATTCGGTAAGGCGTTTAATGGTCAAGAGACGCAAAACCACGGTCCCGCCACCGCCTTCCGATCATCCTTTAAAGGATTGCATGCATCTGTTAGCCGGCGCCTGGACAGTGGATGTGATCTGGTATCTCCGAGAAGGAAAGCGCTGCTTCACCGAGCTTAAAAACGATATCCCGGGAATCTCGGCGAAGATGCTGACGAATCGTCTTCGAAAGCTGGAGCAGGCGGCGGTAATCGAGCGGTGCGAAAAGCTGACCTCGCCGCCCACCGTCTGGTATGTCCTCACACCCGTCGGCCAGGAACTCTGTGCAGCCCTCGCGGGCGTCATTCAGATCGCCCAACGGTTGAAACCGGCACAGGCTGCCTGGCATTCAGGCGGTCGCCGGATTTGACGCCGATGCTTTGCAGCTTTACAAGTGCTTGAGACATACGGCCCTAAGATTCAGGGCGCAGTAAGTCGAACTGACTTTCGGTTCGACTGCTCCTGGCTGTAGCTTAGGAACGCGAAGATGATCATCGCGCCGCCGTTCGCCCGTCCAACATCCGCTCGTTTATGGTGAGCTTCTCGTGCATCTGACGCCTCCATCCGGCAGCGGTTTTGATCCACGTATCGCGGACATGCGATCCGGTCCACACACTATGCGGTGCACCGTCGATCGTTTCCGTGCGCGTACTGCCAACCAGGCAGAGCACGGTCGCCGTGGTTCCGTTCAGGTTCACGTCATACACCTGAATCCCCGTCGACGTGCCGCTACGCTCGTAGTCCGGCTTCCACATGGCTTGCCAGCCGGGTGGGGGTTTCATACCGGCGATATCGCGGCGGATGAAGGGCTCCATCTCCTGGCGCGTCCGCGGTTTCTGTCCCAGCACGATGCTCACCCAATCGGCGGTATCGATCTGCAACGCCCCATCCGCATCGCCACGCGCAAGGGCGTCGAGCGAACGCTGATACGCGGCGACGATCTCCTTCCGCGCTTCGTCCGTCGGGTTGGCGGCGGCGAGCACCAGCTTCCGGCCGATCTTATTCTCCAGGTCTACTTCCACCTGTGAGATCTTGCGGACCGGGTCGGGCTTGTAGGCGTAAATGGAAATCTCTTCGGTCGCGGTATGGCGGTTGCAATGCGGCTGGTCGTAGTAGATCCTCTGCCAATCCGGATCGGTATTCAGCATCTCGCGGACGAGCTTGTGGTGCGGATGGGTTTCCTGCTCGCGCATCGGCTCATTATGCAAGACTACGATGGCCACCGACAGGCGGTTCAGCAGGCCGCTAACCTCCTGCGGCGTGTTGCAGTGCAGCTCGTATTCGGTTAGCAGCCAGTTGGTCTTCACCAATGCTTTGCTCGAGCGGACGATGATGTGTTTCGGCCAGATTTCGCGGCTCGCCACCTCGGCGATCAGCCGGCCTTCACCGTCCGTGTTGGAGGAAACGAAGAACCCCACATCGCTCAACTCCGGTTTCGACAGCAGGAAATCGGTGACGCGAACGAAACCGGGGCAATACGCACGAGGAATGGCGAACGTAACGCCCGCAAATGCCAGGGCGATTGCGGCCGGGGCGACAATCGGACGGAGGCGCAACGGAATACGGCGCGGCAGCATACTACCGAGCCAATCCACACCCGCGCCCGCGAACAGCAGCAGCGCGGGAGAGGCGGCAAAGACTTTTCGCGGCTCGATACTGGTCGGCACCACGCCGTGAAAAATCCAGACGCTCAGAATGTAGCAAGCCATCGCCGCCCAGAAGGGCTCCAATTGCCGGAGCCACAACGGCGCAAGGAATCTCGTCCACAACCCGGCAAAAAAGACCACGCTGAACACGACGCCGATGATCTGAAACAGAAATCCTGCCAATTGCGGCATGGCGGTGAAGAAGAACGCCCAGGTGAAGGAACTGCCGTCCCAACCGTCTTTCACCATCGGCATCGTCCAGATGGTGAACGGTCCGCAAAGCGCTGCGACCAGGCCGGCCGCAAGAAATATCCGCGGACTAAAAATACGACGCACCTGGCCAAGCAGAACCAGCGCCATCGCAGGCACTAGCACCAGCGCCCACGCATTGCCTTTGGTCATGATCGCGGTTCCGGTGAGCAGGCCAAACCACACCGCGTCCCTCCAACGGTCGCGCTCGATCCAACTAATCAGCGCCAGCACCGCGGCCAGGCTGGCGAGCGTGAGCGGCGATTCCAGCATCACCATGTTGAAGTGCATCTGCACGATCGGCAGAAGAAGAAAGCCGAGCGCGATCAGATGCGCCGAGGCGAGCGAGAGCACACGCCGCGCGGCCACGAACAGCAGCAAGGCGCCGCCCGCCGTGAACAGCGCCAGCAGCAACAGCGCCGGCACACGCCCTCCGCCAAAAACGATCATCCAGATTCCGAACACGATATATGCCGCCGGGGGCCAGTGGCCGAGCGCCATTTTCGGATAGTGGACATAGAAATTCTCGGCGAACCGCATCGCCCCGCGCGGAAATCCCGCGGCGAAGTAATCGCGCACCATCAGCGCGGTGGTGTAGTGCGACGGCTCGTCGTTAAAACCGCTGAAATCGTCCCGATACGCAGCGCCGGCGTATTGAAGGACTACCGCCAATGCAAAGTAGAGCGCCAGCTGAACAGCCGCGAAGACCACGCCGGAACGCCGCCGGCGCTGCTGCCCACCAGCGGATTCCAACGCCGCCGAAACCTGGGAAACAGCGCTCACTTCAGCCCTTCGACCGGGCGGCACACAGACCACGATAAGCGATGGTTTGTGCCACTCCTTCGCGGTCCCAATTCTAACGATTCCGTTACGGACATTCGAGTGATTCTTCTGCATTGTCCAACGAAAATGCAGGTTTGGGGAACGTTAACGACCGCTGTCTCCTTTGGATAGGTTCGCTTATCCGACAAAAGTGATGATCAGCCCTTCGCCGTCAGGACATGCGCGAGCGACCATTCCGGATCCTGCTGAGCCTCGGGGCATTCCGGATCAGGTTTGTGGCCCGCCACGCCGAAAAAGATCAAACCCGGCCGCCGTTCGACGCGGACGTTCGAGAAACCTGACTTGCGCGCGGTTCTGGCGATGCCCGCAGCCGTGTGGATGGTTTCGAATTTCCCGCCAAACCACGATACTTGCGGAAATCCACAGTGGTTCAGCAGCCCATTCGCGATGGCATACAGCATGAAGAGCCAGTCTTTCCACCGGCCCTTACCCACACCGTTCCGCAGCCGCCGGCGCACATATTCCAGCGAATGGACCGTAAGAAAGAACGATCCACCGGGGGCGAGCACGCGATGAACTTCCCCGAGCGCGGCGCGGGTATTCATGTACGGCAATGAGACATGGCCGATGACTTCGTCGAAAGAGCCAGCAGCAAACGGAAGCGCCAGGCCGTTACCGCGCACAAACGAGATGTAAGGATAGCGGCGGCGGCCTTCGACCAGATCGGCGAGCGAGAAATCGACGCCAACCAGCAAATCGCCGCGGCTTTGGGTGGTAGCTTTCGCCAGAACCCACCCGGTGCCACATCCGAAATCCAAGATTCTCCGCCGCTTCACCTGCGTCCAGTGTAGTGAGCCTCTTCACAACGGGCAATTCGACATAAGAGGCGCCCTGTTCGTAAACGCTAGGTTCATTGCCAAAGTCGGCTTGACACATGCACAAAGGTCGCGTCAGACTTTGAGGTTGCCGCCGTCCAACTGGCGGCGAATCAGGAGGACCAGCGGATTGAAGTGGGGGCAAGTACTGGCGGTATGCGTATTCGGTGTAACCGCGTTTGCGCAGGAATATGGAGGTCCGGCCATCCTGTCACGCGGCGAAGCACCGGCCGCGCTGTCGACGCCGGAAGTCGATTTTCGCCCGTACGTCGGCTTCTATGCCACCTACAGCAGCGGCCTGGCGAATGTCTCGGTAAATAATGACGGCGGCCTGGCCAACGCGTCCTCTTTCGGCGGCGCGCTTTCCTGGGGAATCAGCGGTACGCATAGCTGGCGGCACACCAAGCTGGGTTTGGATTACAGCGGCAGCCTGGCGCATTACATCAAGCAAACCGCGTTCGATTCCATAGGCCAATCGTTTCTGATGGGGCTCACACACCAGTTGAAGCGTCATCTTGCATTGACCTGGCGGAACAGCCTGGGCATTACGTCGCGGGCGCACGGCGAGCATACCCTGCAATCGACGCTCCCGTTCGACCCGGCCAGCACTTATACCCCAACTACCGATTTCTTCGATAACCGGACGATGTATGCCAGCTCGCAGTTCGATTTGATTTATCAGAAATCGGCGCGACTGTCGTTCGATTTCGGTGGAGACGGGTTCGTCACCCGACGGCGCTCGCAGGCTCTGTACGGCGTACTCGGCGGAGCGGCCAGGGCCGATATGGAATACCGTTGGTCGCGCCAGACCACAATCGGGGTCCAGTGGAGCTACACGCATTACGATTTCACGAAGATTTTCGGCGGAACGGATTTTTACGGCGCGGCGCTGAATTTCAACCGGCGGCTCTCCAAGCAGCTGGAGTTTTCCATGTACGGCGGCTTTTACCGCGTGGAATCCAAATTCATCGAGGAAGTGCCGATCGATCCGACGATTGCAGCCTTACTGGGGATTTCCACCGGTACACGCGTCGCGCATAACATCAACTACGTCCCGAACGCCAGCGCCCGCCTATCGCGTGCTTTCTCGAAAGGTGTAGCTTACGCCTCGGCGGGCCGGACAATTACACCTGGCAATGGACTGTTCCTTACTTCGATTGCTACCAGCGTCCTGGGAGGGTACAGCTACAACGGCATTCGCCGGTGGACCATCGCCATGTCGGGCGCCTACAGTACGGCCGAATCGGTAGGAAACATCCGCGGCAAGTACTCGGCGGAGGGCGGCATTGTTTCGTTCTCCCGCGCGCTGGGGAAGATGGTTCATTTCTCGTTCGATTGGACGATCCAGCAATACTCGAGCCCGACATTCGCGAAGTACAATCGTCTGGTGCAGACCGCGGGCATAGGCATCGCGTTCGCGCCGGGCGACGTCCCGCTGCACATCTGGTAAACCGTGTTTGAATCCGCCGACGCTGCCGCCACCGCGCAGATAGAAGCGGGTCCCCGGGGTGGCAGCCGAAGCGTCTGGTCCTGGCTGCTCGGGGCCGCGCTCTCCGCTGTATTGTTATATTTCGCGGTCCGCGGCGTCGACTGGAAAAACGTGTGGCACACCATCGCGGGCGCCCGAGTCCGGTACATCGCCGCCGCACTTTGCGCCACGTCGTTTTCCTTCTTCCTGCGATCGATCCGCTGGCGCATCCTGTTGAACGCCGAAGGCCGGTTCAGCATCGGCATGGTGTTCTGGATCAACATGGCGGGTTACCTGGGCAACAACTTTCTTCCCGCACGCGCGGGCGAGTTCCTGCGCAGTTTTCTGATAAGCCGCCATTCCCGACTGAGTAAGACGTACGTGCTCACCACGGCGCTGAGCGAACGCATGATGGACGTGGTGGCGCTTGTGCTGGCGAGTTCCGTGGTGCTGATGGGGATCGAGCCCAAACCACGATGGATGGCCGACGTTTCGCGCACGATGGCGCTGATTGCCGGTTGCGGCGTGGTGGCCGTAATCGCGCTGCCGCATACCGGCGGGTTGCTGAATACGGTGCTGCGGCGCATCCCCATGCCCGTGCGGTTGCGTGAGCTGTTGCTCGGCCTCACGGAGCAGGTACTGATGGGTCTCTCCGCGTTTCACAACTGGGGTCGCCTGGCGGGATTCATCCTGTTCACTGCTTTGATCTGGACGTCGGACGCCGTGGGCGTGATCGTGGGCGCGTACGCTTTGGGGCTGCAGATCTCGTTTCCGGTAGCGCTGTTGCTGCTGACCGGGCTGGGCCTGGGCAGCGCGCTTCCGTCGACACCAGGGTATGTCGGGATCTACCAGATGGCGGCCGTAACCGTGCTCACGCCGTTCGGAATCAGCCGGGATGGGGCAATGGCCTACATTCTGGTGTCGCAAGCGTTGGGGTATCTGGTGATTGTGGCGTTCGGGTTGCCGGGGCTGTATCGGTATTCGGGGAAGGGCGATCAGCGTCAGCGAATCGGCTCTGTTCCCTCTGACAAGATTGCGAGATAGGCCTCGTACACGAATAGCCTGTGGCGTTGCCGCCCGGTGATCTCCCGCAACATCTTCAACCGCTGCATGTGCTCCAGCGATTTCGCCACGGTTGGGGCGGAGAGGCCGATCTTTTCCGCGGCAGCGGGAATCGATAGGATTGGATTCCGCTGCATGTGCTCGAACACGCGCAGCATTGAGGCGGCGGGGCGCCCCAAAGCCTCGATCTTGCGGCGGTGATCCTCAAAGACTGCCAGAATCCTGCGGGCCGCGGCCGCCGCCTGCTCCGAAGTATCCCGCACACCCGTAAGAAAGAACTCGAGCCAGGTCTCCCAGTCACCCTTGGTCCGGACGCCGTCTAAGAGGTCGTAGTAAGTGGACCGATTCTGTTTGAAGTACAAGCTGAGATAGAGAATCGGTTCCCGAAGCACGCCCGCAGCGCACAACAGGAACGTGATCAGCAGCCGCCCGAGACGACCGTTGCCATCCAGAAACGGGTGGATCGTCTCGAACTGGACGTGCGCCAGGCCCGCCTTGATCAGCAGCGGGATGCCGGTATGTTCTTCGTGCAAAAAACGCTCGAGATCGCCCATGCAATCGAGGACCAGTTCGGGCGGCGGTGGAACGAATGCGGCATTCCCCGGACGAGTTCCCCCGATCCAGTTTTGACTGGTGCGGAACTCGCCCGGCTGTTTCTCGCTGCCCCGGCCCTTTGACAGGAGCGCCTTATGAATTTCACGGATGAGACGCAGCGAAAGCGGAAATCCGCCGCGGAGCCGGGCGAGACCGTGATTCAGCGCCGCAACGTAGTTCGAGACTTCCTGGACGTCGGCCAAAGGCACACCCGGCGCTTCGTTGTTCTCAAACAGGAGCAGGTCGGCGAGCGAGGATTGCGTTCCTTCAATCTGCGACGAAAGCACCGCCTCTTTGCGCACGTAGGTGTAAATGAGCAGTTGGAGATTCGGCAGGACCGAAGCCAGACCGTCGAGCCTGCCGAGGGATTGATTTGCCTGTTCGAGAAGGCGTTGGATTGGGTCCAGGCGCACTGGAGGGTCCGGCGGCAGCGGAGGCGGTACGAACGCCCGGACGGTTTCGTCGCCATAGTTCTTGCGGATGTATCGGCCCAGCCGTGGGCTCTTCGCCGCGGACATAAAATCTTTTCGTTAGAGGTTGCCTAACGAAAGGATATGCCATTTTTGTTTCGTTAGACGAGGGCGATGATCGATGTATTTCAGGCGTCACGGAACAGGGCGCGAAAACCCTCCTGCTCGCAATGACGGTCGTTGGGCAGGGCTTCGGTTATGCCTTCGTTTCGCATGGTCTGCATGGAAATGCAATCAATCAGGCTATAGCCCTTGTCGGGCCGGGCCCTGTAGAGTTCAAGCCCTGCCATGAACGATTCCCGGCTCTGCGGGATGACTTTGACGCGGGGATCTCTTAAAAGAGCGGCTGCGTTATCGCCTGCCCGGCGGCGCACGCTGGGCCTCATACCGGAAAAAAACGTCAGGTAACTCCGTCACGCCGAAGCGGCCGAGAAATACTGCTCAATCCTCGCCGCAATGCGCTCGCTCGCATGACCATCGCCATACGGATTATGGATCCGAGACATGCGCTCGTACTCGGCGTCGTCGCCCAAAAGGCGCTCAGCCTCGGTGAGAATACGGTCGGTATTCGGACCTACGAGTTTCACCGTGCCCGCCTCCACAGCTTCCGGCCGCTCGGTGCATTCGCGCATCACCAGCACCGGCTTTCCTAGCGATGGCGCCTCTTCCTGAATACCACCGGAATCGGTGAGCAGCAATCGCGCACGCCGCATCAGGTCGACGAAGCCGACATACTCCAGCGGCTCGAGCAGCACCATGTTGGGCCGGCCTTCCAACCGCGAGGTCACCGGATCGAGCACATTCGGATTACGATGCACCGGATACACCACCTGTGTGTCCCCCCGGTCAGCAAGAGCCGCCAGTGCGTCGCAGATGCGCACGATACCATCGCCGAAGCTCTCGCGACGGTGTGCGGTAACGACGATGAGTTTCTTTGTGGGATCGAGCCACGGCCACGGCGGAGCAGATAATGCTCCGCGCTCCAACTCGCCCGCAATATAAAGCACCGCATCGATTCCCGTGTTGCCCGTGACCTCGATCGAATTCGCAGGCGTGTTCTCCGCCAACAGATTGCACCGCGCCCGCTCGGTGGGCGCGAAATGCAGCGTGGTTACACGGCCGGTCACCAGCCGATTCATCTCCTCGGGGAAAGGCTGCGACAGGTCGCCGGTCCGCAGCCCGGCCTCCACGTGCGCCACCGGTACGCGGCGGTGGAACGCGGCGATCGCGCCCGCCATCGTAGTGGTCGTGTCGCCCTGCACGATCGCCATGTCGAAACCATCATTGGCGAGAATCGGATCGAGCGCGTTGAGCACTCGCGCAGTAATGCCCGAGAGAGTCTGACCGGGCGTCATCAGATCGAGATCGTAGTCCGGACGGACATCGAAACACTCTAAGACCTGGTCCAGCATGGAGCGGTGCTGCGCAGTGACGCACACCCGCACTTCGATTCCATTGTCGAGCGAGCGCATGTGCCGAACCAGCGGGCACAGCTTGATTGCTTCGGGCCTCGTGCCGAAGATGAACAATACACGTTTTGCCATCAGGCGCACTCACCATGGTAAACGGAGAGCCGCTTTTCGGCGCTGCTTACTTTCGTCGCGCTGCTAGACTTATCCAAGGAATGCGCTGGTATCTCCGCTGTGCGCTGGACAATCTCAAAGGCATCATCCCCGGCCAATCGTTGTTGCGCGACTGCAAGCGGCGGCTGGTCCCGTATAGAGCGTGTGCGGGCCGCGCCGACGCCACCATCGAAGAAGGCATTCAGCTGATCAACTTCGTTCGATCGAGCCGCGAAATCGACGGGGCGGCGTGCCTGGAAGTGGGCGTCGGCTGGGAACCGCTCATCCCGTTTCTTTTTTCCTTGTGCGGCGCTCGAAAAGTGTACATGACGGATCTCAACCGCCTGTGCAGTCCTCAGACGGTGATGAGCGCAATGGAAGCGCTGCGGAGAAACCAGGACACGATCGCCCGCGAATTGGGTCTCGACGCCGGCGCGCTGGCTCGCCAGCTCAGCTCAGCGCCGCACGACATGGATGAACTCTTCCATCGGTACCGGCTGGAGTACCTTGCGCCGTGCAACTGCGCCAGCCTGCCGCTAGACGACCATTCGCTGGATGTAGTGTACTCGCGTGCGGTGCTGGAGCATGTGCCGCCTGCGGTAATCGAGCGGATCTTCGTGGAAGCGAGGCGCGTGCTGAACGATTCCGGGCTAATGTGCCACTTCATCGATCCCTCGGATCACCTGCAGCACCACGACCGCAGCATCTCGCGTATCCACTTCCTCCGCTTTTCCGACACGGCGTTTCGGATCGTCTGCCTCAACCCGCTCAACTACCACAACCGCCTGCGCCATTCCGAGTACGTCCGCATGCTGAAGAAGACCGGCTTCGAAATCCTGAAAGAAGAGCGCAACATTGACCAGCCCGCGGTGGTTTTCGCCAAGACGCAGAAGCTGGCCCCGAAATTCCGCGGTTTCCCGCCGGAGGATCTGGCCACGGTCGATTCCTTCTTCCTGGCTAAAGTAGCTATAAGGTCGTAACGCCAGACGCCCGATCCACAGCCTGCCGCATCTCCCACGTCGAGACGTAATGGAGCTCGTGTTCACAACGGCGGCACTCGGCCGCGAGTAACTCGAATAAACGGTCCAGCCCGCCCTTCAACAACAGGGCCTCGGCATTGCGCTCGAGCGCGCCGTGCGTGTGCAGCTTCAGAAAAATATCGCGGCCGATGCGCGGCGCGAGCGCCAGCCAGCGGCGCACGCGATAAGGAGTCGCCAGATCCTGCGAAGCGATCTCCGCGTTTTCGAGCCGCGGCACGAGCCGGTCGCCATAACGCACGCCCAGCGGTCCGGGAATCATGAGCAGGTCGCCCGATCCCGGCGCGCCCGGTTTCACGGGGACTCCATCATCGTACGATCGCGGCCGCAGGGGATCGTCGGTCACCCAGTAGATCGTATTCACGATGCGCGACTGCGTGGGCGACGCGCCGGAGGGCATAGTGAAGTCGGCGTAGCATCCGAGGTCGCGCAGCAACGTGATCTCGTTGTTCAGGCCGCAGTACTTGCCGTCCGGGCATGAATTATCCAGCGCCCAATTGCCGTGGATGAATCCAAACACGACACGGCCATTCTGTTGACGTAGAAGACTGTGCCTCGAGACGAGTGTCTCGATGAAACCGCTCATGCGATCGATGAAATTCTGCTGGCCCTCGCCGTTGTGATGGATGTGAATGTCAACATCGCCGATGTTCTGGCGCCGAAAGTCCGCGAGCAGGTCGAGAAACTCCGGATGATATTCCTCTTGCGGATAGTAGAACGAGTATTGCGGCGGCCGGCCGGTGGAATCGGCATGCTTGCGTGCGATCTCGGGCCACTGCCTTCGCCATGGCTCTACCCGCTCGCGCGCGGTGTCATGTGCCGCGTTGCCGCGGTAGGGCTCCCAGTGATCCGCGATCGCAGCCCAAACTCGCCCGGGCCTGGGCGATCCCCAATTAGCGAGCCGATTGCGAACATATCCGGGAAACCATAATTCCGCATGGCGAGGGAAGTGCGGCATTGCGTCAGCCCATTCAGGATAACCGCTTTCAGCTTGCGCCCACTCCGCAGGCATGCGATGGTAAATCACTGTGAATCGCGAATCCGGGCTGCCGCGCCTTCTGGTAGTGCTCGCCTGTCTGCTGTTCATTGTTCAGGAACTGCCCTGGTTTCAAACCCGCTGGATCGAAGACGAAAGCTCGTACTCCGACGCAGCCTGGACCTTCTCACGCGAAGGCCGCATCCGCATGTCGATGTATCCGCCCACCGATTCAGGATCGGTAGTGGACGTACGGCCGCCCGCGATGCCGATCGCACTTGGAGCGGTCTTCAAAGTCATCGGTATCGGTGTGTGGCAGGCGCGCCTGCTTCCTTTATTGGGCGCGCTGGGCGCGATTATTCTGACGTGGATGCTTGGGCTACGTCTCGCCGAGCCATGGATTGGTGCAATCGCGGCGCTGCTGGTCGCAACCGACAACATGCTGTTCGTCGCGGCGCGCACCGTGCGACCCGAAGGCATGATCGCGTTTCTGCTCACTCTGACGTCTCTACTCTTCTATGACGCTATGCAGCGGAACTCTTGGATCATGGCGTTCGGGGCCGGGGTCGCCGCGGGTATCGCGATGAATTTCCATATAAATGGTGCGATCGCCCCGATCGCGATGGGTCTGTGGGCGCTCTACGAATATGGCGTCAACGTGTGGCGCAAGCCGGTGGCGTGGATCTTCGCGGTGACCGTGGCGTTGTGCCTCGTTCCTTACGTGCTGTGGATCAATTCCGACGCAATCCATAAGCAGGCCTACCAGGAAATGCAAGCGTTGGGAACGGTAGTGCAGCAGGCTTCCGGGAAGTTGGCTGGCGAGGTGATGCGCTACAGGGATTTCCTCGGCTTCGGCAATCAGAAACTGCCGCTTCCGATTCAGGTTCCGCTGCGAGGACCGATCGTGCTGGTGACGCTGGCGGGCGTCGGTGTGCTCTTCGTCTACAAGCGCATGCTGTTTTGGCGTCTGGGGTTGCTGCTGGCCGCCGCGATGGGATGGTGGCTCTACCTGGCGAACAAGAACGTGCGTTATACGGCGGTCGCAGCGCCGGTGTTCGCCTTGATTGTGGCGGGCGCGGCGGTAGTCTTGTCGACCACGCCGGCGCGGCGGCGACTTGCGATCGCCGCGTGCGTCATCTACGCGCTGAATCAGATCGGCGGAAACGTGTTTCTCGCCTGGCGTTTCCATAGAGCCGATTACAACCAGGTCGGCGCGGAGTTGCGTGCCGCGATCCCCGAGGGAGAGACCGTCTACGGCGCGAACACCTTCTGGCTGGCGCTCCACGATCGCCGCTATTATTCCTACGACCGCACGACTTTCGACTACGCCATCAACACCGTTAAAACCCGCTACCTCATCCTGAACGACCGCGTGATGCTCAGCGGCTCCGGCTTCGGCAACGACGATTTCAAGGATGTGCGGGAGAAGGCTATCGAGTTCGTGCGGACGCACGCTGATAAGATCGCCGTGATTCCGAATCCGTTTTACGGGGATCTGGAGGTCTACAATGTTCGCTGATGAAACCTAGGGGGTTAATCGAGCGTGCCCAATGGTTTATGTTGAAATAGTTATTGAGCGATGACCGTTACACTGGAAATCCCCGAAGAGCTCGCTCGCCGGCTGGGCCCTGAGGCGGCGCGCATGTCCCGCGAGGCGCTTGGACTTACAGCCCTTGCACAGGGGCTGTGGACAGAAGCCGAGCTCGGAAGATTTCTCGGCCTTTCACGGCTCGGGCTGGACCAGTTCTTAAAGGATCACGGCGTCGAGCTTGCCTATACATGGGACGATCTGGAGCGAGAACGTAAGCTTCATCGTCAACTTACCGGTTCGTAAATTTGCTGGTTGTCGCCGACACCAGTCCGCTCAACTATCTGGTTGGGATCGAACTTGCGGATATCCTCCCAAAGCTCTACGGAACCGTTGTGATTCCGCCGGAAGTGTGCTCGGCAACACCTGATTTCGCTTCCGGACGCCATCGAGCGGCTGAAGCGCACGTCGTTTCGTTACGAAAGCGATCGTGGCCAAACTGCTGGAAGAAGATGCTTCGCGATCATGAAGCTTCCGCGCCCTACTTCCCCAACCTTCTCAACATCAAAACCCGCAGCGTGTTATACGCCGTGCGAAACACCCGCATCTTGCTCGCGCCCTTCTTGAAGTCGTACCGCAGGATCATCGGCACTTCGCCGAAGATCAGCGACATCCTCCGCAGCTTCAGTAGAATGTCCACCATGCACTGGAACCCCTGCTGATCCACAAACTGATCGCCGTATCTCGCATAGGCGGCGCGGAGCACCTCGGCGCGGTAGGCGCGGTAACCGCAGGTGTAGTCGCGGATCCCGCGGGTCGGGAACATGATCCGCATCAGCCAGCACGCCATCCAGCTAACCAGGCGGCGACGCATGGTGAGTCCGCACACCATTCCGCCGCGCTCGAAGCGCGACGCGATCACTACGTCGTGACCTTCGCGGATCATCCGCACCATGCGGGGGACCAGGCCAGGCGTGTGGGTGTCGTCGGCGTCCATCGTCACGATGATGTCTTTTTCGCCGGCGATCTTAGTCGCGTAAGCCAGGCCGTCGCGAATAGTCGTTCCTAAGCCCTGATTCACTACGTGGCGGTAAATCTGAACCGGCAGTTTGCGCGAGTACTCTTCCAGGATCGCCAGGCTGCGGTCCTT
>Ga0335084_10003763_pt1 | contig 14876 bp, 14 predicted proteins | sample Lox_Sample_44_FD_206721 | JGI IMG/M metagenome (GOLD analysis project Ga0335084, IMG submission 206721) | Soil microbial communities from Loxahatchee National Wildlife Refuge, Florida, United States - Lox_Sample_4.4 | ecosystem: Environmental > Terrestrial > Soil > Wetlands | place: USA...
GCATCCGACGCGTGCGACAAGCTGCGGTTCGAGTCCCTGGCCGACCAGTCCCTATGGGAATCTGACCCGGACCTCAAGATTCGCGTGAGCTACGACGAAGCGGCGCGCACCCTCAGCGTGGCAGACAACGGGGTCGGGATGTCGCGCGACGAGGTGATCAGCAACATAGGCACCATCGCAAAATCCGGCACGCGCGAGTTCTTTCAGAGCTTGACCGGCGATCAGGCCAAGGACGCTCACCTCATCGGACAGTTCGGTGTCGGCTTCTATCCGTCCTTCATCGTGGCCGACAAAGTCACGCTCGTAACCCGTCGGGCGGGCATGGGCGCGGAGCACGGGGTGCGCTGGGAGAGCGACGGGCAGGGCGATTACACGCTCGAGACCGTGACCAAGGAAGGCCGCGGCACCGAGGTCATCCTGCACCTGCGCGAGGGCGAGGACGAGCTCGCAACCGGATTCAGGCTGCGCTCCATCCTGCGCAAGTATTCCGACCACATCACTATCCCGATCGTGATGAAGGAGGAGGAGTGGGACAAGGACAAGAACAAGCAGGTGTTGAAGGACGAAGACGAGCAGATCAACCAGGCCTCGGCGCTGTGGGCCAGGCCGAAGTCTGACATCACCGAGGAGCAGTATCAGGAGTTCTACAAGCACGTGGGGCACGACTTCGAGTCGCCCCTTGCCTGGACTCATGCGCGTGTGGAAGGGAAGCAGGAGTACACCTTGCTGCTCTACCTGCCCGCGCATGCCCCGTTCGACCTGTGGGACCGCGAGCACCGCCACGGCGTGAAGCTCTACGTGCAGCGCGTGTTCATCATGGATGACGCCGAGCAGCTTATGCCTGCGTATCTGCGCTTCGTGCGCGGTGTGATCGATTCAAGCGATCTGCCGCTCAACGTTTCGCGCGAGATTCTGCAGGAGTCCAAAGTGGTCGAGGCGATCCGCGCCGGTTCGGTGAAGCGCGTGCTGTCGCTGCTCGAGGAGCTGAGCGAGAACGACAAGGACAAATATACGAGGGCGTGGAAAGAGTTCGGGCGCGTCCTCAAAGAGGGGGTGGGCGAGGACTATTCGAACAAGGAGCGTATCGCGAAGCTGTTGCGCTTCGCCTCGACCGCGACCGACAGCGAAGAGCAGACGGCATCCCTGGCCGACTATGTGTCGCGCATGAAGGACGGCCAGGACAAGATCTACTACGTCACTGCCGACTCATTCTCGGCCGCGAAAGGCAGCCCGCACCTGGAGATCTTCCGCAAGAAGGGCGTGGAGGTCCTGCTCATGTACGACCGTGTCGACGAGTGGGCCATGGCCAATCTGACCGAGTTCGAAGGCAAGAAGCTGCAGTCGGTGGCGAAAGGCGACCTCGATCTGGGCAAACTTCAGGACGACGCGGACAAGAAAGAGCAGGAGAAGGAGGCAGGAGAGTTCAAGGACCTGACCGAAAAGATCGGCAAGACGCTGGGCGACAAGGTCAAGGACGTACGCGTTACCCACCGCCTCACCGCCTCGCCCGCCTGCCTGGTCTCCGACCAATGGGGCATGAGCATGAACCTAGAGCGCCTGCTCAAAGCTGCTGGCCAGAAGGTCCCGGAAAGCAAGCCCGTTCTCGAGGTGAATCCACATCACCCGCTGGTGCAGGGCCTCAAATACGAGAGCGACGAGACACGGTTCGCCGACTGGAGCCACATCCTGTTCGATCAGGCGGTGCTGGCGGAAGGCGGACAGCTCGACGACCCTGGCGCTTTCGTGAAGAGGCTCAACGAGCTGATGCTGGCCCTGGCCGGCGGTGCGGGACCGAAGATCTGGACGCCTGGGGGAAACTAGCTTAGAACTTGAGCCGAGCGCCAAGGGTTAGGGCGTTGGCTTCTAAGGTGCCATTGCTCGTCTGGCCCAGGCTGGTGTAACGCTCGGACTGCGCGCGCAGTTCGAAGCGACCGTTGACCTGGTAGCTCACGCCGAAGCCGTAGACCCGGCCCGGCCGCGAAGACGTGTCCACCGTGAGAGTGCTGTAGCTCGCGTCGGGGACGAAGTTGACCCCCAGCTTGGCGAAGATCGTCACCGAGTCGCTCAGCTCCATCGAACCCACCCCGGCCAGGCTCCACGCGCTCAGCTGCTCCGCCGGCGTAGCGTAGAGCACCGGGTCGTCGACGTTGACGCCGGAGCCGAAGCTGGTGCGTCCGGCTTCCACTGCGAACACTCGAGAAAACCGGTAGCCCCCGTAGAGCGTGGTCGCCGTGACTCGATCTCCATCGTGTCCCAACAGTCGGGCGCCAGGAACGGTATCGAGAGATTGGCCGCCCTGCGTCGCCAGCACTGCTACACCGTTGCTTAGGCCAGTGTAAAAGCCAGAATCGGCGTGGGCCGGCACTACGAACGAGACGACGGCGAGTGTCAATGCCGCCATCTGCAAGCGTACGACGCGGGTGGTGTTGCTCATAGACGACATCTAGAAGTGCGGTGGTCAGCGGCTCGACAAAAATTTCGAGCAAGTCCCACGCCTATGGTTTCCGAGCGTGATGCATCCCCCAGCGACGACCACGGCCCCGGACACAGACAGAACCCGGCTAGTCGATCAATAAGTCCGCATCCTCAAGGCGTTGAGAAGCGAGTCCTGATCTGCCATCACTTCGTTGGCATTGGCTAGATCGGTTGCCAGGGCTTCCTGGCGCGCAGCTCCCTCCTCTTCCTCCATCCGCATCACAACCTTCCCGGTGTCGAGCAGGCGCAGGCCCTCCTTGCTCCGCCCTCTCCTGTCCCTCCCGAAACATCGCAATTGCCTGAAGTTCATCGGTTTTGATCACCACTGGTGCCCTCTTTCCCTTGAACCGGCCGAGCTCGTACCAGGCCTCGGTGAGCTGCGGATTGGCGCGAACTGCCAGTTCAAGCAAGCGCGATCTTTCAACCATGCCTTCGGTCGCGAACGCCTTGCTATAGATGCGAATACCGGCCATCTCCGGCTTGTACCGGGGCGACCGCCGAATTTGCTGTCGGATTTTGACGATAGGGTCTCGTTCTGCCGCACGCAGCAAGCCCAATGGCAAACACAAGCAGGACCGCGAGCGATAGAGGGCTGACGATGGGGGGCATGAGGTGGACAACCCGCGGCAGGCTCATTTCGCCGGCAGGCAGAGCACAGTGCCCCAGAGTGTGGGCTCGCACTCGCGACATACAATGCCACGCGGGATCTTCTGGGTATCCCTCGGCGGACCAAAAACGCGAATCTTTTAACTATTTTTCCCTTGCGTCACGGGCTTCGCCGAAAATGCCAGCGAACGGAAACGGCTCCGCGGCCCCGCAACAGGCGGGTGCGAGCAACAAGACTCCGGAGTTTCAGGGGACCAGTCATGAAAGAAGACGTAGCGGCTATACGACATCGCGCCTTCGCGGTCAAACTGGCGCTGCGGAAGGTCGCGGCCTTCTACAACGAGATGAAGCGCGCGCGGCTCACCGGACACATGCCAGAGCTCGAGTATTTCGTCGCCGCGCCGCATCTCAAAATCTTGTTCGATGAATTTCACGATGTGCATGTACGCCTTGAGACTTCGCTGTTCGAAGAGATGGTGCGGCTATCGGTCGAAGCCGAAAAGGCGGTTAACGTCTATGTGAAGACGCACTACGGCTTCGGCCCGGGCGACGACATCCGTATGGGGTACCCGACCGCCGAGAGCGCCGTGCGGTTGCGGGTCCACAAGGTGTTTCTGCAGAGCGGCAGCGACAGCGATATCCGGGTCGACGCGAGCTTCCTCAAAACCGACGGCGTAACCGGGAGCCGCTGGGACGTTTACATGAAGGGTCCCGGCGAGTTCCAGTTTGAGAAGATTCAGCGCAGGGAAGCGGTGGCGCGCTAAAAACCAGCGAGGCGGGCCATAGCAGCAGCTCACTAGGCCCTACTGCGTCTGACCCTCCTCCTGCGCACGCCGGGCCTGGTCGCCGCGCTGCAGGGTTTCGTTCACACCCCGTGCCTTCTCCAGTGCGCTGCGCTGAGCGTCGAACAAACGGCTCTTCTCTTGGGTCTTCTCTGGATCCGAATTGGAGCAACCGCTCAGGGCCAGCGCCCCTATCACCGCGGATATCACCAGTAGATCCCGCACGTTCGCCTCCTTCCGCTCCAGCAGTCGGGGAGCGCGAGGCATATTCCGTGCCGCTCCCGGTTCTCGCAGCGCCGCACGCGCGCTCGGTCATTCACACCTACTTTGCGGGAGGTCGGAGCGCTGGCTTTGACATCTGGGTCGTGAAGGGGATGCGCTTCGTAACGTAGTGTGACGGGCGGTGCCCCTGTAACATGGACTTACCGTGCTCCGCCCACACCGTGCCCGCCCCGAGGTATAACAGGTGCCGGGACAGCCGATGAACGCTCAGGACCACATTCTGATCGTCGACGACGATCGCGAGATTCGCACCCTCCTCGCTGACTACCTGCACAAGCACGGTTACCGCGTGAGCGCCGTGGCGGATGGCAGGGCTCTGTGGAGCACGCTGGACAGCGCTCGGGTGGACCTCATTATCCTAGACGTCATGCTTCCCGGGGAGGACGGCTTCGTCTTGTGCCGCAACCTGCAGGCGCGCGGGAACTGGCCTGTAATCATGCTCACCGCCAAGGGCGATGACACTGATCGCATCGTAGGCCTGGAGCTCGGTGCTGACGACTACCTGCCCAAGCCGTTCAACCCGCGCGAGTTGCTGGCGCGCATCAAGTCCGTGCTGCGACGGCACCGCGCTGTGCCCGACAATCTTCAGGCGCAGCCTGCAGGAGCTTTGCGCTTCGCCGGCTGGACGCTGGATCTCACCGGCCGCAACCTCGTGTCCCCGCATCACGTAGTGGTCCCGCTCTCCGGTGCAGAGTTTCGCCTACTGCGCGTCTTCGTCACTTATCCGAATCGCGTGCTGTCGCGCGATCAGCTCATGGACTTGACGGTCGGGCGCGAGGCCGATCCGTTCGACCGCAGCGTGGATGTGCAAGTGAGCCGCTTGCGCCAGCGCCTAGGCGACGACGCGCGCGAGCCGATCATCATCAAGACGGTGCGCGGCGAGGGCTACGTGCTGGCCGCGAGCGTGGAGCCGGCATGATTCCACAGAGGTTCTAGTCATGCGCCTGCGTCTCGACTCGCTGTTCGCCCGTCTCGTGCTGACTTTCGTACTGGGCATGGCGCTCACCATGCTCGTGACGTTGTGGGTGCAGCTGCCCGAGCGAGAAGCCTTCGTGTTCCGCATCAGCGCGCTGCGCGCGTCCTACCGCCTCGCCGATATGCTGAAGCTGATGGACAAGCTTCCGAGCACCGGCCGCGAGGAGCTGGCGGCGATCGCAACCGCGCGCGGCGTCGAGACTCGCCTTGAGGTGCCACCGCCTCAGACAGAGTCCGAGCCGGGGGCGAGCGCAGTGGTATTTCGCGACCTGCTGCGAGAGGATCTCGGCCGCGACTGGGCCGTCGCGGTCGAGGTGTCGCCCGCTCAATTGCCGGTCGAGGCCGGCAGCGCGCGGCCCGTCGACGGCTTCGAGTTCAAAGGTCAAGCCCGCTTTTCCGACGGAAGCTGGGTCGGCTTCCGCCTGCAGGAGCCGCGCCGCCTGCCGATGTGGCCGCGGCGTCTGATCACCAACATGCTCATCATCGTCGGCGTCCTTGCGCTGCTGTCCTTCGTGGCGGTGCGTTGGGTGACGCGCCCGCTGCATCGCCTGGCACGAGCGGCCGAAGCGCTCGGTCGGGACATCAACCGTCCGCCGCTCATGGAAAACGGGCCGCAGGAAGTGCGGCGGGCAGCGCGCGCCTTCAACGCCATGCAGGAGCGCTTGTCGCGCTATATCCGCACACGTACAGCGATCCTCACCGCCATGTCGCACGATCTCAAGACGCCGATCACGCGCCTGCGGCTGCGTGCCGAGCTGCTCGAGCAGCCCGAGGTGCACGACAAGTTCGTGCGCGACTTGAGTGAAATGGAGAACATGGTCAACGCTACCCTCGGCTACATGAAGGGCCTGGACGACCGCGAGCCGCTGCGGGCCACCGACATTCGTGCGCTGGTTGGAGCACTCGCGGCCGACACCGAAGAGCTGGGGCGTCCGGTGCGCGTGTACGGCGTACCAGTCGGTCCGTTCTACGGCAAGCCCGAGGGGCTCAGGCGTTGCCTGCAAAACCTGTTGGACAACGCCGTACGCTACGGCCGCGACGTAGAGCTGGAGATCGAGGACAACACGGAAGTGCTCACCATTTACGTGCGCGACCGCGGGCCGGGCATACCGGAGCAGGAGCTCGGGCGCGTGTTCGAGCCCTTCTACCGCGTCGAGCAATCACGCAACGCGAGCACCGGCGGCAGCGGGCTGGGGCTGTCCATCGCGCGTAACCTCGCGCAGTCCATGGGCGGCGACGTGACGCTGCGCAACCGCGAAGGCGGCGGCCTAGAAGCGAAACTGGTTCTGCCCCGGGCGACGGCGGCGGTGAAGCCGTCAGCCGCGTCGCCTCAGGAGCGCGCCGCGCGCGCATCCGCGTTGGACGCGCCCAGTACTTGAGCTAGGCGGCCGACGGTACCGGCGCCAACACCTGCAGCGTCGTACGCACCACGAACGGTTTGACCCGCTCGCGGTACGCCTTCATGTGCGGTGCCACGAGATGCGCGTTCAGCTGCTCTAGCCCCGACCACTTCTCCACGATCGTTGCCGCATCCGGCCGCAGCGGGACCTGAACCGGTATCGTGGTCGCGAGATCCACGGCCGCGCCGTACTCGATGCAACCGGCCTCGGCTCTCACCGCAGGCTGCACTTTGGCGAACTCGTCGAGAAAACGCTGTCGTGTACCGGGCTGGAGCTCGACCGTTGCGATGACGTGGATCATGCTTCCTCCGTGTTTGCCGATTTCTGTTTCAGCGCTTGCGCGAGCGCATCAAGAGCCCGAGAGCCGCGCTGGCAAGCGCGAAGATGCATGCCACCAGCACGATCTTCGTCGCCAGCTCCCCAAGAGCATCCCGCGGAATAACGTCCAGCACGACGAGTACGCCCAATAGCGCGAGCAGCACGATTGCGAGGATCGCGATGAGTCTCAAAACCCCTGCAAGCCCCGAACGGTTAGCTTCGGTCTGCACCGGATCCGGTGTCATCGGTCGTCGTCCTGTTGAGTGACGGGCGAGCGCAGTGTACAGCGGATCGTCTGGAATTTCCGGCTTATTGACTGGCACGGCTGCCATCAGAGAGTATGACCGTGTCGCGTATGAAGTTCATCTTCTCCAGGCGCCTGTGAGCGCACCGGTCCAATCGGCTGTCCCCGAGCCTCCGCCCCGCTCCCCGCGGGTGGTGTACGCGACCCTCATCGCGCTTCTGCTGGTGGTGTTCGGTCTAGTTCTGGTGGTGTTCCGGCCCTTCCTTATCGTGCTGGGCCTCGCCACCGCTCTCACGCTCCTGCTCAAACCGCTGCACCGGCGCCTGACCGGCTGGCTGGGCGACCGGGATGGGGCCGCTGCGCTGTTGATCGTGCTCGGCCTGACCGTTGTGATTCTGATCCCGGTACTCGCGATCCTGGCCGCCATCGCGGGTCAGGCACTGTCGTTCTACCAATGGGTCATGCCGCGCTTGACTACGGTCGAGTTGGAGCAGCTGTGGAACGAGTACCTGCCATCGCAGCTCGACTGGCTAAAACAGCTTCCCGCCTTTGCCCAGGGGCGTCTGGCCGATTTCGTCACCGCTGCGCTTTCCCGCCTGGCCGATGCGGCCAACACATTGATCCAGGGGGCGGTGACCGGGCTGTCGACCGCCGCGTTCGAACTGATCCTGATGCTCATCATGCTGTACTTCTTCCTGCGCGACGGGCCACGCTTCCGTGCGCAGGTCCGGCGTATATCGCCGCTCACCAAAGAAGAAGCGGACAACGTGCTCAATCAGGCCGCAGGCACCATGCGTGGCGCGCTGAAGGCGCTGCTGTTGGTGCCGATCATCCAGGGCGCACTGGCGACGGTGGGCTACTGGGCGCTCGGCGTGCCGAGCGCGCTGCTGTGGGGCGGGATCACGACGCTCATCGCTTTCCTTCCGCTGATTGGGACGCCTCTCGTATGGGTCCCGATCTGCATTTACCTATGGCTGCAGGGTCACCCGTGGCAGAGTGTGATACTGGCCGTGTATTGCAGCCTCGCCGTGACCTCCATCGACAACTTCCTGCGCCCGTGGATCATGAAGGGCTCCACCGATATCCATCCGTTGTGGAGCTTTCTCGCCATACTGGGTGGCTTGATCAGCTTCGGAGCGCTCGGGCTGCTGGTCGGTCCTTTGATCGTATCTCTGGGCGTGTCGGCGGTGCGCATCTACGAGATGGATGTGCTGCGCGCCCGGCCGCCCGAAAGCATCCCTGCGACACCACCGCAGCCGCCGCGGACAGCCGCGCCGGCCGACAAGACATCGACGTGAGGGTGCTTACTGCACAACGCCGAGGTGGCCGTTGTGGCTGCCCATGTACCAGAGCTTGCCGTTGGCATCCACGATCATCTTGCGAATGCCCACGTTCTCCGATGGCAGCTTGATGACGCGCATTTCTCCCGAGGCGGGGTTTAAGCGCACGACCGTGTCGGTATTGATTTCGTTGGTCCACACGATTCCCGCACCATCGACGGTTACCGCGTAAGGGCCGCCATGGGCTCCTGCCGGTAAGTCGTATTCTTTGATCTTCTTTCCGGCGGCGGGGTCGAAGTGCAGCAGCTTGCCGCTGCCGAACAACGTGACCCACAGGGTCCCGTCTGGTGCCGCTGCCATTCGCCGCGGCGCGCTGCCAGAGCCCGCGTCGAACTCGCTCATCTGCCCGCTGACCGGATCGATCTTGCCGAGCTTGCTCGCCGCCATGCGGCAGAACCACACGTTGCCTTGAGCGTCGAGTGCGATGCCGTAGGGATTGCCGCTCGATTTGTACTCGGTGATCTTGCCCGTGCGAGTGTCGAGACGACCGACGCGCCCGCCGCCTTGCACCGTGAACCAGAGCGTACCCTTGCCATCGCTCACGATCGTATGAGGATCGCCGCCAGAGGGCGCCTTGTGCTCGGTGACGCTGCCGGTCTTTGGGTCGAGATGGCCGATGGTGCCGTTGCCGTTTCCCGTATACCAAACGGTGCCGTCTGCATCCACCAGTAGGCCGTGCGGGTGCGCGCCGGCTGGAAGGTCCCATTCCTTGAAAGTCTGCGTCCTCGGGTCGAAGCGCGCGATCTTGTTCCCGTGCATCACCGCGATGTAGATGCTGCCGTCGGGAGCGGCGGCGGGGTCGCGGGCGAACTGCGGGGTGGGCACGTTCCACTCCTGGACTTTGCCTGCGAAGTTGGGGTTGGCGCCTGGCGTGACCGTGTAGTTCGAGCCGCCGGCCCACGCCGTAAGGATGGGAAAGCAAAGCGCAGCAACGGTGCAAGCGCGACGGAAAAGCACGTTCATGGTGCGACTCCTGTTTCAAGCGAAGCTTGTGTACATGTCTGCATGCATGGTCTTTCAAAGAGATAACGCGTTGCCATGACTCGACGCGCGGCCGCGTACGCTTTTTGCAGACGCGCCGCAGTAGGACGGCATGGCCTGGCTGCGAGTTCCTCGCGCCGCGCGCCGTGAGGGAGGGATCATGACAACTGCAAGCTCCGCTGCGCCCCGCTGGTGGGTGCCTGGCGATTGGAATGCGTTCTTCGGCTTCGGCACGAATATCCTGGTCAATCTGCTCGTGTTGACCGGGCTTATGCGCTTCGTTCTGCACATGCCAGACGACCTGGTCTTCGGACGCATTCTTCCGGCGACCGGGCTGATGCTGTGTCTGAGCACAGTCTACTACGCATGGCTCGCTTACCGCCTCGCGAAGAGCACTGGGCGAACCGATGTGTGTGCACTGCCTTCTGGCGTGAGCGTGCCGCACATGTTCGTCGTCACCTTCGTGATCATGCTGCCGATCGCGATCAAGACCGGCGATCCGATCAAGGGCTGGGAAGCCGGCTTGACCTGGGTCTTCATCCAAAGCTTTGTCTTGATGATTGGCGGTTACCTCGGCCCCTACATCCGCAAGGTGACCCCGCGCGCCGCGCTGCTCGGCACGCTGGCCGGCGTTTCGATCGCGTTCATTTCGATGCGCCCGGCGCTCGAGATGTTCATGACGCCGGTGATCGGGATCCTGTGCTTTGCCATCATCCTGGTGAGCTGGTTCGGTGGCGTGCGCTATCTGCGCGGTATTCCAGCGGGCCTGGTCGCGATCGCCGTAGGTGGCGTCATCGCCTGGGGCTCGACCGCGATCGGTCTCGACTACGGCGGCATGAGCCTGGAGAAGCTCGGCGCGTCGTTGTCGAGCTTCGGCTTCGCGCTTCCGCTGCCCGCTTTCAACCACGTGTTCTCTGGGTTCGAGTTCCTCGGGGTGATTCTGGTGACGGCGATCCCGTTCGGCATCTACGATCTGGTGGAAGCTTTAGACAATGTCGAGAGCGCCTCCGTCGCGGGGGATAGCTATCCGACCACCCGGGTGCTCACCGCCGACGGCGTCATCAGTCTGATCGGCTGTCTGATGGGCAATCCGTTCATCAACGCGGTGTACATCGGGCACCCGGGCTGGAAAGCGATGGGCGGGCGCATCGGCTACTCTGCAGCCACCGGCGTGGTGGTGATCCTGCTGTGCGTGTTGGGCATCGTCTCGGTCATGATGGCGTTGATTCCCGTGGTCGCCATCTCGCCCATCCTGCTCTACATCGGCATGCTGATCGGTTCGCAGGCGTTCCAGGAAACGCCCAAGAGCCACGCGCCGGCGATCATTCTCGGGCTCGTGCCGCACGTGGCGGCGTGGGGCAAGCTGCAGATCGACAATGCTCTTGGTGCTGCCGGTACGAGCGCTGCTGCCGTCGGCTTCGACAAGCTCGGCCAGGTGGGCATTCTGTACAAAGGGCTCGCCGTGATGGGCGGCGGGGCGATCCTGGGCGGCCTTGTCCTGTGTGCGATCGGCGTGTTCGTAATCGAACGGCAGTTCGCCAAGGCGGCCGTGTTCTCTCTGGTGGCAGCTGTGTTGACCTTCTTCGGCTTCATCCACGGCGAGGCGATCGGGGTCGGGCAGAGCCCAACAGTGGCCATCAGCTACCTCGGCGTAGCGGCGATCCTGTTCGGCTGTGCGAAATACGCGGCGGTTGCGCCGAAACCCGCCGAGATGCTGGGACATGAAACCATGCACGCGGCACAAGGTTCGCCCGGCTGAAGGGGATGACATGAGCCGCAGGTCGATGGGCGCCGAGCCCTACGAGCTCGAATTCGATCCGAAGCGAACCGCGCTGCTGATCATCGACATGCAACGCGATTTCGTGCTGCCAGGGGGCTTTGGCGAGGCGCTGGGCAACGACGTGAGCCCCCTGCAGGCCACCATCGCGCCCACCCGGCGCGTGCTCGAAGCCGCGCGCAAGCTGGGGATGATGATCATCCACACCCGCGAGGGGCACCGCCCGGACTTGAGCGACTGCCCGCCCACCAAGCTGGTGCGCGGGCGGGGCAAGACGCGCATCGGCGACCCCGGGCCCATGGGGCGGATACTGGTGCGAGGGGAGGTGGGGCACGACATCGTGCCCGAGCTCTACCCCAAGGCCGGGGAGACGGTGATCGACAAGCCGGGCAAAGGCGCCTTTTTTGCCACCGATCTGGAGCTCGTGCTGCGCAACCACGGCATCGACACGTTGATTGTGTGCGGGGTGACCACCGAGGTGTGTGTCAACACCACCGTGCGGGAAGCCAACGACCGGGGCTTCGAGTGCGTGGTGCTGTCTGACTGCGTGGGCTCGTACTTTCCTGAGTTTCAGAAGGCGGCGCTGGCCATGGTCAAGGCGCAGGGCGGTATCTTCGGCTGGGTGTCGGACTCGAAGCGCGCGTTGGCGGCCCTGGGTGCGGGCTGAATCCTTCCGTATCGGGGCAGGCGCGAGGACATCGGCATGCAGGACTGGATCCTCCCCGCGCTGAGCATCGGAAGCCGCGTAGCGGCCGACGCGGCCGGCCATGTGCGCAGCGTCTATCGGCAAGCCTGCAACGTCGAGCTGGACAGCGGTGCATTGTTGACGCTGCTCTCCGCTGCGCTGGGCAATCTCCCACATGGTATCCGCTGCGCTTTGCCCGAGCCGAAGGATTTGCGCGTGTGGCTACGCCCCGGCCAGGCCGTCGCACGCGATGGCTCGCGTCTGCGCACCCCTCGAGGCCGCGTCACGATCGAGCTATCGCATGCCGCGCCGTGGCGCTGTGAACTGCCCGCCTGTGACGTGTACGCGAGGCCGGCCGTGCAGGCGATGTTGGCTACGCTCGCGGTGCTCAGAGAGCGCGCGCTGCGCGGTGGGTTCGCACCGCTCGTGCTGAACGAGGCAGACCCGGGTTCGCCGCTCGAGCAGGCGATGCGAAAACGCCTCCTGGATTCGCTGCCCATGCTGAACCGCGCGGGCGCGAGCCTGGACGCCGCGCTTGCCGCGAAAGCGCTCGAGCAGCTGGCCGGCCTGGGGCCAGGTCTTACGCCGTCGGGCGATGATTTCATCGTCGGCTACCTGGCGGCCTTGCATAGCCGCTGCCAGCTCGAGCCCGCGCTGCGGACTTTCCTGCGCGGGCTTACCGCGCCGCTCGCGCGCCTGGCGGCGGCGAGCAATCTGCTCAGCCGGCAGTTCATCTTGAACGCAGTGGAAGGCGAGTTCGCGGAGGGACTGACGCAGCTCGTCGCAGCCATCGCGACGCACGACCGGCAACTCGCTCGCGAGGCAGCCGAGCAGGTGGCATCCGTTGGACACAGCTCCGGTTGCGACTCGTTGCTCGGACTGCTGTTCGGGTTGTGCCCAGTCCTCGTGCTCGGACCCGCGCCATCGCGCGCGGCAGGCGCGCTGCGGCACGGAAGCCAGCACGCCGGCGAGTCGATCACGGCGTGACGAGAAGCCGGCGTCCAACATGGCTACCGCGTTCAAGATCGTCCCCAAGGAGTACCGCGACTCCGTGTCGCTCATGCAGCTCTCCGCGCTGCTGACCAAGCTTTCGGGCGTGGAGCAGGCTTCCGCGGTCATGGCGACCCCCAACAACCTCGCGCTGCTGGAGGAGGCGGGCTTCGCGGTGAAGGCCGCGGGCGCCAGCGCCGCCGATCTGCTGATCGTGGTGCGCGGAGCGGAGACCGCGCTGGCAGGCGCGCTCGAGCAGGCCCTCCAGCACCTGACACGCCAGCCGGACAGCGCTGCTCAAACCGAAGCCGCGCTCAAGCCGCGCAGCATCGAAATGGCGCTCGCTGAAGCCGGCGCCGCCAATATCGCGCTGATCTCAACGCCCGGCGAGTACGCCGCGGCGGAAGCGATGAAGGCCCTGCGCCTGGGCATCAACGTCATGCTGTTCAGCGACAACGTCTCGGAAGAGGACGAGGTGCGCCTCAAGCGCTTCGCCCGCGACCGCGATCTGATGGTGATGGGGCCGGACTGCGGCACGGCGATCATCAACGGCGTGCCGCTCGCCTTCGCCAACGTGGTGAAGCGCGGACCGATCGGCGCGATCGGGGCGTCGGGGACCGGCCTGCAGCAGGTCACGGTGCTGGTGGACCGGCTGGGGCTGGGCATATCGCAAGCGGTCGGGACCGGCGGGCGCGACCTGCATCGTGAGGTGGGCGGGATTGCAATGTCGAAGGGCCTGAAGGATCTCGCTGCCGACCCCACAACCAAAGTCATCGTGCTCATCTCGAAGCCTCCTGCGGCGGAGATCGCCGAGCGCATCCTCGGCGAGGCGCGCAAGGCGGGCAAGCCCGTGGTGGTCAACTTCCTCGGCGCGGACCCGGCGCGGATCTCGGTCGGCAACGTGCACGGCGCGAGGACCCTGGAAGACGCCGCGCGCGCGGCAGTGGCCATTGCGCGAGGCGAGGTCCCGCGCCAGTCGTACGGCGATCCCGTGCCGCCAGCGGCTGCGGCGCCACCGTTCGCGCCGGGCCAACGCTACATCCGCGGCCTGTTCAGCGGCGGGACGTTCTGCTACGAAGCGGCGCTGCTGCTCGACGAGCAGCTGCCCGACGTCTACTCCAACACGCCGGCGCGCCCGCAGAGTGCGCTCGCGGACGTATGGCGCAGCCATCATCACACGCTGATCGACCTAGGCGATGACGTGTTCACGCGCGGGCGCCCGCACCCGATGATCGACTACCGGCTGCGCAACGAGCGCATCGCCAAAGAGGCGGACGATCCGCAGACCGCCGTGATTCTGCTCGATGTCGTGCTGGGTTACGGCAGCAACGCCAACCCCGCGGGCGAGCTGGTCCCCGCGCTGCGCCGAGCGCGCCAGATCGCGGGGCGGCAGGGTCGGAGCGTCGCCCTCGTGGGGCATATCTGCGGGACCGACGGCGATCCGCAGAACCTGAACGCTCAGACGAACGCGTTGACGCAGGCCGGCATGGTGCTGACGCAGAGCAATGCGCAGGCGGTGAGGCTCGCCGCCGCGATGGTCGCGGGCGGCAGGAGTTAGGCCAGTGGACTCGGGTCCGGTGGGCGCACTGTTCTCGGAAGGCGGGACCATCATCAACGTCGGCCTCGCGTCCTTTGCCGAGTCCATCGCTCACGCCGGGGGCAAGGCGCTGCAGGTGGAGTGGACGCCACCGGCCGGCGGCGATCCCGCTGCGGCATGGGCGCTGGCGGAGCTCGTGCGGCACCCCGCGGTGGAGAGCGCCAACCAGAGCGCTTATGCGAGCTACCTCGCCGCTCAGCCGGTGCTCGTCGGGATCGGAGTTGCGCGCACGCAGGTGCCAGGCCTGGGCGAGCGCGTGATTCTGCATGCCGGCCCGCCCATCGCGTGGAGCGAGATGTGCGGCCCGATGCAGGGCGCGGTGATCGGCGCGATTCTGTTCGAAGGCTGGGCGGCGGATGCCGCATCCGCGCGCAGCCTGGCGGCGAGCGGCGCGATTGCGTTAGAGCCGGCTCACCATCACGCC
>Ga0335084_10003765_pt1 | contig 14873 bp, 16 predicted proteins | sample Lox_Sample_44_FD_206721 | JGI IMG/M metagenome (GOLD analysis project Ga0335084, IMG submission 206721) | Soil microbial communities from Loxahatchee National Wildlife Refuge, Florida, United States - Lox_Sample_4.4 | ecosystem: Environmental > Terrestrial > Soil > Wetlands | place: USA...
GCTGTCTATAATAATTTCGTTCGCTCCAATGCTGTTCATTTTGTCATACATTCCCATGCCTTTTCTGTCAAGATCACCTTCTACATGAAGCACCGGCTTAAAATTGGGAATCACCCTTGTCCACCATTTATTTCCCTCCCTCGTGGCTGCAATCTCTGGCGGGGTCTCCTTCTCCCTGCCTGGGCACAAGACACATGAGGTTTCCTCAGAGTTTTCTGGATGGATCGTGTATTCCTCGGGAGACTTTGAGTCACTCATTACCGCAACCCATCTGCTCAACAAAGGGTCCTTCCTCAATTCATGCATCAGATATTCCTCTCATGGATAAGTCGCAGGCCTTTAAGGGTAAGATCAGGATCCAGAGAGAAGTCCCTGGAGAGAACACCGCGCATTATAAAGGAATTCCCGCCTGTTACGACAACTTTGAACCTGCACGATTCCCCCAGCTCCATCTCGTATATGAGCCTTTCTACAGCCCCCGCCGTACCATATATAATACCAGAAAGTATGCACATAGTAGTGTTTTTTCCCATGGCGTGAGGGTAAACCTGCCCATCTCCCGGAACCAAATCCACCTGGGGGAGTTTTGCTGTTCCTTTTTTGAGACAACTGCTCATTAATTCTATTCCCGGCAATATTGCCCCACCAAGAAATTCCCTGTTCTTAAGAGCAGTTATGGTGGTTGCAGTGCCGAAATCCACCACAAGCACCGGCGAGCCGAATAGTTCGCTGGCTGCAACTATATTGGCAATCCTGTCACTTCCAATCTCTTCAGGCTTTTCCACGCCATAAGTTAGTCCTGCAGGTAACGAAGCGCTCACCACAATTGGATGTCTCGCTCCAAGATCCCTTGCCGCATTGCAAACCTTCTCTGTAAGGTCGGGAACCACAGAGGATATTATAGCGCCCCTTATGGCTGTTTCCATATGGTTTTTTGAAAGGAAATCATGGATTTTATTCTTGTATACACCACCTGGTCTTTTGGGATGGGTAGGGATCTTCAGCGTTCTAGGAAGGTCTGCCCGATCAAAAAAACCAATATTTATTAATGAGTTACCTATATCTATGGCCAAAAGCATACCACTATTATAGCAAAAATACTGGTTATGTAAGTATGAAAGTTGTTTTACTAACACATTGAAATAATTGTTTTTTTTAAAGAAAAGGTCCAATACCTTTCCAAGGGACCGGCATTTATTTTAATTTGCCGTTAGGAAAGAAGGTTCCTTTTTGTTACCAACCGGATAAGTTACCCGATTACCGCTTCATCGCAGGATAACGACATCACCAAAACTGATCCTCCTCAAAGCCCCTGATGGCAACCTTACAAGCAGCCTACCTTCGTCATCAATGTCATGCGCAAGCCCGTTGATGATTTCCTCACCCATGGTTACCTGAACAGGCTTTCCCATCATTGAGGTGAGCCTTCGCCATTCAGTCAGGAGGTTTTTTTTCCCCTCTTGTGCAAAGACACGATACCAGCGATCCAGCTCATTCAGTATTTCAGCTATAAGGAAAGTCCTTGACCCCGTCTTTCCCTTTTCATTCCTGACGGATGTCGCGATTGTCCTCACTTCAAAAGGAAAGTCTTCTATCTTTGTGTTTACATTTATTCCGATTCCCATTACTGCATAGACCATTTTCGATGCACCTGACTTGATTTCAGTGAGAATGCCACCCAATTTCTTATGAGATACCACGAGGTCATTGGGCCATTTAATCTCCACCGGCAGGCCTGTGATATTCCTTAGTGCACCACAGCACGCAACGCCAGCCATTATGGTCAGGACCGTCGCTTCCTGGAGTTTTATGGGTGGAGTGAGAATTACGCTCATATAGATATTACCACCTGAGGGAGATATCCATATCCTTCCCATCCTGCCCCTGCCCTTTGTCTGGCTATCAGCAATGACAACTGTTCCATGGCAAGCACCCTTATCCGCAAGTTCCATGGCTAATGAATTAGTGGACTCCACCGTCCCAAGAGACACAATATCCCTTCCCATCTCTCCCTTTATGAGTTCCCTTAGCTGGTCCATAGTAGAATCCTTTGCTGATAGTGTTGAGAAAAAACTATACGCAAAAGAATGGTGAAGAATTCTTATCCTCTTTTGAGGATTCGCTGAGGTGAATACGACACCTCACAATAGAACCCATTGAGGAAAAGACTCAAGACATCTATTTTCTAGGGAACCTGTCAACGCTATAAATAAATCTATTGATTATGAGAAATTTTATGACAGCCTTCCCAATACAGCGGGCCAGAAACACCCAGGATTATTATTATTCCGCATGAAGGATTACTACCTCGATCTTTCCCTTCAACCCCTCCGCAAATCTCTTGGCATCGCCCTCACCGCCTACAATGGATCCGTAGTGCATGGGAATGGCGATTTTCGGCTTTATCTCCAGGGCCGCATGGATCGCCTCCTCTGCGGTCATGACATAGGTGCCCGAGACCGGGAGGAGAGCGATATCCGCCTTAAACTGCTTCATTTCAGGGATGTAGTCCGTATCCCCTGCGATGTAAATCCTTTGCCGTTTTACGGTAAATATGTATCCTACCCATCCCTTGTCCTTGGTATGAAACTGCTTGTTGGTATTGTAGGAGGGAACTGCTTCCACCTCTATTCCGGCCACATTGATACTATCTCCGACTTTGATGACTTTAATGTTCCCTGACAATTGCTTTGCGCAGTCAGCAGGGGCAACGATCATGGTGTCAGGTCCCTGTATCTTTTTCACGTCATCAGGGGAACAATGGTCATAATGTTCATGGGTAATGAGGATAATGTCCGCCTTGTCCTTTTTCTTGAGCTTGAATGGATCGGTAAAGATAACCTTCTCTCCCACAATCTTGAATGTGTCATGTCCAAGCCAGTGAATGTCTTTAATCATTGTTTTTGCCTCCTTCCCGCCTGACAAAACTACTGCAGGCATCACAAAAAATATCAGGCATACGGCAAAATAGCCCTTCACATCTCACTCAAAATCCTTCTCTTTCCCTTTATCTGCAATCGCAGTCTACCTTTAACCCGCGCTACCGGCTTTCTTATACGCATAATATAGCACAATACCTGCTGGGGCTGAAGAGATGTCCCTCATAAAAAGACTCTTGTCCATTGATTATTCTCTTATTGTGTGGGCTAATGAATTACGAACTTTGCTGTACAAAAACCGGACATTCCGCACTAAGCATCATTATGAAAACCGTTCACTTATGACATTTCAATTGTCAGGGCTAAACGCGCGGGTTGCTTTACATTCATTAAAATCAATGGATTATTGTGAGAACTTGGTGAAGGCATGATATTTGCTAAAATGCTATATATGAGATCTCAGATTCGGACCAGTCCATAATATTTCTGTGTTATGATAAGCTGATGGGTTAAGCTGAGAGGAGCATGGTGCCTATGAATGACCAGCACGGAGAAGAAAGAAGAAGAAGCCAGCGATTCCCGTTCAGGGAAGACATTCTCATTGATGGCGCAAAGCTATGTACAAGCAACGAGATAAGCGAAGGTGGTCTTTTTGTTTCGGCGATTCAAATTTTTGAAGAGGGTGAGGTGATCGACGTTACCATTCCCCTCGGTGGAGAAGAGATAACGGTAAAGGGACAGATAAAGTATTGTCAACCGGGTATCGGTATGGGCGTTATGTTTCATAACCTTACTGGCGAACAGAAGGTAAAGATTAAGAAATTGGTCGACCGCGTATCGGGTCGCAGTTCCTGAGTTCCACACTCCCACCCATCCTTCGTCTCTGTAAGGCAATCTAACCTATCTCGTGATCTCAATCCTGTGGAACGCCTCAGCAAGCTGGCATTCCGCACCTTCAGCCATGGAGCAGGACCACTCCCGCATCCACGCCTCAAGGTCCCGTATCTTGAGTTCCTTTATCTGGCTTTCGTGACACCTCAGGGCCGCAACTTTCAAATGAAAGGTCGTGGTTATATCAGAGCGGTAGTTGACGTCTTCAGAACCAAAAAAGAGCATCTCCCGAACCTTGTGAGGTTCCAGTCCTTCTTCCAGCAGATCCGGATACGCGAGGTGGTCCCGCGCAAAAGGGAAGACTGCGTCGAGGGTAACCTGTCCCGCTATTCTGTGGTCCCGATGCCAGATATAGCGGTGGTAAGGATCTGAGGTGACAACGGTTGCTGGTCGATACGTCCTGATTGCCCGGACAACCATTTTTCTGAACTCGGCAGTGTCTTCCAATTCCTGGTCAGGAAGCCCAAAGAAGACCACGTCTCTTACACCAAGAAGTCTTGCTGCAGCCTCTTGCTCCCTTTTCCTCGTCGCGGCCAATGCCCTGGGGTCTATTGTCCTGTCTGTTGTTCCCTTTTCTCCGTTTGTACACACCGCATAGACAACTTGTTTACCTTCCCCAATCCAGCGCGCTACCGTTCCTGCCACGCCGAATTCTGCATCGTCAGGGTGTGCCGTAACGACGAGTATATCAGCAGAGACTCCCATACGCGAACTCCTTTCATTCCCTGGTGATCGCTTTTTTATACGCTACCGGCTGAAAGACGGTGGTATATTCCCGCGCAATTGCCGATGCAATATCCGGCCAGCCATAGCCGAGAACGGATGCGCGAATCTGGTCACGGGACATTCCCCCGTTCAACGGAGCGATCATTATGTTCTCGATGGCAGATGCAAGAGAAAGGGGACCGGGGCTGTCAACAAGAAATCCTGTCCTGCCGTCCTGTATCAATGTATCCATGGCGCCCACGCGTGTCGCGATAACGGGGGTACCGCATGCGAGGGATTCCAGCGCCACAAGACCGAAACTCTCGTAGTATGACGGTACGACAAGAACATCGGCAGCACTGTAGTATAAGGGGAGAAGATCGTGCTCAATCCTGCCTCGAAATTGCACAACGTCCCCTAAAGAGGCCCGTTTAGCGAGGCGACGCAGTTCAGTCGACGCAGATGTCTTCTTGTCGTCACCGCCAATGATTACGAACCGGAGTCCCCGGTGGAAGCGGAGATGTACGGCCGCAGCAAGGAATCTTTCCAGCCCCTTGACAGGGGCAAACCTGCCTACATAAAGGGCAATGAACTGGGAGTCATGAAGCCCCAACTCTTTTCTGGCCAGTCCCCTCGCAACCGGGTGGAACTGTTGGAGGTTGACGCCGCAGGGTACCACTCCGATATTTTTCCCTGATACATCATAGTATTTCATGAGTAGATTTTTTTCGTTCTCCGTTGCTGCGAGAACCCTGTCACTTGCATGGGCGAGCCTCTTTTCAGTGATTAGGCGGAAAACCGGCTCCCTCTCCTGCCCGCAAGCCATCCGTTTTGCAATACCCGTTGTGTGAAACATCATGATATGGGGCACATACCATCGGTCTTGTGCGAGGCGACCTACGCTGCCAGATAGCCAGTAGTGGCTGTGGATGAGATCATAGCAAATGTTGTTGGCAGTCATATGCGCCTCTATGGACAAGAACACTTCAGGGAGATATCCAAAGAGCATACTTTTCCCGATGTGACCATTATTTCCGATGCGAAGGTGGATGAGACGCACATTCTCAGATAGAAGTTCCTCACCATTAAGTTTTCCGCTCCCTGCGCAGGTATAAATGTCGACACGGTGTCCTGCCCTTCCCAGTTCTCTGGAGATCTCGCGGATATAGACGCTCATACCCCCTGTGTCCCCTGTCCCGAGTTCACCCAAAGGGCTTGAATGAATGCTGAGCATAGCAATCCTTAGGGGGCGCGTACCGGAACGTATGCGGTATCCGTCCGTCGTGTGGTGCGGTGCAATGACAGAGGCTGATGTCATTTCAGAATCACCTCGCACCGAAGGAGCTTGAGCGGGCTGCCGCCAAGACGGCGTTTGTATGTCTCGTTGCCCCTAAGAAAATTGTAGCTCCTTCTGCCACGGATTATACTTTCCCTTATGCTGAAGACCTTACTCAGGAGTCCCACGCTGAGGTTGCTAAAGTGCCGGTCATAGCCATTGTTATAAAGATAGACTGTGGAGTGATGATCGAAACAGAAGGTCGCAGCAACGGGTGTGTTGTTCAGGTCCAGAAGGAACAGCTTTAATAGTCCCGCCTCGGCCATTTCCATCGCGAGAGATCTGAAAAAAGACTCCATGGTATCGCTCATGAAACGGGCCTTTTCTCTCCGGTTAGACCGAAAAAGTGCCATAAAGGTGTCCATCTCTGCCGAGACATCTTTCGTGTCCTCGATAACCTGCAGCCCTACGTGAACAGTACTTTCCAAACGCGCCAGCTTCCGGCGCGTCTCATGCCTCTCCCTGCCCGGCAGGAGAGCAAGATACCCTTCCCACGAATCCGGCAGATCCATTTCATAGAGCATATCCACAGACTCACATGAGAACTCGCAGCCGAGGAGCGATGAGTGATCCCGGAAATACGATACCGCCACGGAATCAGCACGGACGCGGTCCATGGTGAGACGGCGAATGCCCTCACGCCTCAGGTAATCAACAATCGCTGGGAAAAACTCCCTTTCCCTTAAGGGTGCAATGATAAAGTCGCTGTAATCGATGAGGTCGCTGTCGCTGATGAGCCGGACCGAATCCCCACCAAACGTGAGCGGAACAAGGCCGAGAACAGTCCCATAATGCCTCACCACACAGAGACGTGTCTTCAGGCCATGTCCGAAATACTGCCACCAGGCACCGAGCCATGGAGGGAGCATAAATATGCAATCCCATCTCAGTGGGTTTTCGGTGTCCTGCCAGTAGTGTTCCAGGTTATGCAGCGGCTCTTCAGTCACTGTCCCGGCAGAGGCGACATCTTCAGCCCTGTCCCTCATGACCTTAACGTTTTTCATGCGATAACTATCCGTTCCTTTCAGGAGAATATTTTCTTCGATCCTATTTTCGCGGCTCAGATGCTATACGCCAGAGGTATCCTTCCTTGGTGTCATCTACTTCGATATGTACCCGCTTGAGACAGTCACGAATCGCATCTGCTTCACGCCATTGGTTATTTTCCCTGAAAAGGGCCCTTAATGCAAGCAGTTCCTCCACAAGGGGAGCGAGACACTCGAGCGGGCTCTTTGGCTCAGAAGCGAGACGTACGCCGAGAAGAACGATGAATTCGCGCATAAGTTCCCTTGCCTGAGAAATAAACTCCGGGTTTTCACTTTCCTGCTGCGCCTGCCAGATAAGCCTGTCTAGTTCCAGAAGAGCATTGGTCGCGTTCCGGACATCATGGGCAAGACCATTGCTGAGCATGGCTTCAACGGCATGTACCGCATTCCAGAAGCCTCTGTCCTCAGGAACGGGTGCGCGCTCCGGGATGGGCATCTCCGAAGGCCTCCTTGTCCAGACAGCACCAGCCCCTTTCTCTGATAACATCCTGATCGGGAACCGTTCTCCCCTCACAAATACCTTCTCAAATTCCTGGTGGCGCAGCGTCACTGTGCCAATACCCTTTATCAAGGCCTCTTCCCTGTCCAGGTCTATGATGCAGGCAGTGTGTTCGTCAATGCCGAGGATACCTGTCTCCTCAGGAAGCAGAGACTCAAGCATCCTGAAACGGTTTTCTCCCATAAAACAGAAGCGCGTGTCATGGGTCCCGCCCTCAGCATTGTTCCAGTGCGGAACTACCACAACCCTCAGACCGAAATGGCCCAGGATGTCAAGGCCCCCTACCCAGTGCAACTCCTGACCGACCTTATAGATCTCGTATACAGGCAGGGAAAAGCGTCCCACCGTGAGTGCCGCTGCACTTGCCGCGACAAGACACGCACCCCTTTCGATCCGCCGCTTCAGTATTTCGGGGATGGGGGTTCCCTTCCATTGACGTATGGCATACGTGGGGCTCCCGGGACCGACGAGAAGATAATCGACCTCTTTCAGTATGCGGAATGCCTCCTCAGCCTCCAGGGCTGGGACGTCCCTGGACTTGAACGATACCACTTCCATCGGATGACCGACATTGACCCGGAAATACTCTACCGCCTTCTGGGACAACTGATCGGCATTCAACTGAAACCCGGCAGGCGTATCGAGAAAGCACACCCTGGGAGCGTTCCCAAGATGGGTAAGGATCTCCTTGTGAACCTCCACCATGGTGGCAGTGAGTTCACCCGAGCCCATAAGGGCGATCATTCCTTTCTTTGAAGACACGAACTATCCTCCTACGTTCTTTCTTCCTTTTCTTTTGCTTTCCCGGGTTTCACATATATCTTAATTTGAGCGTGTTTTCTGTGTGTTGTCAAGTCTCTGATACTGCACAAAGGAAATGATGGCTGTTATCTCAGGGTAGAGAACGGGAAATACACAGAGGGCTATGATAAGCTATGAAAAAGAGGAGGGAGGTCATATGGGACAAATTGCCCTGCGATGGGTCGGTGAAGACAGTAAGATGTTTATTGGACGGGACAGCTACGGCCACACGGTGGTGGCGGGGTCCTGGCCAAGGGAAGGCGGTGAGCAATGGCAGGAGTGGAAGGCTCTCAAACCCTCGGACCTGCTTGTCATCAGCCTTTGCTCGTGCTCAGCCTATGATGTGGTGGAAATCCTCAAGAAACAGCGCCAGAGGTTAAGCGGCCTGGACATCACTGCAGATGCCAAACAGGCCCCTGAACCGCCGTACCATTTCACCGACATCCACCTGCATTACGTAATTACCGGACAGGACATCGCTGCAAGAAAAGTGGAGAAGGCCATTGAACTCTCGCAGAACAAATACTGTTCTGTGGCGGCGACAATTCGCGGCGTAGCAAAGATTACGTACAGTTTTGAAGTGAAAGGCGAATCAGCGGGCTAAAATTTGCAGTTCCCAAATAGACTGACCAGCTTGTGTTACTGCAAAGAACAGGTGAGGAATTGTCCGTGCCTGCCTAACTTCTGCCAGCCTTTTTCTTTCTCTTTTTGGTCCCGGGAGCGGCTGATGTCTGTATCCCTCTCTCTATGAGTTTTTTCCTGATTTCTTTTATTTTGTCCCTTATCTCGATGGCCAACTCGAAGTCCAGTTTTTTTGCCGCTTCCTTCATCTCTTCATCCAGCCTTCTTAAGGTTTCCTCATCGTAATTATATGCAGAAATTTCTTCTGCGACTGGTATAGTCCAGTAGTCCGATTCATAGATGGAACCCAGGATATCCTTAATAGTGGATTTCACCGTCTCCGGCGTGATGCCCATTTCTTCGTTATACTTTTTCTGGATCTTCCTCCTCCTCTCGGTCTCTTCCACCGCCCTCCTCATCGAACCTGTGATGGTGTCAGCATAGAGGATCACCTCTCCGGCCACATTCCGCGCAGCCCTGCCCGCTGTCTGGATCAGGGAGCGCTCTGACCTGAGAAAGCCCTCCTTATCAGCGTCAAGGATCGCCACAAGGGATACTTCGGGAAGGTCGAGACCCTCTCTTAGGAGATTCACCCCTACAAGCACGTCGAACTTCCCCCGCCGAAGGTCTCTCAACAACTCCACCCTTTCCAGGGTATCGATGTCTGAATGGAGATAACGCGCCCTCACCCCAAGCTCAATATAATAATCGGTGAGGTCCTCAGCCATCTTCTTGGTAAGCGTGGTCACGAGAACCCTGTCGCCCTTCTCAACCCTTTTTCTTATCTCGCTGAAGAGGTCATCCACCTGTCCTGATGCGGGTTTCACCTTCATGCCGGGATCGATTAATCCTGTGGGCCTGATGATCTGTTGCACTACCCTCCCCTTGGATTTATCAATCTCATAGGGACCCGGTGTTGCGGAGACATAGATGGCCTGATTCACCCTGTGTTCAAACTCCCCGAAGGTGAAAGGCCTGTTATCCAGTGCAGAGGGAAGCCTGAACCCGAAATCTATGAGGGTCTGCTTCCTTGATCTATCCCCTTCGTACATGCCGCCGACCTGAGGTATGGTTGCGTGAGATTCATCCACCACGATGAGAAAGTCCGGGGGGAAGTAATCGATGAGGGTGTAGGGGGGCTCACCGGGGGACCTGCCGCTGAGGTGCCTTGAATAGTTCTCGATGCCGTGGCAGTATCCAAACTCCCTAAGCATCTCCAGATCAAACCTCGTCCTCTGCTCGATTCTCTGTGCTTCCAAGGGCTTCCCTTCTTTTATGAAAAACGCTACCCGCTCCTTCATCTCGTCTTCCATTTTTTTCAGCGCAGGCTCCATACGCTCCCGGGGGGTAATCCAATGACTGTTAGGGAAGAGGGCAAACCGCTCAAAGCTTCGCAGTCTCTCACCGGTCAGGGGGTCAAACTCATGGATTGAATCTATGGAGTCACCAAAAAACTCAAGCCGTATCGCTTTGTTCAGAGAAAAAGAGGGATACACCTCCACGCTATCTCCCCTCACCCTGAAGACGCCCCTCCTGAATTCACCCTCAGAGCGGTTATACTGCATCTCCACAAGCCTTTTCAGTATCTCATCCCTCTCGGCACGCATCCCCTCCTCGATGAAGAGATGCATCTCCCTATAATCCTGGGGGGAACCTATGCCATAAATGCAGGAGACAGAGGCGACCACAATGGTATCCCTCCGCTCAAGGACAGCCCTTGTGGCCGAGTGCCTGAGACGATCGATATCATCGTTGATCATGGCATCCTTTTCAATAAAGGTATCGGTGGTGGGGATATATGCCTCGGGCTGGTAATAGTCGTAATAGCTCACAAAGAATTCAATGGCATTTTCAGGAAACAGTTCCATAAATTCTCCGTATAACTGGGCTGCGAGGGTCTTATTGTGCGCAATCACAAGGGTTGGCTTTTTCACATGGGCGATTACATTGGCAATAGTGAAGGTCTTGCCAGAGCCGGTGACCCCCAAAAGCACCTGATGTCTTGAACCCTTTTCAATTCCTTGCGTGAGTTCTTTAATCGCCTTCGGCTGGTCACCTCTTGGAATGAAATCAGTGGAAAGCATGAAGTCCATATGTGAGTCTATCACCCTCAGAGGAATTGGTTCAAGACTAATGCCCATTTTCAATTCTGCGATTTTCTGGTAGAATCCATACAAAATGCATATTCAGTACTGATGAGTCATGAGCGAAGAACACGAAAAACTGGTAAAGACCACGCTACACCTCGAAGCTGAGGTCATGGAGGCCCTGGAAGAGCTTGCAAAGGAATATTCGCAGGAGACAGGCCAGAAATGGTCCAGGGGGGCCGTCATCAGAGTAGCATTGAGCGAGTTCTTTTCACGGAGAGGAAAGATACTTTAACCCTCCAATCAATTCCTTCTTGAGGAGGAGCAAATCCTATGGTTTCACCCGAAGAAAGACTGAAAGAACTGGGGATTGAACTCCCCGGAACACCTGCGCCCCTTGGTGCATATGTCCCCTGTGTCCGCTCTGGGAACCTTCTGTTCCTCAGCGGGATGTTGCCCCTCCGGAAAGGCAAACTCACGCGGACCGGAAGAGTAGGTGAAGGGGTTTCCCTGGGCGACGCACAGGAAGACGCAAGGCAGGTGGTGATCAATGCCCTGAGCATTATGAAGGCAGAGCTCGGTACCTTGGAGAAGGTCGTCAGATGTGTGAAGGTAACCGGCTTTATTGCATCAGCCGCTGATTTCGTGCAGCAGCCAGCGGTCTTAAATGCTGCCTCCGAACTTCTCCTCACCATCTTCGGTGACCGCGGAAGGCACGCCAGGGCCGCTGTCGGGGTCCCGGTTCTCCCCCTCAATTCACCATTGGAAGTGGAATTCATTTTCGAAGTCACTGAGAAAGAGACTGCCTGATCCCAAACAATGCCAAAACCTTTCGTGGTCATAGTCGGCAGGCCGAATGTAGGGAAATCCACCCTCTTTAACAGGATAGCAGGCGGCGAAACCGCCATCGTGGAATCCATTCCCGGTGTCACCAGGGACAGAAACTACCAGGAAGCGGAATGGGGCGGCAAGACTTTTGTCATTGTGGATACAGGGGGTTTTTATCCTGAACCTGCAGAAGATATTTTCCCCCAGGTGAAGGAACAGGCAGAGTTTGCCATTGAGGAGGCTGACCTCATCATTCACCTTCTGGACGGGAAAGAAGGGCTGACCCCCCACGACACTGACCTTTCAAGAATGCTCAGGGCTTCGGGGAAGAAGGTCCTCTGGGCAGTAAATAAGATTGATGCCCCTACAAGGGAAGACCGGCTGTATGATTTTTACTCTCTCGGTGTGGACGATCTGGTCCCTCTTTCTGCTGCGACCGGCTATGAATTCGATGAATTCATGGACAGGGTAGCCTCCCTTCTTCCCAAAAGAGAACAGGGCGGGGAAGATCTGGATTACCCAAAGATCGCTGTCGTGGGAAGACCCAATGTGGGGAAATCCACGCTGGTAAATACCCTCCTTGGAAAAACACGTATGATCGTAAGCCCCCGTCCCGGAACCACCCGTGATTCCATTGATTCAGTATGCACGTACTACGGGAAAAAATATCTCGTCATCGATACCGCGGGTATAAGGAAGAAGGGAAAGGTCGGGTATTCCATTGAACGCTATTCCATGGTGCGTGCAATCAGGAGCATAGAACGTTGCGATGTGACCCTTGTGGTCCTTGATGCGTCTGATGGCATTGTGGAGCAGGACAGGCGGATTGCGGGTATAGTGGGGCAGTATGGAAAAGGCGCGGTGTTCCTATTCAACAAATGGGACCTGGTAAGGGAGCCCGATATCGTATACAAAAGGTACATGCATGAATTCAGGGACAAGATATGGTTCTTCAACCATGCCCCTGTCCTCACCCTCTCGGGCCTGGAACGCAAAAGGGTCACCAAGGTTTTTCCCCTCATCGATGGAGTGGTCTCCCAAAGGAAAAAACGTATCGCTACTGCTGAACTCAACACACTCCTGAGAGAGACCATATCCCGCTCACCGATCCCCCTATACAAAGGGAAGACAGTAAAGTTCTATTATATGACCCAGGTGGGGATAGAGCCTCCGCAGTTCGTACTCTTTGCCAATTACCCAGAAGGGGTGAAGGATTCTTCACTGCGCCATGTGGAGAAAATACTCAGGGAGCAGTTCTCTTTCAGTGGAACGCCTTTGAGGATTTTTGTGAGAAAAAGAACCCAGTGAATGGGAGGGATACATGAAGATACTGGTGAAAAGCCTCGTGGACTTTTTCAGAGACGGCGGTCTGATGCTCGCGGGGTCCCTCTCTTACTTTTCCATGATGGCCTTTGTCCCTTTCTGTCTTTTTCTGGTGACCATCTTCGGGTATTTCCTCGGTGAGCAAAAGGAGTTCTACCAGTTCTTTTTGTCAAAACTCATAAGCTTTTTCCCGAAGGTCACCTCCCAGGTCACCGAAGAATTGAAAATGATCATCTCCCATAGGGGCATCGGAAAGTTCACCCTGCTCCTTTACGGTCTTCTTTCGTATCAACTTTTTTCGTCCATGGAGTCCGCCATCAACGTGATCTTCAGGGTAAAGGTCAAGCGCTCTTTCTTCATCTCCCTGATACTCTCCCTCTTTGTGGTGACGCTTATCAGCGCCTTTTTCCTCGTCTCCTTCAGTGCCAGTTCAAGCATATCGATGCTTGAACCTCTGCAGGAACTATTCCCGGTCCTGAAGATGAGCAGGATCACCGGCATCTTTATAGGGTTTGTCATCCCCTTTATCCTTATGTTCCTGACTGTCACTACTGTCTATATTCTTCTTCCAAAAAAGAGTGTGAGGCTTGCCCACGCATGCTCCGGAGCCCTGTTCACCTCCATCTTCCTTGAAGTGGCAAAGCATGTCTTCACCTTTTATGTGCGCCACGTCTTCAGGCTCGGCACAATCTATGGCCCTCTGTCGGCTTTTGTGATATTCTTGTTATGGGTCTATTATTCTTCATGCATATTCCTGATAGGCGCCAAGGTGGTATATAATCAGCAAGCTCCAGGGGAAAGAACATGATTGATTTGCAAGGGAAATTGGTCGAAGTCATCGCAAATGACATAAGCTATACAGGTACCCTCGTGGAGATAAGTGAAACGGAAGTCTATCTCGAGGGCGAATCTGGCTGGATCGTGATCCCAGTTGAGCAGGTTGCCTCCATCAGCGAGAAGTGAGCTCACAAGGAGAGAATCCCATTTTATGGATAACCACTATTATTCCTTGTTCTAAACTTACAATTTGAAGTTGACAAGAAGCGGAATTCTATTACACTATAAAACACTATGACCTTGTATCTTCAGGTTTTTGCCGGTCTCTTAAATCCCCAATTAAGGATGTGCGAAATCATGCCACAAAAAGAGGAGGTGATCTCAGAGCAGGAGATTGGCAGTGTGCGGTTGTCACACGGGCACTACAGCTTTTAACAAAAAAAAAGACAAGAAAGGGGAGAATGTATGAAGAGAAGTTTCGTTGTTATTTCTTTACTGATATTGGTATTGGCGGCTGCCGCCTATGCGGTCATGGAGGATACCTGCATGACAGGGCCGAGTCCAAGCATAGAGGCAAAGGTAGTACCTGCAGAAAAACCTATTATGTTTGATGCCATCGCGTACATTGCGGGACATGGTGGTCATGTCGCGGTCATTGATATGAGGACTATGAAGCCCCCTACGGACATGGAAAAAGGCAGGATAGTACTTACAGAGGCGGGCGGCGAGATGGAGGGCAAGATCGCAGGTATGAGCTTCGAAGAGGTGAAGGCGGGCGGGGGAACCCATGGCCAGGCCATAGTATCGGAGAAGGGCAAAAAGGTGCTTGTTGCCGGCACCCTGAACGGAAACGTCTATAAGGTTGACCTCGCCACAGGGAAAAAGACAGGTCCCTACAAGGTTGGCGAGAAGTTCTGCGGCGCCATCGTCGGCCCTGACGGCCATATCTATCTCGAGGACATGGCAGACGGCAATGTCTACATATGGGATTCGAAGACGCTGAAGACCGTGGACAAGCTGCCTGTGGGCAAGGCAGTGTGCGGCATCCAGTGGACCAAGAATGCCAAGAAGGCGTACGTC
>Ga0335084_10003767_pt1 | contig 14871 bp, 15 predicted proteins | sample Lox_Sample_44_FD_206721 | JGI IMG/M metagenome (GOLD analysis project Ga0335084, IMG submission 206721) | Soil microbial communities from Loxahatchee National Wildlife Refuge, Florida, United States - Lox_Sample_4.4 | ecosystem: Environmental > Terrestrial > Soil > Wetlands | place: USA...
CGGACCTGGAATTCCATGAACGTCGGCGCCGCCGCGGCCTCTACAGCTTTGCGGCCTGCGCTTTCCAGAGCTGCGCGAAGCGCTGCAGTTCCGCAGCTTCGACATCGGAAACGGCCCAGTACTGCATCGAGCCATCCGCCCAATGAACGATGTTGAAGCCGCGGTTCACGCCGCGCACCGGCTCGATCTTCGTGTCGCCCGGCCAGATGTAGAGGTCGATCATGTGCAGGTCGCGCGCATACGCGAGCGTCGCGACGGCATTGCCGTGGACGTGCTCGATGCGCCCTCCCTTGAGCGGAAAGCCTTCCACGGTGAAGTCGAACACGGGCGGGGCGTAGTCGATCCTTCCCTGGAACCACGGCTTCACCGTGTGGCGGTCGCTCGACGCCACTTCGAAGAGCGGGCCCGTGCGCAGCGCGCGCACGTGGTCGGCCACGAGCTCGCTGTCGAGCGACTGCTGCATGTTCCAGCGCTGCACCAGCGGCACGACGAAGAGAGCAGTCGCCAGGCCGAGAGCGAAGCCGACCGAGGCGGTGCGCCAGCCGAAATGCGCGAAGCTGAGCGCGCCGAAGTCGAACCAGCGTCGGGGTGGACGCGCCGCGCGGCCTGCCTCGGCCAATGCGATCTGCGTCCGGATACCCGCACGCAGCGCGTCGGGCGCCGTGTGCCGGGTCGCGTGCCGGCGGATTTTCGCGGAGAGTTCTTCGTCGTCGAGGCTCATGTCATTCGCCCAGGCTCGTTTGCGAGAGGATGTCGCGCAGTTTTTCGCGCGCGCGCGCCAGGCGCGACATCACGGTGCCGATCGGAACCGCGACGATCTTCGCGATCTGCGCATACTCCAGCTCCTCGAGTTCGCGCAGCACGATCACTTCGCGCAATGGCGGCGACAGCGCGCGGATCGCGGCATCGATCTGCATGCGGGTGCGGCTGCGCTGCAGTTGCGCCGCCGGATCGGACTGGCCGGGATCGGCTGCGCCGAGCGCAGCTTCGAACTCGGCGTCGTCGAAGTCGACCTGCCGCGGGCCGTTGCGCGCGCGCTCCAGCGTCGTGAAGCATGTGTTGCGCACGATGCCAAGCAGCCACGGCCGCGCGTCTTCGCCGCGCAGCGAGTCGACATAGCGAAACGCCCGCATCGAGGCCTCCTGCACCGCGTCTTCGGCCGCCTGCTCGCTGCGCAGGAGCCAGCGTGCAAGGTTGTACGCCGCGTCCAGGTGCGGCATCACGAGCCGCTCGAATGCCTGCCGGTTGCTCACAGGCGGATCCTAGGCGCTCACCACGAAACGGCCATGCATCTCCTCGTGGCCCTCACCGCAGAAGTTGTCGCAGACGAAGTCGATCACACCGGGCGCCTCGGGTTGCAGCTCGAGGCGCGTTATGCGCCCCGGCACGAGGTCGAACCGTTTGCCAAGGTCCGGTATGTTCATGCCATGCACGAAGTCCAGCGAGTTGATCTCCACCACCACATGCTCGCCGGCCTTGAGCGGAATCTCGTTCGGCTCGTAGGCGAAGCGATGCGCGGTGATCTTGATGACGCGCGGCTCGCCAGCGACCTGCGCGAGACCCGCGCGCACGAGCATTGCGCCCGCCGCGGCGAGCGCTCCGCGCAGCACGATGCGACGACCTGCCACCATCATGCGCGCACCACCGGGAACTCGGTGAGCTTGTACTCGACACCCGCGTCTTCGGCTTCGACTTCGCGAAAGCCGAGGCCCTTGTAGGGCGCGCTCGCGTCCCACGGCAGCGGCGTGCGCTTGTCCTGCGAGCCCGGCGCCGGCAGCGCGAAGATGAGCGACTTCGACGAGTGATGCGCGATGTGGCCGGTCACGTGATGGTGCTCCTGATGGATGTGGCCGTAGAAGACGGTCACGTTCTCGAACGGCAGCAAGAGGTCGATGGCCTGCGCGCCGTCGCGGGTCGCCCAATCCCACTTGGGCACAAGGTCGAACAGCGGCCGATGCGTGAGCACGACGATGGGCGCCTTCTTGTCGCGCGACGCGAGGTCCTTGCGCAGCCAGTCGAGCTGTTCCTCGCCGATCTTCGCCCCGGGGTCGGAGACGTTGTCGATGGCGATGAAGTGCACGCCCTTGTGATCGAACGTGTAGAAGGTGTCGCCGAAGTATTCCTTGAAGGCCGCCCCGCGGTCGAGCGACGCATCGTGTTCGCCGGCCATGAAGTGCACGGGTTTGACCTTCAGGTCGGCGACGATCGACTTGAACTCGGCAAGGCGGCGGCGCCGCTCGGCCGGATCGTCGGTGGTATGCGTCAGGTCGCCCGTGAAGACGATGAAGTCGGGTGGCGTTTCCAGCGCGTTCACCGTGGCCACCGCCTTGCGCAGCGTGACGGCGGCGTCCGGGTTGGCCGGGCCCTGGTAGCCCCAATGCGTGTCCGACAACTGCACGAAGTAGAAATCCTTGTAGTCGGCGGGCGCCATGCCACTGCCGGTGGCCGTGTTCGCGGCACGAGTGGCGCAGCCCGCGAGGGCGGAAGCGAAGGCGACACCGCCGCCGAGGGCGGTCAGTGCGAGGAAATCACGACGTTGCATGATGGGCTCCGTGGTGGCGACGATTCGGGGGGACGACCTTGGTCAGCTTCGACGTTCGGCAGCGTCCCTACTTGCCATACCGGGACACCGCGCAATTCATTCCATGCCGCTACTTCGCCGTCGCCGTTTTGAGGTATGCGATCAGGTCCGCGCGATCCTTCGCCTCGGGCACGTTGATGCCCATGCGCTGGCCCGGGGCGAATTTCTCGGGATCGGTGAGCCAGCGGTCGAGCGTTTCTTCGTTCCACACGACACGCGACCCTTTCAGTGCTTCGGAATAGGCGAAGCCGGGCGCCTGGCCCGCGGTGCGCCCGAACACACCGCGGTGCGCCGGTCCGACGCCGTTGTAGTCGAGTGAATGGCAGGCGGTGCAGCGCGCCTGATAGAGCGCGCGGCCCGCGTCGGCATCGCCCGCCGCCATCGCCGCCGAAGCAAGCGAAGCGAGCGCGACGCAGACAAGAAGCTTGCAGGTGATTGTCATGTTGGTCCCGGTTTGAAGAGCCAAAACGGTTTGGCCTTCACTGCCATACCTGCGGTGCGACGCGCTTGTTCCGACGCGAATGCGCGTGGAATGGCGCCTTCGCTGCGCAAGTACTGCACTGCATGCGGCTCACGGGCCGGACAACTCCCGAAAGGAACGATCCATGAAGTTCAACTGCATCGCTGGCGCCTTTGCACTGCTCGCCGTGCTCGGCGCCCCGGCGCACGCGCAAGCCGACAAGACGCACGACCAGGTGAGAAGCGAACTCGACGAAGCGATTCGCAACGGTGACGTGCTCGCAACGGGCGACAGCGGCCTGACCCTGCGCCAGTTGCATCCCGAGCGCTACGCGCCCGCGCCGGCCTTGGCAGAACGGACGCGCGTGCAAGTCACGAACGAATTGAAGGAAGCCCAGCGCACCGGTGACGTCGTCGCCAGTGGCGAGGGCGGTCTCACGCAGCGCGAGCAAAACCCGCAGCGCTATCCGGCGCCGGTTCAGGTCGCAGAAAAGACGCGCGCACAGGTCAGGGCGGAACTTGCGGAAGCGATCCGCACCGGCGATGTGGCGGCAAACGGCGAGGCCGGCCTGAGCCTCAACCAACTGCATCCGCAGTGGTATGCGAAATCGCCCGCGCGCGACGTCGTCCAGCAGGCGACGTCGGCAACGGGTACTGCTATTCACTGACGATGACACGAAGGAAGCAACTGCCATGAGGAAGATGATCTACACGTTTGTGCTCGCCGTGACCGCCAGTGCGGCGAGCGCAGGCACTCTCGACCAGGATCCCGGTTACGCGACATACCGGCGCGTCGTGTACGGGGATCCGAACGTTCAGGTGGCGCCTGCATCGGAGCAGCCGGCTCAACCGCAACCGGGTGCATATGCGCGCTATCTGATGAATCTCGGCTGGCCACGCGAGGCGGCGCTCGCGCAAGCGTTGCGTGCCGGCGAGCACGCCACGCTGGTCGCGCGCGACGCGCCGCCTGCAGCGAGCGACCTCACGCCGTACGAGTTGTATCAACGCTCCGCGCTGGGATGGCCGATCGAAACGCTGCGGCCGAATCGTCGCCAGCCTGCCACGCTGGCGGCGCACTCCGAGTAGCGGGATGCGACGGCGGCTCGACAACCTCAGTTCGCGTCGCCCCCGTCGTCCTCGTGCGTACCAAGACGTAGGCCGATAGCTCGGTCGACGTGACCTCCGAGGCTGAGCAGCGCGAATGCGATCGCCGCGCCGATGATCGCCGCGGCGATCTCCCCGATGCCTGCCACCATCCCCAGGATCGCCGTGAGCCAGATCGCGGCCGCTGTGGTCATGCCGTGCGTGCGTTGGGTGCGCCAGCCGTGCAGGATGACACCTGCTCCGAGGAAACCGATGCCCGCCAACATGCCTTGCATCACGCGCGCCGTCGAATCGAAGTTTCCACCCGCGGCGTGCTGGAAGGCGGCAACCGCCAACGCCCCTCCGAGCCCCACCAGCCCCAGCGTGCGCATCCCCGTGCTCTTGCGGTCGCGCGCGCGCTCGAAACCGATCAGGACGCCGCACAGCGTGCCGACGATCACACGAAGGAAAAAGTCGAGCTCGGTCATCATCGCCGCACCGCTCACATGATTCCGAACAAGCGGAACGCCTCCGCCGCGGGCATCCCATTCTGCAACGCCGTGAGCACCTTCTGCTCGCCGCGTACCTTCTCCAGCGCGCGGGCAAACGCTTCCTCGACGATGTCCGCCGGAACGACCAGCACGCCATCGCGATCGCCGTAGATCACATCGCCCGGGCTGATGCGAACGCCGTCGACGTCGATCGGCACGCGCCAGTCGAGCACCTTGCCGCGCGGCCCCTGATCCTGCGCAAACGAACCGAACGATGCGACCGGGAAGCCGAGCGCGAGGATCTCGCTCGTATCGCGGTGAAAGCCATGCACGGCCGCGCCGGCGGCACCGCAGTGGCGCGCGCGCGTCGACATCAATCCGCCCCAGAGCGCATAAGGACCCGACGAGCCGGCGCAGACATAGACCTCGTCGCGGCGCAGATCATCGAGCGCCTCGAACAACATTCCGAAGGGCTTGTCGGTCAGCGGATTGTTGCCGCGTTGCCGCTCCACGAAATAGTCGGCTTCGAGCACCGGCATCGCGCGGCCGATGATGACCATCGAGGGATCGATCGGCTTGAGCCGCGGAGCGAGGAACTGATGCAGGAACCCGAGCTTGTCGAGCGCGTCGCCGACGGCGGCTACGAAGAGCTCACGCCTCACGAGAGCGAACAACTCGGCATCGGTCTTCCAGAGCGCTGCCATGATCGTCCTTTTTCGAAGCGGGCGTCGCTATCTTGGCGACGTTGGAGGGAATCTGCAAAGCCATCGAGAGCGCGAGACATCGGAGTGTCACTGCCGCTTCCTGGCATGGCGCGATGAAGGCGAGCGACATCGTCACGGCCGCGCTGATCCTCGTTGCCACCCATCCGGCGCCGGGCGGCTCCGAGGAGGTCTACCTCTCCGGCTAGGCATTGATCGCCTCGTTTGCCGGCGCGACGCTCATCGGATCGAACTGGGCCGAGTACTACGCGCCCGACGGAACGATCACCGGCAAGATGAGATACCTCGGGCTCGTGCACTCGTTCACCGGCCGCTGGACCGTCAGGCGCGACCTGGTGTGCTTCCAGTACCAGCACGCGCAATACAACACGTGTTCGCGATTTCGCCAGTCTGGAGATCGGATCCGCCACTACGGCGCCGACGAAATGCCGAAGCGCTACGGCGAGTCCAGGCGCCTGGTGGGCAACCGGCTGGACGAGCTTCGCTGAGGCGCGGGCCAGGCCGGCAGCTCGGGCCGGCGCGAATATTCGCGCCTGCACTGACTGGAGGTGGTCTCGGTCGCCGGATCGGATTAGTCTCATCAAACCTGCAACGGGGAGAGAGCGGTCGCGCATGGCTTACCTGCCGGAGTTCGCGAACGACATCTTCATCAGCTACCGCCGCGTCATCGACGAGGGGCCCGACCGGTGGGTGCAGGCGTTCGAAGCCGCGCTGCGCTTGCAGTTGAAGGCTCTGGTCGGCGACGTGGTCATGTGGCGCGACGTCGAACAGATCCGCACCGGCGACGACTGGCGCCAGCAGCTCGTCGTGGCCCTGGAAGGCGCGGCCCTGTATCTCGCGATCATCTCGCGTACGTACCTCGATTCGCGCGAGTGCCGCAACGAACTCGATCAGATGCTCGCGCACCTGCGCGACGCCTCGAAAGGGCCGCGCAAGCTGTTTCCGATCTACAAGCAGCCGCCGCGCTCGGAATCCGACGTCCCCCCGGAGCTGCAGGCGGTCCAGCGGCGCGAGTTCTTCGCGCGGAGTCCCGAGGCGCCGCTCGGATTCAGTGAACTCGACGCGCATCCGGATGACCGTGAGTTCCAGCAGCGCCTTGCCTGGCTCGCGCAGGAGATGACCGTCGCGCTCGAAGCGCTGCACGACCAGTCGCTGCAGCGTCTGGTCGGGCGCGTCTTCGTTGCCGACGTCGAACACGGCCTGTATCGCGATCGCGACAACCTCGTCGCCGATCTGCTGAACCAGCGCTATCGCGTCGTGCCGGAGCATGAATACCTGTGGCATACGGGCACCATCGAGGAGGAGATCCGCGTGAACCTCGAGGAGGCGAAACTCGCGATCCACCTGGTGACGCCGGCCGGCCTGCAATCCGAAGACGAGGTGGCGCAGGCCCGCCAGCAGCTGGTGCTGGCCATCGAGGTGATGCACAAGCGCGCCCTGCCGCCGCCGGTCGTGTGGATCTCGTCGAAGACGGGAGCGAATCCATTGCTGCAGGCATTTCTGCAGGAAATCGAAGGCCCGTTCGCCGATCAGGGCGTCGAAGTGCTGATCGGCGGAATGGAGGATCTGAAATCGCTGGTCTACAAGCGGCTTGGACCAGCGCCTGCGCCCGCCGCGGTGGTGAGCGATGACGTCGCGGTGCTGGTGGAGGACGCCGACCTCGAGGCGTTCGGTGCGACGCGCGCGCTGTTGCTCGAGAAGTTCGGCGTTGAAACGGTGCCCGTGCGCTTGCAGGGCAGCTCCCCTCACGATCTCACCGCGATGACGCAAGCGTTGGCCGCGTGTTCGCGTTGCCTCATCTTCTGGGGCGCCCAACCGGAAGACTGGTTGCAGCAGGTGCTGCGCCTCGCGCCGCTCGCGCCTTTCTTCGGCGAACGCCTGTGCGTGCTGATCGCCGATCCGCCCGCGGTGGAAAAGAAGCTCTTCGTGAGCAAGAAAGCGAAGATCGTGCGCGCCGGCGACGCCGGTGGGTACGGCCTTGGTGATTTTTGCGGCGTGAAGCCGAAAGCGCCGGTTCAGTGACCGAAGCGGAACTGCTCGCGCTCAATCCCTTTCCAGGGCTGCGCGCATTTGCGCCCGACGAAGCGGAGCTGTTCTTCGGCAGGCGCGAGCATGTCGAAGACCTGCGGCGCAGAGTCGAGGCCAATCCGTTTGTCGCGGTGGCCGGTGCATCGGGCTGCGGCAAGTCGTCGCTCGTGCTGGCGGGATTGCTGAAGTCCCTCGCGGATCGCGCAGCGGCAGAGGGCAGGCCACCGTGGCGTCCGGTGATCATGCGTCCCGGACGCCAGCCGATCGTGCATCTTGCGCGCCCGCTCGCTGAGGCTCTGCATGGCCCGTGTTCGCCGGAGGTGGTCGGCGCGCTGTACGGCCGTTTGCGCCTGAGTGCGATCGGTCTTTCGGAGACCGTGCGCGTCGCGGCACTGCCCGCCGGGACTCGCGTGCTCGTGGTCGTCGACCAATTCGAGGAACTGTTTCGTTATGAGCGGATGACCGACCCGGAAGAGGGCGCGGCGTTCGTCAAGCTGCTCCTGCATGCAGCGCATGACCCGACATCGGCGGTGCGCGTGGTCGTCACGCTGCGCTCGGACGCTCTGGGACAGTGCGCCGATTTTCCCGGCCTTGCCGAGGCAGTGAGCCTGGGCCAGGTGCTTGTCCCGAAGCTCACGCGCGATCAGAGGAAGGAGGCGATCGTCGGTCCGGTGCAATGGCGCGGATTCGGCATCCGTGCCAGCCTGGTACAGCGCATCCTGAACGACGTCACCGACGACTTCGATGACCTGCCCGTGATGCAGCACGCGCTCACGCGCACCTGGGCCTATTGGGCGCGCAGCGTGAGCAAGGACGCGGGCGCGACGCCGCGCGAAATCGAAGTCACCGACTACGAAGCCATCGGCACGAGCGCACATGCGCTCGATCGCCACGGCGATGAAGCGCTGAGCTCGTTGCCTGCGGAGCTGCAAAGCGTGGTGCCCGCCGTGATGCGCGCCCTGACGGAACGCCGGCGCGATGGCACGGAGGTGCGCCGCCCCCTCGCATTCGACGAGTTGTGTCTGGTGACGCGCAGGAATCGCGACGACGTGGCCAGGGTCGTCGATCGGTTGCGCAGCCCGGACACGAATTTCCTGCGACCGCCGCTCGCTGAACCGCTCGACGCGAACCCCGTGATCGACATCACGCACGAGAGCCTGATCCGCAACTGGAGCGCGTTGCGCAGGTGGGTCAAGGAGGAAGCCGACGCACGTGCCGATCTGGAATTGCTGCTCGATGCCACCGAAAAACGCGAGCGCGGCGGCGACCTGTGGTACGGCCACACGCTGGAAAGCGCCCTGCAGTGGCAGCTTCGCGAGCAGCCGAATGACGCGTGGGTGCGGCTGAGCGCCGGCGAGGCGGGCGCAAAACGCTGGCCCGAGGCGCAACAGTTTCTGGAACTGAGTGCGACCAACGCGCAAAGGGCAAAGCGCCGGCGCACGGTGTTGTACGGGGTGGGTAGCGTGCTGGCGCTTGCGCTGCTCGGCACGTTGATAACGACCGGGATCTTCATGGCTTCGACCCAGAAGGCGAGCCAGCAGGCGCTGTCGCAGCGGCTGGCGAATCTCGCCTGGCTCGACTTGAGGCTCGATCCGGCGCTGAGCGCTCGTCTCGCGGTTGCGGCGCTCGAAGAGTTCCCCGGCAACGAGCTCGCGGAGCGGGCGCTGCGCCAGGCGGTCGAAACGCTGTCGGTCGCGCATACGTATGCCATCTTCGATCTCGGCGCACCGATCGTCGACGTTCGCCTCAACCGTGCCGGCACGCACATCGCGGTGCTTGGCGAGCGCCAGTTGGCGATCGTGCAGTCGACCGATGCGAAAGCCACTGGGCCACGTCAGCAACTGCCGTGGAACGCGAGCAACGTGTGGCTGCTCGATGAACGCGGCCTCGTGGTGGTGCAGGCGCGCGAGGACGGTGTGCACATTCGCGATCTCCAGGGCGCAACGCTCGCACAATGGAACTGCCCATCCCCCAAGTCGGGTGAACGGGACTTCGTCTCCACCGTGCAAGTGAGCGAGGACGAGAACTGGATTGCCGCCGGATGCTTGAGCGGCGCGCTCATGCTCTGGCGTGTCCCGGCAGAAGCGCGCGCGCCCGGCGCGCCCAAGGTGTTGACGGAAGGCGCGGGTGCAACCGTCACTGCACTTGCCTTTGCGAGGAACGGCGAATGGCTTGTCAGTGGCGACGCGGACGGTTACGCGCTGCTGTGGAAGGTAGCGGAGGCGGGCGGTCCGTGGCTTGGAAGCGTCAAGGCAGGAAAGGTCGAGTCGCCGATCTACCACAAGCCGAAGGACATTCACGATCGCGCTTCGAGAGCGATCCGCGATGTCGACGTCCTCGTCATGGATGACGACATGTTCATCGCCACTGCGTCCGACGACAGCACGGCAGTCGTGTGGAAACTCGATTCTGGGCGGCACAACCTCGCTGTACCGCGCAAAACCGGAGACAAGGTGATATGGCCCCTACGCCATGAGCGCCCGGTGACGCGCGCTCGCTTCGATCCGAACGGTCAGCTCATGACCGTCGTCGACAAGCGTCTGCGATTTTGGGTGAGCGACGACCCGCTGCCGTCAAGAGCCCGCCACAACGCGTGGATAAACGACGCGAGCGTCATGGACGAGTACGCCGTGTCTGCAGGCGACGACGGCGTCAGCCGGGTCTGGTCGCGCGGGCGCGACGCCATTGCCACGTTGCGCGGTCATCGTGCAGAGGTGGTGCGCTCGCGCTTCATGTCGCGCGAACGGGTGCTTACCGCCAGTGCGGACGGAACGCTGCGGATATGGATGATCGAGCCAGTGACGACGCTCGAGTACTCCGAGAAGGGCCAGTGGATGACCGCGGTGGCGCCATCTCCAGACGGGCGCCAGTTGGCACTGTGCAGAGAGCGTGGTAGCGCCGGGTCGGCGTGCGGCGTGCTCGACATCGAGGTCAAGAGCGGTGAGGCAATCCGGACCGGTGACTTCGAGCTCCAAGCGCCCCGACCCGGGAAGCGGTTCGGCATGATCTGGCGCCTGCTCTGGGGCGCCTCCGGCTCGCAGATTCTCGGCACAGCAATGGATTTCGAGATCTTCCGCGAGGATGGGCCGGTGCGTTGGCGGACCGAAACGCGCGAGGTGATCAAGGACGAGAAGACCGACTTCATGCCATACGCGTACAGCGCCGAGCGATCCGAAGGCTTGTTCATCGATGCGCGCGGCAAGGTGAAGGTGCTCTCGGACGCAGCGGGCGACGCCGCAGCGGCGCCGGAGTTGTTCGAGCTCGCTGCCGCGTTCGCACCGCAGGCGGCCGCGCTGAGCGACGATGGACGGTGGATCGCGATCAGCGACAACAGGAAGATCCTGCTGCTCGATCGCGCGGCGCCGCACGCTCCGCCGCGTGTGCTCGACAAGCACCAGGGCACCGTGATGGCGCTGGAGTTCAGTCCCGACAGCCGTTTTCTCGCGTCGGCCGGCGCCGACCGCACCGCGCGGATCTGGTCCCTCGACCCGGAAGTTCGCGGCGCGTGCTCCGAGCTTTCCGGGGGCCACACAGGAACGATCTATGCGGTTGCCTTCAACCATCGTGGCGACCAGCTCGTCACGGCCAGTGCCGATGGCTCCCTGCGCTTCTGGGATGTGCGCTACGGCGAGGCAAGCTGCGGCAGCGAGATCGTCGCGCTGGAATGGCACGCCGATGCCATCAACGCCGTGCGCTTCCACCCCACGGACAATGTCATCTTCACCGCGAGCGACGACGGCACTGTCAAGGCGGGCACGTGCCGCACGTGCGACCGGACCGTCGCCGATCTGCGCGACGAAGTGCTCAGGACCAATCTCGCCGTGCTGACGAAGAACGATCAGGACGAGATCGACCGCCTGCGCACGAGCGCCAAGGGCGGATCCGGCACCGCTCCATGACGTCGGCCTGGGTCGCGACCCGAGCTTGAGCCGGGATTTCGCGGCCGTTCCTGTCGGATCTCCGACGACTGCGCCGCAGCCGGCCGTGCGAGATTTTGAACCGGCAGTCGGCGCACCGTAACCAAGGATCAGGAAACCACCAAGCTCGACAAGGACGCAACGTGGACATCTGCCTCATCTGGGCAAACGCTCGCAACCATGCCAGCACGGACGATTCCGGCTCCTGGCTCGGCACCGATGACCTGCGTCGCTTCCATCTCCTGACCGAGCGCCACCCCGTACTGATGGGCTCCCGGACCTTTGAGGCGATCCCCCGCCAACTGCTGGCCGGACGCCAGACCTTCGTCCTGACGCAGAAAAAGACTTCGATTCCCGGCGCCGTCGCCTGCACCTCGCTCCACGAGGCGTTCACGCTCGCCTCGGTGCTTCGCTCGGGCAAACTGTTCCTGCTCGGCGGATCGACGGTGTACGAACAAGGCCTCCGTGTCGCCGACCGCCTTTACGTCGCCAACTTCGATCCCGACCGCGACACCGGCGAAATTCGCGTTCCGCTGATCGACCCCCGCCTGTTCGAACTCGTGAGCCAGGATCGGACCCGCAGCATCGGCCCGGACCGGTTGTTCCAGGAATATCGTCGCCGCCGGTATCACTGACCGGCGACATCACCTTCGCCTAGTGCACGCTTCGCTTCTTCGCGCTGGTCTTGGTTGCCAGGCTGAAGCGTGGTTCCTTGGCGTCGGCATCCTCTAGCACGAGTTCTGCGGCGATCCGACCGACCTCCGGTCCGTGCTTGAACCCATGGCCCGAGCCGGTGCCGACCAGCCATACGTTGCGCAGGGTCGGGTGGCGATCGATCAGAAAGTCGCCGTTCGCGCTGTTCTCGTATTGGCACACGCGCGACTCCACGAGCGGCCGATCTGCGAGCGCGGGGAAGCGGCGCGCCAGATAGGCGCGCACATCGGCGACGCCTTCAGCGCTCGCGATGCGATCGCCTGCGTCGGGATCGATCGGCGGACCGTGCCGGTCGTGCGCGATCTTGAACCCGCGCCCTTCGAGATCGGGGAAACCGTAGTACATGTCGCCCTGGTTGAAGTCGGCCCAGCCTGGAAGGTTGGGTGCCTTGAAGCGGTCGTCGCCGGCCGGCGGCGCGAACAGGAACACCTCCTGGCGCGTTGGAAAGATCCGGCCCCCGAGCACTTCAGGAAACAGCTTGGGCAGCCATGCGCCGCAAGCGAAAACGTAGCGGTCTGCGGCGAGCGACGCGCCGGCGTTCCCGCGGAGATATGCGAGCTGCTCCTCGCCCTGCGGTGGCGTTACCGATACGGTCGCAGTGGTGCCGCCGGCATCTTCGAACTCGCGCACGAGCAACTGCACGGCACGACGCGCAATGAGCGCTCCGAATTGCGGCTCGAACAGGCCGAGCGCGACATCGTCCCAGCGCGCCTGCGGCCAGCGCCGCGCGAGCTCCGCGGGTTCGAGCACCTGAGTCGGCATCTCGAGCCTCGCGTGCACCGCGAGCGTGTCCTCGACGTAGTTCTCGCGCTGCTGGAAGACCATGAGCACGCCGAGCCGCCGCAGGATCGGCAGGCCCGCGCGCTCCGACAAACGCTGCCACTGTGCAAGCGAATCGAGCGCCATGCGCGTATAGATCGCATCCGGACCATAGATACCGCGGGTCATGCGCGACCCGGCGGCACTCGATGCCAGCGTGTGCGCAGGGCCGTACGCATCGAGAAGCAACACACGCTGACCGCGCTGTTGCAGGTGCCATGCGGTCCAGGCTCCGAACACCCCCGCGCCGACGACGATCGCATCAAAACGTTCCTGCATTGCTCGCCGACCTTGTCCACTCCTGGCGACGCCGTGCGCTCACGAGAGTCGCCATTTGCCTTCCGCATCGTGGGCACGCAATACGCGCCGCAGTATCTTGCCTGATGGTGTTTTCGGAATCGCGTCGCAAACTACGACATCTCCGAGCTGCTTGTAGTCCGCGACGCGTTGCGCGACCCAGCCCTTCAACGCCTCGCGGTCGAGCGCACCGCGAGCCACGACATAAGCGACCGGGATTTCGCCGGCGCGGTCATCGGCGCGTCCGATCACCGCTGCATCCGCGACCTGGGGGTGCGTGTAAAGCAATGCTTCGAGTTCCGCAGGCGCGACCTGATAGCCCTTGACCTTGATCAGCTCTTTCAGGCGGTCGGTCACGTAGAGATAACCGTCCGCGTCGACGTGGCCCAGGTCGCCCGTGCGCACCCAGCCGTCGGGGCCAATCGTCGCGGCGGTCGCCTGCGGGTCGTCGAGATAGCCCTTGAATGCCTGCGGCCCGCGGAACCAGATTTCGCCTGTCTCGCCGATCTCGACGTCGGCGCGCGTGACCGGATCGATGACGCGGGCCTGCGTGTTCGGCATGAGCTGGCCGCTCGAGCCGATGCGTCCCTTGCCGGGATAGGTCGCCGAGACAACGCCCGATGCCTCCGTCATGCCGAAGCCTTGCGCGACCTGGCAGTGCAGGCGCCCGGCGGCCTTTTCCTCGAGGCCGGCGCCGAGCGGTGCGGCACCGCAGCCGATTTGCTCGAGCGACGAGAGGTCGAAGCCCGCGACCATAGGATGCAGCGTTAGAAAGTGCAGCAGCGGCGGCACCACGGCCAGGTGCGTGACACGATGCTGCTGCAGCGCCTTGAGGAAGGATTCCGGCTCGAAGCGTGGCAGCGTCACCATCGTGATGCCTTCTGCAAGCCCGCACAGCATGATGACGGTGAAGCCGAAGATGTGGAACATCGGAAGCAGCGCGAGCGCAACCATCCGTTCCGCGACGCCCGGCTGGCGAACGGCGGCGTTGTATTGCATGACGTTCGACACGATCGCGCGGTGGGTCAGCATGACGCACTTCTGCTGGCCGGTCGTGCCCGAAGAACAGGGCAGCGCGGCAAGCGCATCGGGATCCTCGCGGACTTGCGGTTCGCGATCGGTACAAGCAAGGAGCGATGCGTATCCGATGTCGTCGCCGGGATCGCCGAGCACGATGACCTTCACGTCGCGCGCCTGCGCGGCGGCTTCGCCAAGTGCCGCACGCAGCGGCGCCACCGTGAACACGAATTTCGCATTGGTGGCGCGTATCTGGTGTGCCACGTCGGCAGTGGTGCCGGCTGGATTGGCGCCACTCACGATTCCGCCGGCGGCGAGCGCACCCAACGCAGCGACGGGCCACTCCGGAACATTGGGTGCAAACATCAGCAGCCTGTCGCCGGGTTCGAACCCACGGGCGGCCAAGCCTGCGGCGAAGCGGCTGATCTGCCGGTCGAGTTCTCCATAGAGCAGCTTGCGCCCGCTCGGCGCATCGACGATCGCGATCTTGTCGGGCCGGCGGCGCGCCCGCTCGCGGATGTACCGCTGAATGCTCGTCGAAGGAATCTCGATCGGCGGCACGGGCGATTCGACGATCGCCCCGGGGTGAGTAGGCATCGTTTTACCTCGGTGGAAGTTCCGTCGGCAGGAATCGACCGACAACATCCACCCTGATTGAATCTACACTCGTTGGCACGCAAGACCATTCAAGCGCAAGCAAAGCTTGCCCGATCACACTCGATTGCCTGGCAGGCGATGTAAAG
>Ga0335084_10003769_pt1 | contig 14869 bp, 16 predicted proteins | sample Lox_Sample_44_FD_206721 | JGI IMG/M metagenome (GOLD analysis project Ga0335084, IMG submission 206721) | Soil microbial communities from Loxahatchee National Wildlife Refuge, Florida, United States - Lox_Sample_4.4 | ecosystem: Environmental > Terrestrial > Soil > Wetlands | place: USA...
AGCGTCTGATCGGGGCAGCCAGGGGCCTTCCCGGAGCATCGGGAAACGCGTGCTAAGAGAGCTGTGCACCGGAGGTGTACACCATGCACGGTCTCGCTCTCTGTTCACTCGACTCCACCGCTCTCGCCCGCCGGCTCCACGACCTCGCCGGCGACGAGCGGATGGTCCAGGTGGACTTCCTACTCCACCTCGACGAGTTCGATCGGCGACAGGAATACCTGCCGCTCGGGTTCGGCTCGCTCTGGGACTTCTGCCTGCGCGAGCTGCACCTGCGCGAAGGCGCCGCCGGCCGCCGGATCGCCGCGATGCGCGCCCTGAGGCGCTTCCCGAGACTGGAGAGCCCGCTCCGGGACGGCAGGCTGTGCTTGTCCACAGCGCCGCTCCTGGCCCAGGTCCTCACCGAGGAGAACCTGGACGACCTCGTCGCCCGGGCGGCGTTCCGCACCAAGGCAGAGGTGGAGCACCTCGTGGCGACGATCCAGCCTCGGGCGGCGCCCCGGGACGGCCTGCGGAGGCTGCCGCAGGCGATGGCGCTGAGCCTGGCTCAGTCGCCGGCCAGCACCGAAGCGGCGCCCTCGCTCCTGGCGCTCGGGATCGAAGGAACACGGCGCCCCGACGATACGCCTGCGACCGCCGCTCTCACCGTTCCGGGCGCCGCGGCTTACACCCCCGCGGCTCCGGCACGTGCGTCCGCCCCCGCTGCCGAGCTACACGCCGTCTCCGGCGACGAGTGGTCGCTCCGGGTGACCATCGACGGCGCCCTGAAGGCAGACCTGGAATCGCTCGCGTCACTCCTCTCCCACAAGGTGCGGCGGAACGACTACGCCGCCGTGCTCCGCGAGGCGGTCCGATGCGGGATCGAGAAGCACGGGAAGCGCCGCGGGGCGGTCCCGCCCTCGCGGAAGCGAACCAAGCCGGCGGCGCTACTCGAGGCGAAGGTCTCGGACCCGTCGCGGAGCATCCCGGCCGAGGTGAAGCGCGCCGTCCACGAGCGCGACGGCGGGCGCTGCGCGTGGGTGAGCAAGGACGGCCGTCGCTGTGGGAGCCGGTGGCAGCTCGAGTTCGACCACGTCGAGCCCCTGTCGCGGGGTGGGAAGTCCACCGTCGGCAACGTTCGCCTGGCCTGCCGGTGCCACAACTTCTTCCACGCCGAGGAGACCCACGGGCGGGAGCACATGGCGAGGTTCCGCCGGCGGGGTCGCGACGGAACCCAAACGGGTGAACTTACTATCGCCAGCGGAAGTAACTCAAAGTGTAATCCGCCCGTAGCCCCCGGCGGCGGAAGCACTCACGCAGACCGGCGCCGAGCGCCCGCGCCCCCTCGCGCCGAGCCGAGGCTCCCGTTCTCGGGCGGATGACCTTTCACACGCCACGGAGCTGGCGGAGCTGCTCATGGTCCTGGTGAGCGGAGTCGCGCTCCGCCCGCCCTGAAGAGGCAGCCCGATCACGCGGGGACGTCGCCCCGCGAGCGAGCCCGCCGCATGCCGCCGTCCTTCTCTGCTGGCTCGGGGACGTACGCATGACGGACGCCGCCCGCCTGCTCGGGTGCGTTCGCGAGATGCGCCGCGTCACAGCTCGCCCCGGTCCTTCACCTCGCGGTAGCGACCCAGCACCGCCGCGGCGAGGTCGCGCGCCGGGACGCTCTCCACGCGCACGCCCGCGGCGGTGAGCCTCCGCGCGGCCGCGTCGCGCTCGTCCAGGATCCGCTCCGCCGCGACGCGCTGGTACGCGCCGTCCTGGTCGCGCGGCTCGGCGCGAGCGGCATCTGCGATCTCCGAGTCGGCGACCGCCGCCACCAGGACGAGGTGGCGCAGGCGGAGCTGCGCCGCCCGCGCGAGGAGGAGCGCGCTGGTCTCCGGATCGGCCAGGTCCGTGAAGACCACCACCAGCGCGCGCCGGCGCTGCCGGGCGTCGAGCGCGTCGAACGCGGCGCCGTAGTCGGCCTCCTCGACCCGGGCCTGGGCGGCGTGGAGGGCCTCCGCGAGCGGGCCGAGCCGCGTGCGCCCGGCTCCGGGCGGAACCACGCGGTCGATCCCGGCGGCGAAGAGGACGGCGCCGGGGCGGTCGCCGCGGGAGACGGCGGCGCGGGCGAGCGAGAGCGCGGCGTCGACCGCGTGGTCGAGCTTGGTCCGGCCGTCGGCGAGGCGCGCGGACAGGTGGCGCCCGCAGTCGAGGAGCAGCCACAGGGTCTGGTTGCGCTCCGGCTGCCACTCGCGCACCACCGGCGCCCCGCGCCGCGCGGTCGCCTTCCAGTCGATGGACCTGAAGTCGTCGCCGGGCTGGTAGGGGCGGAGCGACGCGAACTCCCGCCCCTCGCGAAGGCCCCGGAGGCTCGGCCGGCCCGCCTCGAGCGCCGCGGCGCCGGCGAGGCGCGCGAGGCCGCGGAGGTCCGGGTAGACCTTCACGGTCGCCGCGAGTGGGACCGTCCACTGCCGCGCGGCCAGCCCCAGCGGTCCGCGCGCCCGCAGGTGCAGGTCGCCGAACTCCGCGGCGCCGCGCGCGCGCGGCACCGCCTCGTAGGAGAGGCGGGCGACGCCGCCCGGCGGCAGGTCGATGCGGCCCCGGTGCGCGGCCGAGTCGAAGGACGCGGGGGGAGCGTCGGCCCAGTCCAGCCGCAGCCGGCGGGGCGACGCGCTCTCGACCGCGAGGTCGACGCGGTTGGGCGCGAAGGCGGAGAGCGGCTCCCGCACCCGGCGGCTCGCCCGGAGGGAGCCCGGCGCGGGCGCGAGCGCCGCGTCCGCCAGGACGAGGCCGAGCACGGCCGCGTCGAGCGCGAGCACGGTCCAGCCCAGCGCCGGGCCTCCCATGCCGGCGAGCGCCAGCAGCGCACCGGCGGCGAGCAGCAGGGCGGCGCGCGGGGTGGGGACGGGCAGGCGCGACCTCACGCGGCTAGCGCGGCACCTCGACCGACTCGAGCAGCTCCGCGACCAGATCGTCCGGCGTCGCGCCCTCCAGCTCGGCCTCGGGCCGGAGCACCAGGCGGTGGCGGAGCACGGGCGGCGCCACCGCCTTCACGTCGTCGGGCCCGGCCCACTCGGCCCCGCGCAGCGCGGCGCGCGCGCGGGCGGCGGAGAGGAGGGCGACGCCGGCACGCGGGCTCGCCCCGAGCCGCGCCCGGGGCAGCTCGCGCGAGGCGCGCACCAGGCGCGCCACGTACTCGAGCACGGGCTCCGAGACCGGCAGCGCGCGGGCCCGGGCCCGGAGCGCCGCCACCTCCTCGCGGGAGACGACCGGCCGAACCCCCGCCGCGTCGAGGTCGTGCGCGTCGAAGCCGCGGGAGGCGCGGCGCAGGATCTCTGTCTCCTCGGCCGCCGCCGGGTAGTCGATCCGGACCTTCATGAGGAACCGGTCGGTCTGCGCCTCGGGGAGCGGGTAGGTGCCCTCGTACTCGACCGGGTTCTGCGTCGCCACCACGAAGAACGCGTCGCCGAGCGGATGGCGCGCCCCGTCGATCGTCACCTGTCGCTCCTCCATCGCCTCGAGGAGCGCCGCCTGGGTCTTCGGGGGAGTGCGGTTCACCTCGTCGGCCAGGAGCACCTCGGTGAAGACGGGGCCGCGGCGCAGCTCGAACGTGCCTCGATCGGCGCGGAAGACGCTGGTGCCGAGGATGTCGGCGGGCATCAGGTCCGGCGTGAACTGGACCCGGCCGAAGCGAAGGTCGAGGGCGCGCGCCAGCGCCTTGGCGAGGAGCGTCTTCGCGACGCCGGGCACGCCCTCCAGGAGCACGTGCCCCCCGGCGAACAGCGCCGCGAGGAGCTCCGCCACCGGCTCGCGCTGGCCGACCACCGCCTTGCCGATCTCCGCCTCGAGGCGGGCCTGCGCGGCGGCGAGATCGGCGGCGGCGAGGGGAGCGGCCATGCGCGCGACGATACCACGCAGGCGCGCGTGTGCCGGGCGCGCGGGCACGGCCGCGATCAGGACTACGCGCCACCCGGACCGACCGTCCGGGGTGGCGGCGAGCCGCTCGGCCGGGCACGGCCGATCGCCGCGTCGATGCCCGCCGCAGCACGGGTCACCTCGAGCAGCGCCGCCGCGCCTGGCGGGGCCGCGAGCGCGGCGCGGCCCCGGCGGAACGCGGCGGCGGCGGGGGGCGACCGCGCCGCGAGCCGGTGCTCGGCCTCGTCGTCCGGCAGGCGCGCGGAGATGCCGGCGCGGCGGTCGAGGGCGCGGCGCACCCGTCGCCAGGCCGATGCGGCCAGCTCGCCCTCGGCGCCAGCGCGGCGGTAGAGCGCGCCGAGGGAGGCGAGGTAGTCGCGCGCGGTTCGCCCCGGCGGCAGCGCGGGGGGTGGGCGAATCGCGCCGAGGCGGCGGGCACGCCCGAGCGCGAGCGCCGCACCGGCCAGGATCGCCTGGACGGCGACGAGCGCGAGCGCGAGCCGGGAGGGAGGGATTGCCCCGCCGCGGGCGGCGAGCCAGCGCTCGTCGAAGGCGATCGGGCCTCGCGCCGCGAGCCGCGCCCAGAGCGAGAGGTTGTCGCCCTCGGCGATGCGGTAGTTCTCGAGCAGGTCCGGCCCGGCCAGGACGAGGATCTCGCCCTGGCCGCGCGCGAAGGACACCGCCGCGGTGAAGTCGGCGGCGCCGGCCACGGGCAGGGCGTCCGCCCCGCCGGCGGCGACGGTCGCCCCGCCGCTCCGCAGCGCGAGGCCGGCGAAGAGCGGATGAGGCGCGAGCGCCGCCACCCCGCGCGCGCCGAGATCCCCGCGCGGCTCGACCTGGACCGCGCCGAGGCGGCGCTCCAGCGCCGGTTGCGGCGCGGGGCCCGCCGCCCATACCAGCAGTCCGCCCCGCTCGGCATGGGCGACGAGCTCCGCCGCCTCGCCGTCCTGGAGCTGCCCCAGCGGCGCGGCGAGGACGACCACCGCACCGGGCCGCGGCCGGTCGCCGGGCGCCGCGAGGCGAGCCGGAGGCTGCCCGCGGGCGGCGAGCCAGGCCCGGGCGGCGGCGAGGCCGCGCGGACCGGCGTTGTCCACCGAGGGGAGCGGGGAGAGCTCGGTCTGGCGCCGGCGCTGGTGCGCGACGGCCGCGCCCGCCGCGACCACGGCGAGCGACGCGGCGAGCGCCGCGAGCGCGAGGGCCCGCTTCACCGCCGGCCCTCCGAGGCGAGGGCCGCGATGCGTCCTGCGCGTTCCACCGCCACCCGGGCGTCCCCGAGCCCGACGGGCCGGCCGCCGTACACGGCGCGGTCGAACGTCGAGGCCAGCTCGCGGAACTCCCCGGAGGCGGCCGCCGCCGCGCGCGGCGTCGCCTGCCCGGCAGCGGATGGGCTCGAGGTGGGCTCCGCCCTCGCGAGCGCGGCCGCAGCCTCCGCGTTCGTCAGTGCCCGGCCGCGGGGCAGCCAGCGCGCCTCCTCCAGTGCCCCGAGCGCCGCCAGCAACGCGTGGCGCACGGCGGCCGGCGCGTCGCCCCGCGACAGCGCCGCGTGCGCGCTGGCGGCGCTGGCGTCCGGCGGTGCGGGCACCTCCGGGCGCACGGCCGCAGCGGCGGGGCGCAGGCCGCGGCGCCGGCGGCGCAGGGCGGCGACCCCCATCGCCACCGCGGCCGCCGCGGCCAGGGCGAACAGCGCGCGGCCGAGGCCGGCCCAGCGCTCCGCCTCCCTCGTGCCGAGCAGGTCGAGGACCTCCGCCCAGAGCCCGAGGAGCAGCCGCCGCAGCGCGGCGGTGTCGACCCGCGCCCGCGAAAACTCCGGCCGGGCGAGCACCGTGTCGAGCGCGGCGCGGTCCGCCGGGGTGGCGCCGGGGAGCGGCAGCTCGGCGGCGAGCGCGCAGTGGCGCTCCAGCGTCCTCAGGAACCTGGCCGCGGCCCTGGCGCAGGCCTCGGGATCGGGCGCGGCCGCCAGCGCGACGTCCGCGGCGCGCTTCACGGCGGAGGTGGCGCCGCCGGGCCCGGCCGCCTGCAGCCGCCCCACGATGGCGGGGGCCGCCCGGGCGAGCGCGGCGGGATCGGGGGACGCGTGCGCCTCGGCGAGCGCGGCGGGGCAGCCCGGCGCGGCGGCCAGGGCGAGCGCCAGGAGCGCCGTCACGGCGCGCCGCCCAGGGACCGCGCCCACGCCTCGAGGTCGAGGCCTTCCGTGCGCGCGCGCCGGTCGAAGTAGAACACGGCGACCGCCACCAGGCTGAACGGCTGCAGGGCGGCGCTCGCCACCGCCTCGAAGAGCCCGAGCCCGATCTCCGCGCCCAGCGGCAGCGTGCCGGGGAGGAGCCCCAGCGAGCCGCCGCCGACCGCACGCGCCGCGGCGGCGCGGGGAAGGCCGGCGAGGCCGTTCACGGCCAGGGCGAGGACGAAGGTCGCGAGGAGGAGCACGGAGGCGCGCACGCCCGGCCGCTCCCCCAAGGGCGTCCCGGGCCGCGGGCCCATGAGCCGCGCCGACCGGGCCAGCGCGGCGAGCCCCGGCCCCGCCTCCACCGCCGCGGCCGCCGGCGCGAGCAGGAGCCGGAGCAGCGCCACCAGGAAGAGCGCGACCGAGCCGAGCACCGCCCCGGCCGCGCCCGCCACCCGGAAGCCGAAGGAGGGGCCGGCGATCGCGAGGAGGACCCCGGGTGCCGCGCCGGCCACCGGCGCGGCGACGAGGAGGAGCACGTGGGCGGCCGCGGCTCGCGCGACCGCCCCGACCCGGCGCGCCCGGGGGATGGGCGCGCCCGCGTCGCCCTGGAGCGAAGGGGCCACCAGGGCGGCGCAGATGGCGGTGGCAAGGAGCTGGAGCGCGAGCAGCACCACCAGGAGCGTGGCGAAGGTGCCGGAGAGCCGGCGGAGCGTGGCCGCCGCCGCTGCCGGCGACTGCAGGCTCGCCAGGAGATCGGAGAGGCCGGCCGCCTGCACGCGGGCGAGCGCCAGCGCCGGCGCCTCCAGCACCAGCATCGCCGCGAACAGGGCGCGGAAGTGCCGGATGGTCAGCGCCACCGCGCGATCGATGATCTCGCCCAGGGAGAGCGGCCTGATGATGAGGTCGCGATCGCGCATCGCCCGGAGTCTACCGCGCGCAGGAGGTTTGACGGCGTGCGCCGGGGGTTGCTAGATCCCCCGCCATGCAGGTGCGCCTGAACGGAGAGCCGCGGGAGATCCCCGACGGCATGACGGTGGCCGGGCTCCTCGCCCACCTCGGGGTGAGGGCGCAGCGGGTCGCCGTCGAGGTGAACGAGACGGTCGTGACGAAGGACCGCTACGAGTCTCACCGGATCGGATCGGGCGACTCGATCGAGATCGTCGCGTTCGTCGGAGGAGGGTGAGCCATGGCCGATACCTGGACGATCGGGAAGAGCACGTTCGCGAGCCGCCTGCTGGTCGGCACCGGCAAGTACGCCGACTTCCCCACCATGAAGCGGGCGCTCGTCGCCTCCGGCGCCGAGGTCGTCACCGTCGCCGTGCGCCGCCTCGACCTCTCCAAGAAGGGCGAGGCGTCGTTGCTCGAGTGGATCCCCAAGGGGATGACGCTCCTGCCGAACACGGCGGCGTGCTTCACGGCCGACGAGGCGATCCGCACGGCGCGGCTCGGCCGCGAGCTGGGCATGGGCGACCTCGTGAAGCTGGAGGTCATCGGCGACCGGCGGACGCTCTTTCCCGACGTGGTCGGGCTCGTCGAGGCCGCCGCCGTCCTGGTGAAGGAGGGGTTCGTGGTGATGCCGTACACCAACGACGACCCGGTCACGGCGCAGCGGCTCCAGGACGCCGGCTGCGCGGCCATCATGCCGCTCGGTGCCCCCATCGGCAGCGGCCTGGGGATCCGCAACCCCTACAACCTCCGCATCATCATGGAGTCCGCGAAGGTGCCGGTGCTGGTGGACGCGGGCGTCGGCACGGCCAGCGACGCGGCCGTCGCCATGGAGCTGGGCGCGGTGGCGGTGCTCATGAACACCGCCATCGCCGAGGCGAAGGACCCCGTGCTCATGGCGGAGGCGATGCGCGACGCGGTGGCGGCGGGGCGGAAGGCGTTCCTGGCCGGGCGCATCCCCATGAAGCTCCATGCCGCGGCGTCGAGCCCGATGGCGGGGCTCATCGGAAGCTGAGCGTCCCTCGACTCCGCACCACCTCCGGTGGCGCCACGCTCGGGACGGACGGGCTCGATTCCGCCCCGCGCGAGCCGTCCGGCAACGCGCCCAATCTCCGGCGCAGTCCCCGCCCAGGGCCGGCCCGGGGACTGGACCGCGGCCGCTCGACCGTTACACCTCAGGGCCATGGGAGAGCACGAGGAGATCCTCCGCCAGGCGGCGGGCTGGAGCGACGGCGGCCTGGGCGTCGCGCTCGCGACGGTGGTCAGCACCTGGGGGTCGGCGCCCCGCCCGGCCGGGAGCCACCTCGCCGTGAACGAGCGCGGGGAATTCGTCGGGTCGGTGTCGGGCGGCTGCGTCGAGCCGGCGGTGATCCGCGAGGCGCTCGGCGCGATCCAGGACGGCAAGCCGCGCTTCCTCGAGTACGGGGTGAGCCACGACCGCGCCTGGGAGGTCGGGCTCGCCTGCGGCGGCACCATCCAGGTCTACGTGGAGCGGCTCGGATGAAGAAGGAGACCCTCGCCGAGGTCCTGCGCGACATCGCCGCGAAGCGATCGGTGGTGCTCTCGACCGACCTCCGCACCGGCGAGGGGCGCGTGGTTCACCCGTTCGAGGATCCCCCCGGCGCGGAGCCGGCCCTGGCCGCCCTGGCGCGGGAGGCGGCCTCGCGCGACGCCTCGGGGGTGGTGGAGACGCCGGCGGGGAAGGTGTTCCTGCGCGTCTTCAACCCGCCGGTCCGCGTGATCGTCGTCGGCGCCGTCCACATCGCCCAGTCCTTCGCGCCCATGGTCCGGCAGGCCGGTTACGACGTGCTGGTGGTGGACCCGCGGCGCTCGTTCGCCAGCCCGGAGCGGTTCGACGGGATCCCGCTCGTGTCCGAGTGGCCGGACGAGGCCCTGGCGCGCGCGGGGCTCGACCGCCGCACCGCGGTCGTCACCATGACCCACGATCCCAAGATCGACGACCCGGCCCTGGCGGCGGCGCTCCGCTCGGACGCCTTCTACGTCGGCGCGCTCGGCAGCAAGAAGACGCAGGCTGCGCGCAGGGAGCGGCTGCGCGCCATGGGCTTCACGGACGCCGACGTGGCGCGGGTCCACGGGCCGGTGGGACTGCCCATCAACGCCGCCACGCCGGGCGAGATCGCCGTCTCCATCCTGTCGGAGCTGGTCGGCGCGCTTCGGGGTGCGGCAACGCCGGCCCGGACCGCGGCTTGACCGGGGACGCCCTCTACCACGACGCGCTGCTGCGGCTGGCGCGCGCGGCGCGCGGCGCCGGCCGGCTCGAGGCGCCGGACGGGAGCGCCACGCGCGACAACCCGCTCTGCGGCGACCGCGTGTCCGTGGAGGTCCGCCTGCGCGACGGGCGCGTCGCCGCGCTGGCGCACCGCGTCCGCGGCTGCGTGCTCTGCGAGGCGTCGGCCTCGCTCCTGGGCGAGGCGGCGCCGGGGCGCACCGGCGCCGATCTCTCGGCCGCGCGCGACCGGCTCGCCGCGATGCTGCGGAACGGCGCGCCCCCGCCCGACGGCGACTGGTCGGGGCTGTCGGTGTTCACGCCGGTGCGCGCCGTGCCGAGCCGGCACGACTGCGTGCTCATGCCGTTCGATGCGCTGGTGGACGCGCTGGGGCGCGCCCGGGGGTAGCGATGGCGATCCGGATCGAGGAGCGGTTCGTGGTGCGCGCGCCGGCCGGCGCGGTGTGGGAGTACCTCGTGGATCCGCGGCGGGTGGTGACCTGCCTGCCCGGGGCCGAGCTGACCGAGGTGGCGGACGAGCGCACCTTCCACGGGAAGGTGAAGGTCAAGGTCGGGGCGGTGACCGTCTCCTACCAGGGGCGCGTCCACCTCGACGAGGTGGACGAGGCGGGGAGGCACGTGAAGATGAGCGCCGAGGGGCGGGAGAGCGCCGGCGCCGGGGCCGCCCGGATGACCATGCAGAGCAGCGTCGCGGCCGCGCCGGACGGCGGGAGCGAGGTGGTGGTGCACGCCGAGGTGGACGTGGTCGGACGCATCGTGCAGCTCGGCCGCGGCATGATCGAGCAGGTCTCGCACCAGATCTTCGAGCAGTTCGCGTCGTGCGTCCGCGCCACCCTCGAGTCCGAGGCCGCCCGCGCCGCGGGGGGCGCCGCCGCCGCCGCCGCGCCGGCGCCGCCGCCGCGCGTGGAGGCCGTCGCGGCGCTCCCGCTCTTCTTCCGGGCGCTCTGGGCGTGGATCGTGTCGTGGTTCCGCCGCCCGCGGCGCGGCTCACCCACCGCGCCCCAGGCATGAACTGAGGAGCGTCCCGGTCGGAACGGTGCGCACACCTCCGGGCGAGCTGCGGAGCCGATCGCTACCCGATCCGGCGAAGCGCCTTCGCCGCCGCGACCGGGTCGGACACCGACAGGAACAGCGTCGCCTTCCTGCCGCCGCCCGCGCCGACGAACACGTGCTCGATGTTCACGCCCGCCGCGCCGAGCGCGCGGGCCGCCGCGCCGAGCGCGCCGGGCTTGTCGGCCAGCTCGAGCTCGATGACCTCGCGCTCCTCGGGCGACCAGCCGCGCGCCGCGAGGACCTTGCGGGCCGCCGGCGCCTTGTCGACGACGAGCCGCACCACCCCCTCGCCGCCCTCCACCCAGCCGTTCACCGCGCGGATGTTGACCTTCTTCTCGCCCAGCGCCGAGGCGATCTCGCCCAGCATCCCCGGCCGATCCGGCACCCGGACCTTCAGCTCCTTGGCGCGCGCCATGGCTCCTCCTCGTTGGAGCGCCCATCGCTCCCAGGGACCGGGGCCGGACGCAAGGTCACGGAGAGGGACGCCCCCTCAGGCGCGCCGGGGCGCGGCGGGCGGAACGGACCCGGCCGCCGCACCGCGCGTCGAGCGGCGCGCCGCCCGCAGGAACTCGGCCGCCCGCGCCGGCGCGAGCGCCTCCACCAGCTGCGACAGGGACTCGAGGTCGTGCACCGGCCGGAACTCGTGCACCTCCGGGAGCATGGCGCGCACCCCCGCGGCGCGGGGCTCGAATCCCGCGTAGCGCAGGAGCGGGTTCAGCCACACCAGGCGCCTGCAGGAACGGCGCAGCCGCGCCGTCTCCTCGGCGAGGCCGCGCGCGTCGTCGCGGTCGAGGCCGTCGGTGACGAGCAGCACCACCGCGCCCTGGCCGAGGAGGCGGCGCGACCAGCGCAGGTTGAACTCGTGCAGGCAGGCGCCGATGCGCGTGCCGCCCTCCCAGCCGGGCACGGCGCGCGCCACCGCCGCGAGCGCGTCGTCCGGATCGCGGCGCTGGAGCTGGCGCGTCACGGGGGTGAGCCGCGTGCCGAAGGTGAAGGCGTGGACCCGCTCGCGCCCGGCGGCGAGGGCGTGCACGAACCGGAGCAGCATCCGCGCGTAGCGGGACATGGAGCCGGAGACGTCGCACAGCGCCACGATGGCGGGCGGCCGGGGGCGGGCGGAGCGCCACCGGAGCGGGATCCCGGCAGGCGCGCGGAGGGCCGCCCGCAGCATGGCCCGGGGGTCGATCCGGTCGCCCCCGGGATCGGCCCGCAGCCGGCGCGTGCGCAGGTCGGGTACCGGCAGGCGGAACGCCGCCACCGCCCGCTCCGCCTCGCGCAGCTCCTCGGCCGACATCTGCTCGAAGTCCTTGGTCCGCAGCGCGTCGCGGTCCGACCACTCCGCGCGCCCGGCGACGAGCTGCGGCGGCGGGGAGCTCCCGGGCGGCGCGGCGCGCCCGGCCGCCAGCGCCTCTGCCAGCCGCCGGGTCACCTCGCGCCGCGGCGGGCCGGCGGCGGGCGCACGCGGCAGGAGCAGCTCCAGCCCGGCGGGGAGCGCGTCCGGCGCCCGGAAGAAGAGCTGGAACGCCTCGTCGAAGAGCCCGCGCTGATCGGCGCGCGAGACGAGCACCGCGTGCAGCGCCCAGTAGAAGTCGTCCCGCCGCGCCAGCCCCACCTCCGCCGCCGCGGCGAGCGCGTCGAGCACCCGCCCCGGACCGATCGGCATCCCCGCGGCGCGCAGCGTCCGCGCGAACCGCAGGACGTGGAGGGGGAGCTGGCCCGCCTCCGCGGTCACGGCACCCGCGCCTCCTGCACGGCCTCGCCGAGGATCGCTTCCGCCTCGGCGCCCCGGACGCGCGCGACGTCGTCCTGGTACTTGAGGAGCACGCCGAGGGTGGCGTCCACGGCGTCGCCGTCGAGGGCGGTCCGGTCGAGCGTGATGAGCGCCTGGGTCCAGTCGAGCGTCTCGGCCACGCCCGGGAGCTTGAACAGGTCCCTGGTGCGGAGCCGCTGCACGAAGCCGACCACCTCGCGCGCGAGCCGCTCGGCCGCCTGTGGCACCCTGAGCCGCAGGATGGCCAGCTCCCGGGCGGCGTCCGGGTAGTCGATCCAGGCGTAGAAGCAGCGGCGCTTCAGGGCGTCGTGCACCTCGCGCGTGCGGTTGGAGGTGATCACGACCAGCGGGGGGGCCGCCGCACGCACCGGGCCGATCTCGGGGATGGTCACCTGGAAGTCGGAGAGGACCTCCAGCAGGAACGCCTCGAACGGCTCGTCGGTGCGGTCGATCTCGTCGATGAGGAGCACCGGCGGCCCGGCCGGGTCGGGCTCCAGCGCCTGGAGGAGCGGCCGCTTCACCAGGAACCGCTCGGAGAACAGGTCGTGCTCGAGCCGGGCGCGGTCCAGCTCCCGCGCCGCCTCGGCCACCCGGATCTCGAGCATCTGGCGCGGGTAGTCCCACTCGTAGGCGGCCGAGGCCAGGTCCAGCCCCTCGTAGCACTGGAGGCGGATGAGGCGCCGCGCCAGCGCGCGCGCCAGCACCTTCGCCACCTCGGTCTTGCCCACCCCCGCCTCGCCCTCGAGGAAGAGCGGGCGGCCGAGGCGGAGCGAGAGGAACAGTCCGGTGGCGAGGCTCCGGTCGGCGACGTAGTCCCCCGAGGCGAGCAGCGCGACCGCGTCGTCGACGGAGGCGGGGAGCGCGCGGGGCGCGCCCTGGGGCGGCGCGCCCGCGGGAACGCTCACGCGCAGGCCTCCAGCGCGCGCCGCGCCAGGACCACCACCAGGTGGGCCCGGTACTCGGCGCTCCCGAAGGCGTCGCCCTGCAGGCCCGCCGAGGGGATGGAAGCGCCCGCCAGCGCCTCGGACGCGAAGCGCTTCGCGAGCGCCTGCTCCAGCGCCGCGGCGCGGAACACGCCCGCCCCCGCGCCGGTCACCGCGACGCGCACGCCGGCCGGTCCCTTCGCCACGAAGACGCCGACCAGCGCGAACTTCGAGGCCGGGTGGGGGAGCTTCGCGTAGGCGGCCTTCTCCGGGAGCGGGAACCGGACCGAGACGATGATCTCGTCGGGCCCGAGCGCCGTGGAGAAGAGCCCCTTGAAGAAGCCGTCCGCGGGGATCCGGCGGCGGTCGGTGACCACCGTCGCGTCCAGCGCCAGGACGGCGGCGGGGTAGTCGGCGTTCGGGTCGTCGTGGGCGAGCGAGCCGCCCAGCGTGCCGCGGTTGCGCACCTGCGGGTCGCCGATGTGGGCGGCGAGGCCGGCGAGGGCCGGGAGCACCCGGCGCACCTCGGCGGAGTCCGCCACCTCGGCGTGCGTGGCGCCCGCGCCCACCACCAGCTCCTTCCCGTCCACGCGGATCCCCTTCAGCTCGGGGAGCGCGGAGAGCGAGACGAGGTCGCTCGGCGAGGCGAGGCCGAGCTTCATCACCGGGATGAGGCTCTGGCCGCCGCCCAGGTACTTGCCGTCCGGCCGCTTCTTGAGCGTCTCGACGGCGGCGGCGAGGTTCTGGGGTCGGTGGAAGCCGAAGTCCTGCATGGAAGCCTCCTCAGCGCTTGGCGTTCCGGATCGCGCGCCAGACGCGCTCCGGGGTGGCGGGCATCTCGACGTGGCGGACGCCCAGGTGGGCGAGCGCGTCCACCACCGCGTTGATCACCGCCGGTGGCGAGCCGATGGCGCCGACCTCGCCGACGCCCTTCACTCCCAGCGGGTTGTGGGTGCAGAGCGTGGTCCGGGTCGCGACCTGGTAGGTGGGCAGGTCCGAGGCGCGCGGCATGGTGTAGCCGAGGAACGAGCCGGACAGGAGCTGCCCCGCGTCGTCGTACACCCCGTGCTCCAGGAGCGCCTGGCCGATCCCCTGCGCCAGGCCGCCGTGGACCTGCCCCTCGACGATCATGGGGTTGATGACGCGGCCCACGTCGTCCACGGCGGTGAAGGCGACCACCTGCACCTGCCCGGTGTCCGGGTCGATCTCCACCTCGCAGATGTGGCAGCCGGCCGGGTAGGTGAAGTTCTTCGGATCGTAGAAGGCGTTCTCCTCGAGCCCGGGCTCCAGGCCCGGCGGGTAGTTGTGCGGCACGTAGGCGGTGAGGGCCACCTCGCCGAACGTCTTGGCGCGGTCGGTGCCCGCCACCGTGAACTTCCCGTCCTTGAACTCGACGTCCCCGGGGCTCGCCTCCAGCAGGTGCGCGGCGATCTTCTTCGCCTTGTCGATCACCTTCTGCGTGGCGTTCACGATGGCCGTGCCGCCCACGGCGAGCGAGCGCGAGCCGTAGGTCCCCATGCCGAACGGGATCTTGGAGGTGTCCCCGTGGATCACCTCCACGTTCTCCGCCGGGATGCCGAGCTGCTCGGCCACGATCTGCGAGAAGGTGGTCTCGTGTCCCTGCCCGTGGCTGTGCGTGCCGGTGAACACCGTCACGCTGCCGGTGGGGTGGACGCGCACCACCGCCGACTCGTAGAGGCCGGCGCGTGCTCCGAGCGATCCGACCACCGCCGAGGGCGCGATCCCGCACGCCTCGACGTAGGTGGAGATCCCGATGCCGCGGAGCTTCCCGCGCTTGCGCGCCTCGGCGCGGCGCTGCTCGAAGGTCTGCCACCCGGAGCGGTCGAGCGCCGCGTCCAGGGTGACCTGGTAGTTGCCGCTGTCGTACT
>Ga0335084_10003771_pt1 | contig 14866 bp, 8 predicted proteins | sample Lox_Sample_44_FD_206721 | JGI IMG/M metagenome (GOLD analysis project Ga0335084, IMG submission 206721) | Soil microbial communities from Loxahatchee National Wildlife Refuge, Florida, United States - Lox_Sample_4.4 | ecosystem: Environmental > Terrestrial > Soil > Wetlands | place: USA: Florida...
TGCTGCTCGAGCGCGGCCAGCTGGAACACGAGCGAGCGCGGGTTGGTCTCGTCGCTGAGCAACAGGTCGAGCGCCGGCACGGCTTGCAGCTCGCCCCGGTAGCGGCGGCGGTAGGTGATGGCGCTGTCCGCGACCTCGAGCAGCGCTTCGAGCCGCGCGGGCTCGTCGTCGCTCGCCTCGACCAGACACGCGTCGAGCAGGGTCGCGCTGCCGGTGGCGCGCTCCAGGCGCCGGCCCATGTCGGCGAAGCGCCAGCCCAGCGTGCGCGTCATGCTCTCCATGGTGAGCCCGCTCCAGGCCGAGAGCCGCAGGATCATGCGGTTCAGCGCGTCGCGCGCGGCCGAGAGACTCCACGAGGCGGCCGAGGGGCCGCTCGCCTCGCCCTGCAGCTCCGAGAGCACGCGCCAGGTGTCGAGCGAGATCTGGTCGCGCAGCGCGAACGCCAGCTGGTGGATCGCGCCCAGCGTGACCCGGATCGAGCGCGGCGAGTCACTGGCGAAGAGCGCGGACAGGAGCTCCCGGCCTTCGCGCGCGGCGCCTTCCTCGAGCGCGCCGGCGCGCGTCAGCGCGTCGAGCAGCGCCGGCAGTGCGGAGTCGGTCTCCGGGCTGTCGCCCGAGATGCGCGCGATGGCTGCGCGCGCCAGCCGCGCCGCACCCTCCACCCGCTCCACGTAGCGGCCCAGCCAGAACAGGTTGTCGGCCACGCGCGAGGGCAGCTCTGCGCCGCCGCGCGTCAGCTCGACCGGCGCGCCGGGCGGGCGCAGCAGCGTGAGCGCGCTGGGCACGCGCTCGCAGGAGATCCAGGTGTCCTTGCTGCCGCCGCCGCGCTGCATCGAGACCACCAGCGAGTCGGGTGCGGCGGCCACCCGCGTGAGTCCGCCCGGCATCACCTCCCAGTCACGGCCGCCGGGTGCGGCTGCGGCGTAGGCGCGCAGCACGAGATGGCGGGCTCGCACGCCTTCGCCGCTGAAGACCGGCGCGGTCGACAGCGCGACCTGCTCCTGGGCCACGAAGGCGTGCGGGCGCGCGCGCATCGCGGCCACGAGTGACTCGCGCTCGGGCTTGGAGAGCCGCGCGCCGAACACCGGCTCGAGCCCGACGCCGGGAAAGACCGGCTTCACGACCAGCTCTTCGAGGTGGCCGGTCACGTAGGTCAGAGCCTCGGCCTGGCCGCACCACCAGGTGGCGACCGAGGGCAGCGCGAGCTCCTCGCCGAACAGCGCGCGGCACAAGCCGGGCAGGAACGCGAGCAGCGCGGGGCACTCCGCCAGCCCGCTGCCGAGCCCGTTGGCGACCGCGACGTTGCCCGCGCGCACGGCGTGCACGAGCCCCGCCACGCCCAGCGACGAGTCACTGCGCAGCGACAGCGGATCGCAGAAGCCGTCGTCGACGCGGCGCAGGATCACGTCGACCGGCTCGAGCCCGCCGAGCGTCTTCAGGTAGACCGCACGGTCGCGCACGGTGAGATCGCCGCCCTCGACCAGGGTGAAGCCGAGGTAGCGCGCGAGATAGGCGTGCTCGAAGTAGGTCTCGTTGTACGGCCCCGGGGTCAGCAGAGCCACGCGCGGATTGTCGCGGCGCCGCGGCGCGAGCGCGCGCAGCCCGTCGCGCAGGCGCTGGAAGAAGCCCGCGAGTCTCTCGACGCGGCTCTCGCGGAACGCCTCGGGCAGCGCGCGCGACAGCACCAGCCGGTTCTCGAGCGCGTAGCCGGCGCCCGACGGCGCCTGCGTGCGGTCGCCCAGCACCCACCACTGTCCGTTCGGCGCGCGCGCGAGGTCCGCGGCGTAGAGCTGCAGGCTCGACTGGCTCGCCTCCGCCCCGTGGCAGGGCCGGAGATAGCCCGGGTGCTCGAACACCAGCTCGGCGGGCAGCAGCCCGTCGCGCAGCAGGCGCTGCGCTCCGTAGATGTCGGCCAGGATCGCGTCGAGCAGGCGCGCGCGCTGCGCCAGCGCGGCGCGCAGCCGCGTCCACTCGGCCTGCGCGATCACCAGCGGGTAGGGATCGAGCTCCCAGGGCCGCTCCAGGCCGCGCGGATCGCCGTACACGTTGTACGTGACTCCGTTCTCGTGGATCAGCCGCCGGGCCGCGTCCCAGCGGCGTCCGAGCTCGGTCGGGCCGAGTGACTCGAGCGAGCGCGTGAGCGGCAGCCAGTGCGCGTGCGGTCGGCCGTCGGCGCCCAGCATCTCGTCGCGATGGCCCGGAAGTCTCTCGTATTCCGGCCGCGCTCCCCCCCAATCGCTCATGGGACCGACCTCAGCCCCAGCGCAGGTCGAGCGTGAGCGGGAAGTCGCGGTTGGGCACCACAGGCGCGAGCCGCACGCGGCCCGGCGTGTGACCCAGCGGCGAGAAGCGCGCGCTGCGCCGCGCCTCGGCCTCGGCCGCGTTCACGGGAAAGCGGTCGTAGGCGCGCCCGCCTGGGTGCGCGACGTAGTAGGTGCAGCCGCCGAGCGAGCGCTCGAGCCAGGTGTCGACGACCTCGAACGTGAGCGGCGCATGCACCGGGATCGTCGGGTGCAGACAAGTAGGTGGTTGCCAGGCGCGGAAGCGCACGCCGGCGACCGACTCGCCGCGCGCGCCGGTCGGATGCAGCGGCAGCGTGCGGCCGTTGCACGCGACCTGGTAGCGTTCGCCGATGCCTCCGCGCACCTTCACCTGGAGTCTCTCGAGCGACGAGTCCACGTAGCGCACGGTGCCGCCGGGGCCCTGCTCCTCGCCCAGCACGTGCCAGGGCTCGAGCGCGCGCCGCAGCTCGAGCTGGATCCCGGCCCTCGCGACCTCGCCGATGCGCGGGAAGCGGAACTCGAGAAAGGGCGCGAACCAGGCCGGGTCGAACGCCAGGCCCGAGCGGCGCAGCTCCTCGAGCACGTCGCGGAAGTCCTGCTCGACGAAGTGCGGCAGCATGAAGCGGTCGTGGAGCTGTGTCTCGTAGCGCACGAGGCGCGGCGCGTAGGGCTCGTCCCAGAAGCGCGCGACCAGCGCGCGCACCAGGAGCTGCTGGACGCACGAGAGACGCGGGTGCGGCGGCATCTCGAAGCCGCGCAGCTCGACGATCCCGAGCCGCCCGCGCGGGCCGTCGGGCGAGTAGAGCTTGTCGATGCAGTGCTCGGTGCGGTGCGTGTTGCCGGTCGCGTCGATCAGCAGGTTGCGCAGCACGCGGTCGACCAGCCAGGGCGGCACGCCGTTCGAGCGCGCGTCGGCGGGCAGGCGCCCGAACGCCAGCTCGAGCTCGTGCAGCGCGTCGCTGCGCGCCTCGTCGACGCGCGGCGACTGACTCGTGGGCCCGATGAACAGGCCCGAGAACAGGTACGACAGCGAGGGATGGTCCTGCCAATACCCGATCAGGCTGCGCAGCAAGTCGGGCCGGCGCAAGAGCGGGCTGTCCGCCGCGGTCGGCCCGCCCAGGGTCACGTGGTTGCCGCCGCCCGTCCCTGTGTGACTGCCGTCGAGGGCGAACTTCTCGGCCCGCAGCCGGGCCTCGCGCGCCTCCTCGTACAGCGCGGTCGTATTCTCCACCGCCTCGCGCCAGCTCTCGACGGGCGCGACGTTGACCTCGATCACGCCCGGGTCGGGGGTGACCTCGAGCTTGCCCAGCCGCGGGTCGTCGGGCGGCCCGTAGCCTTCCGGACGCACCGGCAGGCGCAGCGCCGCGGCCGTGTCCTCGATCGCCTCGACCAGCGCGAGATACTCCTCGAGCCGGCCCAACGGTGGAAAGAACACGTGCAGCGCGCCGTCGCGGGGCTCGACGCACAGCGCGGTGCGCACGATCCACGGCGCCGACTCGCCCGGGCGCGGCCGGGCCTGCGGCTGGCGCGAGTCCCGCTGGGAGGCGGGCGACACCGGCCGGTGTCGCTGCTGCGCGCGGCGCGCGAGCTGGGGGCGCGCCTCGAAGGGGTCGACCTCGGGCGCGAACGGCGCCTCGCCCTGCTCCACCCAGGGCAGGGAGTCGAGCGGCAGGCGGAAGCCCATGGGTGAGTCACCCGGCTGGAGATACAGCCGCTCGCGGCGCAGGAACCAGGGTCCCGAGCGCCACGAGACGGCGCCGCTCGGATCCCACACGGCCTTGGGCTGCAGCGGCAGCGCATAGCCGACCACGGCGGCCAGGCCCCGGTCGAGCACGCGCGCCAGCCGCTCGCGCTCCTCGGGGTCGTCGAGCTTCGAGTCGTGCGGATCGACGTTGGTCGGCAGCCGGCGCTCGCGCCACAGGTAGTACCAGGCGTCCTCGTAGCCCGGCAGCACGAAGCCCGGATCCACGTCGAGCCGTTTCGCGAGCGCGGTCAGGAAGTCCTGCGCATGGGCCGCGCCGTGGCCGGCACGCCGGCGCAGGTCGGCGAACAGCTCCGGGTCGCCCCAGATCGGCTCGCCGTCCTTGCGCCAGTAGCAGCCGTAGGCCCAGCGCGGCAGTGACTCGCCCGGGTACCACTTGCCCTGGCCGAAGTGCAGGAAGGCGCCGGGCGCGCGGCGCGCGGCCAGCCGGCGCAGCAGCTCTTCGGCGCGCTCGGCCTTGCGCCCGCCCAGCGCCGCCGTGGTCCACTCGGGTGCGTCCGGGTCGTCGATCGACACGAAGGTCGGCTCGCCGCCCTGGGTGAGTCGCACGTCGCCCGCCACGAGCCGCTCGTCGACCGCGCGCCCCAGCGCGTCGATCGCCGCCCACTGCGCCTCGCCGTAGGGCCGTGTGACTCGCGGGTCCTCGCGGATGCGCTCGACCGAGAGCGCGAACGAGAACGCGACCTCGCACTCGTCGACCGCGCCGGTGATCGGCGCGGCGCTCGTGGGCTCGGGCGTGCACGCCAGCGGAATGTGGCCCTCGCCCGCCAGCAGTCCCGAGGTCGGATCGAGCCCGATCCAGCCGGCGCCCGGCAGGTACGCTTCGGCCCAGGCGTGCAGGTCGGCGAAGTCCTGCCCCGGCCCGGCCGGGCCCTCGAGCGGCTTCTCGTCCGGCGCGAGCTGCACGAGATACCCGCTCGCGAAGCGCGCCGCGAAGCCCAGGTTGCGCAGCGCCTGGACCAGGAGCCAGGCCGAGTCACGGCACGAGCCGCTGCGCTTCTCGAGTGTCTCCTCGGGTGTCTGGACACCCGGATCCATGCGGATCACGTAGCCGACCTCGGCCTGCGCGGCGCGGTTCAGGTCGACCAGGAAATCGATCGAACGCCGGCGCTCGCGCGGCACGGCGGCCAGGAAGGCGTGCAGGCGCGGCCCGACGGCGGCCGCCTCGCGGTAGGGCGCGAGGTCGCGCGCGAGCGCGGGCTCGTAGCTGAACGGCCAGTGCTCGGCGCCGGGGTCGACAAAGAAGTCGAACGGGTTCTGGATCTCGAGCTCGGCCAACAGGTCCACGAGCACGCAAAGCCGTCGCGTCGGCTGCGGGAACACGGCGCGCCCCAGGAAGTTCCCGAACGGATCCTGCTGCCAGTTCAGGAAGTGGCCGGCCGGCTCGATCGCGAGCGCGTACGACGACACCGGCGTGCGCGCGTGGGGCGCCGGCCGGAGGCGGATGACCTGCGGCGAGAGCGCGACCAGGCGGTCGTACTCGTAGGTAGTCCGGTGCTGCAGCGCGATCTGGATGGCCACCGCGCACACTTCCTCCGCGAGAGCGCCATTGCAGGAACCGCGCCGCTCCGCCGCACCGCCGGAGTCACCCCAGGGTGCGGGCGTGCCTCGCTCGTGGTCCGCGCGCGCCCGGATTCTGAGCGACAATTCACCGATGGCGACCGAGAAGACCGTGCGCAGCCTCGCGCTGGCGCTGCCCGAGACCCAGGAGAAGCCGTGCTACGGCACGCCCGGCTTCTACGTGAGGCGGAAGCTGTTCGCCCGCCTGCTGCCGGATCCGAAGGTGCTCGCGGTGCGGATCGACCTGAGCGAACGCGAGGCGCTGCTCGAGGTGGCGCCCGAAGTGTTCTTCCTCACGCCGCACTACGAGGGCTGGCCGATGGTGCTGATCCGGCTGCCGAAGATCGAGCGCGCCGACCTCGAGGAGCGCCTGGTCGAGGCCTGGCGCATGATGGCCCCGAAGGCATTGCTCGCGCGGCACGAGTCACTAGGGCAGTAGCCGCGTCGCTGCCGGGCAGGTCTGGCTGTAGGCCGCCTCGACGCCGGACTGGGCGCGCTGCAGGTGCGCGAAGTCGAGCACGCTGGGCCGGCCCGCCACGTCGGGATAGCGCACCAGGCGCGCGACGTTCGCGACCGTCCGCCCGGGGTTGCCCGCGAGATACTGGCGCAGCGCGTTCAGGTCCAGCGAGTTGACGACGCCGTTCGGGTCGGTGTTCCCGCACTGACACGCGTCGCCGATGCCGTCGTGCGTCGAGCTCATCCAGCCACCCCCGTCGCTCTGGTCCGCGTTGGGCTCGTAGGGGCAGTTGTCGGCGGAATCGGCGTCGCCGTCGCCGTCGGAGTCGATCGTGCCCAGACCGGTGTCGATCCAGCTGCCGAGCAACGAGACCGCGAGCGGGTCGGGGATCTGACTGCCCTTGGCCATGCGCAGGTTCGGGTCGGTCGAGGCGACGCGCGCCCACAGCACGCTCTGCGCGCTCGCCCCCGGCTTGACGCGCAGCGCGCCGGAGATACCGAGGTCGCCGGAGATGGGCGCGACGCCGATCAGGCTCATCGCGCCGAGCAGCGGCTCGTAGCGCATGTCCATGCTGCCGGGCGCGGGGCCGCCCGGCTGGTGACAGTGCGCGCAGTTCGCGGCGAGATAGGAGCGGGCGCGCGCGTTCAGAGTCTCCGAGGCGTTGTTCGGGTCGGCCAGCGCGGGATAGAAGCTCGGGCCTGCGATCGAGGTCGCGAACAGACCCATGCACGCGCCGAACGCGTGCAGCTGATTGTCCGCGCCGCCGGCGTAGGTGAAGCTCTTGTTCAGCTGGCGCGTGCGCGCGCCGAGCACGCGCCCCGAGGCCGCGGTGTGACAGCCCAGACACTCCGACGGCGAGGGGTAGTGCCACGTCTGCTGGGTCTGCGTGCCGCCCGAGCCCGTGATGGTGAAGGCCTCGTTCATCGAGGCGGTGAGCAGCGCGGCGTCGGTCTGTCCGGCGTTCCAGCGGTAGGTGTAGCCGACCCAGCGGTCCACCTGGCGCAGCAGCACGCGCGTCTCGACGCGGCGCCGGGTCGTGGGAGTCACTTGCAGCTCGAAGTGCTTCACGAACACCGTGCCCACCGGGAAGGTCCACGGGTCGTCGGGCGAGAAGCCGACGGTCTGGCCCGCGGGCAGCGCGATCCAACGGCGCTTGAGCGCGCCATCGGACCAGAGCGGCGAGATCACGTCGTACTCGACCAGGCCCGGCTTGGGCGTGAGCGCGGTCGTGTCCGTGAACAGCCCGGTGCCCGAGAGCGCGGTCGGGAACTGCTGCGTGCCCGAGCCCTGGGTGGGCTGGAGCTTGTAGAGCCCGCCGGCGTGAGACACGATCACGAGCTCGCCGAGTGAGTCCTGCGCCCACGAGACCGGGTTGGTCATCTCGGCAATGCGCGTGGAGACCTGGTTCGCCGGGCTGTAGGCCCAGACGTGGCCGCTCACCTCGTCGGCGTAGAGATAAGCGCCGTAGAGCTCGGGGAAGAGATCGCCGCGGTAGACGTAGCCGCCCGCGATCGCGTAACCGCCGGTGTTGCTGTCGTGCGGGTACTGGAGCACGGGCAGCGTCGACTGGATGGAGGAACAGGTCTTCCCGCCGTAGTCGTGCGTGCCCTCGCAGAACGACCAGCCGAAGTTCTGGCCCGGCACGTTGCCGGGCACGAAGTCGGCCTCCTCCCAGGAGCTCTCGCCCACGTCGCCGACCCACAAGTCACCGGTGAGTCGATCGAACGTGAAGCGCCACGGGTTGCGCAGGCCGTAGTCCCAGATCTCGGCGCGCTTGCCGGATTGCCCGATGAAGGGATTGCCGGCCGGGATCGCGTACGGGTTGCCGCCGTTGGGGTCGATGCGCACGATCACGCCCAGGAGCTTCGACGTGTCCTGCCCGCTCATCGTGCCCGCGTCCCCGATCGAGACGTAGAGCATGCCGTCGGGGCCGAACTTGAGCTGGCCGCCGTTGTGGAAGTTGTTGTTGTCGGGCACCTCGAGGATCGGACGGCGCGAGTTGGGGTCCGCCAGGTTCGGATTGCCGGCGCTCTGCGTGTAGCGCACGACCTTGGTGCAGTAGGTGCCCGTCTGACAGCGCGAGCCGGGGGCGACGTAGTCGACGTAGATGAAGTGATTCGTGGCCCAGTTCGGGTCGAACTCGACCGAGAGCATGCCCTGCTCCGCGTTGTCGAACTGCACTTCGCCGTTGGTAAGGTCCAGGAAGACCGGCGTGGTCGCCGAGTTCGGATCCGTGGGGACGACGTGCACGTGGCCCTGCTGCTCGGTGGCCAGCGCGAAGCCCGAGCCGTCGGGCGCGAACGCGAGCGAGGTCGCGCTGTCGTAGGTGATGTTGGGCCAGACGCGGACCGCGGTCATGGGCGCGGGATCGGGCAGGCTGTCGAGCGGCAGGTTGTGGCCGGCGAACGGCACGCGCGGGCCGCTCGGGCACGACTGTGCGTGCACCTCACGCGCGGCGGAAATTGCACAAAGCGCCAACGCGACGGCCAGGAGGAGTCGGATCAGGGGGGTGCCTCGCTCTCTCTCTCGACGGTTTGCGAGGCTACGCGCGATCGAGCGCACGCGCAATGCGTGCGCGTGAAATCTTCATGAAGCCGCAATCCGGCGGCAAGTGACTGGCAGAAGCGCGCGCAAACGAACGCGCGTCAGCGCTTGCCGTAGTCCAGCGGCGTGCCTTTGCGCTGCGCGTAGATGTAGGCCTCGAGCGCGCGCATGCGCGGGTCGTCGGCGGCGAGCGGCTTCGCGCGCACCGGATGCTCGAGACACCAGTTGATCATGTCGCGCAGCAGCACCACGCGGCCGAGCTGCACCTGGTACTTCGGGTAGGTCTCCGGATGCGTGTTCGCGGCGTCGGGGTGACACATGTCGCAGGAGACCGCGATCGTGGAGCCGAGCTCGGTCGCGCTGTGGAAGACTTTCGAGCCCGCGACCACGAAGCGCTCGGATTCGGTGCGCCACAGGTCGACGTCGCGCTGGGTGATCTCGCCGTAAGTCGCGCCCTGCGAGCCGCCGACGAGTGCCTTGTTGTCGGCCGCGGGCTGGATCGTGTGGTGCGTGCGCTCCTCGGCTTCCCAGTCGACCTTGGGGTTCTTCTCGCGCCACTGGCGCATCAGCTCGTCGGCGATCTTCTGCCCCGACTCGGTGGTCTTGGGCGCATCGGCGGACACTTCGACCTTGGTGCGGCCGTCGCACAGAGTCACTTCCATGTCGCCCGCGGCGCGGGCCACGGGCGCGAGCCCCGCAGCGGCGGCCAGCGCGGCGAAGCGAGTCACGAGTTTCCGCATGCTGAGATCTCCCCCGAGCGCCATCAGTAGCTGGCCAGCTTCGGCGCCGCGGCGCGGTCTTCCTTGCCGTTCGACTTCATGTACGTGCGCGAGACGGTCACCGGGTTGCGGTTCCACAGGTTGTAGAGCTTGTCGCACATGCCGTCGGCGCCGACGGTGACCGTGCCGTCGCCGCAGCCGTCGCTGGGGTTGAACGGATCGGGCCGGCTCATCTGGATCGTGAGCTCGGGCAGCCCCTGCGGCGCGTAGGGCCAGGGCCAGGCGGTCGACAGCATGCCGTGAAACGAGATGTTCCCGATCCGGTTCGTGAGCAGCTGGTGCGTGTGACCGTGGATCACGGTCACCTGGTCGAAGCGCTTCAGGATGTCCTGCACCTGCTCGGCGTCGTCCGTCCAGAAGTTCCACTTCTTGTAGAGCTTGTAGAGCGGTGAGTGCGAGAACACGACCAACGGCACGCTGCTCTTCACCGGCTCGAGCTCCTTCGCCAGCCACGCGCGGTTGGCTTCGCCCACGGTGAAGGAGCTCTGCGTGCCGTTGTCGAGACCGGCCACCGTGCCCATGCGCTCGGCCGGAGTGAGTCCCTTGGCGGTCCAGAAGTCGGCCTCGACCACGCTGTTCAGCGTCACGAAGCGCACGCCCTTGTGCTCGAACGAGTAGTTGTCGGCGCCGAACAGCGCGCGCCACTTCTCGCCCAGGTCGAAGTACCAGTCGTGCTCGCCGACCATCATCTTCACGGGCGCCTTCAGGTTCCTGAGGATCTGGGCGCCCAGGTCGAGCTCGTCGGCACGGCCCAGCTGGGCGAGATCGCCGCCGTAGAGCACGAAGTCGGGCTGCGGGTCGAGCCGGTTCACGTCGTCGACCGCGCGCAGGAGCCCGCGCACGAAGCGGTCGTTCTTGTCCTTGGTGTAGAGGTGCGAGTCGGAGATGTAGGCGAACGTGAAGTCACTGCCGCCGGTCGCGGCGCGCGCGACTCGCACGGGCGTGAACGAGTGCGGCGGCAGCACGCCCTGCGCGAGCGCCGCGCCGGCGGCCGCGCCCGCGACCTTCATGAACTGGCGCCGGTTCAGCTTGCCGAGCCCGGCCAGGAGCTCGGCGCGCGCCTCGAGATACTTCGTCTCGATGCTCTTCATTTCGCTCCCCCTTGCACGCGGGCCTCGAAGGGAATCACTTTGCGGAAGGCCAGGTCGGTCTCGCGGAACGGCCGCGTGGTCTTGGCACGTGCCCGCTGCGCGCTCTCGATCGTCTTCGCCTGGGCGGCGAAGCGCACGTCGGTGAGCGCGAACAGGAACGCCACCAGCTGGTCGATCTCGGCCGGACTCAGCGCGAGCGGCTCGATGCCGCCGTCGAGATAGGAGTTGGCCTCGCCGCCGCGGTTGTAGTGGTCGACCACGTCCCACAGGGTCTGCATCGAGCCGTCGTGCATGTAGGGCGCGGTCAGCGCCACGTTGCGCAGCTGCTGGGTCTTGAACGCGCCCAGGTCGCTGCGCCGCTTGGTCACCAGGAACCGGCCCAGCTCGGACAGGTCGGTCTCGAGCGCGAGCTTGTCGAGCACCTGGTCGCCGCCGCCGCCCGCGAGCGCGACCTGCGCCTTGGCGGCCAGTGACTCGAAGTCCTGGTGCCGCGCCGACACGCCGATGTTGTGGAAGCGGTTGTCGCTGCCGATCGGGCTCGAGGCGTTGATCGGGTGACAGGCCACGCAGCGCGCCTTGCCGTTGAACAGCGCGAAGCCCTTCACGGCGTCGGCCGACAGCGCCTTCGCGTCGCCGTCCTGCCAGCGGTCGAAGGGCGCGTCGAGAAACACCAGCGTGCGCTCGAAGGCCGCGAGCGCGCGGCCCACGTCGTCGTAGTTGGGCGCGCTTCCGTACGCGGCCTGGAACATCTTCCGGTAATCGGCGTCGGGGCCGATCTTCGCGATCAGCGCTGCGCCGTCGGGCATGCCCATCTCGATCGGGTTCACGATCGGCAGCTTCGCCTGGTCCTCGAGCGTGGCCGCGCGCCCGTCCCAGAACTGACTGGTGAAGAAGGTCGCGTTCAAAGTCGTGGGCGCGTTGCGCCGGCCGAGCTTCCCGCCGATGCCCTCGGCCACCGGACGCTGGTCGGTGAAGCCGCGACTCACGTCGTGACAGGTCGCGCACGCGACCGTGCCGTCGGCGGAGAGCCGCGGGTCGAAGTAGAGCTTCCGGCCCAGGGCGACGCGCTCGGGCGTGAGCGCGTTCTCCGCCGGGATCGTCCGGGCCCATGAGGCGGCCACCACGCGCGCCGGCGGGTCGCCTTTCGCGGAGCCCGGCTTCAACGCGTCGAGCCGCCGCTCCTGCTCGGCCATCGCGAGCGCACCGTGCGGCCCCTGGGCCGCGCTCTGCGCCGCCGCTCCGGTCGCGTAGAGAACCGCGAACGCGCAGGCGACTCCCGCTGTCATCCCCCTCATTCGAGCTCTCCCCTGCGGAATGCGGAGTACGTGAAGAGCACGCGCCGTGCCACGCGCGAACAGGCCGCACACGAGTCAGCGCACGCTCGCGCAGCGCGTTTCGGGTGCACGCGCACCGGAATACGGGTGTGCCACCCGAATGCGGGTGGGGTGGCTCGCCACAAGGCTCCGCTAAGATGGGGCGGCGATGAGCTCGTCCGCGGCGCTCCCCGACCCCGAGCTGCGAACCCTGGTGGCCCTGGCCGCCGACGCCGCGCACGTGGACGAGGTGCTGCAGCGCGCGCTCGAGCGTTTGAACGACGTGATCCGCTACGACCTCGCCGTGGTGCTCGAGCTCTCGGGCGAGGAGCTGCACGTGCGCTGTGCGCGCGGGCGGCTCGCGAGTCACCGCGTGCGGGCGCACCGCATTGCCCTGTCCGACTTCCCGCTGCTGCGCCAGGCGCTGGCCGCGCGCGGGCCCACGGTGCTGACGGAGCAAGACCACTCGCAGAACGCCGATCCCTACCACGGCGTGCTCGACCTGCCCGACGGTCACTCGTGCATGGTGGTCCCGCTGTGCGTGCGCGACCGGACGCTGGGCGCGATCACCTTCGACCGCACGCAGTGCGTGGCCTACGACGACGAGGTGGTGCAGGTCGCGGCGGTGTACGCGCAAGTGGTGGCGCTCGCCATGCTGGCCGCCGAGCGCGCCGACGAGCTCGACCGCGAGAAGCGCCGGCTCGAGGAGCAGAACCGCTTGCTCGAGGCCGAGGTGAGCGGCGACTTCGATCCGGCGCGGCTCATGGAGCGCTCGCGCAACCCGGCGATGCGCCGCGCGGTCGAGCTCGCGCTGCAGGTCGCGCGCTCGGACGTGCCCGTGTTGCTCACGGGCGAGACCGGCACCGGCAAGGAGGTGCTGGCGCGGCTGATCCACGCGCGCAGCGCGCGCGCGAGTCAGCCCTTCGTGAAGCTCAACTGCGCGGCGCTGCCCGAGGGCGTGGTCGAGAGTGAGCTGTTCGGCCACACCAAGGGCGCGTTCTCGGGCGCCGACGCCAGCCGCCCCGGCCGCTTCGCGGTCGCGAACGGCGGCACCTTCCTGCTCGACGAGGTCGGCGACCTGGCGCCGCAGGCCCAGGCGAAGCTCCTGCGCGTGCTGCAGGAGGGCTCGTACGAGCCGGTGGGGAGTGACTTCACGGTGCAGGTCGACGTGCGCATCATCGCCGCCACGCACGTCGACCTGGCGGCCGCGATCGGCGCCGGCCGCTTCCGCGACGACCTGTTCTATCGCCTGAACGTGTTCCCGATCGCTGTCCCGCCGCTGCGCGAGCGGCGCGAGGACGTGGCCACGATCGCCGACGAGTATCTCGCCAACCTGCGCCGGCGCACCGGCCGGGGGCCCTGGCGACTCACCGCCGCCAGCCGCGACACGCTCGAGCGCCACGACTGGCCCGGCAACGTGCGCGAGCTCGCAAACTGCCTGGAGCGCGCCGCCATCCTGTGTCCGGCCGGGGAGCTCGCGATCGAGCTGCCCAGCGTACGGGGGGCGAAGGAAGTGATTCGCGCCGAGCCGGCTCCGGGCGCGCCCGCCGGGGGGCTGCGCACGCTGGCCGACGTGGAACGCGCGCACATCGCACAGGTCCTGCAGGCCACGCGCGGCAAGATCTACGGCCCGGACGGCGCGGCGCGCATCCTGGGCCTCGCGCCCAGCACGCTGCAGAACCGCATGAAGAAGCTCGGCCTGTCTCGCCTCGCGGAAGCCTGAGCCGAAGCGCGCGCACGCATGAGAAGGCTCCCATCAGTGACTGCGCGCAAACCTCCGCGTATTTCGCCCGCCGGCAACTCAGGGACGCGCGCCACCCTTTGTTGCACCAGCCTGCCAGCGGCAGCTCCCCATCTTCCACCCGCAAAACGCGCGCGCCGTGATAGCATCGGCGCCGCGCAAGTCAGCCCGCACCCCCCAGTCGTGGCTGAACGGTTTCCGACGACGCGCGCACCGGGCTGGACGGCACTGACTCGCGGATCACGCGCTCGGTTCCGGCCGCTGGCGCGGCGGTTGCACCAGGGTGACTCATGATTCCGATCAGCTTCGACGCCCGGATCTCCGACGACGAGAGACGGCAGCGGCTGTACGCCGGCGAGATCTTCATCTATTCGCCCACGCCCGCGGGCAAGGCGCTGTGCGAGCTGGCGCGCGAGATGTGCGCCGCCGCGTTCCGCCCGCTCGACGCGCGCACGGCCCAGCACGACATGCCGGTCGAGACCTACGCGGCGAAGCTCGCCGAATTGAAGCCCGCCTTCATCCACCATCCGGAATCGAAGCGACTGATTCGCGAGCTGCTCACGGCCTTCGGCTGCGACCCGAAGGAGACCTACTTCGACGTGCCGCGGCTGCGCACGTCGACCTCGAGCGGATATCTCACCACCGGCATCGCCTACGCCTTCCACCCGCATCGCGACACCTGGTACTCCGCGCCGCCCTGCCAGCTCAACTGGTGGCTGCCCGTGCACGACATCGGGCCGCGCGACGGCCTGGCCTTCCACCCCGGTTACTGGAGCCGCGGCGTGCGCAACGGCTCGAGCCGGTACAACTACGCCGAGTGGAACCGCACCAGCCGCAAGATCGCCGCGGCGCAGATCGGCGAAGACACGCGCGACCAGCCCAAGCCCGAGGAGCCCATGGACGTGGAGTCCGAGTTCCGGCCGCTGTGCGCGGGCGGCGGGCTGATCCTGTTCTCCGGGGCCCAGATGCACTCGTCGGTCCCGAACACGTCGGGCAAGACCCGGCTCAGCATCGATTTCCGAACGGTGAATTTGCGCGACGTCGAAGAGGAGCGCGGCGCTCCGAACGTCGACTCGAGCTGCACCGGAACCACCATGGGTGACTACTTGCGCTGTACCGATCTCGAGCACGTTCCGCAGGCGCTGATCGAGCGCTACGACGCGGGCATCCTCTCCATCTCCAAGTCGCTGGAACTGTCATGAAGCTCGGGACACTCGCGCTTCGCGCGCTGCTGGCGGTCCTGTGTCTCGCGTCCGTCGCCTCGGCGCAAACGTTCACCGATCCGGGCTTCGCGGTGCAGGTCGTGACCACGGTCGACCCGTTCCAGGCCGACGGCT
>Ga0335084_10003772_pt1 | contig 14866 bp, 13 predicted proteins | sample Lox_Sample_44_FD_206721 | JGI IMG/M metagenome (GOLD analysis project Ga0335084, IMG submission 206721) | Soil microbial communities from Loxahatchee National Wildlife Refuge, Florida, United States - Lox_Sample_4.4 | ecosystem: Environmental > Terrestrial > Soil > Wetlands | place: USA...
TGATTGAGCAGTCGGAACAACGCGGTGGGCTCCGGAGCGAGCAGGCGCTGCAGCCGGACCAGGTCCCGGCGCAGGCCGCCGAGCCCGGCTCGCTTGAGCTCGAGCCGGCCCGACAGAAAGCTGTCCTCGATCTCGTCGACTTTCGCCGTCGTGCTGCGCACGATCTGAGTCAGCACCTCCGCCTGATCGTGCAGCAGATGCACGAGCAACGACAGGGCCGATGGGAAGGGTTCACCGGCCTTGACCGCGGTGCGCAGCCGATCCAGCGATCGCAGAGGTTGGCGCCGGACGCTGATCAACCGGCGCTCATCGACGCTCAGCCACAGCGTCGAGACCTGTGAAGACTCGAGGACCACGAAGTCGTAGATGACATCGTTCAGCACGGCAACCAGTGTCCCTTCGGCTCGCTCGATGCGCGTCGAACGGGATCCCTCGGCCAGGGCCTCGAAGAAAGCCTCGGGCAGGCCGAGGTGTGCCTTGAGCCACTTCTCCGTTGCGACGTTCGCCGCGCTGAAGTGGAGCCAGATGAACTCGTGCCCCTCGTTACTCGAAGCATCGCTCAGCCACGCGGTCGCCTCCGCCGATGTGATGGGTCGCCCGCACGCGCCGGGCGAGAATACGTACCCGTAGACCATGCCGGATTCGTCGGAGCCGTACGAGAGTGCAGATGTGGCCATTTTGATCCGACCTCCTGATGCCAACCCCAAGTTTGTCGACGCTGCGATGCCGGGCGACGCGCCGGGTCGCACCGCTCTCTGGTATCGCGCTCATCTGCCGATGGGCAGGGTGAGCTGCGGGCCCGAGCTGGGTCTGCCCGCCAGCTCCAAGCGCGCGAGCTCCATCAACAGCGAGAACGTGGATTTCGTGTCTTGGTCCGTGTCGTCGATGTAGTACCAGTACTGGTGGTACTGCACCGCCACGTGCGCGTTGGGCGGCCGCTCCGCCCCCTGAATCTTTGCCGAACGCACGTGGAAAAAGCTGTGCATGACGAGTCCCCAGTCGAACGGCTGGCTGTGCGCGTCCAGCGTGATTGTGACGAGCCCCTGTTTTGCGTGTTCGGGGGGGATGTCCACGCCATGGCTTACGTAGTACAGCGCCTGCAACAGTGAGCGCGTCTCCAGGTCGACGCTCGCGACGCCCTCGGCGGGGTAAGTGGACGGGAAAGGGTTGAGCGCCTCCTCCGTGATGTCGTACTGCGTAAGCCCGGCTTTCAAATGGAAGACGCGAAGCATGTCCTGCGTCTCCGGCGAATCGAGCACTTGCGGATCGATGCGAAGCACCGGATGCGGTGTCTTCCTGGTGAGCGTCCAATTCGCCGTCTTGTCGTCGTAGCGGTACTCGTAGCCGTTCTTCGCGGCCTCCACCACGTCCCGAGCGGTCACAGCGTTGGCCGGCAGCGGGCTGCCCACCAGCTCGTCGCGCTCTTCGATGCCAAACACGATCTCGGCACGGTCCTGGAGCAGCTGCAGCACGGATATCCCGTGCAGAAACTCGCTCACCTCGGGTGCCTGTTTCGGCGTGGGACCGCTCGCGGTCTGTGCATTGGGCACCCAGTTGAGATTCTCCAGGTACAGGCGGAATACGGTGGAGATCGGCCAGGTGGTCTTGGCGAGATAGATCACACCATCGAGCGGCAACGGCGTGAACAGCTTGCGCGTGAACTCCTGGTCGTCGAGCGGGGTGAGGCTGATGGTGGGGCGGTCGGCGCCTTGCACGCCGACTTGCGGCAGTACGGCCGTGTAGCTGTGGCTGATGTCGGCCCCGGCGCTGGTGAAGAAGGGCACGATCTGAGCATTCGCAGCGCGCTCAAACTGCGCGGCGATCCCCGATACCGCCAGGCTGCTCGGGGTGTCGGTGTAGCGAAGGCGGACGATGTTGAGCAGCAGTTGCTCTTCCGTCGTCCGCTTCACCACCTCATTGTATTGCAGCCGCGTCTGGTCCAAGGCCTGCGGGCCGAGAGTAGTACAGCCCGCCGACACGACGCTTACCAATACGATTCCGGCTGCCCGCCGGATGCTCTGCTGGCCAATCGACATGACGCCTCCCCGTTTCGTTTGCGCTGATCGGTGCCCGTGCGACATCTGACGCCATCCCCGGAGCACGTGGCACAACAACCCGTTCGCGACGTCGGGCTCCGGGAGCAATCGACGATAATCGGCGACTATTACAGTTCGAAGTCTAGGACCACGAAGGGCCGGGCCCCTTGGCGGCCGGGAACGGGCTCGACCGCTTGGTCCCGCGTTCGCGAGTCGGTCTGGGCCGCGCCGTCAGAAACCCGCGGGACGCTGTGCTATGGTGCGACTGGCGATCCCGGCGATGACGCGGGTCCATAGGACCTTGAGCCGGTCCAGTGGGCCTCACCTGTTTCGAGTGGTCGTGGTTGGACTTCAGGCTGCCGGGATGGCCCGCAAGCACGCCGTCATAGAGTCAAGCGTGGCGGCGGGGTGGTTGGGCTGGGTGGAGAGGCCGCCGCGGTCGCGCCCGTTGCCCCGCAAAGTTGCGGTGCGGGCCGCTCGGCGGGAACGGTGGATGGATTTCTCGGGAGGTCTTGTGGCAACACGTGGATTCACCGGGCGCGGTCGTGGTGCGGAGCAGGCGGGCCGCCTGCCCCCGGGCCAATTCCTCACGACCGATTTTCCGGTCTTATCCGCCGGTCCCACCCCGCACATCACGCGCGAGGGCTGGAGCTTCACGCTCCAGGTCGGCCCGCGCCCGGTCAAGAGCTGGTCGTGGGGCGACTTCGTCCGCCTTCCGGTCACGCAGGTGACGCGCGACATCCACTGCGTGACCAAATGGAGCAAGTTCGACACGGGCTGGGAGGGCGTGAGCATCCAGGACCTGCTGGCCGACGCCGGGCTCGAGCCCCCTACCGCGTTCACGCTGGCGCACTCGTTCGACGGCTATTCGACCAACGTCCCGCTCAAGGATCTGCTGGACGGCCGCGGGATGATCGCGATCGCATACGACGCCAAGCCGATCCCGGCGGAACACGGCGGCCCGGCGCGCCTGCTCGTGCCGCACCTGTACTTCTGGAAATCGGCGAAGTGGGTGAAGGCGCTGCAGTTCACCCAGCGGGACGAGGCGGGGTTCTGGGAGCTGCGCGGCTACCACATGTACGGCGATCCGTGGCGGGAGCAGCGCTATTCGGGAGACTGAGATAGCGCCAGGGCCGCGCGGCGCGAAGCTCGCTTGGCAGCCCGCGACCGTAGTTGCGATCGAGGCGCGTACCCCCACGGTCAAGAGTTTCTTCTTTCGCTTCGCACATCCGCTGAGCTTCGTTCCGGGACAGCACATGGATGTGCGCCTGACAGCGCCGGATGGATACGAAGCGCAGCGGAGCTATTCCATCGCTTCGGCCCCCGACGGCGCCGACCGCATCGAGCTGGCGATCGAGCGGCTGCAGGACGGAGAGGTGTCGCCGTTCTTCCACGACACGGTGGCGGTGGGCGACGAAATCGAGCTGCGCGGGCCCATCGGCGGCCACTTCATGTGGTCGGTGGAGGACGGCGGCCCACTGCTGCTCGTGGGAGGCGGCTCGGGTGTAGTCCCGCTGGCTTGCATGCTCCGCCACCGCGCCGCGCGTGGTAGCGCTATCCCCGCCGCTCTCGTCTACTCGGCGCGCACCGCTTCCGATTTGATCTTCGGCGAGGAGCTACGGGTGCAGCGGGACGGCTTCCACTTTTTTCCGACGCTTACTCGTGATGCGAATGCGCCGGCGGGATTGCGTCGCGGGCGCATCGATGCAGGGCTGCTCGGCGATGCGTTGTCGTGCCTTCCCGCAACGCCGTCGACCGTATTCGTGTGCGGCGCCAACGGGTTTGTCGAAGCCGCAACCAACACGCTGCTCGAACTGGGAATCGCGCCGACGACCATCCGCACGGAGCGCTATGGAGGCTAGACGCCGCTGCACCCGGGACGATGGGCGCCTGGCGGCGGCGCCAACGTGCAAGCTGGCGGGAGCTTCCGGCTGGACGGGAATGCGAGCGACATCCATACCCCCGGCCTCGGGCTCGGCGCGCGTCACATCCGAAGCCAACGGCGTCAACGTCCCGCTATGCAGACGGCGTAGCAGCTCCTCGTCGGAGAGCTCGGCGGCGTCTGTACTCAGCTCCCCGCGCGCCGGCATGCATGCTCCCACCTTTGGCCGAAAGGATATCGCGCTCGGGTGCGTCTCGCACATGGGATATGGCTTTGTTGCCTGGTCATGTGAGCCGCATGTCATGCGGTGCTTGCGGTTGGCGGCTGCAGACGATCGCCAGGGCTTGGCGCGTGCCAGTCGATGACGCAACGCTCAACAGTACAGGGAAGCGAGGATGCTAAACGATCACCCGATTTTCGTCGTGTTGGCCGCTGCCGTGCTGGCCCCGCTCTTGGCCGAGATTTCCATCGGCATTCGAGCGCCGGTGGTGGTCTTGGAAGTCGTGATCGGAATTCTAGCTGGCCCGCATGTGCTCGGGCTTGCCGACCCGGCAGCTATGGGTGGCCTTCTGTACTGGATGCAAGTCATCGGCACGGCAGCCGTACTGTTCGTGGCGGGCATGGAAATCGACCTCAACCAGATCCGCGGCCGCGCCCTTTCCCTCGGATAGACGGGGTGGCTCGCCTCGGCGGTCTTGGCGTTGTCGGCGGTCGGTCTGTTGCACGTCATTCCCGACCTGCGTGCAACGCTGATGGTGACGGTTGCCCTCACGACCACCAGCCTGGGCGCCCTGGTACCGATCCTGCGCGACGGCGGGCAGCTCGACAGCCAATTTGGACGAATGCTGCTGGGAGCGGGGACCGTGGGCGAGGTCGCTCCCATCGTTGCCGTCTCGCTCGCTCTATCAGATCGCTACACCACCTGGCAGGAGTTCGGCTTTCTGATCGTTTTCCTCGCTCTTGTCGGCCTGGCGGCGGCCGTCGGGATGGGTGTACGGCCGCCCAAAGCGCTCGCCCTGCTGAGCCGTACCATGCGTGCAAGCACCCAGTTGCCGGTGCGTCTGGCGCTGCTTCTGATGGCGGCATTCGTGCTGATCGCAACCAAGTTCGGATTCGAGGGTATCCTGGGTGCATTCGCTGCCGGGATGATCGTCGGGCTTGCCACGCGCCAAGATCGATGCAGTGTGGTTCGGGTGGTTGACGCCGTTCTTTTTCGTAGGAACCGGCCTCGCTTTCGACGTAGGGGCGCTCCTGCGCGAGCCGACGACGATGCTCCTGACGCCGGCTTTCGTACTGCGCTTCCTCGTGGTCCGCGGAGCGCCCGTCGTCCTCTACCGCAACGACCTGCCAAAGCCGAAGCAACTGGCTTTCGCCCTGTCGTCGTGCGTCGCGTCGCTCGGGCTCGTCGTGGTGATCACGCAAATCGGGCTGCGGGAGAAAGACATGAACGCCGAGATCGCCCAGGCCCTGGTGGCGGCCGCGATGCTGTCGCTCTTGCCGTATCCGACACTCGCAGGGGGGCTTTTGTCCAAGGACACGCCTTCACAGCGGGATGCCGTGCCCCAGTGATCCCTGGTGCCTGGCCGGTTTCCGCTGACTCCAACTCTCTTCCTGCAACGCTTGTCGTGTCCCAAGCTCGTTGCCGTCGCGTTGCTCAAACGAAAGGCTCTCGCCGATCCAACTCGATCGCCCGACGGCTCGAGTCGACCCTTTCCGGTCACTCGCCTTGTGACCTCACTCTGCTCCGAAGCAGACATTGCCTCGGTGGTGCTGAGCAGGCGTCGTAAGCAATGTGTCGGCCAATACCAAGGAGCAATCGACGCCGACGCCTGCGGCTGTTGTAATCCCGCTAGGTCGCTGAAGACGTCGGTGCGGAGTAACGGCCCACGCGCTGCCGCGGCTGGCGGTTGGACGCGGAGAAGAGTAAATTGCCAGTCGCAAGTCCCGCGGCATATCCAAATGCATCTGCTATTGATCCGTCATGGAGGAAACATTGGACATGAGTAGGTACGTCTCGACGATCGTGATCGCTGCGACAGCATTAGCTGCCTTGGGGGGCATAGCGCTCGCGCAGCAGGACAGGTACACGCTGCAAGTGCCAAATGGTCTCGCGTTCTCTGCGTTCAGGGGATACGAAGACTGGCAGGTTGTCGCCGTCAGTGAGACGAAAGGCAGCGTCAAGGCGATTCTCGCCAATCCAACGATGATCACGGCTTACAAGGAAGGGATCGCGGCCAATGGCAAGCCTTTCCCGGAAGGCTCGAAGATCGTGAAGATCGAGTGGATCAAGAAGAGGAATCCAGTGGCGCAGTATTTTGTGGAGGTGCCGGACACCCTGAAGTCCCTCTCGTTCATCGAGAAGGACTCTACGAGGTTCCCGAACACGCACGGATGGGCATATGCTCAGTTTACCTACGATGCTGGGTCTGAGACATTCAAGCCTTCGGTGACCGGCTCCGAATGCGGATTCGCGTGCCACACGGTTGTGGCGTCGACAGATTACATCTTCACCGCGTATCCACCCAGGTAACCACTCGTAGGAAAGGCGATCCCGAAGCAATTCCATAACCCCAACTTGGGAGAGAAAGCACGTGACCGACATGAGAAAAGAGACCGACAGCTTGAGCCGGTCGAGCAACGGTCTCTGATCGTTAAGGGTTGTCCGATGCCTGCCCTCAGTCACGGGTCTGCGATGGCTCGAGCGAACTCGGCGGGCAGGCGTTGGACAAGCCTCGAGGGAGGAAACCGCGGGATGCCCCCGGTGCGGTTCGGGGAGCCTACGCGGCTATGGGGATTTGAGTGCTCGCAGTCGAGCAACAGGCGGCGATCTGGCCAGCCGACCGAACAGGAACATCGCTCGCATGGCCGGTGCTGGGGCGGGGGGGCCGGATTTCTCGAGGATGCATGGGGGGAGAAACCCGGTTACTCCAGCGCGAGGCAAAGCCGTCCACTGCGGCGAATCTCCTCGCCGTGTTCTCGCAGCTCGCTTCAAGCTGCTCCTCTGCGAAACAGACTCTCGCCGTGGCCCTTCTCGATCCGCACGGCAGCGTCCCGGTCGGCGGGTCGAGGCGTTCGGTCCCTGTTGAAGCGAAGGGTTACGGATCCATTCCAACGGTATGACCCGCGCGCAGCGAGCGGAAGGCGAGGTGTAGAACGAAAGGCATACTTGACAGCCTCCCAAACCGTGCTACCTTCTAACCGGCCAAAATCCATCGCGTTGGGTCCTCCGTGGGCCGCTCCATCGGCTCTCTACGTAAAGCTGTCGGTTGGCACCAAGACCGCTACTCACCATAAGGAGACCTTCCATGCCACTGCCTGTTCCAACGATCATCGCTGCCGGCTTCGCGGATGCGGGCGGTAGTGTCTACAGACAACAGACCGATCAACTTCTGATTGCAGATGCCGGCAACGGCCAGATCGTTGCCGTCGGCGGGCACGCCCCTCATACCAAGACCGTCCTGGGAACCGGTTATCATGCGCCGCACGACATCGAGCTCAGCGATGATGGGCTGCATGCCTACATCGCCGAGAGCCCCGGAACACTGCTGCGCGCTGCCCTGACCAACTTGAACCGCGCGGCCGCCACGGTGGTGGCTTCCGGGTTCAACGGCATTGGCCAGATCGCCTTGGACGAAGCCCACGGCTTCGCTTACGTGGCGGAGTTCACGGCCAGCCAAATTCAGCGGGTCCAACTGGCCACCGGCGTCAAGAAAGTCGTCGCCAGCGTATTCGCGCCGCGCGGCCTGCTCGTGACCGGCGACGGCCGGTTTCTTTACGCCAGCAGCGACTCCGGCACCATCACGCGTTTCGACCTGGTGAGCGGGACGAGCAGTGTGATCGCGAGCGGCCTGAACGGCCCGCGTTACCTCACATTTGCCGACGCGGGCGAGAGCACGATCCTGTTTCCCCAACCCAACCCCACCGGCACCGTGCTGCTGCTGGATCTCACCGCGTCGCCCCCCACCGCGAAGCCCATCGCCGGACCCACTGCTTCCGCGCCCTACAGCGTCGCGGTGCTGTCGTCCAACCAGATCCTGATCACGACCGCGAGCAGTATCGGCGAAGTGGATCTGACCTCGTCCGTGTACTCCGCCGCGGGTCCCATTCTTCTGGGAATCGGTTTCGTGCCCGCTGATGCCACGCACCTGCCCAACGGCTACGCCGACACCACGATGGATCCGTCGTATTTCTTCCAGGTGAAGGACTGTCCGTTCGGCGGCACGCTGCCGCTGATGATCAACTGGCAACATGCTCGAAGCATGGGAGCGAACTTCTACCAGGTGTTCCTCGCTGGCCCCGGCGGACCCAAGGTTCAGGTCAAGCAGCCCTTCAGCGACTATCTGTGGAGCGTCCCGCTCAACCAGTTCGAATGCGTGCCCTGCGGCCCGGAGCCCGGCGGGGGCGGCTACTATCGGCTGCGCTCCGCGGGGCAGATCTGGCTCAACAACTGGCTGGGGCTGCTGCTGGATACCAGCGGCCAGCCTAACGGTCTGAATACCATCAGCGTCAAGCTGTTCAGCGCTGAGAGTCCGGCCGCCGAAATCGGCCACGACACCGACCCGGGCCGCTCGGCCAAGGTGATGATCGACAACACCGTGCCGGTTGCAGTGTTGGAGCAGATCCTGCACCAGCCCGGCAACGTCGTCGTCGACGCCTGCGCGATCGTCACCACAGGCACTCCGACGTTCACGTTCCGCGCGACTGCGTCGGCGCCGCAGTCTCACCTCCGCGCATGGCAACTGGTGGTGTACTGGGGAGACAACAAGTCGCAGTTGATTTCGCAGGACGATTACAGCCATCACATTTCGGCGTCGCGGCTGTGGGCGGGGATCACCAGTACCGTGGTGCCGCCTCCGGGGCCCAGCGCCGCGCCCTGGAATGCCACGGTCGCGGGCGACCCGACCTCGACCCGCTGCGCGCATTCGTTCTTCCTGTACGCGTGGGACCGGGTGATCAACGGGTGGGGCTATATCCACGGCGGGGCCAGCTACCAGAAGTCGGTCACGCTGCTGTTCTGATCCCTCCGGCAGGACGAAGGGGCTCCGCTCCCCGTCTTGCCTGGGGATGACATGCGATGCGCGGCGGGCCGCGCGGCCGCATCGCCCCGACGTCATCACGAAAGCTCGCCAGCAGCGACTCGGCCCTCATAGGCCGTCGGGAAGGGCGCTGCTCGCGAGCTGCGCATGGACGAGATCACCGACGCAGGGGCGAGTAGCGCGCCATGGCGAAGCACCGGTTCCGATCGGTGTCCAAGCCGACAGCCAGTGTTTGACGCAACGCGAGCCTCGTGGAGAGACGGGGTTCGACCCGAAGCGGCCTGTCCGTAGAACTGGACACTCAGCGCGGAAGTGCCGTTGCGTGGCTGGCGTTAGGCCCGCGCCTTGTCGTAGTATCCTGTCCCAAGGCCATGCATCGAGCAGGGGCTGACGCTAACTACAAGGGAGGAGATACCGATGCAGTCTGCTGTGACGCCGCAATTCGAGGAAGCCACGTACAAGAAGGTGGCGTCCCGCCTGATTCCCTTCCTGTTCCTCTGCTACATCGCCGCCTTCGTCGACCGCGTGAACGTGGGCTTCGCCAAGCTGCAGATGGCGAGCGACCTGAAATTCAGCGATGCGATCTACGGCGTCGGAGCGGGGATCTTCTTCATCGGCTACTTCATCTTCGAAGTGCCGAGCAATGTGATCCTGGAGAAGGTGGGTGCGCGCGTGTGGATCGCGCGCATCATGATCACCTGGGGGCTGATCTCCGCGGCGTTCATGTTCACCGGCGACATCCACTGGGGTCCGGTCGCGGCGGCCTTCCACTACAGCGATGCGCAGTTCACGTTCTACTTCCTGCGTTTCCTGCTCGGCGCGGCGGAGGCCGGCTTCTTCCCCGGCATCATCCTGTACCTGACCTACTGGTTCCCAGGCGCGCGACGCGCGAAGATGGTGGCGCTGTTCATGACGGCGATCGGGGTCGCGCAACTCATCGGTTCACCCGTCTCCGGTGCCATCATGCAGTTCATGGACGGCGCGCATGGCTGGCGCGGCTGGCAGTGGCTGTTCGTGCTCGAGGGCATCCCTTCGATCATCATCGGATTCCTGGTGCTGGTGATCCTGCCCGACAGACCCAAGACCTGCCGTTGGCTCACGCAACAGGAGCGTGACCTGCTGATTGCGCGCATCGAGCATGACGATGCGGGCAAGGCGGAGCTGGCCGGAGGGCATCACCTGAGTGACGCATTCAAGGACGGCCGCGTCTGGGCACTCGCGGTGGTCTACTTCGCCTTGGCGGCGTGCTTCTACGCCGTGGGCTTCTGGATGCCGACCATCATCCAGGAGCTGGGCATCGACAAGAAGGATCTGCTCAAGGTCGGCCTGCTGAGCATGATTCCGTGGGGGGCCAGCATCGTCGCCATGATCTGGTGGGGCAGCCACTCGGATCGCACGGGTGAACGCCGCTGGCATTGCGCACTTGGGTTACTGGTCATCATGGGCGGGCTCCTGCTGCTCGCCGTCGCAGCCAAGTCGCCGATCGTGTCCATCGTCGCACTCACGCTCATCACCGCCGGATGGGCCGGGTGCGTATGCACCTTCTGGTCACTGCCCACGGCCTTCCTCTCGGGCACTGCGGCGGCCGCGGGAATCGCCTGGATCAACTCGGTGGGCAACCTCGGTGGCTACTTCGGTCCCGACCTGATCGGCACCATCCGCACCGCGGCACACGGAGCCGCGGAAGCGGCTTTCTTCACACTAGCGGGGATCGCTCTGTTGGGAGCACTCATCGTGCTCTTCCTGCCGCGCACGCAGCGCGCAGATACGGCCCGAATGGCTACGCAGCGCGAGTGATGCGGGCTCACGCCTCCATCCACGGGGCCACTGCTCGCCAGCCAAGCTGAATGCGGCGATCGGGTTCATCGGACAGCCGACGGTGCGACAACCTCCGTCGCGCAGGCGGAGATCTCGGCGCGGTGCGGCGGCCCGGCGCTGCGTTGCGAAGCGCCGCGACCGCCGGGGCTATGCTCGGGCCTCGTCCGCGACCTGCGGTCGGCAACTACACCTCAACGAGCGTGTGCTCGCAGCGAGTTGCAGCGGCGTAGAGGTCGGCCCAGTCGATGCTATCGCTGGCACGTGCCGGCGATGGCGGCATCCTGGTCTCCGGCCGTGGTGATGATGCCTTGCATCAGGATGGTGTTCCCGTTATTGACGGGGATCAGGTTGAACACCTGAACGTCCCCACCCGGATAGGAAAAGGTGATCGTATAAGAACCGGGGATGGGGCCAGTTTTCTTGGTGAAGCTAGCCTTGTAGGTTTTTTGGTATTCGACGCTCGCCGGTCCAGCTGGATCCTGCAGCACCATGTTCCCGGTGATCGTATGGGTGTCGAAGTTGATCGTGCCCAACTGATTCATCCCCCACCCAGGACCGGGGCTCGGATAGAGGTAGGCGAAGGGGTACTGAAAGCTGACGGCAAACCCGCACTTTCCTGTGAGCGAGCTGGCCGCCGCGGCCGCCACATCTCCTGCATGACTCGGGAATGGAGAGATCGCGGTACCCAAAAGCACGGCAGCGGCACAGAGCTTCCTTGTTTTTCTCAAGACCTGAGGCATAAAGTCTCCCTATAATTCAAATCGCGTTAGCGCCCGGTCCGGACTATCCGTCGCGGGTTGAGGAATCTGAACCAATCGGAGCCCCCCCGTTAGCGAGATGTCTCCCCTCGGCCTCCCAACTCACTCGATGCTCTGCATGAGAGTCCCCCTCGGTAAAGCATCGCGACTCGATCTCCTGCGTTCAAGCGGAGCCGTACCCACATTCTCGCAGTGGCGCGTGCGCGAACAGGAAACTGAGCTGGAGATCGTCTTCCTCACTTCTGCCAAACGCGGCGAATCAACCGCTCTTGTGCCAGCCGGATGATCCCGCCGCAACACGAAGTCTGAGTTGCCCCATCTTACGGATCGCATACGGATGGCCCGTGCGACCGTAAATGGCGAGCGGCCCCCTCCCGCGCACCGCGCTGGGTGTTCTCAGGTCCACTCTGTATCCGGGCGTTCGACCGTTCGACGCGGCTCTACAGCGTCCGAATGCCTGCTGTCTGCCGCGCGCCGTCGTCCACTGTGTCCAGAATGGCGCGCCGGAGAGGATGAATCCGGGCATTGGAGCGGGGTTCTCCCGCTCGCTTGATCGGCTGGAGTCGACCCAGGCGAGCTACGCGATCTCCTTGTTACCGGACGCTCGATGCAGCCCAACTGCGAGAGATCTAGACGGGATGGTCGCCACGTTCGCGGGCAAGGAGACAGTCCTGTATATGCGCATCCGGCTACCCTCCAATCACATGCCAAGCGCATTACCGCCGCGTAAGGAAACATGGATGACGACCGCAATCCTTACGCGTCGCTGTCAACGTGAGCCCCATAAGTCCGACGCCTTGCGACCTTTGCCGAGGTGTTTCGGGTTAAAGCGTGTTTTTGTCCGTTGACATGTCATCGTGAAGCGCCTACCTTCCACACCAGACGGCGGCGGGCACGGGCCGTTTGGTGTGCGTAGTGACAGTCCATCTCATCACTTCAAGGAGGTCAAGCATGCGCCCGTTGATTTCTTTGCTGGTTGCTGCGGGAATTCTCGGCTTCTCGTTTGGGAGCGTCGCCGGCGCGATGCCCTTAAGCGTCCAAGCCATGGCGGAAAAAGCGGCGAGCGGCAGCGCGCCCACGGTAACGGCACCGTCGCGGTCGCAGCCTGCAATCCAGGTCTCCACCTCGCCGCATAGGCCGCGAGGAGGCCGCGTCTGATTGGTCTCCCGATTCCGGGCGGGGCTCTCCCAAAACCGAAGGCCTGCGAAACGCAGGCCTTCTTTGTTTTCGGGTGGCGGCTACATCTGTGAGTCTAGCCCGGTAGACTCGGCGAGGTTCGTCCCGAATTTGCGCTGAACCGCACGCTTGGGCAACGCCGCAGTGCTTGCTGTTCCCGCTGCCGGGTAGCGCGCAGTCGTTGAGTGGTGGGCTTCGAGAAGAGTAGCCGTCTCCTTCCGTTGCGGAACCACCGCGGGCCGACTGCTTATGACAAGCATCAAACGCCCGATTGTTCGTGGCCGATTAAAGACGGTCGGCTGAGCATCTCCAATGGACCCATAGCGGACATTTGCCTCTGATGCCTGCAGCCAGTTACCTGTTTCGGCAGCACGCGCTCCCGACTCCGAACTGACAACGCTCAATAAGATCAGCTTCCGGCTCGAACACTGGCCTCCAGGTTGACGCCGACTCGCAAGTCGTGGAATGCTCGCGGCGGCGAGTTCTTCATCCGGCGCGCAGGCAGAGCGCAGCATGGCGACGATTTTGTATTACAGCGACATCCACATCGAGATCCGCGAGAAAGAAGGCGGGACAGGATGGACGAGTCGGTATCCGCTGGCTCTCGGCCCGGACTTGCGCGCGCACGCCGGCAGGGCCGATCTCCTCGTGCTCGCCGGCGACATCGGCAGGATGCGCTCGCGCCGCAACGTCTCGACACTCGCCTACGCCGCTCAGGCGGCCGAGTGCCTCGGCTGCCCTGCGCTGGTCGTGCCGGGAAACCATGAATACTACCGCGGCTCGTTCGACGAGGAGCGCGAGGCGCTCCTCGCAGCGAGGCTCGAAGGCGTAACGGCGATCGACCGGGGAGAGGTCCATTTCCCGATCGACGGACGCATGCTGCGCGTGCTCGGCGCGACGCTGTGGACCGATTACGCCGCGAACGGCGACTTTTTCGAGGCGATGCGCCGCGCGCAGGACACGATAGAGGATCATCGCCTGATTTCCCGACGCGGCGGCGCCTCGTTCCTGCCTCAGGACGCGCTCGAGGAGCACCGCCTGTCGCGCGCCTGGCTCGCGGAGCGCCTGGCCGAGCCGCACGCTGGGCCGACTCTCGTCGTAACGCACCACGTGCCGCATTCGGCCGCGTGCAACTCGAAATTGGGCATCACGCCGCTCTCGCCCGCGTTCCACAGCGATTGCGACGAGCTGGTCGACGCCGCGGCGCGCGCGAAGGTCGCGGCCTGGATCTTCGGCCATCATCACTCGTGCCAGGAGCTCGAACTGCGGGGCGTACGCCTGCTCTCGGCGCAGACAGGGTACCCGGGCGAGGCGACCGGTTGGGTCGGCCCGGGCTTGCTGGACCTCTGAGGCGCGCCTATTCGTGCGGGCGCGGCGGCCGCGCGGGCGTGCGCGCGATCAGCGCAAGGAGCAGCGCGCACGTCGCGCTCCAGGCGAGCGCGATGAGCGCCGTGCCCAGGGGCGGAACGCGGCTGCGCGAGGGGTCGCGCCGCGCCTTGAGCATCCGCGTCATTGCCATGACGTTGAGCGTGAGCGTGCCGAGCGCGCCTACGGTAATCATGTGAAGCGCCCCGAAGACCTCGATCCCGCCCGCGCGCGATGCACCGAAGAGCGCGAGCCCCCACAGCGAGCCAGTCCTATGTGTTCATAGGCCCAGCGCCATTCTCGGCTACTAAAGCAAGTTATCTGAACACACCACGGATCACCCATCCGAAACCGGGGCAACAATCAAGATAGGCATAAAGGTCCGCTTTTGGCCGGTCAGAGAAGTTCGCGAAAGGTCCGCTACTTCGAGTAAAAACCGTGGCTGAGGTGTGATAAGTGCGTCATTGGCTCTCGACGGCGAGCTATTAGTGACGCTGGGCCGCGGAAGCCGCGTCAATCAGTAGCTCGCGAACGACTACGTCATATCGTCAATCTCCGCCGGTGGGTAGTAGTACCGGCTCCCCAGCGCATCCACCCGCTTCCAAAACTCCGGCCCAGACGCCAGCCCGCGTGTGTCCTTCGCTGCCGCTTGCCGCCACATCGCCCATGAATCCGGATGCAGCCGGCTGGCCTCGGCCATTTGGGCTTGCGCTTCGGCTTCCCGTCCCTCGCGCAGCAGATACCGCCCAAGGTGGAACCGTGCGTGCGCCTCGGCGGTCGTCGCATCGGGCAGCT
>Ga0335084_10003773_pt1 | contig 14864 bp, 17 predicted proteins | sample Lox_Sample_44_FD_206721 | JGI IMG/M metagenome (GOLD analysis project Ga0335084, IMG submission 206721) | Soil microbial communities from Loxahatchee National Wildlife Refuge, Florida, United States - Lox_Sample_4.4 | ecosystem: Environmental > Terrestrial > Soil > Wetlands | place: USA...
TTGAGCGCAGATGAAAACGTCTGGCTTTGCCGCTCGAACTTTCTGTATAATTGTCGTGTAGTCACCGGTCCCGAGCGGAACCTCGTCATAGCCGACCACCTCCGCACCCATCTCTTTGGCGGCCGCATAGACACCGTCCCGGATGTCCCAGCCCCAGCTATCGGCACGAGCCAAGAAGAAAATACGCTTCTTGCTCAGCGCTTTGATAGCAGCAGAACCGGCCATGTATCCCACCGTCCACGGACTGTAGGCAGCGGCAAACGTACCCTCGGCCAGCTTGCCCTTTTGAAACGCTTCTTTGGCCATCACGCAAACGGGAAAATAAGGCATGGGATCTTTCTGAGCTAGGGCATTGATGGCATAAGCCAGCGGAGCCCATGTCTGCCCTCCTACGCCCTTCACCCCTTCCTCAACCATGTAGCGGTAACGCCGGACTCCCACATCCAGTTTGGTCTCATCATCGTAGACAACCCCCTCCACCTTCACTTTTCCCCAGGGCATGCTGAGTCCACCCTTTCTGTTGACGACATCCACGGCCAGCAGCGAGCCGTCCCTTTGCGTTTGAGCCACTGCCGCGAACGTGCCGGTGAGCGGAAGCAGGATACCGACTTTTATATTGGTGGGATTGGCAGCAAGGGCGTTACCGGAAACAAAAAGAATACCACCTACCAAAATCAAGAATAACCTCAGGGACTTTTTCATTTTCTACCTCCTCCTTATAGAATGGATAGAACAGGCCGGGCTTTCACACCTCTCTGAAAGACCCACGTTCTTTCGAATGACCTCGCATCACCTCCTCGTTGACCAGTGGTCGACTCCGCACCAGCATACGCGGTCGGGGAGTATCCGAATCGATCATTATACGGCCCGCAGGAAGCACCATTGAACTCTGGGGAGGGACCCGGCTGCTCGATGCACGGCGCCGGCCGTCCCAAAGGGTTTGAGTCGAATTGATAGAGACTGTGATAGGTTTCAACCTGTGGAGAAACCCCTCTTGGGCCATCGAGATTAAGGATAAGAAATCGCTCCGGATGTGTTGAATATACGAAAAAGGGGGTAGTCTGTCAAGGTGGAAGATGCGAGCTTCGAAGCCTTGAAGAGGGGTTTGCTCAGGACCGTCGATTCAACGAAAAGAAGGAACCTGGGAGATACAGCTTTTTTTCTTATGAAATACAGTCTTGACTGTATTTATTTTGAATGGTTTTCTGATAAACTGAGAAGGGAGAGGAGGCCAAAAGAAAAGACGAGGAATTAAGGAAACAACGAGAAGCGCGTTACATCGGAGTACCAAAGATGGACTACAGGTTACTTACCGGAAAACCAAGGGCCACCCTGATCCAGAGGTTTGACGGGTCCGCTGTCCTCCTCGGCCCGCGAGCGGCAAGGCTCGAATTCGATTTGGGCGCAACGTTACATGAAATCCAGGCTAAAGCTGACCAGGTCGGGTGGGTGGTGGCCATTGAACACCTGCACAGGGAAAGAGAGGTAAATCTATTTAAGTTCTCTTCCCTCCGGGATCGATAGCCATCCTGACCGCTGACTTAACCCGATCCTTGATCTGAGGTCCTCCCAGGCCTTAGTCCTTTCGCGAAGTGTGGTCTATTCCCGGCCTAGAGGCGAAGGGGCCCCACACCCACCGGTGTCTTCTCCATTTTCTCAAATCCATCTCTGCTTCCTCGTTCCCGATCCAAATTTACCTTGATTTCCTAAAGATTACTCAAATCTTAGACTAAGGGCCCATTGATCGATCATTTCTCGAAGCTTTAATTCAAGTTCGATAAAATGGTATCGGCGCTGCTGAAGTTTATCCCCCTCGGCTTTTTTGAGGCGATCATGATACTGTTCGAGAAACTCACGGGAAGGCTTGAAGGCGTTGGCAAAGGTCCAAAACTGTTCTTCATTCTCGAACAGGATCGAACAAAGGCCAAGGGCCCAATCCCAATTAATAACCGTTTCCGCCGCATTTCTTAAGAGCGCCCTGGCCGTTTTTTCGACAGGGATCCGCTTTTTCACAAACCATGTCAATTCAAGAACCAATGACCGGATGGACGAGTTCGGGTGGGTTAAATTTTCCACCAACAAGTTGATCGGACTCATGGACAGGCCGCTTGGCGCTAAGACCAAGTACCTGCCGGAATAGTTAAACTCTAATTGTCTCTCTGTTCGGCCCGGGCTGGACCTCAAAGCATCCATGGCAAGGTCCCAGGGCAGGATGTCCAGCCAGAGAACGGGGTTATTGGAGGAGGGGATAGCTTTTCGGCAGGAGAGAAGCGCATCGATCGATTCGTCAGATAAGAATGATGCATAGTTCTCGCAAATGAGCAGACAGGCGAAGCTCGCTTCATCGACCGATCTGGACCATGCCCCCTTACCGGACGGCTTGGTGCAGTTTGCACAATAATATTGGGTCAGTTGGAGCAAACAGCTTTCCGCAATGCTTACGCGGTGGTCGGCGGCAAATTCAAAACGCAATTGAAAAGGACCTCTTTGTTCCCTCGCCATCCATCTTCTCCTGTCTCAGAAATTCATTCGCCGTAACAATTAGCCCCTCATCCGTGCCAGCATTTTCCATACCAGAAGATAAGTCCATTTATAACTTGCTGATTCAGAATAGTTATTCAGAATCTTGGATCTAATTTACTGGTAAATGTTTTACCAAGACCATAACGAAAATGTTTGGGATTGTCCCGAAAATGTCCTTCTTGAGTCTTTCTTGGTTTCTGTAGGGACAAGAATGGGCGAAGACGATTGGTTGCAGAAGGGATACGCTTCAAATCCGAGGGCTTCGCGGCCTCTCCTCAAGCCGTATGGCTCACCCGAAGGGATCAAACCGGACTGTGGCCGAGTCTCAAGTTCGCCATTATCTCTTCAATCATTTTAACATGCTTGTTTTCTTCATCTTTGAGCTTCTCGATCAGCTGCCTGACCATATCGATCTCGCAATGCTCTGCCAGCTCCGAATAGAATTGACGCGCCTGATGTTCCTTTGCCAAAGCGGCATTCAGTATTTCGTCCGGAGTGCTCAAACGTCGCTTGTCGCTCATGGCGTTCCTCCCGTTCGGTCCTCTTGACGTTCCAACATTAGCTTTTTCGCGACGACCGTGATGGCTTTCATATAAACTATTCTCAGACCTTGAGAAAGAAGAAGTCAAGGGGATTTTTCTTGAGGTTCCTCGCCCAAATCGTATGATAAATCACCGGAGCTTCGGTGGTCAGGATCCGTTAACCATTCATTCCCGCCAGGAAATGGCAGGCAAGATCTTCTCCGGATTTCATTTCAAAGATGGGAATCGTCGAAGAAGAGGCCGATGATTCAGTATACTGGATGGAACTGCTTGTGGACGGTAGACTCGTGCACAAAAGTGACGTAAACGATCTTTTAAACGAAGCAAATCAGAGACTGGCGATGACCGTTTCTTCGATTAGAACCGCGAGGAGAAAACAACAACGATAAAACTCCAAAAACTGCTTTCGTCTTTTTTTGTTTGTTATTCGGCACCCCGCACCCCGCCATCCGCATTGGCGTCGTTATTCCCTCTCGACGATTCCTTTGTCGATGGCAAAGGTGGTGATCGCCTGGATGCTATGAAGGTCGAGCTTCTCCATCAAATTGGCCCGATGCTTCTCGACCGTCTTTACGCTGATGCAAAGATCCTCCGCGATCTCCTTGTTCTTGTACCCCTCGGCAATCAACTTCAGGATCTCTCGCTCACGCTGCGTCAGTGTATCCAGGGCGGTGCGCGATTTTAGGGTTTTCTTCCCCTCGAGATATCCATCGATCACCTTGTCCGAGATTTCAGGGCTGATATAGTGCTTTCCGCTTAACACCTTTCTAACGGCCATGACCAACTCGGAGTGGGTGGAGTCCTTTAAGATATACCCGTCCGCCCCGGCACGGAAAGTAGCAAGAATGTATTCCTCAGCCCTGTGAACCGTTAAGACCAGAATCTTCGTCTCGGGCGATTCCCTCCTGATCTCCTTTATCGCCTCCATTCCGTTCATCTTCGGCATGGAAAGATCCGTCAGGATTAGATCGGGCTTGAACTTTGCAACACACTTGACGGCTTCCCGGCCGTCTTCCGCCTCCCCAACAACCTCGAAACCGGGATTGGAGGAGAGGAGCGACCGCAACCCTTCCCGGAGGATGGTATGGTCCTCCGCAACGATGATTCGAACTTTCTGACTCATGTTTGTCAACTTACCTCCATCCCCGCCCTCCTTCCGGCGGGCTTCTCTGTTGGGTTCCTTCTGAGAAATACGGTCCAGGAACCACCTAAATTACAGTGTATACCCTATTTATCATGTTTGCAAATATTAGTAAAGTGGAAACATGATGGGGGGAAGAAAAAATTCAATCCGCCTCGACATGAAACGCATCTTGATCGTCGAGGATAATGCCTATTTCCTTCAATTTCTTAAAGAGACCCTTCATTCGCGGGTCCCTTCTGTAGAAATTCTCGAAGCGACGAACGGAGAGGAAACATTTCAGAAAATAACGGCCGCTCACCCCGATGCCATCCTGATGGACCTGCGGTTGCCCGGAGAGAATGGCCTCGAACTGACCCGGAAGATAAAAGCCCGCTATCCTGACATCATCGTTGTCATTCTTACCAATTATGACCTGCCCGAATACCAAGAGGCTGCCTACCAATGCGGCGCAAATCATTTTCTTTCAAAGGATTCCTTCCTGAAGATGATCGATTCTATTTCACCCGATCGAAATATGGATCAGGAAGAACCACCCTGAAGGAGGCCAAATCTGCGTGAACAAAATATTGATTGTTGAAGACAGCACCATCTTTCGCACGTTACTGAAAGAAACCCTTCAATCTCGATTCCCATCCGTACAGATCCTTGAAGCGGCGGACGGGGAGGATGCGATGCAAAAAGTTGCCGCCCACGCCCCCGATGTCATCTTCATGGACGTCAAATTGCCCGGGGAAAGCGGTCTGGATCTGACCGCCAAGATAAAAGCCGACCACCCCAACACGATCGTAATCATTCTGACGAGCTATGACACCCCGGAATATCGGGAAGCGGCGGGAAAGGCCAAGGCCAATTATTTTCTTGCAAAAGGCTCTTCGAGTAAGGAAGGGATTTTGACTTTGGTCCAGTCCATTTTGCCGGAGCGGTAAACCCTACCCCTACCTCATGCGGGGGTTACGGGCGGGCGGGAATACCGGAAGAATCTCAGGCGGAACGTTGAAGTTTTCGTCGCGTCCAATCCTTCGATGGTTGAAGGGGGATCGTGGAACTTTGAAAGAAAAATACAGTATCTTTGGATACAAAATAATGGGTTTACCCGATTTATTTTTTGCACCGTCTGAGATATTAAGAATTCAAAGCTTGAAGATCCCTGCGGCCGATTCTTAGCCCGGCCTCAGAAAAGGAAGCGGAAGACGAAAAGACTCCCGACGGAGATAAAGGGAAGATCGTTCATTCTACGAAGGAGAACTCAGAGATGATGACAAGGATCAAAATTCAGATCATGAAGTGGCAGATTCGGTACCTTCGGTTGAGGCAGCAGAACAGGGGCCCCAGGGAGGTTTTATGATCTTACAGCCCATGGATGGTCGGCTCACCCCGAATAACTGCACCATCATTCTGATGGATTTTCAATCCCAGTATGTCTCAACCATCAGTTCTACCGATCGCGATGTCCTGATCCGTAACGCCATCGGGCTTGCAAAGACGGCCAAGACATTCAGCATCCCCACGGTCCTGGCCACCATCGGGGAATCGAGTTTCGGCGGCCCGATCTTCTCAGGACTTCGGGAGATCTTCCCGGACCAAGTACCGATTGATCGCACGTCCCTTAGCCTCTTTGACGACGCCAGGGCTCTCGCCACGATGGAAAAAATAGGACGGAATAAGCTGGCGATTGCCGGTTTATGGACCGATTTCGGCGTTGCTCCCAGCCTTCAGCAGGCGCGACGTCTAGGATATGAAGCCTTCATGGTCGTTGACGCGTGCGGAGATGTGAGTCTGAGAGCCCATCAGCTCGCTGTCGAGCGCCTCCGCCAGGAAGGAATCTTGCCGATCACTTGGCTTCAACTGCTCCTGGCCTTACATCATGACTGGGCTCCTCCAGAGGCTTACGAAGTCCTCCTCAATATTACCCGGGACCACGCAAGCGCCTACGGCCTGGAGATACAATACGCGCGGACCGGCTTCGGCGAAGGGAAAAGAATGAAGACCGATGAGAAATCGAGGGAAAGGTGGTGGGGAAAATGGTCCATGGTTCCGATTCGATCCCTAAGAAAGTTCTAAGAAAGGCCTCGAACAAACGTCATACGAGAGACTGTTTGGACGATCTCTTGAAGGGGGAATTCTTTAACGGAGCGTTCAAGAGGAGTCTTCCGATTCTTCACGATTGCCCCCCCAGAAGAGATGTCTCTTCCGTAATCACGGGTTAGGGGAGTCCAACCTCAAGATTTTCTCCGCATTCTTTCCAAGAATCTTCTCTTTCTCCTCCTGAGGAATGCTCAACTCCTGGATCGAGGAGACCGACCGGGTAATGTCTCCAATGACATGGGGATAATCGCTTCCCATCACCATCTGGTCTGCGCCGACCGCAAGATAGGTGCACATCAAAGCAGGGGGGTAGAAAGAAACGGTGTCATAGTAGAACTTTTTCAGATAGGAACTGGGAGGCCTGGGGATATGCGGCTGGCACTCCGCATAGGATTTGTACCCGGCATCGATTCTCTCGAAGAGAAACGGAAGGGTCCCCCCCAGATGGGGAAGGATCAGCGTGAGCTTTGGGTATTTTTCAAAAAGACCCGAGAAGACCATCTTCGCCACCGTCACGGTGGTGTCCATACAAAATCCCACCAGGGGAACTAAAACAAATTCCGAAAACGACTCCGGATGAACCGGCACCATCGGGTGGATAAAAATGGGCAGATGCATTCGATCCACCTCTTCATAGAAAGGCCAGAATTCCTTCGAGTGCAGGTGTTTCCCGTCAATATTTGAGCCAAGGACAACCCCCTTCACCTTCAGATCTTCGACGGCCCGGCGAAGCTCCTCGACGGCATCGTCCGGATGGTTAAGAGGAACGCTTGCAAAGGCAACAAAACGTCGGGGATGCTTTTGGCAGAGGTCCGCAAAGAAGTCGTTCGACATTTTCGCAAGATAAAGATTCCTCCTCCTCGTGGAAAAATAGACATTGGGCGACGTCAGGGTGAGGACCTGCATATCGATCCCAAGACGATCCATGTCGGCAAGCCGCTGCTCAACGCTAACATGCTGGGGGGTAATGGCCAGGAACCGGGCTCCCTTCTGCTTTACGACTTTCAATCCTTTCTCGTCTGGAAAAAATTCATAACGATGTCGCCCCCATTGTTCCAACTTTTCGAGATACCCCGGTGGATAGAAATGATTGTGGAAATCAATCTTCATCCTCTTCCCCTTTCATTTTTCGAATAGATTTACTTATATTTCACTCTCGACAAAAAATCAACCCCTCGACCGCGGAGGCTTCTCCGCAAATAGAAACCCTTGAAAATGTTCCGGCCATGCCAAAATCTTTTTCGGCCTCTCCCATTTTCGTTAACGATAGATCCTGAAACGATTCTGGAGAATCGGGAGAAATTAGGGAGAAATTAGGGCTTGACATTCCAAAAGATATTATGATATGACATCTTGCGAATGTTTTCGAATACCTTGAAGTTTAAGGTGGAACAAAGCCCCGTGGTATTTAACCCCTATCACACCCCGAGTTGTTGGTTTAGAAGCCTTCATTCTTCGTTCTATCCTGGCCAAAAAGGAGGAGAAAATGGGAAGAAAAAGACTGCTGACGTTGTTGGGGACGCTCTGTCTGGTCTTGATTTTTGCAGCCCCCTCCATAGCCCAAGTAATTAAATTGACCCTGGCTGACCAAAATCCGGAGATGGGATGGGGGCCGGTTCACGCGTTACAGCCGTGGGCAAAAAAGGTAGAGGAGGCGACCAAGGGGAAAGTGAAGATCGACGTTTTTTACGCGCAGACCTTGGCCAAAGGACCCGACATCTGGAATGCCGTGAAGACCGGCGTTGCCGATATGGGCTGGTGCTTTCACGGCTACTGGCCGGATATGACCCCTTTGTCCGATGTGATCACGTTGCCTGGGTTACCCTTCGCAACCGCGGAAAAAGGAAGTGAAGTGCTCTGGAAGCTTTACGAAAAATTCCCCTCCATTCAGAAAGAATACAAGGACGTCCATGTCTTCCAACTCTGGAGCAGCGCTCCTTACTTCTTAATCACCGCTAAGAAACAGGTCAAGACAATCGAGGACATTAAAGGTCTCAAGATCCGAGTGGTCGGCGGACCTCCCACCGAACAGATCAAAGCGCTCGGGGGCATTCCAACGCTTATCCCGATGCCCGATACCTATCTCTCTCTCGACAAAGGCGTCATCGATGGGATGGGCGCTCCCTGGGAAGCCACTTACGCTTTTAGGCTTTATGAGATCGTAAAATACTATACGATGGTGCCTCTTTCCGCCGTCTACTTCTCCATGTCGATGAACAAACAAAAGTGGGAAAGTCTTCCAAAGGACGTTCAGGAAGCGATGACAAGTGTGAGCGGCTTAGAGGCGGCAAAGTTCTGGGGGCATAATTTTTTCGATACGGCTGAAGAAGGAGTCCTTGACCGCGTCAAAAAGGGAAACTATCAAATGATCAAATATACCCCCCCTCCCCAAGAAATTGAGAAGTGGACAAAGGCAAGCGAGCCCTTGTGGAACGAATGGGTGAAAAAAATGGAGAGTAGGGGACGCTCTGAGGCTCAACAAGTTTTGAACGCAACACTCGAACTGCTTAAGAAATAATCCTGCTCTGCTGAGGCTTGAAACAACACAATTCTTCTTCGGCCCTTTGCCCTTCAGGCAAAGGGCCGAAATTTAGCAGCGCTCGGAACGAGGGAGGTCCGAAACCTATGCAGAAGTTGCTGAAGGGTTGCGAAACGGTGATGCTCTATATCTCCAGCCTGTCAACATTCGTCCTGATGCTGCTGACAACGGCGGACGCAGGGGGGCGTTATCTCTTCAACCGGCCCATTACCGGCGCCTATGAGATCACATCGAATTATCTCGAGATCGCAGCGGTCTTTATGGCGGTGTGCTACGGATACCGTGAAGGCGCTTACATTCGGGTGACCTTTCTGATCGATCGCTTGCCCAAGCAAGTCAAGCTCTATATCAACTACTTGGTCCAGATCATCTCGGTGCTCTATGGAGTGCTGCTTGTCATCGGGACGTCTCAGCAGGCCCTCCGCGTGATCAGCGACCATACGACCCTGAGCAGTCTTGATTTTATCCCCTTGGGTCCGGCTTATGTGATTGTCCCGATCGGCCTGTTCTTCATGTCCCTGGCCATGTTGCTTGATATGCGCAAGGTGAGGACAGGAGAATCCTCTCTCTTCAGGGAGGAATCTCCAACGGCGTAATCCACACGAAGGAACTGATTTTCATGGAGGTCAAAACATGCTTGTTCTACCTTTTGTTGCCATGGTCGTCGCTCTTCTGATTGGGGTTCCCATCGCCTTCTCACTTGCGGGCGCCGGCATTCTCGGCATCTATCTGATCACGGGCAAATGGAGCATGGTCTTCGGCATCCTGAGCATGGCTCCCTTCACCACCGTTGCCGATTATGCCCTGACGACCATCCCGATGTTTATTCTGATGGCTTACTTTTCGGCATCCAGCGGCCTTGCCCGGGACCTTTTCAAGGCCGGCGCCAACTGGCTCTCTCATATCCGGGGAGGGCTCGGGGTGGCGACCGTATTCGCCTGTGGGATCTTTGGCGCCATGTCTGGGGCCAGCGTTGCCGCTGCTTCGGTCATGGCGACCATCGCCTACCCGGAAATGCGGCGTCACGGCTATTCGGAGCCCCTGGCAGCGGGCACCGTCGGCATTGGAGCAACGCTTGACATTCTCATCCCCCCGAGCGTCGCCATGGTCATTTACGGCATCGCCACGCAGACCTCCATCGCCAAATTGCTGATCGCCGGGATCATCCCCGGGATCATTGTCGGCATCTTCCTCGCCGCAGCTATCTTTGCCTGGGTTCACATCCGGCCCCAGGACGCTCCTCAGACCTATCGGGTGCCCCCGGCGGAGCGATGGGCGAGCGTTCGCGCGATCTGGCCGAGCCTTTTGTTGATTCTGATCGTCATTATTCTTCTCTATACGGGCATCGTCACCCCGACCGAAGTCGGCGCGATCGGCGCTTTTATGGCGGCCTTGATCGGAGCTTTATTCGGTCGCCTCAACTGGGCAGGAGCGATGGAAGCGTTGAAGATGACGATTCGGACCGCCGCCATGATTTTTATGATTCTGATCGGCGCGACGATCTTTGGCTACTACATGGCATTAAGCCGCGTTCCTCAGCAGGTGGTGGCCGTGATCTCGGAGATGAATCTCAACCGCTGGGTCGTCATCGTCGGCATCGTGGTGGCCTACTTCGTCATCAGCATGTTCATGGACGAGATCCCTTTGTTGCTGCTGACCTTGCAGTTGACCTTTCCGTTGATTACCCACCTGGGCTTCGATCCCATCTGGTTTGGCGTCCTTTCCATGATGATGGTCTCCATGGGACTCGTGTTTCCACCCGTGGGCGTGATTGCCTTCGTCGTCAGTGCCACCGCAAAGGTCGACCTGGTGAAGGTTTATACGGGAACGAGCGTCTTGATGATTGCGATCGTCATCACGACCATTCTGATGATGTTCTTTCCCCAGATCGTTGTCTGGCTCCCCGCGACGATGCGCTGATCCGCACCTGCCGTTGGAAAATGTGAGGAAGATCGGATGAGATAAGAGGTAGAAGTTTAGCCCTTTGAAAATCTGGCTAGACTTAAATGCAAAATGGAAAATTCAAAGTGCAAAATTCAGAATGGGAAAGATATTTTCCGAACGTTCTGAAAAATAAGAGCGGACGGCTCATGCGCTTACCGGCATGGCGTCACTGAAATCCTTAAAGGAGGAAACCATGAAAGAGCTAAAATTCTACAACCTTTCCCAGCCCCTTGAAATGGGGATCCCGATCTGGCCATGGGTCGGGCAGATGCAGGATCTCGTGATTGAGCGGATGCTCTATCACGAACGGGACGGCAAGCAGTCCGCGGTATTTCACTGCAAGATGCACACCTCTACCCACATGGACGCGCCGTTTCACGTGATCGGCACGGGCAAGGGGATTGATAAGGTTCCCCTGTCCAGTTGTTTCGGAACCGGGGTGGTGGTTGACATGCGGTATCTGAAGAAATGGGATATTATCGGTCCCGAGGATTTTGAGAAAGCTAAGCCGAAGATCGAGAAGGGGGACTGGGTGATCGTAAACACGGGATGGCATCACAAGTGGAACGACCACTATACCTATATCAATCATTTTCCAGGCCTGTATAAAGAAGGAGGAGACTGGCTGGTGAAAAAGGGCGTCAAGGGATTCGGGATCACGGGAGGGGCGCTGGATAGCCCCCTTGCCCATGCGCCTCTGTCGAAGATCATGCCCTGGCTCGACGCGGAATATAAACGGGAAACAGGAGAAGATCCGGAGAAGAGCTGGCCGATCTACGAGCCCGCCCATCATGCGCTGCTCAGTCACATGATTCCCGGAATCGAGAACGTGGGTGGAGACGTGGATAAAGTCACGGGGAAGCGTGTGACGATCGCTGCCTTCCCTCTGAACTGGATCCACGGAGACGGCTCGATGATACGCGTGGTCGCCATCGAAGGACTAAACCTTTAAGTCTTCCACGCTCTATCACATCGGGATGCCCCCTATTCTCCCCTTCTAACTCCCATCTCCCCCTCTTAATTTAAAAGGGGGAGAGTGGAGGGGCGTTAGATTGGGGGATGAAGGGGTTCGTTGGCGCGCAACGAATTCTTTTGAGAGAAGGGGATTTCAGGTTACAATAAGGTTTATCATTTCTTAAAGGAGCAAACCCTTATGACCGAAGAGAAAGAAAAGATTGTCCGAACTACCGTCTGGTCTCCGGGTGCGGGCTGTCACGGCGGATGCGGTGTCAAGCTCCATGTCAAGAACGGAAGACTGGTCAAGGTAGAGGGCGACGAAAATCATCCCTGGAACCAGGGAAGACTCTGCCCGCGGGTTTTGGCCCTGACCCAGTATGTCTATCATCCGGACCGGCTCCTTTACCCCATGAAACGCGCGGGAGAGCGGGGGGAAGGGAAATGGACCCGGATTTCGTGGGAGGAGGCCTTTGACACGATTGAGAAGAAGCTCAAAGAGATTCGGGATCGATACGGCGCCGAATCGGTCCTCTTCTGCCAGGGGACGGGAAGAGATGTCGGCGGCCCGATCTCATTTTTGGCCTATGCCTATGGAAGCCCGAACTGGGTTCAGCTCGGACTGGCGGGGCAATCCTGTTATACGCCGCGTCTGGGTGCGATGTTTTCTACGATGGGGGATTATGCCGTTTTAGACGCCGGACAATTCGATGCAAAACGTTACGAGGCTCCCGAATGGACTCCGCCAAAGTGCATCATCGTTTGGGCGAACAACCCCGTTCCTACCTGCCCGGATGCTTTCCACGGCCACTGGGTTGTGGAATGCATGAAGCGGGGCGCCAAGATCATTACCGTCGATACTCGCACCACCTGGATGGCTTCAAGGTCTGAAGTTCATCTCCAGATCCGTCCGGGAACGGATGGCGCTTTAGCTTTGGCTATGGCGCACGTCATTATCAATGAAAGGTTGTACGACAAGCAGTTTGTGGAGAACTGGACCTATGGTTTTGAAGAATTGAAACAGCGGGTTCAGGAATACACGCCGGAGAGGGTCGCGAGCATTACCTGGGCGCCTAAGGAAGCGATCATCAAGGCAGCTCGACTCTATGCCACCAGCAAACCAGCCGCCATCCATTGGGGCCTTCCGATTGATATGGCCCCTGAGGGGACAACCGTGTCCCAAGCCATCGCCCATCTCTGGTGTCTGACTGGAAATCTCGATGTTCCCGGCGGGAACGTCATTGCACGGCCCGCCTTTGGCGTCACCACCTATCCTTTTTCGTCCCACGAGCTTACGAGCCTTTATGGTGCGGAGTTTGTGAAGAAACTGACGGGCAAGCGGATTGGGGCCAAGGCCTACCCGATGGTGGCCAACTTCAGGGGTTGGGCGCAACCCGACATGGCGGTGGATCAAATTCTAACCGAAGACCCATACCCCATCAAGGCTGCATGGATCCAGACCACGAACATTTTGGGCGGTCAAGCAGCGGATACTCGCAAGCACTATGAGGCTTTGAAGAAGCTTGAGTTCAATGTGGTGGTGGATACCTTCCACAACCCGACGAGCATGGCGGTGGCGGACATCGTCCTCCCGGCGGCCACCTTTCCTGAAAAGGAGAGCTTCCGATCCTGGTGGTCTCCTCTGAGCGTGGTGGTTCCGGCCATCAAGGTGGAAGAATGCAAATCCGATTGGGAGATCAATTTGGAACTGGCCCGGCGCTTCAACCCCGGAGCGATCAAGTACCAGAGCGTGAAAGAATTGATTAATGAACGGCTCAAGCCGGCCGGAGTGACATTTGATGAACTGGCCGCGGAGGGGAGCTGGTTGATGCCCCCGGAAGGCCATTCTTCAAAACCCTACCGGCGGTATGAAAAGGGGCTGCTCCGCGCGGATGGAAAGCCCGGATTCAACACGCCGACAGGAAAAGTGGAGTTCTGGTCGAAGAGGTTTGAAGAGTGGGACCTCGACCCCCTCCCTTACTATGAGGAACCTCCGGAGAGTGAGGTGAGAACACCTCAGCTTTTCAAAGAATATCCCCTGGTGATGGCCACCGGCAGAAGGTCATCGGTCTACTTCCACGCCGAGCATCGGATGATCCCTTGGATGAGGGAGATCGATCCCTATCCGGTCATCGAAATCAATACGAAGACGGCGGCCGACCTTGGGATTGAGAATGGAGAATGGGTATACGTCGAAAACCGGAGGGGGAGGATCAAGCGGAAGGCCGTCGTGACGCCGACCATCCACCCCAAGGTCGTCATGGTTCCCCATGGATGGTGGCTGCCGGAGACCGATGGTCGGGAGCCGAATCTCTTCGGCATCTGGGACATCAACTGCAACCAGCTCATCCCCACCGGAACCCAAGGCCGCTCCGGATTTGGCGGAGGGGCTTATAAAACGACGCTCTGTCGAGTTCGCAAGATTGAGAAAGCGGAGGACAAGTGATGGCCAGACACGGATTGCTCATCGACTATGAATACTGTACGGGTTGCCATACCTGCGAGGTAGCCTGTAAACAGGAGCACAACTATCCGGTTGGAAAGTGGGGCATCAAGGTGAACGAGATCGTTCTGGAAACCTTCGACAAGATTGCCATTGATTATATTCCCTTTCCGACGGATCTCTGTAACCTGTGCGCGCAGAGGACGAAGGAAGGAATCCCGCCCGCATGCGTGAAGCATTGCCAGGCGGGTTGTATGATGTACGGGCCGGTGAAGGAGTTGGCCAAGGTGATGGATAAGAAACCAAAGACGGTTCTCTTTGCCCCGAAGTAATCGCACAGAACTCTTTCCCTCTGATTTGGGTGGAGTTGTTCTGCTTTTTCTGAGCGAAACGGGAGAGGACCCATCGAAGGTAGAACTACGGCCACGGATCCATTAAATTGCCCTTTAAGAATATTCCAGCAGAATTGAAACCCGGAAGACTCGGTCAGGGTCTTCGGCCTTTTTGCGTCCAGCTTAACCATCTGACTCTTTCCCCAAGTTTCCGCAACAACTTAAGCAGGAGATATCGCCCGGGAAACCTAACATAGAAAGGAGGCTCATCATGGAAAGAAAAGGGAGATGATTGACTCTGGCTGGAATCGCTTGCCTGATCACCCTCTTTGTGACTTCGGCACGAGCTCAGGTGATC
>Ga0335084_10003774_pt1 | contig 14863 bp, 19 predicted proteins | sample Lox_Sample_44_FD_206721 | JGI IMG/M metagenome (GOLD analysis project Ga0335084, IMG submission 206721) | Soil microbial communities from Loxahatchee National Wildlife Refuge, Florida, United States - Lox_Sample_4.4 | ecosystem: Environmental > Terrestrial > Soil > Wetlands | place: USA...
GATCAGCCGCCCCACGAACGTCGAGATCGCCCCGTGGCGCGCAAAGAAGCGGTAGGTGGCGTCGAGCTTCTCGGGCTTGACCAGGAAGTAGCCGCAGAGCCGCTCGACGATCGCCCGCCCGAGCGTCATCGAGACGAGATAGTTGATGCTCGCGCCGAGCAGGCTGCCGGCCGCCCCCGCCAGCGTGGCGAGCACCGGGTCCATCTTGCCCTGCGACGCCAGGTAGCCCGCCGGGATCAGGGCGACCTCGCTCGGGAACGGCACGATCGTGGATTCCACGGCCATCATCACGACGATCCCGCCGTAGCCCCACTCGTGCACGGTCTGCACGATCCACTCGACGATCCGCGCGACCATCCCCGGGCCCCCTTCCCCTTCCCTTCCTGATCTTCCCGAACCTGCCGCTATACTGCCCGCCGGTCTTCGGGGCGTAGCGCAGCTTGGTAGCGCGTCTGAATGGGGTTCAGAAGGTCCCCGGTTCAAATCCGGGCGCCCCGACCAGTAAAATCAAGCACTTGGCGCGGCGCCCTACACTCAAAGGTGTTGCCTAGTGTGTGAAAACTGGGTGAGACCAGGTGGCCAGGGCGGAGAGCGAAAGTGGCCAGCACGAACAAGAGCTGCTTCGTCATCTGCCCGATCGGCAGCCCGGAGAGCGAGGCGCGCCAACGCTCCGACACGGTCCTCAAGCACATCATCACGCCCGCGGTCGAGGCTCACGGCTACGCGAAGCCGGAGCGTTCGGATCAGATCGACGACCCGGGGACGATCACCAGGCAGATCATCGATCGCGTGCACGACGCAGACCTAGTAGTCGCCGATCTGACGGAACTGAACCCCAACGTCTTCTACGAGCTGGCCGTGCGCCAAGCCTTCCACAAGCCCGTGATCATGATCGGCATGGAGGGAACGAAGTTTCCGTTCGATGTCGCGCACCAGAGGATGATCCCCTACGGGCTCGACCTAGACTCGGCTGCCGAGGCAAGGCGACGGATCTCCGAACAGGCGCGGCACTTCGCCGAAGGGGGCGCCGCTGGGGACTCGCCGATCTCCCATGCTGCATCGCTCCGCGCAAGTGCCGGCGACGGTCTCACCGGCGCCGTCGACGTCATCCTGTCGGAGATCCAGGCGCTACGGCGGGAGGGGCGCGAGAACTTTGCTGCGCTCGGGGAGCACCTGTCCGCAAATCGGATTGCCGACGCGCTCCGAGGCTCGGGGATACCTGTCTCAGGTTTGGGCTCGCTCTTGACCACACTTCCGACGCAGGCCAGTCCCGGCGGGCTCGGCTCACTGGCGGTTGGCATTTCTGAAGAGAAGAGCACCGCAGAGCCGCTCTCTCTCCTCAAGAGGAATCGGCAGCCCTCAGAAGCCGAGTAGCGCGCCTTCGATGCGTGCCGTCGCGTCCTCCTGCATCCCCGGTAGCGCGTGCGCGTACACGTCGAGCGTCATCTTCGCGCTCGCGTCCCCGCGTTCATACCGTCAGGTGCGGCAAGTCGGGAGACCTCGCCTCCCACACAGGCAGCCGCAGTCGGCGCTCCAGTCGCAGTTGCCAATCAAGCAAAGCGGGCTCAGCATGGCGGTGTGGAGTGGCGGCGAGGGTTCTTTCGACTCGCGGTTATCCTATCGATCGTCGGCAGCGCCGCAGTGTTCGCTACCACGTACGTTGGCGTCACAAACGGCCCTGCCCCTGTCCTCTTTTCAACTGCTGCTGCGACTGCCTTCAGTGCCCTTTTCTGGTCGGGATACTCAGTGATCGTCTGGGTGGCAGCCGGGTTCGGGCGTACGGCACCGCTGGCGGTGCGCCCGGCTGTGGCCGTGATCGGCTCACTTGTACTAGTCAGCATTGTTTCTGCAACCGGAGTACGCCGGGAAATCGCGTTGGCTGCGGAGCGCCAAGCTAAGGCTCTCGCTCAAGCTGAAACCGAGACCAAGGCTGCCGAAGCTGCGGCGAGGGAAGCAGCTCAGATCGACGAGGCTAAGCGGACTCGGCAACAGGAAGCCGAAGCGGTCGCGATCGCAGCGCGACAGGCTGAGCAAGCCAGGCGCCGCGAGGAAACTGAGAGGCTCCGTGAGGGTCGGATCAAGCAGATCCTCGCGGCCTATCCCGCGGCCGCCCAAGACCTCAGCCAGGACGACTCGCTCTTAGGGGCCCTGGCTCCTCCACCACCATGGGGTGCATTCGACGGGGAACGGAAGACTCCTGAGACAAATGGGGAGTACCTCGTTCGGTGCTCGTCTGTCTGGATTCGAAGGAAGTGCGCTGCTGCACTCGCCGACGTTGAGATCCGGCGGGGCCTCGTGAAGTGGGGTCCATCACATTAGCCACCACCTAGTAGCGCCCGTTCGATCTGCTCTGTCGCGGCTTCTTGCATCCCTGGTAGCACGTGCGCGTACACGTCGAGCGTCATCTTCGCGCTCGTGTGGCCGAGTCGCTCGCTGACGGTCTTCACGTTCGTGCCGGATGCGAGCAGCAGGGTCGCACAGCTGTGCCGAAGGTCGTAGAGGCGCACCTTGCGTTCGATCTTGGCCTTGGCGAGCGCCGGCACGAGGTCACGCTGCGCGATGTTGCGCTCATCGAGCGGACCGCCGATCTCGTTGGCGAACACGAGGTCCGCCGCTCGGTCGTACGCGGCTCCGGCCTTCATGATCATCGCTGCCTGAGCTTTCCGGTGCGCCGTGAGGCTCTTCACGAGCGCGGGACCCAAGGGGATCGCGCGGCGGGACGAGGCCGTCTTCGGTGCAGCGAACGTCGCAACGAGCTTCGGCCCCTTGGCTCCGGGCTTCGACGAAGCCTCGGGCACCCAGGTGAGCGCCTGCTGCACCGTCAGGCGGCCGGCCGCCAGGTCGACGTCGCTCCAACGCAAGCCCAACGCTTCTCCGGGTCGGAGTCCGGTGCAGAGCAGCACGTCGAAGAGCACGCCTGCTCGGGCCCACCGTGCCGCCTCACCCTCCGCACGCGCTGCGAGGTACGGTGACTCCTCGCGCTTCGCCTCCGCCTTCACGAGGGACTCGTCGCGCAGCTCCACCAGAGCGGCGCGGAGCTTGGCGACCTCGGCCGACGAGAGGGCGCGCATCTCGCGCTGCTCCTTCTTCGGCAGCTGGACCTCGCTCGCCGGATTCCGGTTGATCAGGCGCCAGCTCACCGCCTGCCGAAGCGCCCCGCCGAGTGCGGCGTGAGCCATGCGCACCGTTCGAGGGCTGTAGCCACCCTCGACCATGCGTGAAACGACGGCCTGTACGTCGAGCGGCTGGAGCTGGTCGAGCCGCTGCTCGCCGATCACAGGCCGCACGTACTTCTGCAGCAGCCAGCGGTACCCCTCGCGTGTGCGCGGCGAGCAGCTCTGCGTTCCGTCGCGGAGCCAGCGGTCGAGGTAGGCACTCACCGTGAGCTTGGAGGGCTCGACGTACTCGCCCACATCGCGCGCGCGCAGCACCGCGTTGAGCTTCGCCTGCGCCGCCTTTTTGGCTCCGTGGACGACCTCGGACTTGTACCGCTTCTTGCCCTCGGGGCTCGTGCCGACGTACCAGCGCACGAGCCACTTCCGCTCGCCCTGCGAGAGGATCTGACCGTCGCGGCGTCGCGCCTTCATCGCTTCCCCTTCTTGCGGCTGCGCCGCTTCTTGCGCGCGACCGCTTCCAACGCCACCTCGCGAATGAACGTGCCGCTGAGCGCCCCGTCCGGGGCCGCGGCCTCCAGCGTCGCCCGCTCCTCGTCGTTCAAACGGACCTGGAACGAGTGGCGCCGCCGGAGGTGCGCCGGCCCAGGCTTTCGGCCAGCTCCAGGGCGCGCACCGCCGAGCCGACCCTTCGTTGCTCGCTTCAAAGCAGCACCCCGAAGTGAATATATGTTACCACGAGTAGCTAGTCAAAGGCGAGAACCGGAACTAGAGGTCCGACATGGCCAAGCACTTCTCGTACTACGACCCGGCTTGGCGTACCGAGACCTTCACCTGCCCCTGCGGCTGGGCTGGCACCGAGGAGCAGATGGGTGGCGACGCTTACGCCGACCTGCGCGACTGCTGCTGCCCGTTGTGCGACCGGATGTTGCTGATCATCGAGTACCCGCTGATCCAGGACCTCCGACGTATCGCAGCGACGGGCAACAAGGAGGCGCAGCGCGACCTGGCGCTCTGGGAGCCCATCGTCGAGGCTGGAAAACCCAAGCGCGAGGCGGCACGCGAGCGCATACACTGAGCGAGCGCCTCCCGATCCGAGCCCGGGACCCATCATCGCCGAGCCCGCGCCTGCGCCAGCCGCTCCGCGACGAATGCCTTCTGTGCGGCCTGCGGGTCGTCGGGCTCGATGCACAGGAGTTCGACTCCGTCCTTGGAGAAGTACCGCAGGCCGCTCGCGTCGGACTCCCAGCTGCCGCCCCATGTGGTTGAGCCCGAGACGCCGAGCTTCTTGCGCGAGAGCAACGAAGCCAACCCCGCGACGGCGTTTGCGAGGTCGTCGTGTGCGCGGCGCGGGTGGTCGATCGAATCGCGGCCGCCACGGCTCGTGATGCGTTCGAGCGCGATGAGCTGCGCGTGCAGCCGCGGGTGCTCGACTAACTCCACGGCCCGAGAGTTCAACAGGGGAAGCAGGTCGACATATAACTCCGACTTGTTCTTCTCGGCCGGGCGATAGGGGATGCCGTGCGCCCTGAAGGCCTCGCGCGGAAAGTCTCCGGCGAAGCGATCGCCGACGACTTCGGTGCAGTGGTACGCCTTGCAGAGCGCCGCGAGGTCGGCCGCAGCCTCGCTAGGAGCGAACGGCGCTTTGCGCTCGCGGAGCAGGTCGACAACGATCCGCCCGTCGCGCTCGCGGTGCCCGATCGCGAGCGTCCAGCTGTCCGCCGAACCGCCGCTCGGGTCGGTGAAGGCGCGATACGAGATGCCGCGGGCAGGTGGCAGTTCGACTCGGCCGAGGACCGTGCAGCTGCGCACGGTCTCGACGCTCACGAACTGCTCGACGTCGCTGCGCCAGATGCTCAGGTACTCGGCGGCGGCTCGGCTCTCGTCCTCCGCCAGGGCCGCGTCGATCACCGACTGCGGCAGACTCGGGTTAAGCGTGCGGGAGTCGGAGAGCCAGACCACGGCCTCCGCTGATGGCTTCCCGTAGTGCCGCTGGTACGCCTCCCACGCAGGCCCCCGTCGTGCGTAGACGGACGTGATGCAGAGCAGCAGGCTCCCCGGCAACGTGCTGAGCCCAGGCCGCAGCGCAGCCAGCACCTCCTCGGCCGGATTCAGTGAGGTCTCTTCGTCCCTCCAGAAGGCCACCTCGTCCGCGATGACACCGATCAGCGTATAGCCGCGCACGCCGCGAAACGACGAAGTGGCGACGCGGATCTCGACCCGACCCAGCCGGATCCGTTCGCGCGTGCGCGAGTCGATTTCTGCGGCGAGGATCGGGCTCGCGTCGATCAAACCGCAGATGTAGCCGAAGGCGATCCGCCCTTGCAGCTTGTCGCTGGCGAGCACCAGCACGACGGCTGTCTCGCCCGGCGCCAGTAGACGCTCGCGACGGTTCACCAGGAACTCCGCGGCGAGCCCGACGGCGACACCGGCCGCCATCAGGGTCTTCCCCGAGCGTCGACCCGACAGGATCCAGGCCTCGCGGACTCGCTGCGCCGGCGGCTCGGCCCCTCCGGTGTGCCGGCGGAACACCGCTTGCTCTGAAGCCGTCAGCGGGAGGGCACACAGTCCCTTCAGCACGACTGTCCAGGTGCTCCAGGACGGGCCCTCGTAGGCCCTCCCACCGAGATCGCGGACGAGCTGGACAAGGTTCACGGGGCACTCACTCGCGCATGAAGAGGCGCGCGTCCTGGGGTGGGAGAAAGCCGCGGAAGGAGCGACGACCTCGGTGCCCAGGGCGCGCGCGGTTCGGGCTTACGCCGGGATCAGGTGCAGGTCTAGGGCGGACTCTGTCGTCAGTGCCGGCGCGCCGTAGCGCGGTGCCCCAAACGGCGCGTCGATGGTGACGACAAACCGCCCGTGCTCGCGCCCAAAGGCTCCGACCGAAACCACCGTGCGGCGGTCGCCGCCCGGAGTGTCTCGACGCTCGACGCTGTCGCCTGGCTGCGGGATCGGGCCTCCGCACCCGAGGACCAGCAGAGTTGTCGGGCCTTCACCCGCGGGCGCCTGTGGATCGAGCCGAACGTTCAAAATCGCAGGGTCACTCATTTGTGTCTCCTTGCGGACGCGAGGTCCGCTCTGCTGAGATTAGCCTTGCCTGTTCGCCTTGATGATGTCCGCGCTGCTCGGATCCCGAGCGAGAATGCCCGCCGTGTGGTGGAAGTCGGCGAGCGCGTCGTTGATCATCGCAAGCCGCAACGCCTTCCCGCGGATGCTCCTGCTGCGCTCGTCGTTGCCGCTGGCCAAGGACGTGACTCGCGCCGTGTTCGCGCGTCGCAGCGCCGCCCGCAACATGGACCAGTGGTGCCCGCTCGCATCACCGGCCAGTCGGATTGCCACACCGAGCAGCGCTTGCTCCGCCCAGGGCGTGCCGTGCGCATGGTCGAGGAATGCGCGCACCAGCCCCTCGTGGTCGAGCGGAGCTGCCGCGGTCAGGAAGAAACTTGCCCTGCGTTCGCCCTCCTCCGGGGTCATCGAGAACGCCGAGCGAACCTGCTCGCCGAGCGCGCGCCGGAGGTTGTCGGTGTACTCGCCAGCCAAGTCCTCGACCCGACCGCTGTGCTCGGCAATGAGCTTTTTGACCGCCTCTTCGTGCGCCGCCACGAGCTTGGCCTTGCGATTCGCCCGGCCCTGTGGCGACAACTCGGCGTCGCGCTCCGCCGCGTCCAAGTTCTCGCGCAAGGCGGCGGTCAGAGGCTCGATCGCCGCGGCCAGCTTCGCCGGGGCCTTGCGAACGAGGTCGATCGTCCCCGCTGCGCCCCGATGGAAGATGCCCGTCGCCGCCACCTCGCGTTCCTCGGCCATCACCGCGTCCTCTGCGCCATGCAGCACCGGCCACCTGCCGCGCGCCTTCGAGACCGTCTCGATGATCGGCGCGATCTCGGCGTCACCGCCGCCCAGGTCGGCGACCGCCTCGGCGTACGACTCACGACTCGGCGGGCCGACGTTGACCGAGCCGCCGCCTCCTGCTTGCTGCTGAGCATCGGACATCACTCCTCCTCGCGGGCAACGGCCGCCATCCGGCGCCGCGCCTCGTCTACCTGCTGCGCCAGAGCCTGCACTCGACACCACGTCACGTAGGCCCAGCCGCAGACGTCGAGCAACTCCTCGCACACCTCGCCCAGCAGCTCGGTCGGGTCGGCCCCGAACGACTCGTCGCGATAGACCTCGCGCCCTGCGATCAGGCGCTTCCGAACGCCGCGCATGAAGGCGTCGAAGCCGTGCAGCGAGTCCGCCGTCACCGGGCCGTTCGGGCTAGCCGTGGGGTCAGGCATCGCGGACCTCGACCGGGATCTCGTCCGGTTTCGCTGCACGCTCAGCCTGGCGCGCGGCCTGGAGCAGGTCGGCGTAGACTAGGACTGGACAATCAGTAGGAGCCGGGTTTCGATGAGGCCGGGGCGCACCGTAGGCTTCCTGACTCTTGTTGTGTCTCTCTCCGGCTGCTTGATTACCACCTATGTTGGAACGTATTGGTTCGACAACACCGGTGGCAGTGAGGTGTGCGCGGCGAACCTGCCCTCTGAGATGGGCCAGGCGCTTGCGGACCTCGGCTTCGCCGAAGTCAAGAACGATCGTGAGGCTTGGATGAAAGACCGGTCTGCGGTAGTCGCCCAAGAGTTCGCGCAGCTGCGGGGAGCAAGTCACCTGATAACCGTTGCCCTCAATTCCGATCCGACCTCGGTCCGAATACGAGACTGGGACGACCCGAAAGAGACGCAATTTGTTCGAGCACTCAGAGGTCGAGTCGAACAGTGCCTTCGAGACTATTGCGATCAGAAGAACCCCCACTTCAAGGGGGTCGATGGGGATGCTTGGTGGTGAACGCTTGGCGTCAGCCATCGGTCGGGCCCTCGCGGAGTACTGCGCGCCTCACGGGTCGCCCTTGTTGCCGGCCCCCGGCTGCTCGTTGTCTCGCGCGCCGATGAACCACTCGCGGAAAATCGAGAGCCTCATGCACACGAGCGCGTCGGCATCGTCCGCGCGCTTCTTCTTCACGATCGCCACCGGGATCTCGTCCGGCTTCGCGGCGAGTTCGGCCTGGCGTGCCGCCTGGAGCAGGTCGGCGTAGCCGGGTCGACCTAACAGCTTCACCTCGATCGACCAGCCGGGCGCGATCACGTCGCTCTTGCCGCCGTTCGGGCCGCGGAAGTCTGGACCTCGACGTCGGCCACCGAAGATCACAGCGACGCGCCTCTCCCAGCTCTTCCACGAGGCGTCAGCCATCGTTGCTGCCCCCGTCGTCGCTGCCGGGCTGTGCAGGGCCTTCGGCGCCGTGCGCGACCGCGGACTCGGGCACGGGTGCGTGCGCCTCGCGTTGGCCAACGTCGAGCGTGGGCGGCTCGCTGGAGCGCTGGCTCAGATACTCGGCTAGGCCCAGGACTGGGCGCGCCCGTCGCTTCAACCCGAGGGCCGCGAGGGCCGCGCGCTCCTCGGCAAGCCAGGGAGCCAGCCCTTCGAGCAAGCTGGCGTCGCCCGTCTCGTAGAAGCGCCTGAAGGACACGCCGGTGATGGTCCGCGCGTGGATCAGCTTCGACAGCCAGATGCGTTCGCCGGTCGTCAGGTCGCCACCGAGGTCGGCCGCATAGTGGCCCGCCTCCTCGATCCTCTCAGTGTGCTCCTGACGGATCCCTGGCGCTCCCTTGCCTGTGCGGATGTAGGCGCGAATCGCGCGGTCAGTGATTGCTAGTCCGCGCAGCCGCGCAGCCGAACCCCGCTTCACGCCCTCCGACATCCGGGCTCTCGCGGCGGCAGTGTGCTTCTGGCCCTTCAGCGGCACGGGGGCACCGCCGATCTGACACACCTCCCACACACCTGCGCCAAGAACCTGCGCAACGGCAGGAGGTTGGCGAACGGACTCAGATCTCGGGACTGAAGGTCACGGGGCCTTCGGACAACCTGGTGATGCTGCACTAGATCAGGTCGAGCACCGCGGGTCTCAGCACCTGGAGCTGGCGCGGACGCCTGGCCCCGACACTGCTCCACGTCAGAATGGGATCTCATCGTCCGTCACTCCGGGGTCGTCCGCGTCGTACTGGTGTTGGTCGCTCTCGTGGCCGGGCTCGTCGGGTGCACCGAGACCGGGTTCGGCTCGGGCAGCATCGCCGAAGGCCTGCGGCGTCACGTGCTCGACCGCGAGTCCGTAGTCGTGGTAGCGATTGCCGGCTGCGGACGAGCGCTCGCCGTTGTACTGAATCGCGACGCGGTCACCGACCTGCGGATTGTGTTCTTCGAAGCGCCCGCGCAGCGCCGTTCGGGACAACCAGACGGAGAGTCGCTCGGTGGTGAGTTCGGATTCCTCGTCCTCGACCCGGATCACGGCGACACGGACCTGATCGCCCCTCTTGGTTCGCATGGTCGCGTAGCGCTCGATTACGCCGACCAGGACGTCGCCGGGCTTCGGGTCCCAGGGCGGAGGCAGCTGTCCGCCACCGCCGTTCTTTAGCTCCTGTCGAAGGTCTCGCTTGGCCATGGTCTCGTTCTCCCTTGGGCCGCTCGCGGGCTTGCGACGCGGCCTCGTTGTCGGCGGTGGGCTCGGGCTGCTACGCTTTCAGTAGCCGAGGAGGGCTGACTTCCGGCCGGGGCGCGTTGAAGCCAGAAGCCTCGACGCACCCCAGCCGGACCCGGGCCGGGTTGGCCCGCCGTTTGGTGTTCGCTGGGCATCGCCCGCCAGCGCATCGGGCTTCGGAACCTGGCCGCCGCCCGCCGCCCCTGTGGGGCTCTTGCAGGCAGCAGACCCGATCTTGCAACCCCTTGTTCTGCCTAGGGTTGGGGATGACTTACCAGTGGGCAGTTGTTGGATACCCGATACCGGTGGGTGGAGAACAGATTTGGGAGTCCAGACTTCAGAGTTCAGAGCCAAGAATCTGGATGGTCCTACACCATTAGGTGTAGGCGTAGATCTCATAAGACGATGGACCTGGAGGGTCACGCTGCTCCCTTGGGCGGTGGGCGCTGCAGGTACAAGGGCGTGCCGTCAACGACGCGCACGATCTCGCTTACGTGGGAATACCGCGCACCCTCAGGAAGCTTGACGCCGCCGGAGTCGGTCTCGATCGTCGCCACTCGCACTTCGAGGGTGCAGCCGCCGTAGATGAACTCGGGCCCCACCTTGCGTAGATCGCGCGGGGGGAGCCGGCCTACGATGCGCCGAAAGTCGGTCGCATACTTCGATCTGAGCGATCCGCGGTCACGCTCTGGCTCGTTCACGAAGTACGGCAACCCGAGCCCGACGCAGGCCTCGGGCGGCATGGCGACGCCGGCGACCGTCTTGGGCTCGAGCTTGGGCTCGAGCCCGCTCGCGTCGATGACGCGGAATCGGACATCCCAGATCCACCGATTCCAGCGCTTCACCCGACGGGCCGACATGAACCCAACGACGCAGGTTCCATCCGGAATCTGGATGAAGATGTCGTCGTCGGCGCGATCTAGGTCAGCGGTCATCGCTTCGACCCCCGGCGACGCTGCGCTGGCTTGGCCTCGGCGTCTGCGCGGCCGCCCGCGGCGAGCCAGGCCGAGAAGCGCCGGCGGCTGTACACGACGCGACGGCCGATCAAGGTGAACCCCTCGACCAGGCCGGCGCGGCGCATCTGCGCGACACGCGCGCGGGTGACATGCAGCTGCGACGCGATCCACTTCTCGTCGACGACGTCGTCCGCCGGCGCGACGCCGTTCACGGCGGGCGCTTCGCCGTTCGGCGCGAGTTTCTCGACGGCGATGCCCACGAGCGCGTGGAGCTGCGCGTCGCGGCCGATGTTGGCCGCGTCGAGGATCGGCGCGAACGCGGCGCGCAACGCCGCGCGAACGTCGGGGCTGTTCACTGCTGCGCGCTCGCGCGAGGCTGGCCGGACGGCGCAGCACCACCCTCACGAATGAACGCGTCCACTGCGTCGCGATCGAAGCGAATCGAGCGGCCGGCGAGTCGTACGGCCGGCAGGGCACCTTCGCGCGCCAGGCGGTAAACGAGCTTGCGCGAAATACCGAGGTCTTCGGAGACCTCGTCGGCGGTAACGAGCCGAGTCACTCGGCGACGAGAATGCATGGTGGCGAACTCCATGAAGCTCGCCTCGATGACCGGCCCTCGGGGATCGGAGACGAGCGCCTACACGCTGTCTCCGAGTTCCACCCGGTACGCCTTACGGTCGATCGCGCAATCCGGCTCCCGCCCTCGCGGTGCGGGACGCTGCGGCTGTTGCCGCAGCTGCGAACGCCATGGGGCTCGACGCGCGAACAGTACCGAACCTGCCGGGGTCGGCAAGGCTCGATCGGGTTCTAGAAGGGCTAGATGATCTCGCCCAGGACCTACTCTGCCGGCTCGACCTCGCCCAACTCGCGCGCGATCAGCCGCTCGCGCTGTTTCCGATCGAGTGCATCGCGGTTCCGACGCTGCGACTCCAGGGCGGCCTCGAATCCAGGCTCGCCCGCGTAGATCGGCAGCCCGTCGGAGCCCACGACGTCGTTGATCACCATGTCGGTCTCGGCGGCCTGGTTCAGCGCGTCCGCCAGGCGATCGGCCATGCTGGCGCCGTGGCCAGCCGCTTGTTTGGCCGGGCCCGCCGGCTCACGGCCCTCGACACGAGCCAGCGCCCGCACGAGGCGGTCGGCCCTACGCCCGGCCTCCTCCCGCGAGGGCGGCGGCTCGGGCGGCTCCGCCGGGGGCACCGCGTCGACGAGCGAGTCGTGGATGCGTTCACTGAGCGGCCGATCAGGCACGCGCGCCTCGGCATCGCGCCGGGAAGACTCGGGGCTTGCCGAGCGGCGCGGGCTCGACCGGGGTCGGAGTCCCCCTTGCCCCGCCAGACCAGCCTACGGTCTGGGTCGAGCGCGCACAACACTTCTCTGTGTACGAAATGTCGGCATAAGAAACGCTGACCTGTGCGACATCCGGCTGGTCATCGCAGGCTACGCATTCTGCGCAGCGCGGCCCCGCACCGTTGACCCGCCCATCTGGCGAAACGCGCCAACGCGCCTGCGGTTGGTGGTGGCACACCCGGCTCGCCGCGCTTGGCGCCGTTCGCCTCGGCGGCAGTTCCAGAGGCCCACAGATACAGCGGACGCTGTTCTGGCGCTCGCTTCTCGCCTTGGCGGGTCAGCTGCTTCAGCGCCCACCGTAGCCGCCTGAGATGAGGAGCCCGCGCATCCGGGTCCGGCTCGCGCCGCGACAGGATCGCGGAGAACCCGGCAATGGCCGCTGCCGACAGAAACCAGGCCGGGCCCAAGGCGATGAGAATCACCACCAGAACCATCCCGACTGTCCAGCCTCTGACCTGTCGCTCCTGAGTGGTAAGCGGCGGCGGGACAGGTTGCGCTGGAACAGGTTGCGCTGGAGCCACTGCGACCTTGATCCAGAAGGTGCACTCGCCCTGGGGGCTCCGGCTCGCGCACTCGGTCCGGAAGCAACCCCTGCTGCCGGCGTAGTTGCCTAAGAGCCCCGTCTTGGGGTCGGGCCTCCAGTCACAGCAGCTCCTTTCGCCGAGGACCTCGTACAAGACGTAGCAGCGGTTGTCCTCGTCCCAGGTGAAGTCCTGGGCTCTGCAACCGAGCACGGCGAGAAGCACCGAGACAACCACAATCCGCCGCATCGGAGGCTATCGTACACTAGGGAGCGCCGGTCCCTGATGTGCTCTCTCCTACGAGGCGGAATCACCCGGGTCGAGCCGCAATGCGACTGGGCAAATCGGCGCGTGCCCGGCGGGGGTCGCGATTCCCGTTGGCCCCACCCAACGAGCCTACGACCTAGGCCGGGCGTGCGCAACACTTCTCTGTGTCGGTAAGTCGGCACGGTAGACCGGCACACAGGGGACCACGACCTGCGGCGTCCGACACGTCGGCAGGCCTTTACGGTAGGATGGCGAGCGACGAGGTGGGGGCCAAGGAGTTGTCCTGTGCGCCCGACGATCGCTCTGCCTCTTGCCGTCGCTCTATTGACAGTCGCTAGCGCCTCACACGCAGACGTGATCCACGCCTGCGTGGCCAAGGCCAACGGCAAGCTGCGCATTGTTGCGAACGAGGGCATGTGCAAAGCCTCGGAGAGCGCCCTCTCTTGGGAGCAGAGCCCGCCGCCGCCTGCGCCTCCCGTCCCACCATTCAAGTTCGTCGGCTTCACCACCGCGACCGTCGGCAGCGCGGGCAACTTCCAGGCCGGCATCCTGGAGTGGACCCGGGCGTGCGCCGCGGAGTTTACGGGGGCTCGGGCTTGCAAGAGCGACGAGGTCATCTTCTCCGCTGTGGCCCCCCAAATCACGAACCCCGACGAGCTGGCCTGGGTGATCCCGGTCTTCATCGCTGCGAACACCGACGTGTCGGGTTTCCAAAACTTTGGGAACTGCGCGGTCCTTGCCAACGGCGGGAGCGGACTGGTCGTCGACGGGCACGGCCGATACAACAACGCGACTTGTACGGATGCGCACCGCGTCGCGTGCTGCGCGCCGAGCAAGTAGTTGGCTCCTGCTCACTCTCCCCAAGCGGTCGAGAACCTCGTCGCCAAGGCTCGCGCGCGCTGCGCTGAGCACCTGGGCCCGATCGGCTTCTGCCATATCTGCTTCCGCGCCGAGTTAGAGGACCTGCTCGCGGCGGAGAACCCCGAGCTGGAAGCGCGACGACGTGGTACAGCTCGTCGATCAGTGGATGCTCGCGGCCGACGACGCGCCGCACTGAATCCGCGTCGCTCGCTGCGGTGCATCCGGGGCCTACGGGCTGACCTGGGTGCGCGCAACACTCATTGGTGTACCGACATGTCGTTGTAAGAGGACCACTACCTGCTCGATCTTAGGCGTCTTCTGGTGAGGCCACGTTGCAGCCGGCCACACCCGGAACCCAACCTGAGAGCAGCGCGCTCGGCAAATTCCTAGAGGGACTGCCCTGCGAGGCGGCCGAGTTGACTCACCCACACTCGCGGGTGTAGAAGGTTCGCACGGCCGTTTCCTGAGAGTTCGTGCCGCCTCTGCGTGTAAGTCGGCCGCTCAAGGGCGACGGGAGGACGTTATGCGGCTGCGGGAAACCCTCATTCTCGCTCTGGCTCTGGCCTCCGCGAATGCGGCGAGTGCCACGACCTGGCACGACGGGGACATGGTCACGTGGACGCAGGCCGATTGGGGTGACATTCCGAACGGCTCGAACATCGCGAGCACGCTCTACAACAACTACTTCACCGTCTACCCGTCCGCGGACTTCGAGATCGGCCTCATGGGGACCGCGGGCTACTCGGCGGCGTTCACGAATCCGCAGAGCCTCATCGACTACCTCCCCGCCGACGGTGCCGTCGGGGCACTCGACGCTGATCTTATTGATCCGTTCTCGACCGCCTCGGGCTCGTTCGGCGGCGACGTTGCAGCCACCCTGCTCAATATCGACTTCTCGGACGCCGGTCTGTTGAGCGGTACCGCGCCACTCCGCTTCGGCGACCTCCACGTGTACGCACTTACGACGACAGCGGATCTCAACAACCTGACTGTGCGGCAGGTACTCGACGTGCTCAACACGGCGCTCGGCGGCGGGCCCACTATTGATTCGATCGACGACCTCGATTTGCTTGCGCGCGAGCTGCAGGGCTCGTTCTTCCTCGGCACGCCGAGCACGTTCGCGCAGGATCACCTCCAAGCGCCCGTGCCTGAGCCCAGCACGCTGCTGCTTCTTGTCAGTGGCGTCGCGGTCGTTGCTGCCCGACGGAGCAGGGTGCGGCCAACCTAGGGGCTCGGCTCGCTCTGGGACGCGCAGAGTCCGGGGCGCGCAGTTTTCCTGGTAGCGGGGACCGA
>Ga0335084_10003776_pt1 | contig 14860 bp, 14 predicted proteins | sample Lox_Sample_44_FD_206721 | JGI IMG/M metagenome (GOLD analysis project Ga0335084, IMG submission 206721) | Soil microbial communities from Loxahatchee National Wildlife Refuge, Florida, United States - Lox_Sample_4.4 | ecosystem: Environmental > Terrestrial > Soil > Wetlands | place: USA...
AGTGTTGCCCGGCCCGAGCCCTTGCGGACGGACCGGCATGCGCATCAAAGGCTGGATGGGCCGCGCCGACCAGACCGCCAAAGTGAAGGGCATGTTCGTGCATCCTTCGCAGGTGAACGAGGTGGCAAAGCGGTACCCCGAGATCCTGCGCGCCCGGCTGGTGATCTCGCACGACAAGGAGCAGAACGATCGGATGACGTTGCAGTGTGAAGTCGATGGCTCACTGCCGGAGCGCTTCGCCGAGCGGGTAGCAGAGGCCATGCGCGAGGTGTGCAAGCTGCGCGGGAACATCGAAATCAAACTGCCTGGCACGTTGCCTAACGACGGCAAGGTGATCGAGGATCTGCGTAAATACGATTGAGGAGTGAGAGTGAAGACTGGAGAGTGCAAATCTCCCTCCCCCTTTAACAAGGGGGAGGGCTGGGCAGGGGGTGTTCACCCTTCACTCTTCACTCCTTCACTCGCGAAGCGATGAGCAAACCAATCAGCCGCTACCCCGTACCCAAGCTCGAAGAGCTGCCGCAAGACATCCGTGAGAAAATGCTTCAGGTGCAGGAGAAAGCGGGCTTCATCCCGAATGTGTTCCTGACGCTCGCGCACCGCCCGGACGAGTTTCGTGCGTTCTTCGCTTACCACGACGCATTGATGCTGCGCGATTCCGCGCTTACCAAGGCCGAGCGCGAAATGATCGTCGTGGCCACCAGCGGAGTGAATCACTGTCAGTACTGCGTGATCGCGCACGGCGCTATTCTGCGTATCTACGCCAAGAGTCCGCACGTCGCCGACCAGGTCGCGATCGATCACCGCAAGGCCGAGATCACCGCTCGCCAGAAGGCCATGCTCGACTTCGCAGTCAAGCTCGCGCGCAAACCAGAAGCGGTTACGGACATCGATCGTGAGGCGCTCAAAGAACATGGCTTCAGCGACGAGGACGTGTGGGATATCGGCGCGATCACCGCCTTCTTCGCACTGTCCAACCGCATGGCGCACCTGATCGAGATGCGCGCCAATGATGAGTTTCATCTGCTGGGCCGCGTGCCGCCGGCAGAAGTGAAGAGGTGAAGTGCTGGTATAATTTTTCGTCCGCTCAATGATTTGCTCACCCCGCACCGAGCTCATAAGGGTACTAGATTATGGACATGTCTCCACTTCCGGATCCCGATCCGCAAGAAACGCAGGAGTGGCTGGATGCTCTGGACGGCGTGCTGGAGTACGAGGGATCGCAGCGCGCACACTATCTGCTGGAAAAACTGATCGACAAGGCGCGTCGGTCCGGCGCCTATCTGCCTTACAGCGCCAACACCGCGTACATCAATACCATCCTACCTGGGCAGGAGGAACGCTCACCCGGCAACCACGAGCTCGAGCACCGGATTCGCTCCTACGTGCGCTGGAACGCGATGGCGACGGTGGTGCGCGCCAATAAGATTTCGTCCGAGCTCGGCGGCCATATCGCCAGCTTCGCGTCAGCCGCGACGCTCTATGACGTCGGCTTCAACCACTTCTGGCATGCACCCAGCGAGCACCACGGCGGCGATCTGATTTTCGCACAGGGCCATTCCTCACCCGGCATTTACGCACGCGCGTACCTGGAAGGGCGCATCACCGAGGAGCAGCTCGACAACTTCCGACAGGAAGTCGGCGGCAAAGGCTTGTCGTCGTATCCGCATCCCTGGTTGATGCCTGGTTTCTGGCAATTTCCGACCGTCTCGATGGGTCTCGGCCCGATCATGGCGATCTACCAGGCGCGGTTCATGAAGTATCTGCAGGATCGCGCAGTGCTGGACACCGAGGGCCGCAAGGTGTGGGCATTCATGGGCGACGGCGAAATGGACGAGCCCGAATCGCTGGGCGCGATCGGCATGGCCGCGCGCGAGCGGCTGGACAACTTGGTCTTCGTGGTCAACTGCAACCTGCAACGGCTCGACGGCCCCGTGCGCGGCAACGGCAAGATCATCCAGGAGCTGGAGGCCGACTTCCGCGGCGCTGGCTGGAATGTCATCAAGGTAATCTGGGGCTCGTACTGGGATCCACTGCTGGCCAGGGACAAAAACGGGCTGCTGTTGAAACGGATGGAAGAAGCTGTCGACGGCGAATATCAGGTGTTCAAGTCACGCGATGGCGCATATGTCCGCAGTCACTTCTTCGGTAAATATCCGGAGCTCTTGGAGATGGTCGCCAATATGTCGGACGACGACATCTGGCGTTTGAATCGCGGTGGGCACGATCCGCACAAGATCTACGCAGCGTATGCCGCGGCGGTCAAGCACAAGGGACAGCCCACTGTGATCCTGGCCAAGACCATCAAGGGCTACGGCATGGGCGAGGCCGGTGAAGGCCAGAACATCACGCACCAGGCGAAGAAGATGGGCACGACCTCGATCCGCGAGTTCCGCGATCGCTTCAATATTCCCATCCCGGACGACAAGCTCGAAGAGGTGCCGTTCTTCAAGCCCGCGGAAGACAGCCCCGAGATGCAGTATCTGAAGGAGCGCGTGAAGGCGCTGGGCGGCTCCTTGCCGGTTCGCCGGCGCAAAGCCGAGCCGCTCGAGGTGCCCGATCTCGCGGCATTCGAAACACTGCTGAAGAGCAGCGAAGGCCGCGAGCTGTCGACGACGATGGCGTTCGTGCGTGCGCTCAACGTGGTGTTACGTGACAAGAAGATCGGCAAGCTGGTGGTGCCGATCGTTCCCGATGAGTCACGCACCTTCGGTATGGAAGGCATGTTCCGCCAGCTGGGTATCTATTCTTCGGTGGGACAGCTGTACAAGCCGCAGGATGCAGACCAGCTCATGTATTACAAGGAAGACAAGCACGGTCAGATTCTCCAGGAGGGCATCAACGAGGCCGGGGGCTTGTGCTCGTGGATCGCGGCCGGTACCGCGTACAGCACGCACGGGATCTCGATGATTCCGTTCTACATCTTCTATTCGATGTTCGGCTTCCAGCGGGTGGGCGATCTCATCTGGGCGGCAGCCGACAGCCGCACCCGCGGCTTCCTGCTCGGCGGTACGGCCGGGCGCACTACGCTGAACGGCGAAGGTCTGCAGCACGAGGACGGTCACAGTCACATCCTGTCCGCGACGGTGCCGAACTGTGTCTCGTACGATCCGACGTTCTCATATGAGCTCGCGGTCATCATTCAGGACGGCTTGCGCCGCATGTACCGTGAGCAGGAGGACATCTTCTACTACATCACGGTAATGAACGAGAACTACGCTCATCCCGCGATGCCGGACGGCGCCGAACCGGGCATCCTGCAGGGCATGTACCTGCTGTCCGAAGGACAGGGCGAGAAGAAAGCGCCGCGAGCACAGCTGCTCGGCAGCGGTACGATATTGCGCGAAGTGATCGCGGCCGCCGAGCTGCTGCAGAACGACTTCGGGGTAGTCGGCGATGTGTGGAGCTGTCCGAGTTTCACGGAACTGCGCCGCGAAGGTCTGGAGACCGAACGCTGGAACCTGCTGCATCCCGATAAGCCGCAACAGAAGTCATACATCGAGCGCAGTCTGGAACTCCGCCAGGGGCCGGTCATCGCCGCGAGCGACTACATGAAGGCCTTCGCAGACCAGATCCGGCCGTTCGTGAAGCGCACCTACCGCGTGCTCGGCACCGACGGCTTCGGCCGCAGCGATTTCCGCAAGCAGCTGCGCACTTTCTTCGAGGTGGATCGTCACTACGTGACGCTGGCTGCACTCAAAGCGCTGGCCGATGACGGCGCCATTGCCGCTTCGGTCGTGACCCAGGCAATCAAAAAGTATGGCATCGAGCCGGAGAAGCCCTATCCGCCCTCGGTGTGATCCCGTACCGGGCGATGCGGTGCGGGTGGGCGGCGAACGTCGAACAACAGAACAGGCGCATTTGAAGGGGGAGATGACGTTGGGAGCAATCAAGGAAGTGCTGGTCCCGGACATCGGCGATTTCAAGGACGTGCCGGTCATCGAGGTCCTGGTGAAGCCCGGTGACGCCATCAAAGCGGAGGATTCGCTCGTCACGTTGGAAAGCGACAAGGCGACTATGGAAGTGCCCGCGCCTTTCGCCGGCGTGGTGAAGGAATTGAAGATCAAAGTCGGCGACAAGGTTTCGCAGGGCGCGTTGATTCTGATGGTCGAGACTGCGGAGGGCGCGCCGGCCGCCGCGAAGCCAGCGAGCGCGGCTAGTGCTCCGGCGTCTGCGAGTGTGGCAGCGCCTTCTGCGCCCGCGCCTGCAGCCGCGTCAGCGCCAGCACCGGCAGCTACTACACCAGCAGCCACTCTGACGAGCGTAGATGAAGCCGGATTCGCGCACGCGCACGCGAGCCCTTCGGTCCGTCGCTTTGCACGCGAGCTGGGGGTCGATCTCGGGAAAGTGAAAGGATCCGGACCGAAGACACGCATTCTGAAAGAAGACGTGCAAGCCTACGTTAAGGGCGCGCTGGCGCAACCCGCCGCCGGAACCGGAGCCGGCAGTGGTTTGAGTGTCTTGCCGATGCCGGTGGTCGACTTCGCCAAGTTCGGGGCGATCGAAGCGAAGCCGCGTGCGCGCATCAAAAAGATCTCCGGCGCCAATCTGCATCGCAACTGGGTATCCATTCCGCATGTCACTCAGAATGACGAAGCTGACGTGACCGAGCTCGAAGCATTCCGCAAGCAATTGTCCGACGAGGTTCAGAAGCAAGGCGTCCGCGTGACGATGCTCGCCTTTCTGATCAAGGCCAGCGTGGCCGCGCTCAAGCAGTATCCGCAGTTCAATGCTTCGCTGTCCGCAGATGGTGAAAGCCTGGTGTTCAAGCAGTACTACCACATCGGCGTGGCCGTCGATACTCCGAACGGGCTGGTGGTACCGGTCATCCGCGACAGCGACAAGAAGGGCGTGCTGCAGCTCGCGAAAGAGCTCGGGGACGTGAGCGCGAAGGCGCGCGAGGGCAAGCTTTCACCGACCGATATGCAGGGCGGCTGCTTCTCCATCTCCAGCCTCGGTGGCATCGGTGGATCCAACTTCACGCCGATCATCAACGCGCCCGAAGTGGCAATACTGGGCGTTTCGCGTTCGGTCATGAAGCCGGTCTGGAAAGATGGCGCCTTCGTTCCGCGCTTGATGCTACCTTTGTCACTGTCTTACGATCACCGCGTCATCGATGGCGCCGAAGGCGCGCGCTTCATCACTTATCTGAGCAGCGTACTGAGCGATATCCGGCGGGTGCTGCTGTGAATCTTATTTGTGGGGCGTGAGGCGCATGCCGCAGCCTGGTGGGTCCACGCCGCTCGCAGCTGCGATATTGGTTCTGTATCGACCTGCGTGTCTCGACTGGTCATGATCCCGCACAGCACGTCACGGCTCAACTAGCTGTCCATGTCTGCGCTCATCGGGATCCTCGGCGGTACTTTCAATCCCATCCACTACGCGCATCTGCGGCTTGCCGAAGAGCTCGCCGAGGCGCTCTCGCTGCAGTCTGTGCGCATCATTCCGGCCAGCATTCCGCCCCACCGCGATGCGCCACGCGTCAGCCCACACGACCGACTGGAAATGGTCAAGCTCGCGTGCGCAGAAAACGCGCGCCTGGTAGTCGATGACCGCGAGTGCCGTCGCTTCGGACCGAGCTACACGGTCGATACGTTGCGTGAGTTGCGCGACGAGCTGGGGACGCAGCAGCCGCTATGCCTGCTGATGGGCGTGGACGCCTTCGCTGCCTTGATGACGTGGTCGCGTTGGGAGCAATTGTTCGATCTGGCGCACGTTGCGATCGCGCAACGACCGGGTTTCGTACTCGATGCCGCCGCGCTGGCAGCGCCGCTCGCCGGGCAGCTGGAAACCCGTCGTACGGAACAGATATCTGAACTGCACATGCGTCCGGCCGGCCTGCTGGTCTTGTGTACCATCACTGCGCTCGATATATCGGGCACAGCCATCCGCACGAGTATCGCGCAAGGGCGCAGTCCTCGTTATTTGCTTCCCGACTCGGTTCTCGATTATATTCGTCAACATCAACTGTACAAGGATCTGGATGCACGCTGAGCAGCTGCGGAAAATCGCCGAACAGGCGTTGGATGAGATCAAAGCCCACGATGTCATCGTGCTCGATACGCGCAAAATCACTTCGCTATTCGACTATATGATCGTGGCCAGCGCGGATTCGACACGCCAGACCAAGGCGCTGGCGCGCAATATCGCGGAAAAGGTCAAAGAGGCTGGCGGCAGCGTCCTCGGCGTGGAAGGCGAGCAGACCGGCGAATGGGTACTGGTGGATTTAGGCGACGTGCTGGTACACATCATGCAGCCCGCAATCCGCGAGTACTATAACCTCGAGCAGTTGTGGGGCGGAGAAGCGCCGCGCCGCCCCGCTTCGCCACATCCCGCGCCCCGGGCGAGGGAAGGCGGAAGCGCCCGGCACTGAGCGCCGCCGCTCCGGGTCGCCGCGTCCGCGGCCAACTTGCTGGTGATTTTTCGCGTTTGGTACCCGCTCTCGAGCGCCTCCTTGGGCTGCTAAATGAGGTTGATAGTGTGTGCCGTGGGGCATCGTATGCCCGCATGGGTCGCCGCCGGTTTCAAGGAGTACATCAGCCGCATGCCGCGCGAGGCCGCTGTCGAGCTGGTTGAAGTCCGGCCCGAGCCCCGACCCGTGAGGCCATCTCCTGCCATAATTACCAAATTAATGGCTGCCGAGAGCAAACGTATGCTGGCCTGTCTGCCGGTCGACTGCTTCACCGTAGCGCTCGACGAGCACGGCAAACCGGTGACTACCGTTGAGCTCGCGCGGTTGCTGCAGGATTGGATGCGCACTGGACGCGATATCGCCTTTCTGATCGGCGGCGCCGATGGACTGGATCAGCGAGTCAAACAAGATGCTGCGCTTACGCTGTCGCTATCCTCGATGACCTTGCCTCATCAACTGGTGCGCGTGCTGCTCGCCGAACAGCTCTACAGAGCGCTCAGCCTGCTGCGCAATCATCCCTATCATCGCGGCTGAGGTTGTGAATCCAAACGACCGCCACATCTATCTTGCCTCGCGCAGCTCGCGGCGCAGGGAGCTGCTGAAGCAGATCGGCGTCAGCTTCGAGGTGCTGCTGCTGCGCGAAGGCACCCAGCGCGCTGCCGATTTCGATGAGACGCCGCTGCCGACCGAATCGCCGGCAGAATATGCCATGCGCGTGGCACGAGCCAAGGCGGAGGCGGGTTGGGCACGACTGGAGCAACGCCGGTTGATGCGCTTCCCGGTGCTTTCCGCAGACACCACCGTCGCGCTGGACGGCACGATCTTCGGCAAGCCTGCCGATCGCGAGCAGGCCGCGGCGTTCCTACGCGCATTGTCTGGCAAGGCGCATGAGGTGCACACCGCCGTAGCCGTACTGTTCGACAGCCAGCTGGAGATGGCGCTGTCCACCACCCAGGTGCAGATGCGCAACATCGAAGACCACGAGATCCGCCAATACATCTCCAGCGGCGAAGCGCTGGACAAGGCCGGAAGCTATGCGATTCAAGGCCGCGGGGCGGTGTTCGTTCGCGGCATCATCGGCAGCTACACCGGCGTCATGGGACTGCCCTTGTATGAAACGTATCAGCTGCTGGGCAAGTTCGGGCGCGCTCCGTCATTGACACATGCCGGCCGTGAGTGAGGAAATCCTGCTCAACGTCACGCCGCAGGAAACGCGGGTGGCGGTGATTCAGCAGGGGGTTGTGCAGGAGTTGCACGTCGAGCGCCTCACCGGGCGCGGTCTGGTCGGCAACATTTATCTGGGTGTGGTGAGCCGCGTTCTGCCCGGCATGCAATCGGCATTCATTGACATCGGGCTCGACCGCGCCGCGTTCCTGCACGTCGCCGACATCTGGGAGCATCGCCAGAACGCCGAGACACCACGCCCGATCGAGCGCCTGTTGCATGACGGTCAAAGGGTGCTGATCCAGGTCATCAAGGATCCCATCGGCACCAAAGGTGCACGACTGTCCACGCAGATCAGCATCGCCGGCCGCCTGCTGGTGTACCTGCCGCAGGAATGCCACATCGGCATCTCCCAGCGCATCGAGGACGAAGCGGAGCGCGCGCACCTGCGCGAGCGATTGCAGCATCTGCTGCCGGACGACGAGAAGGGCGGCTTCATCATCCGCACGATGGCCGAGACGGCGACCGACCGCGAGATGCTCGCCGACATCGAGTATCTCAGACGGATCTGGGCGGGCATACAGGAAAAGGCCACCGGTGCGGCCGCGCCTGCGCTGCTGTATCAGGACCTGAACCTCGGGCTGCGCGTGCTGCGCGACATCGCCAACGACGAGACTGCGCGCATCCTGGTCGACACGCGTGAGAGCTTCGAGAAGCTGGAGGCCTTCGCCGGCGACTACACGCTCAATTTTCGTGACCGTATTCATCACTACTCGGGTGAACGCCCGCTGTTCGATCTCTATGCCATCGAGGATGAGATCGAGCGCGCGCTGGCGCGGCGCGTGCCGCTCAAGTCGGGCGGTTACGTGATCATCGATCAGACCGAGGCGCTCACCACAATCGATGTGAACACCGGCGGCTTCGTCGGCGGGCGCAGCTTCGATGACACCATCTTCAAGACCAATCTCGAGGCGGCGCACGTGATTGCGCGTCAGCTGCGCCTGCGCAATCTCGGGGGTATCATCGTGGTGGATTTCATCGATATGGAGAACAGCGCGCACCGCGACTCCGTGTTGACCGAGTTCAAGAAGGCGCTCTCGCTCGATCGCACCCGCATCACGGTCAATGGGTTTACCTCGCTCGGCCTGATCGAGATGACTCGCAAGCGCACGCGCGAGTCCCTGGCGCACACGCTGTGCGAACCGTGTCCCACGTGTCAGGGGCGGGGCGAAGTCAAGACGGCACAGACGGTTTGCTACGAGATTCTGCGCGAGATCACCCGCGAAGCGCGTCAGTTCGATGCTCGCGAGTTTCGCATCCTCGCCTCCCAAGCAGTCATCGACCTGTTCCTCGACGAAGAATCGCAGAGCCTTGCGGTGCTGGGGGATGCAATCGGCAAACCGATTTCCTTACAGGTGGAAACGCTCTACAGCCAGGAGCAGTACGACATCGTACTGATGTGAGGCGTGATGCTTACCAATGATCCGTCCGGCACCGCGCACGGCACATCGCCCACGGATGGGCTCTTCGATCTCGGCGATTTCGTTCTGCAGTGCGGCGCAACGCTGCGCGGCGCCACGCTCGCCTACAAGATGCACGGAACGCCCAATGCCAACAAGAGCAATCTGATTGTCTATCCGACGCCGTACTCTGCCCATCACTCCGATATCGAGTGGTTGATCGGCCCAGGCAAGGCGCTCGATCCCGCACGCTATTGCATCGTGGTGACCGACATGCTGGGCAATGGATTGTCGTCTTCGCCGAGCAATACGCCGGCGCCGTATGATCGCGCGCGCTTCCCGGTGGTCACCATCCATGACAATGTAACAGCGCAGCATCGTTTGCTCACCGAGCATCTCGGCGCTGAGCGCATTGCCCTGGTGGCAGGCTGGTCGATGGGGGCACAGCAGGCCTTTCAGTGGGCGGTCGACCAGCCGCAGATGGTAGAGCGCATTGCGCCCTTCTGTGGCACTGCCAGAACGACTGCGCACAACGCCGTCTTTCTCGAAGGATTGCGTGCAGCGTTGACCGCGGATGCAGCGTGGGACAATGGCTGGTATGACCGGCAGCCGCATCGAGGGCTGCGTGCCTTCGCGCGCGTCTATGCGGGCTGGGGGTTTTCCCAGCCGTTCTACAAGCGCGAGCTGTGGCGGCAGCTCGGCTTCTCGTCGCTCGATGACTTTCTCATCGGCTTCTGGGAACGGCGCTTCCTGCGCCGCGATGCCAACAACCTGCTCACCATGTTAGGCGCATGGCTGCGCAATGATATCAGTGCCGGACAACGATTTTCGGGGGATCTCAAAGCAGCGCTCGGCTCTATCCGCGCTCGAACGGTGGTCATGGCAAGCGAGACCGATCTTTACTTCACGCCCGAAGACATCGAATACGAGGCTTCACTGATCCCGCAGGCCCGCTATCAACTCATCCAGTCGGTGTGGGGACATCAAGCGGGCAACGGTTTGAATCCAGTCGACAGCGAGCACATCGATCAGCAGCTCAAGAAGCTGCTGCAGGAATAGCACTGTGGTGACGCGATTGGCGCGGGCGGTCAGGCGGCCTTGGCTTTGACCGTGCGCTGGCGATCGGCGGTGCCGAGCACTTTGTATTTGATGCGCAGCAAATCCTCCGCCTGTTTGCCAAGTGCCATTTTCTGCGTCTCGAGCTGATGCAGGCGCTCCTGCAGGCTGGACAAGTCTCCGGAAAGCTTCTTGAGGTTATCTACGCGGCGCTCCAGCAGCGTCTGATGTTCCTTCAGCTGATTGGAGATCGGTGTCAGCGCGTTCTTAAGCCAGGAATCGAGATCTCGATGCACAGACTGGAACACGGTGCGCGCCTCGGTCACCAGGCCATTGTAGAACTTCTTCACTAGGAAGTGCTTCTCCGTCATCACGTTGACCGGATCGCGGCAGAAGCGCTCAGTATTCTGCTTGAGCCCCTTCATCGACAGGATGTGCTTTTCCAGATTGAGCGGCGGCGGCGTGAGATTCACGAACCCGTATTTCTCCTGGAAGTCCTGGTACACCTTGTCCACGAAATTGCGTGTCTCGGAGGCGAAGGTGAGGATCTTGTCGGCCTGGCGCGTAAACGACTCGAACAATGAGTTCATGCTGCGCCACAGGCCCGCCGTGGTCCAGCTTCCCTCGATGTCACGCGAGCTCTTGGAGAAGATCTCATCGATATGTTCTTCGTCCAGATTGGCCATGAGCGCGTGCCCTTGCTTGAGCACAACGCCGTAAGATGCCTTGAAGCTCTCCATGTGCTGCAGGTATACGGCGCGATCCTTCTCCAGACGTCCGAGCATGGTCTTGGCGAGCTCCCGGTTCTTACCCGACAGCTTAGATAGTTCCGAGAGCTCGCCCTGCGTGGCGGACAGTTGCGCCATCACGCTTTGCAACGAGCCCTCCACCATGGTGCCCATCTCCTTGACCACCGCGGCGCGCAGAATCTCCTGTTTGGCCGGAATGATCTCGTTCGCGATGAGCGTCTCCAGCTCGCCGATGGCACTGCGCTTGAGCATGGCGGCGTCGGCTTTGATCCGCCCGAGCAACGCCTTCTGCGCGGACAGCGCAATCACGTGATCGCGCGGCAATTCAAGCAGCCTGCAGGTCTCGTCGACCTGGCGGTTGATGGACGCTTCGATCTCTTGGTTGGTCTTGAGATCGTCCCACAGCAGATCGACTTTGTTCAGGACTGCGATGCGCCGCGTCTGATACGTCTGCACGTAACGTTGCCAGATCTCCAGATCGGACTTGGTAACGCCGGTGTCTGTAGCCAGCAGAAACAGGATTGCATGCGCGCTGGGAATCATCTTGAGCGTCAGCTCAGGCTCTGTGCCCAGGGCATTCAAGCCCGGGGTATCAAGCACGACCAGTCCGCTCTTCAGCAACGGATGCGGGTAATTGATCATGGCATGGCGCCAGGCCGGAATCTCCACCTTGCTGCCGCGCGTGACCACGGTGGTGGTGACAAAATCTTTCTGATCCAGCAGCGCGAGCGCGGAAGCCTCTTCGACCCGCACCGTCTTGGTCTCGGCGAGGCTCGCCATGGCCTTTGCCATGTCCTCGTGGGACTGCAGGTTGAGCTTGATCTTCACCCACTCGATGGGATGCTGCTTGAGCGAGGCAATGCTGTCTTCGCGCTTACGCGTCTCGATGGGCAGCAGACGCACGTACGGCTCCTCGCTCGGGTCGTAAAAGATCTCCGTCGGGCACATGGTGGTGCGACCGACATCCGAGGGCAGTAGGCGCTGCTTGAAGTCGGCAAAGAACATGGCATTGATCAACTCGGTCTTGCCGCGGGAGTATTCGGCGAGGAAAGCCAGCACCATGCGATCGTTCCGCAGGCTCTCGAGCAGGTCATAGATGCGCAGGCTGCGCTGGATATCGACGTGACCGTGCTGATCCAGCCACAGCTGGTAGGCCTCGATACCACCACGAATTTCCTCGCGCCACCGCTGATAGTTGGCGATCTGACTTTCCAACTGGTTGCTCATCTCTTGTCCCAGTCCTCTATGACGCGCAATGCTGCTGCCCCCGGGGCGGCAATCTCGACCGTCTTACGGCGCGCTGTCGCGCCCCGCGTAATGGCGATGTGGCCGGCCGGGACTTCCAGCTTTTCTTTCAGAAATTCAATAAGAAGCGCATTCGCTCGCTGGTCCAGAGGGGGTGCCGCGACGCGCACTTTCAAGCTTTGGTCATGCCGCCCCACGACTTCCGTACGGCGGGCGTTCGGCTGAACGTAGACGTCAATGCAAAGAACGTTCCTGTGCCCCTCATAGCGGTACCAGGCCATGCTCAGCCGATTCCGCGTACCACGCTGCCTTCCAGCCAGGCGGTCGCCATCAGGACGATCTGGCAGACCACGAGCACAAAGAGAGGGGAAAGATCGACGTTGCCCACAGGCGGGACGCGCTTTTGGAACACGCGCAGGAAGGGCCGGGCGATACTGTTGAGCAGGGGCGCGGCCGGACTATAGGGACTCACCCAGCTGAGGATGGCCTGCAATACCACCGCGACCATGAGGATGTACAGCGAGAGCTTGAAGATCTGAATTAGAGCCAGGAACGCGATCAGCACCAGGTCCGTCCCGAGGGCGCCGACGAACGAGAAGCCGCGCAGCCAGAAAGTCGCTAGGATCAAGACCAGCTCGGTCAGCCAGGCCAGGATCAGCGTAGCCCAGTCATATCCGGCGACACCGGGAATCAACCGCCGCGCGGGCGCAACCGCCCAGTCGGTGAGTGCATTGAGGAATTGGGAAACCGGATTGCGTAGCGGCGCGCGCAACCATTGCATATGAAAGCGCAGCAGCAGCGCGAGGGCAAACAGGCCCAGGAAGGTTTCGAGGAGAAAGAGCAGTACCTGGCTCAACATGTGGCGTAATGTGGCGTCTTTAGTTAGTTCCGAGTTGCTCGCCGAGCTCGGACGAGCGCGCAGCAGCCTGCTTTACGGCTTCGATGAACTTGCGCTTGAGCTGGTCATCGTTCATGCAGGCAAGCGCCCGCTCAGTAGTGCCGCCCTTCGAGGTCACTCGCTCGCGCAGGAGGGCTGGTTCCTCGCCGCTTTGCTCCGCGAGTCGCGCGGCGCCCACAAAAGTCTGCAAGCTCAGGCGGCGCGCCTCATCGGGGCCGAGGCCCAGTTCGCGCGCCGCCTCCTGCAAGGCCTCCATGAAATAGAACACGTATGCGGGGCCGCTGCCCGATACTGCCGTTACGGCGTCCATCTGTTCCTCCTGCGGCACCCAAAGCGTAGTGCCCACAGCCGCCAGGATCGCCTCGGCGCGTTGCCGCTCGGCGGCGCTGACAGCAGGACCGGCATACAGTGCGGAGACGCCGGCGAGGACCAAGGCAGCGGTGTTCGGCATGACCCGCACGATGCGGGCGTAGCCTCCCAGCCATCGGGTGAGATCGGCAGTGCGCACGCCGGCGGCAATGCTGACCACTAGCTGATCCCGCAGCAATCCGCGCAGACTCCCGGCCACCGCGTGCAGCTGCTGCGGCTTGATCGCAAGCAGAACGACATCGCTCTCCTCGACATCGCCGCCGAGCCTCTCGCCGACCCGCACCGCGAATTGCCCGGAGAGCTGCGCCCGCGCCTGAGCATCGATCTCCACCACGCTGATGGCCTCGGCAGCAAAGCCGCGTTGCAGCAGCCCGCCGATCAACGCCCGCGCCATATTCCCACCACCGATAAATGCAATCTTCATGGAACCTCTGTGCACTCGTCCGCCTGGCGACTGACTCTCATTGATGACATCGTCCTTGAATGCAGGATGTCACTGACTCAGTCCATCGTAGTTCTTGACCAGCGCCCACACCGCCTTGGGGCTCGCCTTCACCTCGACCGACTGCTGGGCGACGAGACCTTGCTCGACACTCGCGGCCACCGGCGACAGCGCGGCGAACAGGCAAAAGGCAAGTGTTCTGAACACGACCGACCTCCTCATGAACGGTGAATGGAATCCCCGGATCAAGCGCAGGCGGAGTATAAGTCAGGAGCGTGGATCCCGGTTAGCCGGCGAGGCAAGGACAAGGTTTCGAGGCGAGTACGCTCGCCTTCGCATGCTCAAAGTCGTTCCCCGAAGATCGCGCGGCCGATGCGCACCATGGTGGCTCCCTCCGCGATTGCCGTCTCGAGATCGTCCGACATGCCCATGGAGAGCGTGTCGAGCCGCACACCGAGCTCGCCCAGCGCCTCCTTGAGCTCACGCAACGCGCGAAATTGGCTCTGAACTCGACCCGGCACGCTGCTCGGCTCGGGAATTGCCATCAGCCCGCGCAAGCGCACGCGCGGCAGGATGCAGACCTCCTGCGCGAGCTCCGCCAGCGCGGCGGGTTCGACACCATGCTTGCTGCGCTCACCGCTGATATTGACCTGAATGCACAGCTGCAGGTCGGCAAGGTGTGGCGGCCGCTGCTGCGAGAGTCGCTGCGCCACGCTGTAGCGGTCAACGCACTGGACCCAGTCGTAATGCTCTGCGATGAGTCGCGTCTTGTTGCTCTGGATCGGACCGATGAAGTGCCAGAGTATCGGCTCGGGGCTTAAATCCAGTTCATTGCTCACGGCAAGCATTTTAGCGACACCTTCCTGCGCGTAATTCTCGCCGAAAGCGCGCTGTCCGCAACGCACGGCCTCTGCCACAGCTTGCGCGGGAAAGGTCTTGGAAACAGCGATCAGTTCGATGTCGTCGGGACGTCGGCCCGCCGCCTCGGCCGCCGCCGCAATGCGCGCCCGGACAGCTTGCATGCCGGTTTTGATTGCGCTCATAATTTTTCCGACCTTCAGCCGC
>Ga0335084_10003777_pt1 | contig 14858 bp, 9 predicted proteins | sample Lox_Sample_44_FD_206721 | JGI IMG/M metagenome (GOLD analysis project Ga0335084, IMG submission 206721) | Soil microbial communities from Loxahatchee National Wildlife Refuge, Florida, United States - Lox_Sample_4.4 | ecosystem: Environmental > Terrestrial > Soil > Wetlands | place: USA: Florida...
GGTGCGCCACCGCGCCGTGGCCGTGCGCGATAACACCGTGGACGGCTATGGCGATTCCCGCAACACTTCGAGTTCAATCCAGCACACCAACACTGCAGGGCTGGAGATCGTCAACAATCGGATCTCGGGCTGGCGCGGTTATGCCTGCTACAGTGCCAACTCAGAAGGGATCATTCAGGGTAACGATTATGGCGCCGTGGCCGATCCGACCAGCACGGCATGTATCTTCGTCGCCGCCAATGGCAGCCTGAAGATCATCAATAACCGCCATGTCGTGAGCGGGCGCGGCGCGATGTACGGTGTCTACATCGCAATGCCGACCGACGGGCCGTACTTTATCCAGGGCAACGATTTTCGCTCAGCGACGGTGCAGCAATATGCCGGACGCAACGGCGTGCGGCTGTCGCCCGCACAAATGGTGAACGGGCACGTCTAGCGGCGCAAGGGTAACTCAACCGAAGTTGGCGATGATCTGGGCGATGCGATTGTCCCAACCTTCGCAGCCGTACGCCGTGTCGTGATAGATGTACTGCGGACCTAGAGCACCACTAAGTATCGTGGTGAGCATCTCAGGCGTCGACGCCGTGCGGTTGGGGTCCAGCACGGCAAGATTGGACTGGTCAATTGGCGTCTGCAGCATGGTGGCGGCATTTTCCACGGTCGTGAGCCCAGGCTGCGGCCCGGAACCCACGAAGGGAATGCGCAGCGCGTAGCCGTAGGTCGGATCCAGCAGCAGATATGAGTTGGACAGCACACCGGTGATCACCAGCTGCGCATGGTAGCCGGTGTTCAGTGGCACGTTGCCGAGCCAAACGAGGAAGTGCAGATCCGGTTTGTCCGGGGATCCGGCCGGGGGATCCGGTGGAATGAGTTGGGGATTGCCGAGCAACGCCAGCAGCGTGGCAAGCTTGCAGTAGTGCCCGCATACCAGTGACTGGGCCGACAAGAGCTGCGCCAGCGTGGAGTTCATCGGGTCGAGCGGGGTGTCTCCTAGGGGCGCGGCGTTGAAGGCGATGACTGATGCAAATGTCGCTATCGCCCCGGTCTCTGTCAGGGTCGAGAACTGTGGACCGAGTTGCGATTGCACGTACGCGAGGGATGGCACGCTAGGCGTGGCCAGTGCCTGGTAGGCACTAAGGAAGGTCTCGGGACGTGCGACGATCCCAGCAAGTGTCGCAGGGGGCACGGAGAACATCTGCGGTAGTTCCTTTGCTGAGTTGTCGTGGGAAGCCGATGTGGACGCCGAATTGCCACCGCCGCACCCCCCCAAGGCTAGGTAGCCAAGTGCGCCCACTGTCGTCAGCAAGAACTCTCGCTTAGAGGTCACAGTCATCGGCCTGGTGCGACGCGGGCAGTGCAAGGGGGTGTGGTAAACAGCAGCCAATCTAACTCACGGTACGATAGCATATAGGTCCTTGCATTCCAGCGGCGCGATCGGCACACATCGCTCCAAGTTATCCGCGTGCCCGCCGCTTAACAGCAAGCGCTGGTAGTGCGTGTCAGGTGAGGCAATGGCAAGTTCGGACTCATCAATACCGCTCTCGCAGGTGGTGGCGGTGCTGCGTCTCCACTGGAAGGGGTACCTGACGGTGCTGCTCGTGGCCGCGCTGGCCGCGCTGCTTGCCGCGCTCATCCTCCCGCGCCGCTACGAAGCTGAGCTGGTGTTGCTGCCGCGCGGCACCGACCGCGGCGCACTGCTTAGCTCGTTGGGACAGCTGGCCGGCGTTGCGGCTCTGGCGGGCCTCGGTAGCGCGGAAAGCGGTCAACGGGCGGAAGCGATCCAGATGCTGCAGTCACAGGTCCTGGCCCGTGACTTCATCCATGACAACAACCTGCTGCCGGTGCTCTTCGCTTCGCATTGGAATCAGTCCCGGCAAGCCTGGGAGGGACGGGAGCGCACCCTCAATGAGGGCGTAGCCTATTTTGACCACAAAGTGCGCAACGTCGTCGAGGATCGCCGCACCGGGCTCGTCACGCTGCGCATCACTTGGCACGACCGGGCACAGGCTGCGGCTTGGGCGAACGAGTTGGTGCACCGGGCCAACGAGCAGTTGCGCCGCCGCGCAGTCGCCCGCGCCAACAGCGCCATCGAATACCTGAAGCGGGAGGCGAACACGGCGGAGACCGTGGAGGTCCAGCAGTCGCTGTACCGCCTCATGGAAGAGCAGTACAAGACGTTGCTGCTCGCCAATGTCAACGCCGACTATGCATTCTCTGTCATCGATCCCGCGGTCGCGCCTGACGCGCGGCAATACGTATTTCCATCGAAACGCCTGTTCACGCTGGGCGGCTTTTTCGCCGGCCTGATCGTGGTGCTGACGCTGGCGTTTCTTGAGGCTGCCCAACCGAAGACGTCAGCTGCGCACGACGAGCGGTGACGGCCTTCCGGATTCTCGCGGCGCCCACCACGCGCCCGAGCAGTCGACTCGCTTACTGAGACCGATCCCAAATGGACTTGAGCGCATCCTGGCAGACTTCGCCACGGCGGATGATCCGTGACGTGCTGCTGGTGGCGCGCGGCACCGTCATCGGGCAAGCGCCGTTCGTGCTGGTTACGCCGCTCATCACGCGACTGTTCCCGGCCACCGAGCTCGGCATTTACGGCGTCGCCCTTGCCTTCATCGGCATCGCTGCCCCCGTCGCCGGGTTGCGCTTTGAGCTTGCAGTCATCTCGGCCCGCAACGAGCAGGATGTGCGTCCTCTGGCCCAGCTCGCCGCACTGGCGGCACTGCCGGTGACACTGGTCTCCGTGGCGATTCTGGGAGCACTCAAGAGTGCAAGTGTCGGACCCTACGGGGCGCTCACGTGGCCGCTGGTGCTGATGAGCGGTGCCACCATCGCGGCGGCGGGGCTGTATTCCACGCTCCGTTGCTGGCTGGCGCGCGTGGCGCAATTTAGGTTGATTGCAAGCTCCCTTACCCTGCAAGGATGCCTGCGCGCCGCGGTTCCGGTGCTGCTGGCGCCGGTCTCCGCCGGCGCCGGGTTGCTGCTCTCGGCGGAGTTGGCCGCACGCGTCAGTTCGCTGGCGCTCATGCTGCGTGGTCGTTTGCGGGGCGCAGCCCCGCTCAAGCTGCGGATCGACTGGCTGGCGCTGCGCGGGCGGCTGCGATCGTACTGGAAATATCCCCTGCTGCTAACACCTTCAGCGCTCATTGATGCCGCAGCCACCATGCTGCCCGTGCCGGTCCTTGCTAGCTTTTACGGCCTGGAAGCCGCGGGTAAGTTTGCCCTGGTACAGCGGTTGATCCTCTTGCCGGCTGCTTTGATCGTAGGCAGCGTTGGTGACGTCTTCCATGCGCACGCTGTCCAGGTTGCCGCCGCGCGCGCAGGCGGCGTCGGTGCTTTCCTCGCCGGCACCGCGCGGCGACTGCTGTTGCTCGCGTTGCTCGTCTATCTGCCGGTTGCGCTGGTGGCACCCTTCGTCGGCCGTTGGCTGTTCGGTGAGCAGTGGTCGGATGCCGGCTCGATGATGGCGCTCCTGGTACCGCTTTGCATCGCACAGACCACCGTGAGTCCGATCAGCCGCGGGCTGTTGTTAAGCGGGCGCGAGGAACGCAAGCTGGTCGCTGATGTCGTGTGCCTCGTACTTCCCATGGCAGCACTCAGCGCTGCCCGTAGCCATTCGCTGTTAGTGGCGATCGGCAGCTTTTCGGCTGCTGCGACGCTCGCCTATGCGGTTTACTACCTCATCATCGCGCAGGCGCTGAAGAGTTCTCGCGCGGCACTTGCGAGCGAGCAATGATGTGCGCCTCAGGAGTCAGCTAGGCGATGTGTGGCATCAGTGGCTACGTCGATCCAACCGGAGCTCTTGATGGCCGACCGGTGTTGTCGGCCATGGCGTCAGCGCTCGCGCATCGGGGCCCGGATGGGGAAGGCTTCCTAATCGAGGAGGGATTCGGCCTCGCACACAGGCGGCTCTCCATCATCGATCTGACCGAAACGGGCGCACAGCCGATGACAGTAGGGCCGCTTACCGTGGTGTTCAATGGGGAAATTTACAACTATCGCGAGTTGCGCGAGGAGCTCATCCACGCCGGGCAAGTGTTCTTCGGTGCTTCTGACACTGAGGTGCTGGCGCGCGCATATCTGGAATGGGGAGCACGCAGCCTGGAGCGCCTCCGGGGCATGTGGGCCTTCGCGCTATTGGATCGGCGCTCGATGGAATTGGTATGCTCCCGCGATCCCTTTGGCATCAAACCGTTCTATTACGGCTGGCGCCGCGGGGTCTTCCTGTTTGCGTCGGAGCCGGTGGCGCTGCTCGCGGCCGGCGTGGCGGCGCGCGCGCGGTTGCCGACCGCGGCGCACTATCTCGCGCTTGGCATCAGTGAGCATGAGCCGCATAGTTTCTTCGAGGACATCGTCCCGTTACCTGCCGGTACCAGCATCGCCGTGGATGCGCAGGGCCGGCTGCGCCCGCTCGGAACCCTGGACGGCTGCGCCCTGGACAGCGGGGGATCCGCGGCCTCGGATGGCGAGTTCTCCGAGGCGCTCGCGGACTCCGTCCGACTGCATCTGCGCAGCGATGTGCCCGTCGGCACCTGCCTATCAGGTGGACTGGACTCTTCGACGGTGGCAGCGCTGGCCGCCGCGGCGGTGCGCGCCGACGGTGGCCCGCGGTTCACGGCGGTCACCGCAGTTTCGAGCGAGGCCGCGACCGATGAGCGCCCTTATGCGGCAGCGGTAGCGCGGCACTGCGACCTTACCTGGCTCACCGTGACCCCGAGCGCTGCCGATTTCATCGCCGACATCGACGTGTCGATGCGTGCCCAGGGCGAGCCTGCGTTCAGTCCTTCTGTTTATTTTCAGTACTGCGTCATGCGGCGCGCGCGCGCGGCGGGACTCAAGGTGATGCTCGACGGGCAGGGTTCGGACGAGCTGCTAGGTGGCTATGAGCGCTACGTGCCGACTTGGGCCCTCGAGGTGGCGCGTCGCCATGGGCCGCTGTCGGCACTGCAGGCCTTCTGGGCGGCAGCCCGAAACGCCCGCCCCGGGGTGCGTGGCATGAGCTCACTCGCCGCCTATGTGCTCGTGCCGGTCCTGCGGCAGCGGGTGGTCGCACGACGCGTGAGCTTCCTGCAACCGCAAGTGCGCGCCGGGGTGCTGGATCTGGTGGCGCAGATTGCGAGCGTTAGTCGTGATATGCACGCCGCACGAGTCGCGGACATCCGGCACTATTCGCTGCCGGCGCTGCTGCGTTTCGAGGATCGTAACTCGATGGCACACTCGATTGAGGCGCGGGTGCCTTACGTCGATCGCGAGGTAGTTTCATGCGGCTTGCGCGTGCCCGAGGATCAGCTATTACGCCGCGGATTCTCGAAATATCCGTTGCGGCTGGTCGCAGCGCGTGTGTTGCCCCCGAGCATCGCCTGGCGGCGCGCCAAGATTGCCTTCGAGCCTCCCACGCGGACCTGGCTTGGGGCGGTCGACGCGCAGATGCAGACCGAGGTCGCCGCGAGTCCGCTGATCCGGCGCCTGTGCCGCAGGATTCCGGAGTTGGCTGCGTTGGCGCCGGCGCTGCGCTGGCGTCTTTACAATCTGGCCCGCTGGCAGCGGTTGTTTAGTGTGGACGTGGATTGATGCCTTGAGTATCCCCGCACCCCCTGAGGTTCCGCTGGCGCACATTGCCCGCGGTGTGCGGCTGCCCTCCGTCGCCACCGCGCTCACGGTTGCGCTCGCGCTGCTGTTCCAGTGGATCCTCGCCCGTGTGTACGCCGATCTGATCGTCGAATACTTCAATGGCTCGCGTACCGTGCACGCCGGCGGTGTCGAGGTCCCCGTTTCCTACTTCATCACCGCGATCACCAGCATAGCCTGTGCACGTTACTGCGAACGCCACAGTGGGCCGAGCCGCGTGCTGCTCATGCTGCACCTCATTGCGGTGGTGATCCCGCTGCAGGCCCTGGTGGTCGCCCAGTTCGAGTACGCGCGCCCGGAGTTCTCGGACGCGGTGGCGCTTTCCTTCATGGCCGCGCTAATGCTTGCCGGTAACACTCCCGAGCTCTCCGTGCCCCAGCCAGGGCCGATCGCGCGCATCGTTCTGGTGTTCTTTCTTGTGCTGCTGAGCGCTTATGTGTACGGCGCACTCATCGTGGCCGGCGGACTCGGCCGGCTGAGCTTCGATCTGGCCAAAGTCTACGACGTGCGCGATGAGTTTATCGAGGGACTTGCGCCTTTGGAGGGTTACTTCGTGCCGTGGCAGGGCTTGGTGCTCAACCCCGCGCTGATGCTGGCAGCACTCAAGCGCCGCTCGTTGCTGCTCGGCGCCGTCGCGCTGGGCCTACAGACACTGCTGTTCGGCATGACCGGATTTCGCGCGTTCCTCTTGATGCCCGGGCTGCTGCTGGGCATGTACGCCATCGGCGCGCGCCGGCAACTCACCGCTCTGGGGCTTGCGGGGATGTTGCTGTTAGTAGGATTGGCACTGCTGCTGTACGTCTGGCTCGACATTCCGCAGATTCCGGCGCTGCTGGTCGACCGGGTGATCATCATCCCGGCGGAGATTCACTTCTGGTACTACGATTTCTTTGGCGTACATGGCAACGCGCCGCTGCAGTTGTCGCAATCGGTGTTCTCGCTCATCACGACGACGCACTACCAAGCACCGATTGCGGAGGTGATCGGCTGGAAGTACATGGGCGTAACGGCCTGGGCCAACGTCGGGTTGTTTGCCGACGCCTTCGCGAACTTTGGTTTCGCCGGCTGCGCCGTGTTCGCGGCATTGTTCGCACTGGTGCTGAAGACGCTCGATGCGGCCAGCCGAGCTACCGATGCCCGCGTGGCGGCCGCGCTGATCGCCGTGCAGGCGTTCCAGCTCGTCAATGGCGGCCTGCTTACCACGCTGCTGACGCACGGACTTGGCATTGCCATCCTCATTCTGTGGGCGTTCCCCATGCCGCGCGAGAGGGTCGCAAAGTAGATGTGTGGCCTGTTCGGCGTCATCTCTGACGCTCCCGTAGATGTGCGCCTGCTCAAGGCCGCGGAGGCGCTGCAGCGGCACCGTGGGCCCGACGCGCAGCGTACGCAGTGCCTCGAGGTCGGAGCCTGGCACGTGGGTCTGGCGCACCAGCGCCTGGCCATCCTCGATCTGTCTGAGGCTGGCACCCAACCGATGGTCTCGCCGTCCGGGCGTTCGCTCATAGCCCATAACGGCGAGGTCTACAACTACCTGGAGCTGCGCGCGGAGCTGGCAGCACGGGGAGTGCAGTTCCGTACGCGCACTGACACTGAGGTGATCGCTGCGGCCTGTGAGATCTACGGTCCCGAGGCGGCACTGCAGAAGCTCAACGGCATGTGGGCTTTTGTGTGGATCGATCTTAACGCGCAGCGCGTGGTGCTGGCCCGCGACCGCTTCGGCGTGAAGCCTCTGTACCTGTGTGCGCTACCGGGCAGACTCGCCTTCGCATCGGAGATCAAGACACTGGTGCGCGGTCTGGGGTTGCGCTCGAGCATTAACAAGGCCGCGGTGGCGACCTACCTGCGCGCACAACAGCAGGATACCGGCGAAGACACTTTCTTCGCCTCCGTCACCAAGCTGCCCGCCGGCCACTTTGCCGAGCTCGTTGCGGGCGCGGGCGGGCCGCGCGCGCGGCTGCAGCGCTACTGGCAGCTGCAGATCGGATTGGAGCCTGCCGCAGACGAGCCGACCGCGGTGGAGCAGGTGCGGGCACTGCTGGCGGACGCGACGCGCCTGCGGCTGCGCAGCGACGTGCCTGTGGGGCTGCTGCTTTCCGGCGGGCTGGACTCGTCGGCCATCGCCGCACTCGCCAGTGGGGAGCTCGGCGGTCAGGGCGACCTGAGCTTTATTGCAGCAGTCTCCGATGATCCCGACAGCGATGAGTCCGCCTTCATCCGCCTGGTAGCACAGCACCTGCAGCGACCCGTGCAGGAGGTGCGGTTGGAGTTCCCGCGCGACGACATTCTGGCGCTGATTGCGCGTGTGACCGAGCAGTGTGATGAGCCGCTCAGCGGCTTCTCGTGTGTTGCGCAGAACCTGCTCATGCAGCGGGCGCGGGACACCGGCGTCACCGTATTGCTGTCGGGCCAGGGCGCGGACGAGGTCTTCTGTGGCTACCGCAAGTATGCTGCCTTCCAGCTGCAATCGCTGCTGCGCCAATACCGCTGGCGCGCGGCCGCCGGACTACTGGGCGGCTTTGTGCGTGAGCGGACGGTAGTAACCCAGCTCAACCTGGCCGAGGCGCGCCGCTACCTGCCCAGAATACTACGAGCACTCTCGCCCGCCATCTGTGGCCCCGCGCTGGCCGGCGCGCCGCTCCTTTGCGCAGCGCTTGGCAGCGGTATCGACGTTCGCGAACGCCAGCGCGCCGACGTGGAAAGCCTGTCGATACCGGCGCTGACGCACTGGGAGGACCGCAACTCCATGGCATGGTCGCGTGAGGTGCGCAATCCTTTCCTTGACTACCGCCTGGTGGAACTGGGCGTCAACCTGCCGATGGCGCTCAAGGTGCGCGGTGGCTGGACCAAGTACGTCTTGCGACGCGCGCTGCAGGAGCAGCTGCCGCCTGCGATCGCCTGGCGGCGTGACAAGCGGGGCTTCAGCACGCCCGAGGCGCGGCTGCTGCGCAACGAGCTGCGCGCCAGCGTGCACGAGCTGCTCGGTCCCCCGGCCGAGATGGTGCGGCGCGGGCTGGTCGATGCCTCGGCGGCGCGGGCCCGCTTCGACGTATTCCTCGAGCGATCCCCGCCTTGGCGGCAGGCAGTCGCCAGTCGTGACATCTTCCAACTGCTGTCGCTGGAACTGTGGCTACGGGCTTACCGGGAGAACTTAAGTGACTGACGTTATGGCGTGGGTCGCGCGACCGCCGCGGGTCGTGCACTTTACGTCTGTGCACCCGCGCAATGACATCCGGGTATTTCTGAAGGAGTGCCGCAGCATCGCCCAGGCCGGCTGCGAGGTATACCTCGTCGTCGCGGACGGCCAGGGACCGCAAACCGTCGATGGCGTGCAGGTGCTTGATGCCGGTGCGCGCTCCGGCGGACGCTTGAGTCGTGCGTTAAAGACGGCGGCGCGTGTTTACGCGACTGCGCGCGACCTCCGCGCGGATATCTATCACTTCCATGACCCGGAGTTGCTCCCCTGGGGGCTGCTGCTGCGCTTATCGGGCGCGCAGGTGGTCTACGACACTCACGAGCACCTCGCAGAGGACATCCTCACGAAGCACTACCTGCCGCAGGCGTTGCGCGGCGCCTTGTCTTTCATCGTCGGACGCGGAGAACTGCTGGCCGCGCGCGGCCTGAGTGGCGTGGTCGCGGCCTATCCGCATATCCAGCGGCGGTTCGAGCACCTTACAGTGCCGAGCATCAGCGTGTGCAACTACCCACTCGCGCACGAGCTGCAGCGCGAGGGCCCATGGCAGCAGCGTCGCGCACAGGCCTGTTACATCGGCGGCATCAGCGTCAACCGGGGCGTCCGCGAGCTTGCCGCGGCGGCCAAGCTATGCCGCACGCATTTGGTGCTGGCCGGTCCGCTCTGGGACCGCCTAACGCTCGAGGAGGCGCGCAGCTTGCCGGGGTGGGAGCGGCTGAGCTATCGCGGAGTGATTTCTCGCGCCGAGGTCGCTGAGCTCATGGGGGAATCCCGAGTGGGGATCGTGACCTTTCTGCCGACCGTGAACCACCTCAATGCGCATCCGAACAAGCTGTTCGAGTACATGTCCGCGGGTATCCCGGTCGTCGCTTCCGACTTCCCGATATGGCGGGAGATTGTTGAGTCCACCGGGGCAGGGCTGTGCGTGGACCCGCGCGACCCTGCTGCCATCGCGACCGCAATCGATCGCCTGGCGGGGGATGCCGAGTTCGGGGCCGCCTGCGGACGCGCCGGTGCCCGGGCCGTGGCGGGCGAGTTCAATTGGTCGACGCAGGCGCGCAAGCTTCTGGACCTCTACCAGCGCCTTCAGCGCCAGCGTAGGTAGCGGTGAGTGGCGGCGTGCTCAGACTCGGTTCAAACAACCTGGTGTCAACTCTGCAGCCTGCCAGCCGTTGTGTCAGTGCTTACAGACACTCTAGCGCGCGCACACACCGGGTGACCTGACTTCGAACTTTCCTTTAGAATTATCCTGCCGCAATAACAGCCCTAACCGGCATTTGAAGGTGAAGATCATGAGCGATCGGCAGGTTCCCGCACAAAAGGACCCCCGGCGCACTGCTGCCGTCGCCGCGCTGCTCGCTCTGCCGCGGCACACCAAGCGTCTGGTCATGGCGACAACGGACGCGTTGGCAATTCCCATGGCGCTCTGGGGGGCCTTGGTACTCAAGTTCGACCGCTGGGACGTGGTGCTGCCTCGGGGTAAGGGCTATTTCCTCGTCGCGCTGCTTTCTGCCTTGTGTCTGTTCGCGTTCCTCGGGCTCTACCGCACGGTCATTCGCTTCGTCGGGCCGCGCGCGATGGTGACGGTCATCACCGGCGTGACGCTTTCGGCGCTGTGCCTGGTGCTCTTTGATCATCTGATAGCCGAGCACCGGCTGCCGCTCTCGGCCGTCGGGATTTACTGGACGCTGGCGCTGCTCTTTGTGGGCGGCAGCCGCTTCTTGGCACGCTTCCTGTTCCAGCGCGCCAGCGGGACCGGCCAACGCGTGGCGCGGGTCGCTATCTACGGCGCGGGCGAGGCCGGCGCACACGCCTGCTCGGTGCTGATGCGCACGGCTGACTACGAGCCCATTGCCTTTATCGACGACAAGAAGTCGCTGCAAGGCAGCAGCATCAACGGCGTGCGCGTCTATGGCCCGGACTGTCTCGGCAAGCTGGTCCACGAGCGCAGTATCGACCGTGTGCTGCTCGCCATGCCCGCGACTCCGCGCCGCCGCCGCCGGGAGATCCTTGCTGCGCTCGAACCGCTTGGCGTACACGTGCAGTCGCTGCCAAACCTGTCCGACCTCCTGACCGGCAAGGCACAGATCAGCGAGCTCTGCGATGTGGACGTCGGCGATCTGCTCGGCCGCGACCCGGTATCGCCGAAGCCGAGGCTGTTTGGCTCGTGCATCCGCGGCAAGTGCGTGCTGGTCACCGGAGCGGGCGGCTCGATCGGTTCGGAGCTGTGCCGGCAGATCATCCGCCTGAATCCCATTCGCCTGGTGCTCTTTGAGATGTCCGAGCTCGCCCTCTACAACATCGAGCGCGAGCTAGAGGAGGCCGCCGCCCGCGAAAACCTCGAAGTGGAAATCGTGCCGCTGCTCGGCAACGCCCATCACCGACACCGTGTGCGCGAGGTGCTCTCGGCGTTCAACGTGCAGACTGTCTACCACGCCGCCGCCTACAAGCACGTGCCGATTGTTGAATTCAACGTGGTGGAGGGGATCCACAACAACGTGATCAGCACCTGGTACACCGCGGAGGCGGCCTTGGAGACCGGGGTCGAGACCTTTGTGCTCATCTCGACGGACAAGGCGGTCAACCCGGCCAACGTCATGGGCGCAACCAAGCGCCTGGCGGAGCTCGTGTTGCAGGCGCTGCAGGAGCGCACCACGCAGACGCGCTTCTGCATGGTGCGCTTCGGCAATGTGCTCGCCTCCTCCGGCTCGGTGGTGCCGCTGTTCCAGGAGCAGATCCGTCGCGGCGGTCCGGTCACGGTGACGCACCGCGACGTGATCCGTTACTTCATGACGATCCAGGAAGCGGCACAGCTGGTCATGCAGGCCGGTTCTATGGCCAAGGGCGGCGATGTCTTCGTGCTCGACATGGGTCGTCCGGTGCGCATTGATGATCTCGCGCGCCGAATGGTGAATCTGATGGGACTTACGGTGCGCGACGCCAACAACCCGGATGGCGACATCGAGATCGAGTACACCGGCCTGCGCACCGCGGAAAAGCTCTTCGAGGAACTGCTGATCGGCACCAACGTGACCGGCACCGACCATCCGATGATCATGCGGGCCATGGAGCACCGGCTCTCCTGGCAGCGTATGGAGCAGGTCCTCAACGAATTGCTGGTGGCGCTCGCCAGCTTCGACTGTCATCGCGCCGTGAGCCTGCTGTCCGAGGCCGTCGCTGAGTACCAGGGCGACATCGATATTCGCGACTACGTGTGGACGCGAAAGGCGGTGCTGCCGCATGCGCCTGCGGCGAAGGTGGCCGACTTCGCCGCCAAGCGCCGCTTGCAGGAAGCCGGCAAGCCCACGCAGGGACAGACGCCCAGCGCCTAAGCCTTTGAGGCGCCCGTGATTCGCCTCCGTCGCGCTTGAGCGGGGGCGGACCTTCCATTAGGCTTTCCGTATTCTTCCTTTCTTCTCAAGAACTTAAGTAATGCGAGTGACAATTTTCGGTTCCGGTTACGTCGGCCTCGTGACCGGAGCTTGTCTGGCGGACGCCGGAAACCACGTGATGTGCGTGGACGTCGATGCCGGCAAGATCGAGCGGCTGAAGGAAGGCGAGGTGCCCATCCACGAACCGGGACTGGAGGCCCTCATCAGGCGCAACGCCGAGGCGGGGCGCATTGAGTTCACGACCGATGCGGTGCGCGGCGTCGAGCATGGCCTCTTCCAGCTGATCGCAGTCGGCACGCCGCCCGGAGAGGATGGCGCGGCGGACCTGCGCTACGTGCTGGCCGTGGCCCGCACGATAGGCACACACCTGAGCCGCTACAGCATCGTCATCACCAAGTCAACGGTGCCGGTGGGTACTGCCGACAAGGTGCGCGCGGAGCTCGAGCGCACCCTGAGCGAGCGCGGCGTGAAGCTCGAGTTCGATGTCGTTTCCAATCCCGAATTCCTCAAGGAAGGGGCGGCCATCGCCGATTTCATGAAGCCTGACCGCGTCGTCGTGGGCACGGACAATCCACGCACCACCGAGCTGATGCGTGCCCTGTACGAGCCGTTCACGCGCAACCACGACCGGCTCATCGTGATGGACATCCGCTCCTCGGAGCTCACCAAATACGCCGCCAACGCGATGCTCGCGACCAAGATCAGCTTCATGAACGAGCTCGCCAACATCGCCGAGCGCGTCGGCGCCGACATCGAGAAGGTGCGCATAGGCATCGGCTCCGATCCGCGTATCGGTTACAGCTTCATCTACCCGGGCACTGGCTACGGGGGCTCCTGCTTTCCCAAGGACGTGCAGGCGCTGATCCGCTCGGCGCATGAGGCTGGTCACGAGCCACGCATTCTCGAGGCGGTCGAGAGCGTCAACGCGCGCCAGAAGGCGGTGCTGTTCCACAAGATGCGTCGCCACTTTGATGGCGCCCTCAAGGGCCGCGTGTGCGCGCTCTGGGGGCTCGCGTTCAAGCCCAACACCGACGATATGCGCGAGGCGCCCGCCGTCACCCTGATCGAGCTGCTGCTCGAAGCCGGTGCGAGGGTGCAGGCCTACGACCCGGTTGCAGGCCCGGAAGCACAGCGTCTGTTTCGCGACCGCAGCGCGTTCACGCTTGCCAAGAGCGCCTACGCGGCCGCCGAGGGAGCGGATGCCCTCGCCATCGTGACGGAGTGGCAGGAATTTCGTAGCCCTGACTTCGACCGCCTCAAGCAGATCCTGAAGTCACCGGTCATCTTCGACGGCCGTAACCTCTACGATCCAGCCATGCTCAGCCGTTTTGGCCTCACCTACTACGCCATCGGCCGTGGCAGGCCGCTCACGGTTTCCTGAGCCCCTGAACCATGCTCACTCCGGTCATACTTTCCGGCGGGGCGGGTACGCGGCTGTGGCCACTGTCGCGCGAGCTTTACCCCAAGCAGCTGCTGGCTCTCACCGGGGCGCACACGCTGCTGCAGCAGACGTTGCTGCGACTTGAGGGCCTCGCGGCTGAAGGCCCGATCGTGGTGTGCAACGAAGCCCACCGTTTCCTCGTGGCCGAACAGCTGCGCCAGCTCGCGGTAACTCCCCGGGCAATGCTGCTGGAGCCCTGCGGGCGCAATACCGCGCCGGCCATCGCGCTCGCCGCGCATGCCGCGCTCAAGGCGACAGAGGGCGCTGTCGACCCGGTGTTGCTGGTGCTGCCGGCCGACCACGTGATCCGCGACGCCAACGCCTTTCGCCATGCGGTGCAGCTGGCGCTGCCGGCGGCGCAGCAGGGCAAGCTCGCCACCTTCGGCGTCGTGCCCAGTGCTCCCGAGACCGGCTACGGCTATATCCAGCGCGGTGCGCCTGCCGGGGCGGGCTTTGCGATCGCGCGCTTCGTGGAGAAACCTGATCTCGAGCGTGCGCGCCAGTTTGTGGCCTCGGGCGAATACTACTGGAACAGCGGCATGTTCCTGTTTCGTGCACGCTGCTATCTGGAGGAACTCGCGCGCCTCGCGCCGCAGATCGCGGCGAGCTGCCAGGCAGCCTTCGCCGCGGCGCGCGCCGATCTCGACTTCACGCGCATCGATAGCGCGGCCTTCGGCGCCTGTCCGAGCGATTCGATCGATTACGCAGTGATGGAGAAGACCGGCGATGCCGTGGTGGTGCCGCTCGCGGCCGGTTGGAGCGATGTGGGCTCATGGTCCTCGTTGCACGCGGCGAGCGAGGCCGATGCACGCGGCAATGTCACCTACGGGGACGTGCTGTGCGAGGACACGCATGGCAGCTACCTGTACGCGCAGAGCCGCCTGCTGGCGGTGGTAGGTCTGCGCGATCACGTGGTCATCGAGACCAAGGATGCAGTCCTGGTCGCACCGCAAGCGCGGGTGCAGGACGTGAAGAAGCTGGTGCAGCGCCTCAAGGAGCTCGGGCGTAGCGAGCATGCGCTGCACCGTGAGGTGTTTCGTCCCTGGGGCCGTTACGACAGCCTCGAGAGCGGGCCGCGCTTCCAGGTGAAGCGCCTGACGATCAACCCGGGCGCGACGCTGTCGTTGCAGCTGCACCATCATCGTGCCGAGCACTGGATCGTGGTGGCCGGCACCGCACGCATTACGCGCGGCGAGGAGCA